>Ga0169931_10002533_pt1 | contig 29756 bp, 20 predicted proteins | sample Kivu_15m_20L_FD_129675 | JGI IMG/M metagenome (GOLD analysis project Ga0169931, IMG submission 129675) | Freshwater microbial communities from Lake Kivu, Western Province, Rwanda to study Microbial Dark Matter (Phase II) - Kivu_15m_20L... | ecosystem: Environmental > Aquatic > Freshwater > Lake...
AGCAACCCGCACAGAAAACCGTCCAAACGGGACTCCACGCCCGCCAGTTCCTTCGCGGTCATGCAGGACAGTTTGGCACTGGCCGCCAGCTGAATCAAGACTACTTAACCTAGTATTACTAGGTAGGGCTGCGCTGCCGCGCAGCCGACGGAGCACCGGCCGTTCAACTCAACTGGCAGCCGGCGGATCGTCCGTGGCCGCCGGAGGCTCCGTGGCGGGTTCAGCAACCGGGAGTGAATCGGCCGCGGGAGCACCGGGGGCCGGCGCCTCCGCCTGCTCGAGTGTAAGCTGTTCGGGCGCGGGAGTGGCCAAACCCGCCTCGGCGGTGACCAACTGTTCGGGGCGCTGCACCGGAATCCGCCGCAGTTCGTCCGCGGCCGGCAGATCCTCCAAGCCCTTTAGCCCGAAGTATTCGAGGAACGCCGGCGTGGTGGCGTATTGCATCGGGCGGCCGATCACCTCCGCGCGGCCGGCCTCGCAGATCAGGCCGCGCTCCTTGAGCGTGAGCACCACGGCGTCCACGGCCACACCGCGGATCTGCTCGATCTCCGCCCGGGTGGCGGGCTGCCGGTAGGCGATGACCGCGAGCGTCTCCAGCGCGGGCTGGGAAAGCTTGGGCGGACGGCTCTTCACGCCGACAAATGCCCGCAACCACGGGCCGAATTCCGGCTTGGTCACGAACTGCCAGGAGCCCGCGACGCACGCGAGCGTGAAGCTCCGGCCGGCCGCCTCGTGTTCGCGGGCAAGTTCCGCGAGCGTCTCCTCGAGTTTCTCCGGCGGCAGCTTGCGGCACGCCTTCACGTGCTCGGGGGCGCCCTCCTCGTCGGCGGCCTTGGTCAGCGTGTCGCGCAGTTCCGTCACCGAAAGCGGCTTCGGCGAGGCGATGAGCAGCGATTCGAGAATGAACTTCAGTTCCATGAAGAAGAGCTGTTGGACCATCGGAAAGGGGCGGGCGGATTCACGGCCGGCGGCTGGCTGCTGGATTCGCCCTGGTTCATGCAAGTTGCGGTTGCGGATCAGGCCGCCTGCGGTTCGCCGTCGCCGGCCAACGGCACGGCCGGAGGCAACCCGGAGGCGTCCGGCGCCGGTTCGGCGGGCGGCGGGGTGAGCACCGGCGGTGGGGCGGGCTCGACCTCGATTTCACCAAACTCGTCGCCCTGCGTGAGCACGATCTGCTTCATGCGGGTGAGTTCCAGCATCGCGAGGAAGATGCAGACCACTTCCGCGCGCGAAGTGGCGCGCTCGAACAGCTCGCTGAACTTCACCCGGCTACGCTCCACCAGCAGCGTCCGCAGCGCCTCGATCTTCTCGCTGACGGTGTGGGGGTCGGCGTTGATCTCGCGGATTTCATCGCGGGCGCCGAAACGCTTGAGGATCTGGCTAACCGCGTTGACCAGTTCGAAGATGGACACCTCGCCGGGCTTCGGTCCGGTGTCCCCCACCGTGAACTCCAGCTTGCCCGGGCGGCGTTCGTAGATGTTCTCCATCTCGCCCTCGCGGGTCTGGAGCTGGGCAGCGGCGTCCTTGAACTTCTTGTATTCGACCAGCCGGCGGATGAGCTCGAAGCGCGGGTCATCCTCGTCGGTGTCGTCCACCTCGGGCTTCACCTGCTGGTCCACCGGCAGGAGCTCGCGGCTCTTGATGTAGATGAGCGTCGCCGCCATCACGAGGAACTCGCCGGCGACCTCGAGGTCGAGCTCGCGCATCTGCTCGATGTAGGCGACGAATTCCGTGGCGATCTTCGTGAGGTTGACCTGGTAGATGTCCACCTCCTGCTTCTTCACGAGGTGAAGCAGCAGGTCGAGCGGTCCTTCGAAGACCTCAAACTGGACGCGATATTCGCTCATCGGTTCCGGGCCGGGCGCCGGGGTCGGGTCAGCCTAGGGAACCGGTCCGATCCTTGGCAACGGCGCGTTATGGGGCTTGCGGCAGTGGCCGCAGGGCAAATTCCCCGAAGAATAGGCCTCTCCGGCTGAGGGTTGCCGGTTTGCAACCCGCAGTGTTCGCCGTTCGTCGGCTGCAGACATGCCCAAGCGACGGCCTCTGGAGGTGGGAATGCCTGACAGGTGCTTGCCCCCGATGGGGCATTCCGGTTGCGGACCTCGTCTGAACACTGATTTTTGCAGGGAATCGCTGCTCCGGGCATCTCACCTACGCCCGGAACAACTGCCCCATCTTCTTGCCCATCAGCTTGCCGGCGAGCAGCAGGCTGGTGACGAGGATGCCCATGCCCACGACGCCCAGCGCGCAGGCCACGAAGGGCGCGCTCGGGTCAATGCGGCCCATCAGCTGCCAGATCTGCTTCGTGATGGGGAAGAACTGGTCGCGTTGCGCCAGGATGAGCGAGTCGCTGACCTCCAGCATCGCGAATGAGAAGGTGAGGATGCTGCCGGCCACGAGGTTCGCGGCGACCAGCGGCAGGGTAATCTTGCGCAGCGTGCGCAACGGCGAGGCGCCGAGGTTCGCGCTGGCTTCCTCCAGGGTGACGCTCGTCTGCTGGAAGCCGGCGTAGGCGCTGCGCACGATGTAGGGCAGCCGCCGAACGCTGTAGCTCACGATCAGCAGGAAGGTCGGATTCGTGCGCGGATCGAGGAAGCCGTCGAGCCACGGATGCTGCTTCTCCGCCACGTCGAACCCCGCAAAGTAGCCGAACGCCAGCACGAGTCCCGGCAACGCCAGCGGCAGCATCGCCAGCGCGTCGAGCACGCCGGCGAAGGGAATCCTCTTCCGCGTCAGCAGCCACGCGATCAGCACGCCGAGGATCAGGTCCACGAAGGCGCTCAGGCTCGCGTAGAACAGGCTGTTCCGGATCGAGGAGGCGGTGAGGCCGTGCCCGAACACGTCGCCGAAGTGCCCCGTGGTCCATTTCTCCGGCAGCACGGTGAAGAACCAGCGGTCGGCCAGCGAACTCACGATCACGGTCAGGTGCGGGGTGAGCGCCACCAGCATCAGCGCGGCGCCGGCGGTCCAGAGCAGCACGGTCTGGGCGCGGCTCGCGTGGACTTCCGCGCCGGCGGTGTGGCCGCGGGCGATGGTCGCGTAGCTCTTGCTCGCCAGCACGCGCTTCGACGTGAGGAACAGTGTCATGGTGAGCAGCAGCACCACCAGCACGAGCGAGTAGCCCTGCGGATTCGTGTTCAGGTCGTTTACCGCATCGAAGATCTGCACCGGCACCACGCGGCTGAAGCCGACGATCAGCGGCGTGCCCAGGTCGGTGAAGGCCCAGATCCACACGATGATCGCGCCCGCGAACCAGCCCGGCGTGATCAGCGGCAGCGTAACGCGGCGGAACAGTTGCCAGCCGGTCGAGCCGAGGTTGCTGGCGGCCTCGCGAAGCGTCGGATCCACGTTGGCCATCGCGGCGGATACATTGAGGAACAGGATCGGATAAAGGTTCAGCACCTGAAGCAGGATGACGCCCCAGAAACCGCCCGCGCCCAGCCAGTCCACAGGTTTCGCCGGGTCCATTACGCCGAGGTCCATGAGGAACAGGTTCAGCGAGCCGTAGCGGGCGAGGAGCTGCTTGAGCCCGATAGCGCCGACGAACGGCGGCATGATCATGGGCACGAGCAGGAGCGAGGTGAGCAGCGAACGGCCGGCGAACTGGAACTTCGTGAGCCAGTGCGCCAGCGGCAACACGAGCAGCGACGTGAACAGCACGGTCAACGTGGCGATGCTGACCGAGTTGAGGAAGGCCTCGCGCTGGAGCGGGCTCGCGAACAGCAGGCTGAAGTATTTGAGCGTGAACTCGCCCTCGAGCCCAAATCCTCGGCGGAGCATGAAGCTGACGGGATAGAACAGGAATGCACCGAAGAACCCCGCCAACAGCACGAGGAACAGAACCGTCCACACGTTGAGGTCATGCCGCTTCACCACCGCAAGGTTGCCGCGGGACCGGGCACCCGTGACAAGGGGCAAATGCTCACAGGCGTTTGCCGTATTGGCTGGTGAACGCGTTGGCGAAACCTTCCTTGGTCCGCGAATCCACGTCGCGATGCCGGTCCAAGTCCGCCCAGTTACCGCGCGGATAGGCGAAGATTGCGCTGCGGATTGGGCGCATCCCTCATCGGGCGCCAGCGTGGGCCTCGGTGCGATTTTGGTCGGGCCTGCCTGAGTCATGGGCTACCCTTGATCCATGTCCCGTCGCGCCCTGCTCATCCGCAATCCCGCCTCCGCGGGCGGACGCGCCCAGGAACGCCGGCTCGAATCCTTTCTCGAACGCCTCCGGGCCCAGGGCCTGGCCACAGAAGTCCAGTCCACCACCCGGCGCGGCCACGCGCTGGAACTGGCCCGTGACCAGGCTGGCGAATTCAGCGTGGTGATCGCGGCTGGCGGCGACGGCACCGTGCATGAGGTCGCCAGCGGCCTCGTGGCCTCGGGTCACGACACGCCGCTGGCCATCGCTCCTTTCGGAACCGGCAATGACATCGCCCACCTCGCAGGCATCCGGGACGACGACGCGGCCGTCAGTGCGCTCGGGCAACCCCGAACGATCGCGCTCGACACCATCGAGGTGAGCTGGACCGAAAACGGCTGCCAACGGCAACGGCACGCTCTGTTGTTCGGCGGCACTGCTTTCGCCAGCGAGCTTCTGCGCCAGACCACGCCCGGGGTGATCCGGCTCTTCGGGCCGAAGCTGTGTTACTCCGTGGGCTTCTTCCGCGCCCTGGGAACGTTTCGAGCCCCCACGCTGACCGTGCGCACGGAGGCCGGCGAATGGACCCAGACCAACGGCGTCCTCGCGCTGGCCGGCAACTCCCCGCACGCGGGCGGACGCATGATGCAGATCGGACCGGGCGCCTCGCTGACGGACGGACAACTGGAGTTCACTCTAATCGAAGCCGTGGGCCGGCTGGAGCTCGCCCTGCAGTTCGGACGCCTCCTGAGGGGCACCCATATCCATCATCCGAAAGTCCGCTTCTTCCGCGGCACCTGGATGGAGCTCGCCGCCGATCCGCCGCAACCGCTGGCCCTCGACGGCGAGGTGATCGGCACCACTCCGGCACGGTTCGAAGTGCGCCCTGCGTCGTTAAGGGTGCTGACCGTCAGTTAAGCCCGAACTCTGACGCTGCGCCGAGCCGGGCCGATTCCAGAAGACGCAAGTGCTCCCCGGGTCAGCCTCAGTTCATTGGCCATTCGCAGGCGATGAGGCCTCTGCTTCCGCGGGAGGCGCGAGGCAAGCCTTTTGCCTCCGCAGGGGGATCACAGCGGGCGCAGCTTCGGCCACTCGAGCTCGAACCCGCGGTTGCGGAGCGCCTGCTGGAACGCGGCGAGCCGCTGGGCGTCGTTGCGGATCTGCCGCGGCGGCTCCTTGGTTCGGAGGCACTGGGCGACCAACTGGCCGGCCGCCTCGCCGATGTTCCATTCGACCGGATGCAGCCGGTAGCAGCCGTTGGAGAGATGGGTGGTGCCGATGTTCTTGTTGGCGGCGAGCAGATTCTCGACGCGCCGCGGGATCAGCGCGCCCAGCGGGATCTGGAAGGGCAGGGAGCTGATGTCGATGTAGTTGTTTCCGCCCGTGTCGGGATGCAGGTCAATGCGATAGGCGCCCACGCCGACCGAATCGCTGAAGTTGGCGGCGGTGACTTCCTCGCGGGGCTTCCCGGTCGCCTGCACGCGTGCGTCGGTTCCGACGTGGTTTTCCGTGACCGTGAACTCGGCGAGGATCCTTCGCGACTCGCGCACATAAACGGACTTCGCCAGCCCGTCGCGCGTGCCGACGATGTCCTCGCGCAGGCGCAGGCCCTTCCAGCCGGTGCCGCCGTCGGGACGGGGCGCCTCGGTCTGCATCCAGTAAAGCAACGACAGGCTGAGCTGTTTGCCGCGGGCGAGGTGCTGGGCCGCCTCGTCGGGGCTCACCCCGAGGATCGGGCCCAGCCAGTAGTCGTTCTGGGGCCAGTTGATCAGCGAGATGCCGCTGCGATAGGTGCCCGCGGCGAAGTTGCCCGGGTCGGCGATGCGGCGGTAGAGGAAGAGGTTCAGACCGCCCGCGCCCGGACCGGTGGGATCGAAGGATACCTTGCGGGATTTCAGCGAGATCGGGTCGCTCATTTCCCAACTGAGCAGCCTGCCTGGCCACGCCGGGGTCATGGCCGGCACATAGTCGCGCCAAAAGGCGTATTCGGACGGCCGCGCGATGGTGTGATCTTCGCCGGCGAGGTGATCCACCGCGAAGCACCAGGTGAAGGCCTGTTGGTGCAGCGGTTTGGCCTCGGCGGGCGCATGCGGCTCACTGGTGTCTTTCCGCGCTTCGGCGCCGATCACGAACTCGGTCTTGGTCAACGGCAGCAGGTCGCCCAGTTCAGTCGCATCGATGAAGTAAGGAGCCGTGAGCGTGACAGTCTGGTCGTGCTCCAGTGGCTTCACCGTGACGGCCCGGACGCGGTCACCCGCCACGTCGGCGCCGACCGGGACGTGCCGGAGCAGGACCCGCAACTGCCGTCCGCTCAGGTAAAGGGCAAGCATCTGTTCCAGCACGGCCAGCGCGACCCGGGGTTCGTGGCACAGGCGGGAGACCGAACCGTTGCCGGGATTGAGCCGGTGGTTGGCCCGGGCTTCCGCGGTCAGCGGGTAATGCTCGCGGTAATGGGCACGAACGCGGTCGCGGAACTCGCGATACGTGCGCGTGCAGCCGAAGCTTTCGATCCACGGATGCTCGTCCGGCGGCACGGCCTGAGCCGTCGCCTGGCCGCCGATCCAGTCGGTTTCCTCCGTGAGGATGACCCGCAAACCGGCCCGGCAGGCCGCCAGCGCGGCAGCACAGCCACCGAAGCCGCCGCCAATGATCACAACATCCGCGGCGGCCTCCGCCGAATGGTCGGCGTGCAGCAGTGAACTCCACGAGAACAGTGGTGCGGCCAGCGCGGCCGACTGCAGAAACCGACGGCGGGGAACGTGCATGGCGCAACATGTCCCAAGGCCACGACTGACGCACGCGGATAAACGGCGCCTTTTTTCTTCAGGCGTCCGGGTGCTGCTTGATGTGCGGTTCTGGTTTCGGAGTCAGGGAGATGGCTCGGCGTTGAGCCGCTCCTTCACTGCTGCCGGCAGGCCGCTGGCTGCGATGGCCGCGCGGGCGGCCTTGGGATCGATGGTCAGCCAGCGGCGGGCGGCGTTTTCGAGGGCCTGATTCCGCTGGTTTTCCTCCCCGACCGAGCCGGCCCACGTCCACGCTGTGGCCGGTTCAAATTCGGTCAGGTTGTTGACGAACTGTTCCACCGCCCGGTCGCGTCCCTGCCCTGCGGCCAAGCCGTTCAGCCAGGTGGCGGTCGCTGAGGGATCCTCGCGGGACCATTGGCTGACGAGTTGGTTGACCGCGTTGTCGCGCATGGAGCCTTCCGGGAAATCGGCCACCCACTTGGCCGCGTAGCCGGGGTCGGTGCGGGCGAGGTTGGAGATGAGCGGTGACATGTTGCGCTCCTGCTGGTCCGCGGGGAGCTGGGCCAGGTAGGCAGCCGCCTCGTGCGGCGAATGCTGCGACCATTGCCCGACTACGCCGCCGAGGGCTTCGGTGCGGCCGGCGCCGGCGGGCAGCGCTTCCGCCCACGCGAGGGCCGCCTCGGGATCGGTGCCGGCCCAGCTGGAGGCTACCCGTCCGAGCGCCACGTTGCGGCCGGCGCCGGCGGGCAGGCCGAGGGCGAACGCAGCGGCTTCGGCGGGTTGGTTCTGCGCCCAGTTGCCGGCCAGCGTCTCGATCATCCGCTGTCGGGCGGGATCTGCGGGCAGGTCGAGGATGAATTTCGCTCCGTCTTCGGGATTCCGCTGGGACCATCTGACGGCCAAGTTTTCCAGCATCTGATTGCGCGTCTGGCCGGGAGGCAGGTCACGCGCATAGGCGGCGGCGCCTGCGGGATCGGAGTCTAACCAGACATGGCTGAACTGCTGGAGTGCCTGGGACTTGGCGGGGCCCTCCGGCAACGCCTTGAACCAGGTGGTCGCGGCTTCCAGGTCCTGCTCCGCCCATCGCGAGGCGAGGCTGCCGTAAAGGTGGACCTGCTCGCCGCCCTTTGGCAGGACGTTCAGAAAGCCCGCCGCGACTTCGGGATCCTGCTCGACCAGGTTCCACATGACCTGCTGGGCCGCTTCGCGCTGGAGAGAACGGTTGGGGATGGTCTGGAACCACGCGAGCGCAGCCTGCGGATCCTGCTGCACCCATTGCCGCGTGAGGTCAGTGATGGCCTGTCGCTTGGCCTGGCCGTTGGGCATCTCGAGGGCGAACTTTGCCGCCGCGACGGGGTCGGTTTCCGCCCAGCCACCGACCACGCCACCGAGCGCCCGGTCCCGCGCCGGCCCCGGGGCCTGAGCCTGGGCCCAAGCCAGGGCCGCCTGTGGGTCCCGTTGGGCAAACTGGCGGGCTAAATTGCCGAACATCCAAGATTGCTGCTGGTTGAGGCGGAGTTCGCCGAGTGACTTGGCCGCGGCTGCGGGATCCCGGCTCGCGAGCGCCTGCGCGGCCGCGAATTTGCCGGCTGTCTGCTCTTCGTCGGGTCGGCCGGCAAGCCAGGTGCGAAAGGCGTCGGCGTCGTTCTGCGCCCAGTTGTTCATGAGATTCTGGAGGGCGCTCGTTCGCTCGTTGCCCTTGGGCAGGAGTTCGACCAATTGGGCCGCCATCTCCGGCGCCTGCCACGACAACTGCTCGACCGCTCGGGCCAGCACCCGGCGATGATGCCCCGTCCCGGCCTTCTCCCGCAGCCACGCGACGGCCGCCGCCGAGTCGCGATGCATCCAAGTCAAGATGACTTGCTGGAGGCTTTCGTCGCCCCGCCAACGTCCGCCCCGGTCCTGTTTGAGCGACAACTCGGCCGCACGCTCCGGATCCTGCTGGGCCAGCGCGACGAGCACTTCATTGCGAACCCAATGCCGCTGTTCGGAGGGCAGCTTGTCGAGGAGCGCCAAGGCCCGGTCGGGATCTCTTTCGGCCAAGCCCGACAGGGCGGAGCGCAAAAGGTTTTGGCGCTCGGATCCCGGAGCCCGGCCGTTGACCCAGGCCAGCGCGGCCTCGGGATCCTGGCGCGCCCATTCGGTGACGGCTGTGCCCAGCGCCTGCTCACGTTGCTGGGTGTTGCGCAGTTGACTGCCCCAAGCCAGCAACGATTGCGGATCGGCTTCGGCCCAGCGTTGGGTCAGTTGCCAGCGAAGGTTTTGGCGTATTTCGGGCATCGCCACGCGCTCCGTGACCTCCAACGCCCCGGCGATTGCGTTCACCGGCACCGAGCGGACCAACTCCTCGACCCGTCGCCAGCGGCGGCTGGGCGGCAGTGCCGAGATTTCGCGGAGCTGCGCCTCAAACGCCGCCGGGTCGAAGCGGCCGGCCGGGCCCGGAGTCGCGGGGGCACTCGGGCCGGTTACGGCCGGACGGGTGGAACCCGTGACCACTGCCGCGGAGGCACCGGCCCCTGAGACCGGGTTGGAAACCGGCGTGTGGGCACGGCGGGAGCCGATCAGGTAACCGCCCCCCAGTCCGACGGCCAAGGTGCACAGACAATAGAGTGCGATAGAACGATTCATGGGCAGGTCAGGAGGCAGAGCGCAGGTAGGGTCTGCCTGGGGTCGCAGCTGTTCAACCGTTCAATCTGCGATTTGTTCAGTTTTTCCGGTGCTCCGCCTGCACCGGGCTGGTTTCCCCGGCGACCGAATCCGTTGCATGGGCTGTGGGCGGCTGCTGCCCCGGGAGCGGAACGGCGGGCGCGGCCGAACAGATCGCCTGCCGATCTCTAGCCGGCGGACGGTCAGCAGATTCGGCTCTGCGGTCGGTTCCATCGCCCGGCCTGCGCTCTGCCGGATTGGGGACGGTTGGAATTCGCCAAATTGCGCGGAGCAGACGCGGCCAGCCCGGCTTAGCCAATCTTTGGTCCAGGCCTGCTCGGGCAGGTGAAGCCGGAGTTGATGCGCCATTGCGGCGGACGTGCCGGCTGCCCCCGCAGTCTTCAAAGACTGGGAGAACCGTTATGAAAGCGAACCTGTCCCGAGTGCTGGGGTTACTTTTGACAGTCTGCCCCCTCCTCCTTTCCTCCGTTCCGCTCAACGCCGGTCCGTGCACCGCGCCCCCTGCAGGCATGATCGCCTGGTGGCCGGGCGACGGCCAGTTCATCGGCCTCGTCGGCACGAATCACGGTGTGTCCAAGGGGCAAGTCGGGTTCGTCGCCGGAAAGGTGGGACAAGCCTTTGATTTCAACGGAGTGGACCGCCTTGTTGAGGCGGCACCTGTCCTCACCAATGCCGCCGCGTTCACCTTCGAATGGTGGTTGAACCTCCGCAGCTTCACGCACCCGGACTACACTCCCGTCTTCGGCCAGCACTGCGAAAGCCAGTCTGAGGAATGCATTAAAGGTGCGTTCTGGTTTTATTCCGGTAACGAAACCCAATACGGGTCGTTCCGTTTCACCTGCGTATGGCGCGACGGCACCTTGGCCGACCTTCATCCCGCCATCCCCTTCGGGACCGGAACTTGGGAGCACATCGCCGTCACTTATGACGGCAGCCTGCTAAAACTGTATTGGAACGGCTCGCTGCTGGCTGAGGAGGTCCATATGGGCAAGACGCTCGGCAACCCTTCGCCGTTCTGGCTCGGCCACGCTTTCGTGCCGCACACAGACGGACAGCACGAACGGACCTATCTTGACGGGCAGATTGACGATTTCGCCGTGTATGGCCGGGCGCTGGAGGCGCGGGAGATCGCCGCGCTCCATGCATCGGGCAGCGCAGGCAAGGCCCTGCCACCGATCCTCGCCGCATCGTTGGTGACCGAGGGAGTCCTGCTGTCCTGGCCGGCAAACGTGGACGATTGCAGCCTGGTTTCCCGCCCTGATGTGGCCGCCGGAAACTGGGAGCCGGTGGCCCCCGAACCTTCCCTCAAGGGCGATCGAAAAGAAGTGCTCGTCCCAGCCGACATGTCCTCTCAACGCTTCTTCCGGCTGACGCCCGCCCTCAGAGGCTGGGTGCTGATCAACAGCAACGGGCCGGCCGGCGGCGGCATTGCGGCGTATGATTCGGACCGCCACGTCGCGGTCATGTTCGCCTGCGTCGGTTCGTATCCAAGTGACACTTGGGAGTTCGACGGCACGACGTGGCGGCAGGTTGCCGTCGCGGGTCCGCATGGCCGCGATGCCAGCGGCAAGATGGTCTATGATCCGCCCAATAAGCGGATGCTCATGCAGGGTGGCTGGTGGCCGGACAACAACGATCCGTGGACTTGGGAATACCGCGTCACCGGTCCCGGCCCCGACGACCGCAAATGGGTGAACATCGTTCAGGCTGACTGCGCCTACCGGGGTGCACCCGGCCTCGCTTACGACGGCAAGCGCAACACCGCGCTCAGTTTCGGCGGCAACCACTGGCAGAGCTTCTACAACGATACTTGGCGGTTCGACGGCAGCTCCGACACCTGGACCTGGCTCCTCAACTGGGGTCCTTCACGGTTTGCCGCCGGTCTGGTCTATGACAGTGTGCGCGACAAATTCGTGATGTTCGGCGGGACGGGGCGCTGGTGGTCGGGCGACACCGAACAGGGCCGGGGCAACACCTGTGAATTTGATCCCAAGACCGATGCCTGGACTGAGATCCTGCCTCAAGGAGCTCCGGGAACGCCCGGTCCACGATGGTTCCCCGCGATGGTCTTCGATCCGGCGGCCGGCGTGACGATGCTCAAAGGCGGCGGCCGGAACTCGGACAGCCATACTTATACCGACACTTGGGAGTGGAACGGCATCGTGTGGACGGAAATTCCCACACGCCCCGGCGAGCCCACCGGCGGCGTCCTCTGGTTCGATGCGACACTCCGGAAGATCGTGCTATTCAGCGCGCCCAACACCTATGTCTATCACCGGTAACTGGACGGTCGGCCCGCCCAAAACCGAAAGCAAAAGGGCCGGATTGCTCCGGCCCTTTGAGATCAGCCCGGTCGCCGCCAGACCGCGGCTCACGCGTTATACGTGCTCGAGGCCACACGGCCGCCGGTGCCGGTCCAGTTGGTGTGGAAGAACTCGCCTCGGGGTTTGTCCACGCGTTCGTAGGTGTGCGCACCGAAGTAGTCGCGCTGGGCCTGCAGCAGGTTGGCCGGCAGGCGGGCGTTGCGGTAGCTATCGTAGAAGGACAGCGCGGTGCTGAAGGCCGGCACGGGAATGCCCTTTTTCACCGCGAGGGCCACAACGTTGCGCCAGCCCTTTTGGGCCGCCTTGATCTCGCCGCGGAAGTAGTCGTCGAGGAGCAGGTTCGCGAGCTTCGGGTTCTTGTCGAAAGCCTCCTTGATCTTGCCGAGGAAGCGCGAGCGGATGATGCAGCCGCCGCGCCACATGAGGGCGATGCCGCCGCAGTTCAGGTCCCAGCCGTATTCCTTGGCCGCGGCCTTCATCAGCATGTAGCCCTGCGCATAGCTGACGATCTTCGAGGCGTAGAGCGCGTTCATGATGTCGGCGATGAGCGCCTTCTTCTTGGCGGCGTCCTTGGCCTGCGACAGCGCCGGGCGCGGGCCCTTGAGCTTGCGGGCGGCCTTCACGCGTTCATCCTTCATCGCGCTGACGCAGCGGCTGAACACTGCTTCGGCGATCAGCGTGACGGGCTGGGCGAGGTTGGCGGAATCGATGACGGTCCATTTGCCGGTGCCCTTCTGGCCGGCGGTATCGAGGATCTTGTCCACGAGCGCCGTGCCGTCGTCGTCCTTTTTCGCAAGGATGTTACCGGTGATCTCGATGAGGAAGCTGTCGAGCGCGCCCGCGTTCCATTCTTTGAACACGGCGCTCATCTCGTCGGCGGTCATGCCCAGACCGTCGCGCATCAGGTTGTAGGCCTCGCAGATGAGCTGCATGTCGCCGTATTCGATGCCGTTGTGGACCATCTTCACGTAGTGGCCCGAGCCGCCGTCGCCGACCCAGTCGCAGCAGGGCGTGCCGCCGTCCACTTTGGCCGAGATACCCTGGAAGATGTCCTTCACGGCGGGCCAGGCCGCCTTGCTGCCGCCGGGCATGATGCTGGGGCCGAACCGCGCGCCTTCCTCCCCGCCGGACACGCCGGTGCCAACATAGAGCAGGCCCTTGGCCGCAAGCTCCTTCACGCGGCGGTCGCTGTCGCCGTAGAGCGAATTGCCGCCATCAATGATGATGTCGCCGGGTTCGAGCAGCGGGACGACCTGCGCGATGAAGTCGTCCACCGCGGCGCCGGCCTTGACCATGCACATGATGCGGCGGGGGCGCTTGAGCAGGCCGACCATCTCGGAAATGGAGTGGGCGCCGACGACCTTGGTGCCCTTGGCCTCGTTGGCCAGAAAGTCGTCCACCTTGGAGGTGGTGCGGTTGTAGGCCACGACGGTGAAGCCGTGGTCGTTCATGTTGAGGATCAGGTTCTGGCCCATGACGGCCAGGCCGATCACTGCGATGTCGCCAACTGGTGTGCTCATGTGGATGGGGCGGTGGAAGCCGCCGGAAACGAGGCGGGACGCTACCGGCGGCGGAACCGGCCAAGCCAGCGGGAATTTCTCATGGCGGAGCGCGGTTTGGCTCATCGGCGTGGTTTCCGGACGCAAAAACCCGTTGCAACCGACGGTTCGTCTGCTACACACGCCCCTCCCGTCGGCCCGGCCGGCGGCTTAACCAGAGCTTTTTGCCTTATGTCACTACACAACAGTCTTCGGGGCGTCGGTGTTGCCGGCGGTGCCAAACGCAGTGTTCTGAAGCGCTTTGAACGCGTCGCCCTGCTCAAGCAGCGCGGCCAGTGGAAGGAAGGCGACCGCATCACCGGTCTCCGCAAGACCCGTCCGCCGGAGTAAGCCCGCCGCGGCGAGTTCCGAGTCCCGATTGCCAATTGTGGCCGCCGGTGCGCCCGGCGACCCAATTGGCAATTGGCGTTTTAAGCTCCCCTTCATCCGATGGTCCGACTCCAAAAATTTCTGGCTGACGCCGGGGTGGCTTCGCGCCGCGCCGCGGAGCGGATGATTTTGGGCGGGCTGGTGTCGGTGAACGGCCAGGTGGTGACCGAACTGGGCACCAAGGTGGACGAAATGACGGCGCGAGTGACCGTGGACGGCGAACCGGTCCGGGTGCGCCGGAAAATCTACGTGGCCATCAACAAGCCGCGGGGCTTCATCTGCAGCAAACACGATCCCGAGAACCGCAACGTCGTCGGCGACCTGCTGCCGGCGGAGTGGGCCCGGACGCTGCATCCCGTGGGCCGGCTCGACTGGGACAGCGAAGGGTTGCTGTTCCTGACCAATGACGGCGAATTGACTCTGCGGCTGACCCACCCCCGCTACGGCATCCACAAGCACTACCGGGCCACCATCGTCGGCAAACTTGAACCGGAAGACCTGCGACCCTTCACCGCCGGCATCCGGCACGACGGTGAAATGCTCAAGGCGGAGCGGGTCCGGCTCATTTCCTCGAACAATTCCCACAGCCTGGTGGAACTGGAGCTGGGCGAGGGCAAGAACCGGGAAGTCCGGCGCATGTTCGAGGCCATCGGCTTCGAGGTTGAACGGTTGCAGCGCACCCAGATCGGTATGATCCGGCTCGGCGAACTTCCCGTGGGCAAATACCGCGTCCTGACGGACGCCGAGGTCAAATCCCTCTTGCAGGACGCCCGCTGAGTCCGACTCTGGTGGCGTCATGGCTGCCCCCCGCCGCTGCTCCCTGCCGTTTCGTTTCCCGACTGCGACGCTTCTGACCCTGCTCTCATTGGGTGTAAGCCTCGCCGCCGAATCACCCCGTCCGGCCAAGATCAAAGGGGACCGCACCAATGTCCGGGCCAAAGCTTCCTACGACGGTGAAGTGCTGGCGACCCTTGCCAAGGGCAGTTCGGTCACCGTGCTGGCCGAAGTGGACGGTGCCGAGGGTGAACCCGGTGGCAGCCGCAAATGGACCCGCATCCAGCTTCCCCGCGAGGTGTCCGTGTGGGTTTACACGCCGTTGCTGGACGTCCAGACCAAGCAGGTTAAGGGAGAGGTGCTGAAGTTTCGTGCCGGTCCGGGCCGCAACTACAGCGAGTTGGGTGAACTCAAGCGCGGCGACACTGTCGCCGAGATCCGGCAGGCGGATGACTGGACGCAGATTGAACCGCCCGCTTCCGCCGTAGCCTTTGTGGCAGCCAGCCTGATCGAGCCGGTTGAACCGCCCGCTCCCGTCGCGCTGGAGACCAAGCCGGTTGAGCCCGAGGTCATTCCTGCGGTGCGGTTGAGGCCTGCTTCCCAACCGCCGGTCCTGCGCCTGCCGGCCGAACCGGCCGCTGCTCCGGTGGATCCGGTTCCGGCCACCAGCCAGCCCCAGTCCGCGCCGGTGGCAATTGCTGAACCGGTCGCTCCGGCGGTTTTGGAGACGCCGGCGTCGGCCCCTGCCGCTGTCATTGACGAAGGTGCGACGGTGGCTCCGACGGCGCGGGCGGTCGTCCGGGAAGGAGTGGTCCGCCGCACCATCAAGTTACAGGCACCCGGTGACTATGAGCTGCGCAGTGTCCGCCGGGTAGGCGGTCTGTTCAACCGGGACGAAGGCCTGATTGATTTTCTGGTGGTGGAGAATTCCGACGTGAAGCTGGAACGCTGGGAAGGCAAACGCGTGTTCGTCCACGGCACCGAGTGGCGTGATGAGCGCTGGCGCACGCCGATGCTCAAGGTCGAGCGCGTGGACACCTCCGCCTACTGACCGACAGTCGCCCGGGCGGCTCCGTAGGCGCCGGCCAGTTCTCCCAAGTCCGCCGGGACCACGCGCATTCCGTTCCCGCCGGCGCGCCATTCCATCGCTTTCAGATACTCCCGCAGCGGACGGAAGATCGTTTCACCGCTGCGGGCAATGCCGCCGCCGATGATGGCGACTTCCGGGTCGAGGACATTGCCGAACGAGGCCAGGGCGGCCGCCAGCGCCTTCACCGACTTGAGCCAAACCTCCGTGGCCAAGCTGTCGCCGGCCTCGTGGGCGCGAATGAGGTCGTGCGTGGTGGCAAACCGGCCGCCGGTGCGTTCGGTGATGTTGTAGTTGCCGAGGGCGCTCTCCAGCGAACCGGGGCAGTTGCAGATGTCGGACGCGAGGTCCGGGCCGAGCGAGATGTGCCCCAGGTGACCCGCCTTGCCAGTGTGACCACGTAGCAGGCGTCCATCCACCAGCGCGGCGCCGCCGACGCCGGTGCCGAGCGTGAGCAGAATGGCATTCGTCGCGCCACGGGCGGCGCCAAGCCAGACCTCGCCGAGCAGGGCGGAATTGGCGTCGTTGAGCACCGGCACGCCTTCGGGGCGACTCAGGTAATCGGCCCAGACCAACCCTTCGAGTCCTTCAAACCTTCCGGGCATGAACGCGATGCTGCGTCCGTCCTTCGCCGCGATGCCCGGCGCAGACAGTCCGATCCGTGTGGGACGGCCCAACTGCGCCTCGGCCAACGCGGCGACCGTGGCGACGCAGCCGGCAAACGCCATCGGTTCCGCCAGCGCGAAGGACTCGTGGAACTTGGCCAGCGTCTCGCCGGAGGGAGTCACGGCGACGCCTTTCACGCTGGTGCCGCCGAGGTCGAGGCCGAGCCAGTAGTCAGTGTTCAGTGGGCCAGTGGCCAGTAAAGCGGCGGTAGGCATGACGTGACTGATTACTGGCCACTGATCACTGATTATTTCCGAATTGCCCCTCGCTGACACTCCACCCGCCATCCACCGCGATGACCTGACCCGTGACGAACCGACTTTCATCCGACAGCAGCCAGACAACGGCGCCATCGAGATCCTCGGGTTGGCCGATGCGGCCGCCGTCGAGCGGTTGCTTGGTCTTGATGAAGTTCAGGATCGCTTCGTCGCCCTGCGCCCGCTCCGACATTGGTGTGGCGACCAGCGCCGGGGCGAGCACGTTCAGCCGGATGTTCTGTGGGGCGTAATGGGCGGCGGCTGATTTCGTGAGGCCGATGATCGCGGCTTTGGCGGCGGCGTAGGCGTGCGTGGAAAAGAACTTCGGCGAGGGCGAGAACCCGAGCACCGAACCGCAGTTCACGATGCTGCCGCCGGTGCCCTGCTTCAGGAACTGCCGCAGCGCGGCGCGGTTCGAGTTGAACAGCGAGGTGAGGTTTAGCTGGATCGTGAAATCCCAGCCTTCGTCGGTGATTTCGTGCAACGGCCCGTCGCCTCGCCGGCGTCCGCTGCCACCGGCGACATGGTAAAGCCCGTGGAAGCCGCCGAACTCGGCGACCGCGAGGGCGATGGCCTTTTCGGCGGTTGTCGGATCTGTGGCATCGGCGGCGAGCACCCGGACGGAATCACCGAGTTCCACCCGGACTGCGGCCGCCTTGTCCGGATCACGCCCGACGGCGACGATCCGGGCGCCGGCGCGCACACACGCACGCGTGGCGGCCAGTCCCAGCCCGCTGGTGCCGCCGACGATGACGAGGAATCTGTTTGCGAGCGATGCGCTACTCATTCAGCGATTGGTTCCCTGTCCTTTGGCAGCCAGAAACGCGCAATCCAGTCATCTCTGAACGGGCGGATCTGGCAGGTCTGCCATCCACCGTCCCGCAGTTCCCGGTCCATGGAGTCAACCCGAAGGTGGTTGGTTGTGTGCAAGATGACCGGGCAACAGGGAATCTGCGTGGCGAGAAAGGCTGCTACTTCGAATCCGGTCAAGGGGTCGGATGAATCCGGATGCTGTGGATTCAGATCGTGATCGAGGGAAACCAGACGCGCGCGGCCCAACCAGTCCGGCAGGTCGCGGATCATCGATGGTGCATCGGACCAAACCACCAGGGAGACACCGGGCAATGAGGCCACCGCGTATGTGAAATGGGCTCGCCGGTCGGCGTCGTCTTCCAGAATCAGGATGGCATTCCGTGGTATCACGAATCAGCTGAGGATGCCCTTCACCAACTTGCCGTGGACGTCGGTGAGGCGGAAGTCGCGGCCCTGGTAGCGGTAGGTCAGGCGTTCGTGGTCCACGCCGAGCTGGTGCATCAGCGTGGCGTGCAGGTCATGCACATGGACGCCGTTCTCGGCGACGTTGTAGCCGAAGTCGTCGGTGGCGCCGTAGGTCATGCCCGGCTTGATGCCCGCGCCGGCCATCCAGATAGAGAAGCAGCGCGGGTGATGGTCGCGGCCGTAGTCGGTGGCGGTGAGTTTGCCCTGCGAGTAGTTGGTCCGGCCGAATTCGCCGCCCCAGATCACCAGGGTGTCCTCCAGCAGACCGCGTTGCTTCAGATCGGTGATGAGCGCGGCTGCGGGTTGGTCTGTTTCCTTGCATTGCTGGCGGATTCCCCCCGGCAGGCCGCCGTGCTGGTCCCAGCCTTGGTGGTAGAGTTGGATGAACTTCACGCCGCGTTCCGCCATGCGGCGGGCGAGGAGGCAGTTGGCGGCGAAGGTGCCGGGTTTCTTGGCGTCGGGTCCGTAGAGTTCGTAGGTCGCCTCGGTTTCCTTGGAGAGATCGGTCACGTCGGGCACCGAGGATTGCATTCGGTAGGCCATCTCGTATTGGGCGATGCGGGCGTCGAGCGCGGTGTCGCCGGACTGTTCGCGGCTGAACTCGTGCAGTTCGCGGAGGCGGTCAAGCATCTGACGGCGGCTGGTGGTGGTGATGCCGTCGGGATTGTTGAGGTAAAGGACAGGTTCCTTGCCGGCGCGGAACTGCACGCCCTGGTGCTCCGCCGGCAGGAAGCCGCTGCCCCAGAGGCGGGAATAGAGCGGCTGGTCCACCTTGCCGCGGGTGATGAGCACGACGAACGCGGGCAGATTCTCGTTGCTGCTGCCGAGTCCGTAGTGGACCCAGGCGCCGATGCTGGGCCGGCCGGAGACCTGCGAACCGGTCTGCAGGAACGTGATGGCCGGGTCGTGGTTGATGGCCTCGGTGAACATGGACCGGATGACGCACAGTTGGTCGGCGACCTTGGCGGTGTGGGGCAGGAGTTCGCTCATCCACGTGCCGGCCTGGCCGTGCCGGGCAAACTTGAAGATCGAGCCGGCCATCGGCAGCGAGGCCTGGTTGCCGGACATGCCGGTCAGGCGCTGGCCGCGGCGGACGGAGTCGGGCAACTGCTCGCCGTTGCGCTCGTTGAGCAGCGGCTTGTAGTCGAAGGTTTCCAGCTGCGACGGCCCGCCGCTCATGAACAGGTAGATCACCCGTTTCGCCTTGGGCGTGAAGTGCAGCTTCCCGCCCAGAACGCCGAGGTCGGGTCCGGCCACGGCAGCACGGGCGGTGGCGGGATTGAGCAGATGGGCCAGCGCGACGCCGCCCAAGCCGAGGCCGAAGCGGTTGAGCAACTGGCGGCGACTGAGGCCGTAGGCGGGCAGTGGACCGGTGCAGGGGTTCATGGCGGAAAATGGGATGCGGGAAACGAGATGCGGGTTGGTCGAAAGAGTTTTGACGAAGGGGGCGACGCTTTGATGACTCCAACGCTCTCGCTGGCAGCCCAGGCGAAGGCGTAGGGACTTCTTCGCCCGGAGGGCCGCCGGAACTTAGCCGGGGGCAACGCCCCCGGAATCGGTGTCCATATGCCGTTGCACCCCGGAGGGGTGCCGGATCGCGTGCTTATGGAAGCCGGCGAGTTCACAGCAGGTATCTCTCGTCGTAACGGATTTCAGCCTTCGCGAGGAAATCCTTCAACTCGGCCACGAAGTCGCGGCGACGGTGGTGTGCCTCCTGCCCGGCGATGTAGGACTTCACTTGGTGCCGCATTCCCGGGCTGACGGTGATGGCCGCGTAGCCTTCCTGCCACGCAAACTCCGCGAGGCCGAGTTCTCGGTGAACCCATTTAGATGACTCTCGTTTGATTTCCTCCAGCACGTCGCAGAGCCGATGGGTGGCGCGCAGTCCCACCAGCAGATGAACGTGGTCGGCCACGCCGCCGATCGCGTCGGGCGCGCCGTTGAGGGTGCGGAGGCAGCCGCCCAAGTAGGCGTGCAGGCGGTCGCGCCAGTCCGGTCCAATCCATGGATGGCGATCCTTCGTCGAGAAGACGAGGTGGTAATTGAGCGCGAGGTAGGTCGAGGCCATACGTCAGGTTACCGCTTCCGGCACCCCTCCGGGGTGCGGCGGTTTTTGGGCCAGGCACCGGGGGCGTTGCCCCCGGCTAAGTTCCAGCGGCCCTCCGGGCCTGAAATATCTGGCCTGCAATGCGGGTTCATGAAATCTCCCGCGAGTTTGGAAAATGATATTCGGCGAGGAAGTCATCCAACCATGGACCCGTCTCGGCAGGGCAGGGGCGTGTCCCGATGACCTCGATCGATTTGCAGCGCAGAGTCCCAGCCATGTCTCCGCCCATCGCTGAATCTAGGACGACGTGAATTCCGGTTGGACCTGGCTCCAGTTCCAACCCAAACAGGACGTTGCTGTTCCCGAACCGGGTCAGTTCCGCCTCCGTGACGTCATGGAAACGCAGAATCACGGCCGTGCGCTTTTGCAGTTTGAAGTAACCCTTCTCGTCCACCTCGTCCGTCATTTCGTGGGCCATAACTACGAGCTGGACTGTATTGGCGAAGCAGTTTTCACCGTCGGCGTCTGAAACTTCTACCGCGATTACTGAGGCATCGTGAAACGTCGGCCAATAGCCGAAGATGGCGGTCAGCTTTTCAGCCCCACGCACGAATGTTTCTGGATTTACGGCGCGTGGGTTCATCTCTTCATCACAAAATCGTCGTGGTTCATCACCGCGCTCGCGAGCACGGCGGTGGCTGCCACTTGGTCGGCCGGCAAGGCTTCGTCCCGCGGGCGCTCGCCGATGGTGAGGTATTTGGCCGCGGCTTCGGGATTGGCCCGGAAGTGATCGAGCTGTTCGCGGAGCAATTGGCCGAGGATCGCCCGCTCTTTGGCCTGGGGAGCGCGCCCCAGCAGATGACGGCAGGCCGCATCCACCCGGGAGTCGAGGTCCGTGGCGTATTCACGGAGCAATTGTTCCGCGAGCACGCGGCCGGCCTCGAGGAACTGCGGGTCGTTGAGCAGCACCAGCGCCTGGAGCGGCGTGGTCGTGGATTCGCGTTTGGCAGTGCAGACCTCGCGGGACGTGGCGTCGAAGGTCAGCATGGAGGGCGGCGGCGCGGTCCGGCGCCAGAACGTGTAGAGGCTGCGCCGGTAGAGCTTTTCCCCTTTGTCCTGCGTGTAGGATTTGCCGGTGCCGGATTCTTCCCACACGCCGGCGGGTTGATAAGGCTTCACGCTGGGGCCGCCGAGTTTCCGCACCAGCAGGCCGCTCGCGGCGAGGGCCTGGTCGCGGATGACTTCGGCTCCCAGGCGGTGTTTTGGCCCGCGGGCGAGCAGGACGTTGTCGGGGTCGCGGGCGAGCAATTCGGGCGGAGCGGCGGAAGTCTGCCGGTAGGTGGCGGACATCAGGATGAGCTTGTGCAGCGCCTTGCGGTCCCAACCGCTGCGGATGAATTCGCCGGCGAGCCAGTCCAGCAGCTCAGGATGCGATGGCAGCCGGCCTTGGGCGCCGAAATCCTCGACGGTGGTGACCAAGCCGCGGCCGAAGTGAAGTTTCCACACCCGGTTCACGGCCACACGGGCGGTGAGGGGATTTTTCGGATCAGTCATCCAGCGGGCGAGCCCGAGGCGGTTGCGCGGGGCGTCGCTAGGGAAGGGGAAGATGCGGTCCGGCGTGCCCGGTTCGACGGTGTCGGCCGGGGCATCGTAGGCGCCGCGCTTGAGGACATGGGTGACCCGGCGCTCTGGCCGGTCGCGCATCGTCATGATCTCGCGGACGGGTGCGACCAGGTCATTCTCGTCGTCTCGGGCCTGTTTCAGGGCGGAAAGGGCGGCACGGTAGGGCTCGTCCACGCGGGCGAGGTAGGTTGCGAAGGCGGATTCTGGATTCTGGTTACTGGAAGCTGGATCGGCTGAAAGCCGGGCGACTTCCTCGGGAGTCAGGCAGGTGTCGTAGATGTGGAAGTCGTCGAGCAAACCGTCTTTGAAGCCGTTGTCCCGGAAGCGGCCGGCCAACGTGAGGCGGATGCCGCCGGCTTCACCGTCACCCCATTCGTTGCGATGGTGGATGTCCTTGTAGAGATGGTCGCGGATGACTTCGGTCGCGAGCGGGTGGCCGTTCCGGTAGAGCGCAAGGCCGCCGGCCCGGCTCGAGCCGTCGTAGGTGACCGTCAGGCGGGACCACTCGTTGGTCGGAAACGCGTCCTTGGCGCGGACCGCAATCGCGTTGCCGGGCCAGAAATGGATCAGGCCGAAGAAGGGGCGACCCTGATCGAGGACGAACTCGTAGCCGCGGCTGCCGGAATCGGTCCAGGCGCGGGAAAAGTGGAACACGACCGCACGATCCTGCTTTGCCGCGGGCTTGAGCCAGAGGTCGAAGCTGAACGGGTCGGTCCGTTTGAAGCTGCCGACACCCTCGATGGTGGCGGAGTTGTCGCCGCTGAACCTCAGGGCGTTGCCGGCTTTCCCCGGGACCAACTCCGGGTTGTCCGAGAGGGAGGCCTTCGCCGGACCGACGGCGCTTTCGAGTTTGTTGCTGACGATGGATTCGAAAGGGAACGCGGCGATGGGCTTGGGCAGCATGAGAGCGGTTCCCGCCTTGGACCATTCCGCGAACCGCTCTCGGGCGGTCCGGGTGGCGTCGATCGCCCTGGCCTCGGCCGCCTGCACGGCGGCTTGGGCGGCCCGGTGTTTCTCGGCCACGCCGTCGCCGTAGAGGAACATCGTCGGCGTCGGGGTCGCGGCGGTGAAGTGGGAGTAGAGGCCTGATTCGTCGATCTGGTTGAAGAAGTCGAACAGCGAGTAGTAGTCGCGCTGCCCGATGGGATCGTATTTGTGGTCGTGGCAGCGGCTGCATTCCAAGGTCAGGCCCAGGAACGCCGTGCCCATTGTGTGGACGCGGTCGGCGACGTATTCGGTCCGCCATTCCTCCTCGATGCTGCCGCCCTCGTTAGTCTGGCGGTGGAGGCGGTTGAAAGTGGTCGCCAATTGCTGCTCATGGGTAGGATTCGGCAGCAGATCGCCGGCGAGTTGCCAGGTGAGGAACCGGTCGAAGGACAGGTTTTCGTTGAAGGAGCGGATCACCCAATCGCGCCACGGCGACAGGTCTCGTTCGACATCCGACTGGAAGCCGTAGGTGTCGGCGTAGCGGGCGAGATCGAGCCATTCCTGCGCCATGCGCTCACCATAGGCGGGCAGACCGAGCACGCGTTCCACGAGGGCTTCGTAGGCCTGGGGTGACGCATCGCGGATGAACGACTCCACGTCCGTGGGCGTGGGTGGTAGGCCGGTCAGGTCCAGATGAACCCGCCGGATCAGGGTCGTCCGGTCGGCCTCGGGAGCCGGCGCGAGACGTTCCGCGGACAGAGTGGTGCGGACGAACCGGTCGATCGCATTGGCCGGGAGTTGGCCTTCGACGACGGACGGAACGGGAACATCCTGCAACGATTCAAAAGCCCAGTGCTTGCCCCACGGCGCGCCTTCGCTGACCCAGCGCTTCAGGGTGTCCTTTTGGGCGGCGGTCAGCGCCCGGTGCGAGTCGGGCGGGGGCATCAGTTCTTCCGGGTCGCCGGTGAAGAGCCGTTTGATCAGTTCGCTGGCCTCGGGCGCGCCGGGCTTGATGACCGCCACGCCTTTCTTCACGCGGAAGGCGCCTTCCTGCGTGTCCAGTCGCAGGTCGGCCTTGCGTCCAGACTCGGCCGGTCCATGGCAGAAAAAGCAGTTGTCGGAGAGGATGGGCAGGACGTCGCGGCTAAAGTTGACGTTGGCCGCGGTCGCCCGGCCGGCGAGTCCGGCGAGGGCGATGACGGCTATGGCAAACTGCGGTAAGCAACGCATGGGAGAAGACTGGTTCAAAATGCCACGATTGGAGTCCGCCATACCATTCCGAAACTGTGAAACTCATACTGAATCCCGCACTGTTTTGGCGCATCGGCAGTCGGCTGATAGGCAAGGAAATGGGTTGCCAAGCCCTAATCGTGAACAGTTGTGAACATTTTTTTGGGGGTTGGGGTTTTTGTGTTTGACCCATCCGGGCAACTTCTTTAGGTAGGCCCAAGTTTAAGCCGAGATCGCCTACTCGCGGGCATGCCGTGAGGGGCGTTTTTTGTCGGCTGGATTGGAAAAACGACGCGAATCATGCTGAAGTCCAAGACATTTCTGGCGGTGGATCTCGGAGCCGGGTCGGTCAAGGCCGCGGAGTTCGAGGCGTCGGAGAGCGGTGGCCTTCGCCTGCTGAAGTTCGGTGTCAAAGCGCTGGGCTTGGCCGGTTCGCAGGATGCCGCGCGCGAGAATGTGGTCAAAAAGGCCATTGCGGAACTGATTGCCGAAGGCGGTTTCTCCGCCTCGTCTGCACCGACGACGCTGTGCGCTCCTGGATTTCAGGTTTTTTCCAAATTCGTCAAGCTGCCTCCGGTCGACACTTCGAAGGTCACGCAGATCATCCAATACGAGGCGCAGCAAAACGTGCCGTTCCCGTTGGCGGAGACCGCGTGGGATTACCAGATTCTCGGCACCAGCCCGGGCGGTGAATTGGAAGTGCTGCTGGTGGCGATCAAGTCCGACATCGTTGAGAAGCAGATTTTTGGCGCTGCCGAGGCCGCCAAGCTGCGGACCCAGACGGTGGACAGCTCGATTGGTGCGCTGGCCAACGCCTTCCGCTTCAGCTACGCCGATCAGGAGGGTTGCTCTCTGCTGATCGACATCGGCGCCAAGACGAGCAATGTGCTGCTGTTCGAGGCCAACAAATATTACGCCCGGAGCGTCAACGTCGGTGCGAATGCCATCACGCAGGAGTTTGCGGCCGAATCCAAGCTGCGCTTCGACGAGGCGGAGAAATTCAAGCTCGCGGAGGGCTTTGTCAGTCTGGGCGGAGCCTATGAGGAACCGGACAACCCCAAGGTGGCGGCGGTTTCTAAAGTGGCCCGCAACGTTCTCACCCGCCTGCATTTGCAGGTCAATCAGACCATCCAGTTCTACCGCACCCAGCAGGGCGGCGGGGCGCCGGTGCGCGTGTTCCTATGCGGCGGCGGTTCGATCATGCCGTATGCCGGGCAGTTCTTTCAGGAGAAGCTCAACCTGCCAGTTGATTTCTTCAACCCGTTCCGGAGCGTCGAGATTGCTTCCGAAATCAATGTCGAGGAACTCGAGCGGGTCGCGCAGTGCTTCGGTGAAGTGGTGGGCTTGGGGTTGCGGAACATCGCCCAATGCCCGGTCGAGTTGAACCTGGTTCCGAAGGCCTCGCTGGCCCGGCAGGAGTTCAATTCCAAAAAGCCTTATCTGCTGGCCTCTGCCTTCGCGCTGTCCCTCGGGGTCTGGGCTTTCGGGATGTTCTCGCAGCGCACCGCGGCGGTATATCAGGAGGGGGCGGCAAAGATTGACGAGACTCTGACGCCGCTCAATTCGACCAAGGATTCCTTGGAGCGGGAAGAAGCCAAACTCAAGAAACTGTCCGACGAGGCGACGCAGTTGGGAGATTGGCTGGAAAACCGAATTTACTGGGCTGACATTCTTGGAGAGATGCGGCGGGTGCTGGTGGAGACTGAGCGGGCTTCCCGGGTCAAGCTTGGAGCCGACGTGGGTGTCTGGATTGACAAACTGTATTCCACCGAGCCGGCGCCGGAGATTGCCGCCGTCGCGGAGGAGGAGGCCCGTCCGCGGATGATGATCATGGACCCGATTTTGGCCAAGCGCTACGGCCTCAAGGTCGCAGGCGTTGACGGGGAGGGGGACTCAGCCGAAGGCGCCAAGAAATCCGCCACCTCCACCAACGAGGTGGCGGTGCTCAATCTTACCATCCGGGCGGTGAATCTTCGGGCCAAGGCGAATTCCGAACTCACCTATGAAGTTGAGCGCAACATGAAGTCGAGTCCGCTGTTCGACGAGAAGGAGACGCAGCTCTCCGGCACGCTCGACCAAGTCGAGGATTCCGCGGTGTCCTTCACGTTTCCACTGAAGGTCAAACTCAAGCGCCCAATCAAGCTCTGACATGGACTGGATCAAGAAGAACGTCGGATTTGTGGCCGGGCTGGGCGTGGCGGTGCTTTCGCTGGGCGGGGCCGTTTTCTATCTTCTGCAATCCGGCACGGCGGCGGATGAAGCCAAGGCCGCCCTCGAGCAGAAAAATCAGGAACTGGACGGCTTGGTAAAGCGCCCGGTCTATCCCAACGAGCCGAACATTGACGCGGCGAAAAAGGAACAGGAGACCGTCACCAAGTTCATCAGCGAAGCCCGGACCCGTTTCGGGCTCCTCGAAGACGTGAAGGCGATGGACAACGGGACCTTCAAGTCGCTCTTGGAATCCACCATCGGCCAATTGGAGCGAACAGCCGCCCAGGCGGGTGTCAAGCTCCCGTCGGACAAGTATGCCTTCACCTTCGCCGAACAGCGGAAACAGCTTCAGCTGGCGGCTAATTCATTGCCGGCCTTTTCCCGCCAACTGACCGACATCGAGGACATTTGCGGAATCCTTTTTGGCGCCAAGATCCACTCGCTGGCCGGCCTGAAGCGTTATGGCGTCGGCACCAACGAAGGCTTTGCCAATCCGGACGTCATTGCCGGCAAGAAACCGGGCACGAATGACCTGGTTGGCGCGTCGATCTACGGCTACGAAGCGACCTTCCAATGCTTCAGCGCCGAGTTGGGGGAGGTCATCGAAGGCTTCGTGAAGTCCCCGAACTGCTACCTGGTCAAGACCATCAATGTGGAACCCGGATCCGGTGTGGCTCCGGACGCCGCAAGTGCCGCCGCTCCGATTTCCCTGGGAGGAGGCATGGGCGGCATGGATCCGGCGCTGGCGGCCAGATACGGCTTGGCCGGGCGCTCGCGCTATGGCCCTTCCCAGCCGCAGATTCCGGTCGCGCAACCGACGACCGCGCCCAAGGCCAATGAGCCCGCGCTCGAAGAAAAACCGTTGAAAGTGACTTTGGGCTTGGAAGTCATCAAGCTGGCGCCGCCCGTTCAGGAAGGCCAGCGAAAGTCCGCCCCGAAGACCGAAACTGCCGCCCAGTAAGCCGATGGAATACGTCAAGAAGCATTATGAGAAGGTGGCTTTGGTGGCCGTGCTGCTGGGGGTGGCCGGGTTGGCCTTCTGGCTCGCCAGCCAAGTTGAGTCGGTGCGCGTCGACCTCGAGGAAAAACTCCGGGTGCAGACCGGAATCAAGCAGAACTCTCTGCCTCCGGCCAATCTGACCAATGCGGCGGTCGCGTTGGGCAAAGTGACGCCCGCATTCGCATTGGAACTCTCCGGAGACCATCGGACCTTCAATCCGGGGAACTGGATGAAAGTTGGCGGGGTTCTCAAGCCGGTGAGTGCCAAAGGACACCTCCTCAGGCTGGATCGGATCAATCCGCTTAACCTGAACATCACCTTCACGGGTGTCGCGGGCAGCACAGAGCCGCTCCGCTACCAGTTTCTGGTCGAAAAGGTCTTCGAAAAGGTTCCCGCCAAGCGCCGGCCGATCACCACGTCTGTGGTTGAAGGCGCAAAGACCGAGGGCACCAATGGCACCTTCCTCCTGCGCGAGGTCAAGCCTCCCAAGGACGCGCCCGTTGAGGTGACCATTGAGCTTCTGGGTGAGCGACACACGCTCATCAAGGACAAGATGTTTTCGAAGGTGATGGGTTATTCCGCGGACCTGAAGTCCGAGGTGACCACCCGGGAATTCCTCGGAAAACGCCAGGACGAATCCGTCAACAACAACGGCGCCAATCACAAAATCATTTCCATCACCCCGGACGAGGTGATACTTGAGGCTCCCAACAAGACACGTTCCTCTCTGCGCCTGTCTTCCCCGCAATGAGTTCGCCATTTTACCGTAACCGCAATCAGATCATGACCAAAGTGTCCTATCTACTGAGCCTCGCGTTGCTCGTATCCGCGACCAACGCCGCGTTCGCGCAGGGCGCCAACCAGACCTCGGAAGAAGAGGCGGTGCGACGTCAGGAAAAATCCATTCTGCTGCGGAAGACATTGGAGTCCGCGCAGGCGGCCGCCGCCGGCAAAGATACCGTCTCGGCGGCGAAGCTCTACGAGGATGCCTTCGGCCTGGCCGAACAGCTGGGAGCCGCGGCCGCAACCGAGCGCCAGGAGGCGGCCACCGGTCTGTCGGCTGCGCGTCTGACACTGGCCATCCAGGCTCAACGTGGCGGCGACCTGCGCGAAGCGGACGCCCAAGTCACCCGGGCCATCAAGGTGGACCCAACCAATTTGGTTGCCAAAAGCTTCAAGGCCGACAACGACCAGCGCCTCGCTGACATGGTCGGCAAGCTGCCCAGCGAGCAAGCTCTGGCGACAGTTCCGGACATCCGCGCCGGCTTGGCTCAGGCCGCAACCATGGTCCAGGACGGAAAGCTCATGTTTGAGATGGGCAAGCTGGACGAGGCTGAAGCCATTCTCAAGAAGGCGAGCGAACTGAACCCGGATAGCCAGGGGGCCTTTTACTATCTCAGTCTGATCCGGGAAGCGCGCTACGGCCGTCTTCAGAAACAGCGGAGCGTCACCACCAAAGACCGACTGCTTGAGGTCGAACAGGCTTGGGAAAAGCACGAAAGCACGCTTCCGATTGCCAACCCCCATGCCTTCACGAACCGGGTCTATACCGGTGCCGGCCGCCAGCTGATCAACGAGAAGCTGGACCGGATTGTTCTGAACGAACTCAAATTTGACGGCCTGCCCCTGAGCGAAGTGGTCAAGTTCCTTGACGAGCAGGCCCGGCTCCGGGATCCGGAACGTAAAGGCCTCAATTTCATCATCAACTCGAGCGCCGATGTGCCGCAGCCCAACGCGACCCAGACCATTGATCCGACTACGCTGGCGCCCGTGGCCGCGGCACCCGTGGAACCTGTCGATCTCAATTCCGTCATCATTCGGCTGTCGCCTCCATTGCGCAACATCCGCCTGGCGGACGCGATTGATGCGATTGCCAAGGTGGCCGAAAAGCCCCTGAAAATCTCGGTGGAAGACTATGCGGTCGTCTTCACCCAGAAACTCCCCGAACCTCAGCAGCTCTTCAGCCGTCAATTCCGCGTTGATCCCAACACCTTTCTCCAGGGACTAGAGTCCGTTGGCGGATTTACCATTGCCGACTTTGGTGGCCAGGGTGGTCAGGGCGGTGGTGGTGGTGGCGGCGCTGGCGGTGGCGGTGGCGCTGGCGGTGCGGGTGGCCAGGGCGGAGCCCTAGCGCCGACAATTCCCCGCATTGAGACTTCCCCCCTTGGTGGCCAGATTGGTGGCGCGGGTGGCGGCGGTGGCGGCATCGGCGGTGGTGGTGGTGGTGCGGGTGGTGGTGCCGGTGGTGCCGGTGGTGGCTTGGGCGGCGGCGGTGCGGGCCAGGGGGGATTCGGCCTGACTGGCGTCACGCGTCAGAACCTGATGGGAAATGTCCAGGTGTTGGTGAGGCAGTTCTTCCAAGCTGCGGGCGTTGACTTCCCGACCACATTCATCCCCGGACAGGCGGGCGGTTTCGGGGGCGGCGGTGGATTTGGTGGCGGTGCCGGTGGATTTGGTGGCGGTGTCGGCGGCGAGGTAGGCCCCAACGGACAACCCATTGCGCAGGGAGATCAGAAGGCTCTGTTCTTCAATGACCGCACCGGAATCCTGTTCGTGCGCGCCACTTTGTCGGATCTGGACATCATCGAGAAGGCGATCCAGGCGCTCAATGTCGCGCCTCCGCAGGTCGAGATCGAAGCTCGGTTCGTCGAAATCAATCAGACCGACAACAAAGGCCTTGGATTCCAGTGGTTCCTCGGAAACTTCCTGATGGGCGGCGGCAAGGTGGGGGCGAGTGGCGGCTCGGCGCCCAGCTATGCCGGGGCACCTTCGGCTGCCAACCCTTCTGGCGTCTTCCCTGGACCCAGCGGATTCTTGGCGGATGGGACTGAAATCCTCAGTCCGGGTCTCCAGAGCCC
>Ga0169931_10002534_pt1 | contig 29749 bp, 24 predicted proteins | sample Kivu_15m_20L_FD_129675 | JGI IMG/M metagenome (GOLD analysis project Ga0169931, IMG submission 129675) | Freshwater microbial communities from Lake Kivu, Western Province, Rwanda to study Microbial Dark Matter (Phase II) - Kivu_15m_20L... | ecosystem: Environmental > Aquatic > Freshwater > Lake...
CCTGTGGCTGCGCCGCGCTTCGGCGTGCCTGCATGCGATCCTCGCCCGGCTGCTCTTCACCCTCGGCTTACGCGTTCTCCTTGCACGTCCTATCGTCTAAACGGGTTTTTAAGGGACGACTAAATTAAGCCCACGCACAGCATTTAATCGATCGCCGATAAGCCTGGGCTTATATCTCTATAATCACTTGGTTTAAAATGGATTGTAGATAAAATTCTCAGAAGATTACCCTCATTACCAGAAAATCCCGATCTGGCTGTTCTCCAATCTCCAAGGTTTCGCTACAAGAGGCCTTAATTTACAATTTACGGCCTGACCCCATTCCCATTCGCCTCCGCTTCGCTGCGGTCGTCGAACCGAGGTTCGAACTTTGCGCCCCGCGCAAAGCGCCAAACAAAAAGCCCGCATCTCATTAAGATGCGGGCTTTTCGCTGGCGTCCCCACGGGGATTCGAACCCCGGTTCTTACCGTGAAAGGGTAGTGTCCTGGACCGGGCTAGACGATGGGGACTAACCGCGGAGCCGGGCAAGCTACGAGCCCACCCGGTTCGCGCAAGGATTTTTTCCGGGGACCGCCGGATGCAGTTTTGCTTTCCCCTCAGCGCGTTTTGCCGGCAACACCGGGGGCGTGAACTTCAGCGCCATCGCCGCCGCCCTCCCCGCCCAAGCCCGCACGGACTTCGCCAGCGTGCCTTTCCCGCTCCTCGCCTCCGGCAAGGTCCGCGAAATCTTCGACCTCGGCGACGCCCTCCTGCTCGTGGCCAGCGACCGGCTGTCGGCCTTCGACGTGATCCTGCCCGACGGCATCCCGGGCAAGGGCATCATCCTCACGCAGCTGAGCCTGTGGTGGTTTGCACAGACGGCGGGCATCATCCCCAACCACCTGCTGCCCGACCAAGCCGGCGGGTTCGCGCGCCGCGGGCTCCACGACCGCGACCTGCAGTTGCGCAGCATGATCGTGAAAAAACTCCGTCCCCTCACCATCGAGTGCGTGGCGCGCGGCTACCTCATCGGCAGCGGCTGGGTGTCCTACCAAAAGACCGGCGAGGTATGCGGTCTCCGGCTGCCCGCCGGCCTCCGCCAGGCCGACAAATTGCCGGAGCCGATCTTCACGCCGACGACCAAGGCCCCGAAGGGCGAGCACGACGCGCCGATCAACGACGCGCAGGGCGCAGCCGCCATCGGCCCGGCCCTTTACGAAAAAGTGAAGGCCACAAGCCTCGCGCTCTACCGCCTCGGCCACGACCGCGCGCGGCAGGCCGGCATGATTTTGGCCGACACGAAATTCGAGTTTGGCACCGACGCCGCGGGCAACCTCTTCCTCATCGACGAGGTGCTCACGCCCGACTCGTCGCGCTACTGGCCGGCCGACGCATACCGCCCCGACTGCTCGCCGCCGAGCTACGACAAGCAGTTCGTGCGCGACCATCTCCTAGCCCTCAAGTGGGACCAGACCCCGCCGGGGCCGCGGCTGCCGGCCGACGTGATCCGCCGCACGCAGGAGAAATACCTCGCGGCGCTGAAAAACCTGATCGGCTGAGGGTCGGTCCGAAGGCAGCGCGCGGCTCAAGAGCACTTTGGCCGCCACCCCATGACGCGGTAGCGCCGGCAGGGTCCGCTCTTCCGTCGTCGCCCCACCTTCGCCAGAGGCTTCGGCAGACACAGCAAGGCTACGGCGGACAGGCCGAACGGAGCGATGCGTGGTTTGGGTGGCATGGGCGTCCCGCCCATGTCTTCAATCCCACGGGCGAGACGCCCGTGCCACTCAGGCACCGACCGCCTGCATCACTGGATTGCCGAAATCCGGCGGCCGGGCGTGACTTCGCCGCGTTGCACGCGGACGAGTTCGCGGCGCAGCCAGTCGAGCGCGGCATTGACGGCGCGGATCTTCACCGTAGCGCGCGGGCCGGGGTAGCTGAGTTTCTTCGACCACACGCCGTGCGGCGCGTGGAGCGCGAGGTAGATGGTGCCGACCGGATTTTCCTTCGTGCCGCCGCAGGGACCGGCGAAACCGGTCACCGCCAGCGCGTAGTCGGCGCCGAGTTTTTCCGCCGCGCCGGTGGCCATCGCCACGGCGCACTCCGCGCTCACGGCCCCGTGCTGGTTGAGCAGGCACTCGGGACAATCGAGCAGCGTCATCTTCGCATCGTGCGAATAGCTGACCACGCCGCCGGCAAAGAATTTCGAGGCGCCGCAGATATCGGTGAAGGCGTTGGCGAGCAGGCCGCCGGTGGCGGTCTCCGCCACGGCGAGGGTCTTCTCCTGCGCGCGCAGGAGGTCGGCGCAAACCTTGGCCATGGAGTCGTAGCCGAAGCACAGAAAATCTTCCTCCAGTAGCCGGGCGCACTCGAGCGCAATAGCGTCGATCTCCGCGAGCGAAAGCCGGCTGTCGGGCGAGCTGAGCCGGCAGTCCACCTGCGCCTGATGGGCGCAGAAGGCCACGCCGAGCGCCCCGCCGTGGAGGTCAAAGACGGGCTGGAGTTTTGCCTCCAGCGCGGATTCGCCGATGCCCGCGGTGCGGATCTGCACGTAGGCTTCGCGGTCCGCCACCAGCCCGCGCGCGGCGAGCCGGGGAATGACCTGCTCGGTAAACATGGGCTGCAGCTCATTGGGCGGCCCGGGCAACATGCAGAGAACCTTGCCGTCCTGCTCGACCCAGAGGCCGGGAGCGGTGCCGTTGGCGTTGGGCAGCACCTCGCCGCGCTCGAAGCGGTAGGCCTGCTTGAGGTTGTTCGGCGTCATCTTGCGCCCGAAGCGGTTAAAACGGTCGATGATGGCGCGCTCAATCTCGGGATCGAAAACCAGCTGCTGGTCCAACACCGCGGCAATGACCTCGCGGGTGCGGTCATCGCAGGTCGGCCCCAGCCCGCCGGTGGTGAGGATGACATCGGCCCGCGCCCAGCTCTCGCGAAACTGGCGGGCAATGGCCTCGGCCTCGTCGGTGATGGTCACGTTGCGGTCGAGGATCACGCCGCGGCGCCCGAGCTGGGCGCCGATGAAGGTGAGGTGGCCGTTGGCCGTGAGCCCGAGCAGCAGCTCGTCGCCGAGCGTGAGCAGTTCGAAGCGCTTGGCCGGAGGCCGGGTGCCGGAATCGGGGGAGCTGGAAGAAACCATACTTGCGGGAAGCACGATTAAGCGGATTTTGGCAAAATGCCAGCAGCCACACCACAACCCCCGGCGCCCGACGCCATCCTGCTGCACGCCGCCCCATGAGCGATCCCGTCGATCTCAAGGCGAAGGTGCGCGCCCTGCCGGAGAAGCCCGGCGTTTACCTGATGAAGGACCGGCTGGGGCGGATCATCTACGTCGGCAAGGCCAAGAGCCTGCGCAAGCGCGTCTCCTCCTATTTTCAGCCGTCGCGCGACCGCCGGGTGCACCCGAAGATCAAGGCGCTGATCGAAACCATCGCCGACTTCGACACGATCGAGGTGAAGTCCGAACCCGAGGCGCTGCTGCTGGAGGGCCGGCTGATCAAGCAGTGGCGGCCCCGCTACAACACCGATTTCACCGACGACAAACGCTTCCTGCTCGTGCGGGTGGACTTCGCGCAGGAGCTGCCGCGCTTTGCGCTGACCCGCATCCGCAAGGACACCCGCTCGCGCTATTTCGGCCCCTTCGCGCACTCCGGCCTGCTGCGCAAGACCCTCGCGCAGATGCGCCGGCAGTTCGGCATTCTGCTCGGCGACGCCACCCCGCAGAAGCTGCCCGACGGCACGTGGCGGCTCTACGACGACGTGCGCCAGGAAATCTACGCCACCGGCAACGTCGTCACGGCCGCCGACTACCGCGTCCGGGTCGAGGCCGCCTGCGCCTTCCTCGACGGCAAGTCCCGCGAATGGCTCGAAACGCTGCGCGGTGAGATGCAGGCGGCAGCCGAGAAACAGGCCTTCGAAAAAGCGGCCGAGCTGCGCGACCTCATCGCCGCGCTGGAGCGCACCCTCGCCCGCACGCGCAAGTTTGAGCGCGACCGCACCCTCCTCCGCCCCGACCAGGAAGCGCTCGACGCCCTGCAGGCCGCGCTCGGCCTGTCCGGCCCGCCGCGGCACCTGGAGTGTTTCGACATCTCGCACATCTCCGGCACCTACGTTGTTGCCTCGATGGTGCACTTCACCGACGGCCGGCCCGACAAGGACCACTACCGCCGTTTCCAGATCCGCAGCTTTATCGGCAACGACGACTTTCGCGCGATGGAAGAGGTCGTCGGCCGCCGCTACCGCCGGCTCGCCGACGAAGGCAAACTGCTGCCCGACCTCGTGGTGATCGACGGCGGCCGCGGGCAGATCGCCGCTGCGTTGAAGGCCTTTGTCACCATCGGCGTGGAGCCGCCGGCGCTCATCGGCCTCGCGAAGAAACACGAGACGATCATCTTCGCCGACGCCCGTGCGCCGCTCAATCTGCCGCTCACCCACCCCGGCCTCAACCTGCTCCAGCGTTTGCGCGACGAGGCGCACCGCTTCGCCAACACCTACAACGCCGACCTGCGCTCGCGGAAGCTGCGCGAGTCCGTCCTCGACGATTTCCCCGGCCTCGGCGCCAAACGGAAGGCCGCGCTGCTCGCCCACTTCGGCTCCATCGACCGGCTGCGCGCCGCGAACCCCGAGCAAATCGCCGAAGCGGAGGGCATCGGCCCGAAGTTCGCCGCGGAGCTGCACGCCTGGCTGCGCCCGCCCGCGGCAGAACCAACCCCGCCCGCCGCGGTCCCATGATTCGCTCGCGTCCCGGACGACCCCGGGGCAGCCTGTCTTCCTACCCATGCTTCGCTTTGCCGCCGGTTTCTGCTGCCTCCTGATCCTCGCCGCCGCCCTGCGCGCCGACGTCACGCCCGCGCCGCTGTTTCAGGACCACGCCGTCCTCCAACGCGACAAGCCCGTGCCGGTCTGGGGCCGCGCCGATCCCGGCGAGCGCGTGACGGTCGCCTTCAAAGACCAAAGCGTCGCCGCCACCGCCGATGCGGACGGCCGCTGGATGGTTTACCTGGAGCCGGTCGAGGCCTCCGCCGAGCCGGCCGAGCTCACGCTCACGGGCAAAAATACCGTGACGATCCGCGATGTGCTCGTGGGCGAGGTGTGGCTCGCCTCGGGGCAGTCCAACATGGAGTGGTCGGTGACCCGGTCCGCCGACGCGGAAAAGGAAATCGCCGCCGCGCGTTTCCCGCTCATCCGGGAATTCAACGCCGCGCGCACCTCCGCCATGGAGCCGGCCGACACCGTGGCCGGCGCGTGGAAGATCTGCTCGCCCGAGAGCGCGGGCGTACTCAGCGCCGTCGCCTATCATTTCGCCCGCAGCCTGCACCGCCGGCTCGGCGTGCCCGTCGGCATCATCAACAGCACCTGGGGCGGCACGGCCATCGAGACATGGACGGATGCCCGCACGCTCCGGGCCACCACCGCGTGGCCGGCGATTGACGCGCGCTGGCAGGAAGGGCTCGCCATCTTCGAGGAGCGCAAGGTCAACCACCCGCTGGAAATGGCCGCCTGGCGCGAGGCCGAGGAAAAGGCCCGCGCCGCGAAGACGCCCAATCCGCTGCCCTGGCCGCGCGCGCCCGTCGGTCCCGGCACGCCCTACGCCCCAGCCGGGCTGTTCAACGGCATGATCGCGCCGCTCCAACCCTACGCGTTGCGCGGTTTTCTCTGGTATCAGGGCGAGTCCGACTGGCGCCGCCCCGCCGAATACGCGCAACTTTTTCCCGCCATGATCTACGCCTGGCGCGCGCAGTGGGGCGCGGATGACCTGCCGTTCTATTTCGTGCAGCTCGCCGGCTACCAGGTGCCCGATGATCCCTCCGGCCAAGGCTGGGCGTGGCTGCGCGAGGCGCAGACGGCCGCCCTCGCCCTGCCCGCCACCGGCATGGCCGTGGCCATCGACATCGGCGACCCCAAGGACATCCACCCGCGCAACAAACAGGAAGTCGGCCGCCGGCTCGCGCTGCTCGCGCGCACCGCCGTCTATGAACTGCCGGGCGACGCCCACGGGCCGGTCTTCACCTCGGTGCAGCGCGAAGGCGCGGCGCTCCGGGTGCGTTTCCGGCACGTCACCGACGGACTGACGGCCGAGAAAAAACCGCCGCAGGCCCTCGAGGTCGCCGGTGCCGACCGGATGTTTTATCCCGCCGCCGGCCGCATCGAGCGCGACACGCTCATCGTCTCCGCGCCCGAGGTGCGCGAGCCCGTCGCCGTGCGCTACGCCTGGAGCAACCACCCCGAAGCCAATCTTTTCGGCGGCAACGGCCTGCCCGTGGCCCCGTTCCGCTCCGACGCGTGGTGACCAAATATTTTGGACCGAAACCTGCCCCGTGCAGTCCTGATACAAAACCTCGCCTATGAAACGCCTCCTCTGTCTCTTCCTCGCGACCGCGCTCGCTGCCAACATCGATTCCAAGATCACCGCCGTGACGGTTTACACCGACCGCGCCGTCGTCACCCGCACCGCCCCGGCCGAGCTCAAGGCCGGCATCACCGATCTGGTGTTCCCCCAATTGCCGCAGGCCTTGGACGAGCGCTCGCTGCAGGTCAGCGGCAGCGGCGCCGCCCGCGCGACCTGAAAAAACAGCAGCGTGGCCTCGACGACACCGGACTCGTGCTCCCTCCCAAAATGCCGCGCTGGAAAAAATGGAAAGCGCGTTCTTAGCCCCGCCGGCCAAGGAAGGCTCGCAGCCGGAGGTCGGGCAGTTTGCCGCCTACCTCACCTACCTGACCGAGCAGCGCACCCGCCTAGCCGCCGAAGCCGCCGCGCTCGACGCCGGGCGCGAGACCCTGCGCAACCGCATCAACACCTTGCAACGCCAGCTCAACGAGCTGCGCGGCTCCGGCCAGCGCGCTTACAAGCACGTGGTCGTGCGCGTCGCCGCCGAGACCGCGGGCCAGCTTGATCTCACGCTCTCCTACACCGTGGGCGGCGCCGGCTAGACCCCCGGCTACGACGCCCGCGCCGCGGGTGCCGAAACCAAGGTCGAGCTGGGCTACTTCGGCCTCGTGCGCCAGAACACCGGCGAAGACTGGCAGGATGTCGCCCTCACCCTCTCCACCGCCCGTCCGGCCCTCGGCGGCGCAGCCCCCAAGCTCGATCCGTGGTCGCTCGACATCTACGAAGAGGCCCGGGGCCGCATGGAGACGATGGCGGCGCATGAGATGGCATTTTCCAAACGCAAGATGGTGATGGCGCCGGCCGCGGCTCTCAGCAGCGCCGGCGCACCCATGCGTCTCTCGGCCGACGTGGCCGGGGCGGTCGTGGATACCGGCACGACCAGCACGACCTTCCGCATCGCGACGCCGACCAGTATCGCCAGCGACAACTCCCCGCAGAAGGTGCCGATCACCACCACCAAGCTGGATGCCGCCCTGGTCTATCACACCACGCCGAAGCGCGTCGCCACTGCCTACCTCACTGCCACGGTCAACAACACCTCGGATTTCCCGCTGCTCGCCGGCGCGATGAACGTCTTCCTCGACGGCACCTTTGTCGCCACCAGCCGGCTCGAAACCGTCATGCCCGGCGAGAAGTTCGACCTCGCGCTCGGCGCCGATGAAGGCATCGCGATCGAGCACAAGCGCGTGCAAAAGTTCACCGAGCAGACTGGGCTCATTTCCAAGAGCACCCGCATCACCTACGAATATCTCGTCACGGTGCGGAACAACAAACGCACCCCGGCGCGCGTCGCCATCACCGATCAGGTGCCGCTCTCGCGCAACGAGAAGGTCGTCGTCCGCGTGCAGAGCCCGCCCGAGCGCGAGCTGAAGCCCGACGTCGAGGGCCTGCTCAAGTGGACCCTCGACCTCGCGCCCGGCGCGAAGCGCGAACTCACCGTCAAGTTCACCGTCGATCACCCCAACGACGTGAACGTCATCGGCCTAGAGTAAAATGTAGGGCGGGATCGCTGATCCCGCCTTGCTGGTTTTGAGTGGCGGGGTCAGCGACCCCGCCCTACATCATCCCATCATGGCTGAGCGGGAACATTTACGCCGACTCGGCAATGTGTGGTTAAAAAACCCGCTCTATTTCATCACGGCCTGCGTTGGGGAACGACGAAAAATTCTGGCGGCTCCGGCAACCTCGGCCGTCGTGATTGAATCATGGCACGCCGCCGGCCATGTGCATGGCCGGGCCGTCGGCCGCTACGTCATCATGCCGGACCATGTTCATTTTTTCGCTCGGCCCCATTCTGAAGCCAAATCGCTGAGCGCCTTTGTGCGTGACTGGAAAAAATGGACCACCCGGCAGATCGCCGCAACGATCCGAATCAACCCGCCCCTCTGGCAGCCCGAATTTTTTGACCACGTCTTGCGCTCCGCCGACAGTTACAGCGAGAAATGGGACTACGTTTACCACAACCCCGTCCGCGCCGGCTTCGTGGCCACACCCGATGCATGGCCTTACTCGGGAGAGTGCAATCTCCTCGCTTTCTAAATTTGCGCGGCTGGATCGCCGATCCCGCCGCGCAAATTGACCTCCATCTTGCCTCCGCGCCGAATATCTGACGGCCTCCACCCATGCCATCAACCGCCCCGGTCCGCGATTTTTCCCGCACGCTGCCCGCTTTCCTGCTGTTGACCTTCGCGCTTTTTCTCACCGGCATTTTCTTTCCGTTTTTCCACGTCACGAAGTTCTGGGTGTTCGGCGAGGCTGTCTCCGTCGTGGGCGGGATCTTCACGCTGTTTCAGGAAGGCGAATACTTCCTCTTCGCGGTGCTGACGCTCTTCACCCTCGTTTTCCCCTGCGTGAAACTCGGCCTGCTTGCGCTGATCTGGCTGGAGCGCGACCAGGACCTCGCGCGGCTGCGGCGGCTCCACGCGCGCGTGGCCACGCTCGACAAGTGGTCGATGCTCGATGTGTTCGTCGTCGCCATCCTCATCGTCACGATGAAGGCTGTGGCGCTGGCACACATCCACATCGGGCTCGGGCTCTACCTGTTCACCTTCTCGGTCATTTTCACCCAGCTCGCCTCGCACTGGCTGAGCCGGCACCTCGACGGCCGCCGGCCGTCAGCGTAACTCCGGCAGGATCTTGACCGCCGACACCGCCCCCGTGCGCCAGTTGAAGGCGATGGCGAGGACGCGGAAAACAAAGGTGAGGGCGATGGCGATCAACGCCGCCGCCATCGCGTGCAGCGCGGTCTGCACCGTGAGCACGACGAAGGTCACCGCACCCGCCAGCGCCACCAGCACGTAAAACTGGCCGGGCTTGAACACCAACGGCTCCTCGCGCGTCAGCAGGTCGCGCAGGATGCCGCCGCCAACGGCATTGACCACGCCCACGAACACCGCCGCAGTCGGCCCGAGCCCGGCGAGGAGCGATTTCTGCACGCCGAAGCAGGCGTAGGCCCCGAGCCCCAGCGCATCCACGAGCGCGATCAGCCGGTGAAACCGGTTCACCCGCTCGCCGAGCAGCAGGCCGAGCAGCGCCGCCCCGCCGATGACATAAAGATAACGGGGATCGCTGAGGAGGGGCGTCACGCCCTGCTGGAGAAAAATGCCGTCGCGGATGAGGCCGCCGCCGATGCCCGAGACGATCGCGATGGAAAGCAGGCCCACCACGTCATAGCCGCGCTTGATCGCTGCCAGTGCGCCGGTGAGGGCAAACGCGAACGTGGCGCCGAGATCGAACCAGATCGGCAGTTGGAAGGCGGTGGCGGTCGCGGGGTTCATGGGGACTCCGGTGGCGGAAACAGCTCCGTCCACAGCGGAAAGATGTAGTCCGAACCCAGCGGCTGCAGGTCCTGCTCCAGCCAGGCGACCGTCTCCTTGCCGCCCGCCCAGCCGCGGTAGCCCTCGCGCGCCTTGAAGATGAGGTCGCTCACGCCCACCGCCATGCGCCGCGCGATGTCGCGACCGCCGGCCTCGTCGCGCCATTCGCCGAGCACTTTCAGCGTGGCGGCGGTGCCGAGGTGGATCATCACACCTTCAAACGCATAGGTCAGGCTCGTGCGGAGGCCAAACCAGTCCGTGCCTTCAAACTCCGCGCACATCCCCATCCGCCCTTCCCAGGGCGAGACGGTCGCAGCGCTCGCCCGCTGCAGCAGGCGCGAGCGGTTGTCGCCGTGCACAATGATCTCCGTGCGCACGGCCTTGCAAAACTGCCGGTCCGCCTGCGTGCGGAAGATGCTCCACGGCTCCTGCAGCCCGCGGCCAAAAAACGCAAAACCGCCCCGCACCCCGCGGCCGCGGCCGGTGACGCCGTCGCGGTGCACCGGTCCGCCTCCGCCCGGCAGGTGATGCGGCCCGCCGTGCTCAAGCAGGCCGCCGATGGCCGGCGTGTGGCGCCAGCAACGGCTGATGTTGTGCAGCCCGAGCGCCTCAAGGCCCGCCACGAACGGCGCGACCTCGAAGCCGCGGAAAAAAGCGTTCAGCTCCGCCGGCTCGAAGTAGAGCGCGGCGGCGACCATTACGTCCGCGTAGCCTTCCGTGATGTTGGGATTCCAGCTCTTGTGGTTGGGCGACACGCCGTCCAGCAACACGTGGTAGTCGTTGTCGTCGCCGAGCGTGAAGTGACCGGCCACGGCCAGCGCCTGCATGATGGCGTCGGCGCGGCGCCGCTCCATTTCGGAAAGGCGGGACCAGACCGCAAAGGTGCGTTTCGCCAGCAGGAGAGTCTGCGCGGCGGCGTTGTGCGTCCACCCGCCCAGCCCGCCCTGGGCTTCGGGCTCGCGCGTGTGGCCTTCCGCATCGGGCGCGGCGCCGCCCAGCCAGGTCTGCAGTTTCGCGGTGACGTGCTGCGCCAGCGGCTTGCCGCCGACGAGACGGTCCGGCTCGACCCGCGCCGCCAAGGCGAGGAGATGCTGCGCGAAGACCGCGGGCAGTTCCCGGTAACGCTGGCCGGGGATGAATTTCCAACGCGGCGCCGGTTCGGCGGCCGCCCGCTGCAGGAGTTCTTCGCTGAACATGATCAGTAGGCCGCGAACAGCGCCTGCAGGGCGGCAGGGTCGCGGGTGCGGGTGAGCCCGAGCATCAGCAGCACGCGCGCTTTTTGTGGGTTGAGCTCCTCCGCGGCGATGAAGCCGGCGGCGCTGTCGTCCACCTCGATATCGCGCTCCACCACGCCGCCGCCCGTGCGGGAGCTGCGCACGACGGCCACGCCGGCCTGCACGGCTTCGCGGCAGGCGGCCAGCGCCGGCGCGGCAAAGTTGCCGTTGCCCACCCCGGCGATCACGAGCCCCTGCGCGCCGCCGCGCACGGCGGCATCGATGAGCGCGTGGCCCATGCCGGCATGCGCGTGGATGATCTCGACCGGCGGCAATCCGCCCACCGGGCCGGCGGCGAATTCGCTGCCCGCCGTGTGCCGGCGCGGCGCGGGGCCGAACCAGTGGACGCGGCCGGTGTTCACCAGCCCGGCGAGGCCGCGGTTGGGCGAGCGGAAGGTCGCAAGCTGCGTGGTGTTGGTCTTCGCGATCTCGCGGGCAAAGTGGATCTCGTCGTTGGCCGCGACGAGCACGCCGCGGCCGGCGGCCTCGGGATGCGCCGCCACCGCCACGGCGTTGAAAAGATTCATGGGACCGTCGGCGCTGATTGCCGTGGCGGGCCGCATCGCGCCCACGAGCACCACGGGCTTGGCCGTGCGGAGCACGAGATTCAGGAAATAGGCCGTCTCCTCCATCGTGTCGGTGCCGTGCGTGATCACGATGCCCGTCACCGCCGGGTCATCCAGCGCCGCCTGGGCCTGCCCCGCCAGTTGCCGCCAGACCTCCTCATTCATGTCTTGGCTCGCGATGCCCGCCACCTGCCCGGTGGTGAGCTGCGCCAACGTCTCCAACTGCGGCACCGCCGCCACGAGCGCTTCCGCCGTCAACGTCGCGGCGGTGTAGCTGCGCCCACCGGTATGGGCACCCGCGATGGTGCCGCCGGTGGCCAGCAGGTGGATGCGGGGACGATGGGGTTGGGTGGACATGGAGGGAATATCTGCCGGAGGCAGCCGCAATGAAAAGACCGAAGCCGCCGCACACAAGCATGACGCGGAGATGACAATTTTGTCATTTTCAACCAATTCGGACGCCCGGCCGCATCCAAGGAACCGTGCCTTCCTTGGACCCAACCGCCGAGGTTACGACAGCGCCAGCCGGCCGACCGCTACACCAGCGGCTGAACCGGTGGATGCGCCGCCTGTCCGCGCGCCTGCTCAACCGGGCCCGGCCGGGCCCGGTGGTCTGGCCGCCGCCGGCCGAGATCCGCCGCATCCTCGTCATCCGGGCCAATTACCGGCTGGGCAACATCGTGATCGCCACCGCGCTGCTGCCGGTGCTCCGCACCGCTTACCCGCAGGCCACGATTGATTTTCTCGTCGGTGAAGGCCCCGCCCCGCTGCTGGCGGGATTGCCGCTCGGGCGGGTGCACCTGCTCTCGCGCCGCTGGTTGCGCACGCCCTGGAAGGCCGTCCGGCTCTGGCGCGAACTGCGCGGCTGCCGCTACGATCTCGCCCTCGACGGCTCGCTGGAATCTTTTTCGGGCTCACTCTACGGCTGGCTGAGCGGTGCCCGGCACCGCGCCGGCGCGCAGGGCAAGGCCGACCGGCTGCTCACCCTGCTGCTCGCCGTGCCCGCCGGCCTCAATGGCTACGGCACCGCGCCTTGGCTGGCCGCGCAGATGGGCGCAGCGGTGGTGCCGGAGACCGGCCTCCAAATCACCCCGGCCGCCCGCGAGGATGCCCGGACCCTACTGGTTTCGCTGGGATTTTCCCGCCAGGCCGGACCTTTGCTGGCCGTGTTTGTGGGCGGTCATCACGAGAAGCGCTGGCCTGCGGCCAAGTGGCGGGAATTGCTGCAAGGTCTTGCCGACACGTCTTGGCAGACCTTGGTGCTGGTGGGGCCCGAGGAACGGGAACTGGTGGCCGTCATGCAGGCCGCAGCCAAAGGCCAGGTGCGGGTGCTGCCGCCCCAATCCCTGACCCGCTGCGCCGCGCTGCTCGCGGAGTGTGACCGCCTGATTACTCCCGACTCCGGTCCGCTGCATATCGCGGCGGCGCTTGGCGTGCCCGTGTTGGTGCTGTTGCAGCATCCACGGTCGCTGCGCTTTATGCCGCCGGGGGCGAGGCACCAGAGCCTGCTTCGGCCGGAGGTGCCGGCGGTGTTGCGGGAGCTGACGGAGCAGCCGGCACCGACCGCGGCAGCACAAGTTCAAACGTGACTTCGCCGGCCGCGGCATCGCCCAGCCGCAGTTCGCCGCCGTGCGCGCGGGCAATCTGCCGTGAGAGCGCCAGGCCAAGTCCGTGTCCGCCCTCACGGGCGCCGTCGCGTTCCGCGCGGTAGAACCGCTCAAACAGCCGCTCGCGCTCCGTCGGCGGAATCGGCCGGCCGCTGTTGGTGATGGTCAACCGCAACACATCCTCCTCAGCGGAGAGCGCACAACGCACATAGCCGCCGGGGTGGTTGTGGCGCGTGGCGTTGTCGAGCAGGTTGAGCAACAGGCGGCGCAGATGATCCGCGTCGCCCGCGATCACGAGCCCCGGCTCCAGCGCGGTTTCCAACCGGACCTCACGCGCCGCCGCCAGCAACTCGGCATCCTCGGCCGTCTCGGCCACCAGCGCGGAGAAATCCACCGGCCGCCGCCGGCCCAACCCTTGGCCGGCATCGAACCGCGCCAGTTGCAGCAGGTGTTCGGTGATGCGGTCCAGCCGGGCAATTTCTTCCTGCAGGCTCACGAGCCGGCCGCGGGTGTCGGTCGTCAGCCCGGGGGCCCGCAGCAACGTTTCCAATTCGCCGCGCATGATGGTGAGCGGCGTGCGCAGCTCATGCGAGGCGTCGCCCGCAAAATTTCGCGCCTGGGCAAAGGCGCGCTCCAGCCGGGCTAGCATGGCGTTGAACACCACGGTCAGCCGGCGCAGTTCGTCCTCGGCCGCCGGCGCGGGCACCCGCCGGTCGAGCTCGTGCGGCCCGATGGCCTCCACTTTTTCCGTGAGTCCGCCCAGCGGACGGATAGCCCGTCGGGCCGACCAAATCCCGCTGAGAACAACCAGCGCCACAATGGCAGGCAGCGAATAGGCGTAGGTCAGGAGCAATCTGCGCTCCAAATTGTCGGCCCACACCTGATTGTAGCCCAGCACCAAGGTTTCGGCCCCCAACGGAAACGCCCGCAGCCGCCAGCGCATGCCATTTTCTGTCACGCTCAGCGGGCCACCCATACGGGCGATATCTTGGGCGAGCGAGTCACTGAGCCGCAGGCCGCCGGCCCGCACCATGCCGTCGGCTTGCACAATGCGCCACCCCAACCAGGGATGGTGGTCCCACTCTGTTTCCAAAAAATCCTGACGTTGAAACGCCGTCTGAAACTCCGCCGCCTCCTCGGCCAGTTCCCCGTCCATCAATTGCAGGAGGCCGGGCCGCAGCATGACGAAGGTGCCGACGGCAAAAAGCACCAACGCCCCCGTGGCGCACAATCCCACCCAAAACGCGATCCGGTGCTGAAATTTCCAAGCCATTACATTCCGCCCTTGAGCTGGTAGCCCACTCCGCGCTCCGTTTGGATCAGGGGAGTGGGAAATCCGTCGTCAATCTTGCGCCGCAGCCGCTGGATCGCGACATCCAGCACATTGGTCCCCGGATCGAAACTGTAGCCCCACACCTGCTGGATGATCTCAGTGCGCGTGACCAGCCGACCGGAAGCCCGCAGCAGACACTCGAGCAGCGAGAACTCCCGCGGGGTCAGCGCAATGATCCGCCCGCCGCGCTTCACCTCGCGCGTGGCGATGTTCAGCGTGAGATCCGCCTCCACTAGCAGCGTCGAGCCCACCCCGGTGCGCCGGCGCACGACCGCCCGCAGCCGGGCCAGCAGTTCACTCAGGGCAAAGGGCTTGGCCAAGTAGTCGTCCGCGCCGAGGTTCAATCCTTCCACCCGTTCCTCCAGATCCCCCCGCGCCGTCAGCAGGAGCACCGGCACATTATTGCCCCCGGCCCGCAACTTCCGCAGGACGCTGAGTCCATCCCGGCCCGGCAGCATGATATCCAGCAAAACCGCGTCGAAGACCTCGCCCCCAAGCCGGGTCAGCGCCTCATCGCCGCGCTGGAGGACCGTCACGCCATAGCCGTGCTCTTCCAGGCCCGAGCGCACAAACGCCGCCACCTTGGGTTCATCCTCGACGACCAAAATCCGCATACGACAAGGGACCAGATTTCCCGCCGTGATGCACGCCTGAACCCGGGAAGTGCATGTCGGCGGGATTACAGTTATGTAATTTTTCCAACCGCAAGACGGAGCCCCCGGTCCAAGGTTTCATGCTAAATCCCGCGTTGACTGACTCGCCCGCCCCGACCGGGGCTGGCCGCCGTTTACTCACCAATCTGCTCGAATCCCGCCTGGGCGGCGCCCTGTTGATCGCCGGGGTGGCCATGGCTGTTTTCACCGCCGTGCGACTCGGCCTCCTGATCGTTTCATTTCAAGAGCAATCTTGGTCGCCCGCGCTGCTGGCCGCCTTCGGCTGGGGCTTGTTGTATGACGCCAGCGCCACCGCCTGGCTGCTGATTCCGGCAGTCGTGCTGCTGGCCGTGCTTCCACAAAAATTCTTTGACCACTGGACCGGGCGGCTGGCGGCACAGGCCGCGCTGCTCCTGGTCGGTTTCGGCCTGTTATTTACCGCTTTGGCCGAGTTTGTCTTCTGGGATGAATTCGGCGCGCGCTTCAATTTCATCGTGGTGGACTACCTCGTTTATACCACCGAGGTGATCGGCAATATCCGGGAGTCCTATCCGTTGCCGCTGATGCTGGGCGGCGTGGCGCTGATGGCGCTGGGAGTGCAGGCGTTCCTCAACCGCCGCGGATGGATCAGGCGCTGGCTCGATGATGCCGCCCAGCCTTGGCGGGAGCGCTTCCGTGCCGGCATCGTCTGGGTCGGTGTGCTGCTGGTGCCCGGTCTGGCCCTTTCGGAACGTCACTTGCCCGAATTCGCCAACAGCTACACGCGCGAACTGGCCAAGAACGGCACCTGGTCATTTTTTGCGGCGTTTCGCGCCAACGAATTGGACTACGAGCGGTTTTATCCCACGCTGCCCGATCACGAGGCCTTTGCCCGGTTGCCGGAATTGATCGGTGCCGACTCCGCCCAGTCCTCGGATTCACGGACTCGCGATCTGCTCCGGATGGTCCCGGCACGAGAACCAGGCCCCGCGCGGCGGCTCAACGTCATCCAAATTACCGTCGAAAGCCTCAGCGCCTCATTTCTATCACGCTACGGCAACAGCGAGGGGCTGACGCCCCGGCTTGATGCTCTCGTCCTGCAGGCATTGGTTTTTGACCGGCTCTACGCCACCGGCACCCGCACAGACCGCGGCATGGAGGCGCTCACTCTCTCCGTGCCGCCCACCCCCGGCCGCTCGCTGGTAAAACGACCCGAAAACGCCGGGCTGTTCACCTTGGGCTCGGTGCTGCGCCGCGAAGGCTACACCACCTCCTTCATCTACGGCGGCTTTGGGTATTTCGACAACATGAACGCCTTCTTCGGCGGCAACGGCTACCGGGTCGTGGACCGCACGGCGGTCGGCGAGGAAGACATCACCTTCGCCAACGTCTGGGGTGCCTGCGATGAAGATCTGTTTCGCTGGACCCTGCGTGAAGCCGACCAAGATCACGCGGCGGGAAGCCTTTCTTTCATTTTGTGATGACTACCTCCAACCACCGTCCCTTCACCTATCCGGACGGACGGATTGATCTGCCGTCGAAAACTTCCGGACGCGAGGGCGGCGTGAAATACACCGACTGGGCGATCGGTGACTTTCTGGACCAAGCCTCCACCCGGCCATGGTTTCGGGACACCGTGTTCGTGATCGTGGCCGATCATTGTGCCGCCAGCGCCGGACGCGCCGCCCTGCCGGTGGAAAACTATCATATTCCCATGTTGATCTACGCCCCCGGCGGACAAATTCCCGCCGGCCAAGTGGACACACTCATGAGTCAGATCGATTACGCGCCCACTTTGCTTGGGCTGCTAAACCTGTCCTACCCGAGCCGCTTCTTCGGACGGGATGTGCTCGATCCCGCCACGGCCCGCCTGCCCGGCCGGGCGCTTGTCGCCAACTATCAGAAACTGGGCCTGTTCACCGGCGATCGTCTGGGCGTGCTTCAACCGGTGCGGTCCCACGCCGCCTATACCTACAATTCCGCAACCCATGAAACCTCGCCGCTGACGGAGGACCCCGGCCTGATCCGGGACAGCATCGCTTACTATCAAACCGCCGGTTGGCTGATCCGTCATGGCCGGCAAAACCAATTGCCCGATGACCACACCCAGACCCGCTGAAAACACCACCCATCGGCCTTGGTCGCTCGACCGCACGTGGTGGGTCGTGCTGCTCTTTCTCGGCCTGGTCTTTTTAATCGCCGAGACCACGCACCTCGATCTCTTCGTGCAGGATCGGTTCTACGATTTCACCGCCGGAACCTGGTTGATCGACCCATTCGCCCCGGTGCCGAGGGCGCTTTTTTATACCGGACCGAAATTTGTGCTGATGCTGGGCGGGCTCGCCTTGCTGCTCATCGCAGTGGTGCCCGGCAAATGGCGTAAATCCGCCCCGTGGTGGACGCAGGACCGGCGCGGGCTGCTGGTGTGTTTTTTCACCCTCGGCCTCGTGCCCCTGGCGATTGGTGAGATCAAACAATACACCAACGTGTATTGCCCGGCCCAGATCCAACGCTACGGCGGAAAAATGCCTTATGTCCGCGTGCTGGAAAACTACCCGGCCGATTTCCGTCCGCCTTTGCGCGGTCAATGCTGGCCCGCCGGTCACGCCAGCGGTGGCTTTGCGCTGCTCGCGTTCGCCGGTTTGGCCAGAACTCGCCGAGGCCAGCGGTTGGCCATCGCCCTCGGGCTGGGCGTCGGCGGCATCATGGCGCTCTACCAGACCGCCAAAGGCGCCCACTACCTCAGCCACACGCTCATCACCGTTTCGCTGGCTTGGCTGATCTTTCTGCTTTTGCGCCGCATCCCCGGCCTGCGACCCTTGCGCTGACGGCACGAGGACCGGAGCGTTTTTGCGCCGATGCCGCACTCTGCGCTGGTCGGCCGGGATTTCCGTGCCCATAACCGGCGCGGAATTTACTCCCACCCATGAGCAACACCCCCGAACGCGAATTCAAACTTGGCCTCATCGGCCTCGATACCTCCCACGTCATCGTCTTCAGCGAGGAGTTCAACAACCCGAACGCCAAGCACCACCTGAAGGGCGCCAAGGTCGTCGCCGCGTGGCCCGGCGGCTCGCACGACCTCGAGTCGAGCATCGGCCGCGTGCCCGGTTACACCAAGGATCTGCGCGAAAAATACGGCGTGCAGATCATGGACTCCATCGAGGCGGTCGTTGCCGCCAGCGACGCCATCCTGCACACCTCGCTCGACGGCCGCGTGCACCTCGAGCAGTTCCAGCGCATCGCCGCCGCCGGCCCCGGCAAGCCGGTGTTCGTGGACAAGCCCTTCGCGCTGCGCACGGCCGACGCCCGCGCCATCTTCGCCGTGGCGAAGAAATTCGGCTGCCCCGTCTTCACCTCCTCCTCGCTGCGTTTCACCGGTGCGCTCACGCGCATCGTCACGCCCGAGACCAAGCCGACCGTGAAAGGCGCGCAGTTCCACGGCCCCGCCGCCTTCGAGCCCACCAACCCCGGCTTCTACTGGTATGGCATCCATCCGATCGAGATGCTCTACACCACCATGGGCGCTGGCTGCCGCAGCGTGCGCTGCACGGGCAACGACACCTTCGACCTTATCACCGGCGTGTGGGCCGACGGCCGCATCGGCTCCGTGCACTGCAACCGCACCGGGAACTACGAATACCACGGCCTCGTGCATTTCGAGAAAACCACCGCCCACGTAAACGTGCAGACCGAGGAGAAGGGCTTCTTCGCCTGCCTCGCGGAGACCGTGCTCGAATTCCTCCGCACCCGCCAGCCGCCCGTCCCCGCCGAGGAAAGCATCGAACTCATCCGCTTCATCGAAGCCGCCAACGAATCCCGCGCCAACGACGGCCGCGAGGTCCTGCTCTGAGTCCGCGCCCGCACCAACAAGGTCAAGGCAGGGGCGGTTATCCTTAACCGCCCTTCCTGCAAGGGCCGATAAAGTTAACGGCCCCTACCCCATGAAAGTTCTCCACCACGCCGGGAAAACCGCCTTCACCGGCGGACCTTTCCACCTCGGCCCGGGCGCGCCGGCGCTGAAGATCGACGGCCAACCTCTCCGCCTCCAGGCGGCCGACCAAACCCCGCGCGTCGTCATCTGGCGCGGCGGACCGGTCGAGCTGGTGCAGACTTTCCGGCAGGAAACCAAGCGCCGCCTCCGCATCACCAGCGGGCTGCGCCATCGCGGTGACCATGCCGTCACGCTCAATCATGTGACGCTCTTTGCCGGATCACGTCTCGGCCTCGGTGCCGACCCGGCCGATGTCTGCATCCTGGAGCAAAACGCCTACACCGGCCGCGTGCGCACTCCGCGCCAGATGGCGAGCGGGAGCGACGGGCTGAAAGCGCTCGATGGCACGACCGGCGCATTCGTCAGCCACAACCACACGGTCTTCTACTGCCCCGCCGCCCGCGCCGCGCTCCTGCTCGGCTGCGAAACCGTGGACCGCTGGCTCCCGCAGATCAGCGCGCGGATGTCCGTCACCGCCGGCCGCGATGCCAGCGTGATGGACAACGTGGACGGCGCCCTGACCAAAACCGAAGCCGCCCGTGCCGCGCCCAAACGCGTGCCGGCTTTCCGCCATTTTGCCCTCGAGTTTGACGGCGGCGACTACCGGCTCGATCCGGGCGAGACCCTCGCGCTCGGCGACTTCGTCATCGAAACCGGCGCGGATCCCCTGGCGCTGCTCGACGCCCACGGCCGCCGCATCAAAACCCGCAACGGCTTCGCTGATCCCGTCGCGCCGTTCGCCAACTGGTGCAGTTGGTATCCCTACCGCCTCGGCGTCAGCGAGAGCAATGTCCTCGCCACCGCGCGCGCCGCCCGCGCCCGCAACCTCCACCAGCTCGGCCTGCGCTTCATCCAGGTGGACCTCGGCTGGGAGCGGGACAACATCCCGACCTTCTTCGAGGAAAACGAACGGTTCCGCGGCGGCCTCGGCCGGCTGAGCGGCGAGCTGCGGCGCGAGGGCTTCGATCTCGGCGTCTGGGTCGGCGTGCTCTGCAGCGCGGAAAACCATCCCGTCGCCCGCGAACATCCCGAGTGGCTGCTGCGCGGGCCCGACGGCAAACCGCACAACAACTACAACTGGTTTTGGGAACCGTTTGCCCCGATCTACGCGCTCGATGTCTCGCATCCCGGCGCGCAGGCGTGGCTGCGGGAGAATTTCACCCGCCTCGCCGAAAAGGGCGTGCGCTTCGTGAAGTGGGATTTCGCCGGCGTCGTCACGGGCGCGGACCTGCGCGGCCGGCACGACCCCAAGTTCGTCAACGCGCGGGCGCGCGAAGCCGTGCGCACCGCCTTCCGCATCGCGCATGAAGCGCTCGAATCCACCGGCGAAAAAGCCGTGATGATCGACTGCTCCGGCACCGACTACGCCGCCGCCGGCATCGCGGAGGTGAACTACGCCAACATGGACACCGGCAACGCCGGGCTCGGCTGGCGGCATCTGCGCGAGATTTACACGTCCTACGCCTGCCACCTGTTCAAACACCACTGGGCGCTGCTCCAGCCTTCGTGTCTGTTGACCGGCCTCTCGGGCACGCTCGAGGAAGCGCGCGTGCGGGCCACCGTCACCTTCATGGGTGCGGGCCATGTGGATCTCGGCGACGACCTCACCCATCTGCCCGAGGACCGCTGGTCCGTCCTGCTCGCCACGTTGCCGCCAAACGACCGCCCGGCCACGCCGGTGGATCTTTTTCATCCCGTGAAGACCGGCACGCAGCCCTACCTCGGCCTGATCAAGGCCAAGGAAAAGGGCTTGTCCGCCGCGGCCGACCATGCCGCCGCCATCCCGCCGCCGGTGGAGACGGAGCCGCAAGGCGCCTGTGTCTGGTCGCTGCCCATGAAGGCCGATTGGGACGTCTGGCAGCTCGTCGCGTTCTTCAACTGGGAGGAAGCCCCGGCCGAAGCCGGCTCCGGCGTCCGCCTCGCGCGCAGGTTTCAGGTGGAGTTTGCCCGGCTCGGCCTGCCCCGAAACGCGCGCTACTGGGCCTACGAATTCTGGTCGGGGCATTTTCTTGGCGAAGTGCCGCGCCCGCTGCGGCCCGCCGGCTCTTACCGCCACCCGGGCGATTTTTCTCACCCGATCCTCGAGTCGGGCCCGGGTCTGCTCGACCTCGGCTTCCACGGCCCGGCCGTGAAACTCGTCGTCCTGCGCCAGCCCCGGCCGCACCCGTGGCCGCTCGGCACGAGCTTTCACCAGAGCGGCGGCCGCGAACTCAGCAACGTGCGGTGGAACCCCAAGACCCGCACCCTTTCCGGCCAGCTCCACCGCCCCGTCGGCGAAAACGGCTTCATCATAATCGCCTGCCCCGGCCCCGATGGCCCGGTCGCACACAAGCTGCCCATCACCGCCACCGCCGACATCACCGCGTGGACGATGCGGTTCTGAACCGAAATCAGGGGTTTTCGCTCCGCCGCCACTGCCCCGGCGTCAGGCCGGTCACGGCCTTGAACTGGCGGTGGAAGAAATAGACATCCGTGTAGCCGAGGGTCTCCGCGATCTGTTTCAGGCTCAGCGGCGACTCCCGCATCAGGAGCTGCGCGCGCTCAACCCGCGCGCGGATGACAAAGGCCTGCGGGCTCCGGCCGGTTTGCTCCTTGATCCGCCGCGCCACCTGCGAGGCCGACAATCCGGCCTGCGCCGCGATATCCGGCACCGTCCACGGCCGGCCGGGATTTTCCTTCACCGCCAGCAGGACGGCCGCAAACCGGGGGTCGCTGCGCGTCGGATGGACCCGGCCCGCCTCATGGATCTGGAGCAGCATCAGCCGCAGCGCCAGATCGCACCGCAGTTTCCCGGCCAGGGTGCCGGCGCCATGACCGGCCACCACCTGTCGCGCCAGCGACTCGAAAGTCGCGAGGTCATTGACCGGCACGGGCAGCGCCGGCAGCGCCAGCGAGTTTCCGTCCAGCTTGCGGCCGGCGGCGCCGATGAAGTCCGCATGGAGGTGAAAAACCCGCAGCGGACGGCGCGGATCATGCGCCGCGGCCAAGGCTGCGCCCGGCGGCAGCAACAGACAGGCCCCGGGCGTAAGCGGGATTTCCCGGTCGCCCGCTCTCGCCGTCCCCACCCCGTCCAGCACGCACCACAGCAAAAAATCTTCCAACCGGTAGGGGCGCAATTCCCACACCGCCTCGCAGCGGGTGATGCCCACCGGCGGGGCGGGGCGCACGGCCCCGGTCGCAACAACCGTCTCCAAGGTTTGCATGGCAATGCGCGATAAATGCAAAAGTCGGCCTCATCCGTCCATTTAATTATCGGCCTGATCTGCTATCATTTGTGCAGTGAACACAAAGATCCCGAACATTTACCCCATGTTGCCGGAGCGGCCCGATGCCGACATGATCGCGCGTTACCGCGAGGACGGCTACCTCGCTTTTCTCAGCGCCCTCACGCCCGACGAAGTGCGCCAGGCCTCGGAGGGCATCAACGCGCTCGTGCACAAATACGCGTTCAACGAGGCGCTCACCGAGCACGTTTACAAGGGCTCCGGCCAGAAGATGAAGAACGGCCGTGGCATGCTCTTCAAAAGCCGCACGTCGGATTTCCATTTCCAGGTCGAAGGCGACTACGAGGCGCGGCCCGACCGGCTCGACGAGCTGGCCGACAACATCCGCAAGTTCCAGTCCTACGACCGGGAGCTGCCGATCTACGACTACATCTCTCACCAGCATCCGAAGCTGCGGGCCCTGCTCGGTGCCGTGCTCGGCGAGGATTATGCGCCCTACTCCAGCATGGCGCTGTGCAAGCCCGCCGGCATCGGCGCGGAAAAACCGTGGCACCAGGATCTCGCCTATTTCTCGGTCAACCGCTTCGACGGCGTCGCCGGCGTGTGGATCGCTCTGGATCACGCCAAGGTGGAAAACGGCTGCATGCACGTCATCCCCGGCGGCCATCGCGCCGGTCCGCGGTCGCATTATTGGTCAAAGGTGGACTGCGAGATCACCACGGCGGAGGTCAACCCGGCCAACGCGGTGGCCATCGAGCTCCCGCCCGGCGGCCTGATGATCTTCGACGGCCTGCTCCCGCACGAGACCCCGCCCAACCGCTCGCCATTGCGGCGGCGCGCGCTGCAATTCCACTACCGCAGCGCCGCGACCGTGGTCGTGCCGCGCGAGGAGCACAAGCGCAAGTTCACCGGCCCCGAAGGCATCTTCGTCGGCTGCGACTACTCGAAGCTGGAGACGGTCCAGTGAGCTAACTCGCGCGCTGCAAGCGGGCTGCCTACCCTTGCTTCACACGCTCCGGGCCACGACGCGCAGGCTGGCGGCGGCGCGCGGGTCGGGGTCGAAGCCCAGGCCCGGTGCGGTCGGCAAAGCCAGCTCGTCGCGCCGCGGTTGCAGCGTGTCGCCAAAGAGGCTATCGGCGAGGAACTGCGGGCCGTTGAGTGCGCAGGGCCGGATGATGCCGCACCACGCGAAGAGATGCGCGGCACCGAGCAGGGAAAAATCGGGGTCGGTGAGACCCGAGCCGAGCACCATGAGGCTGCGGTCACGGAGCTGGTTCACGATCTGCACGGAGGGCCAAAGCCCGGCGTTGCGCGCGGGTTTCATCGCGACGCCGTCCAGCATGTCGAGCGCGATGAACTCCGCGGCGACCTCCGGACCGACGATGCCCTCGTCCATCAGCACCGGCAGCGCGCCCTGTTTTTTCAGGGCTTGGTAGCCCCGGATCTGCGTTGGGGGCAACGGCGACTCGAAAACATCCACGCCGGCGTCGCGCAGCTTGGGCGCGATGGCGAGCGCTTCTTCCGGCGTGTAGCCGGTGTTGGCATCAGCCCAAAGAAAACCGTCGGGCGCAAAGGCGCGCACCTTCCGCGCCAGCTCCAGATCGTAGGCGGCGGTCTGCGGTGCGCCGACCTTGATGTTGAAATTCCGGTAGCCGCGCGCGCGGCCTTCCGCGAGCTGGCGTTCGACGGTCTCCATCTTTGGCGACGCCACCGTCCAGCTGAGCGTCAGCGTGTCGCCCGTGGCTGCGGGACCGTCGAAGAGCTTCCACGCCGGGACTCCGCGTTGTTTCCCCGCAAGGTCGTGGCACGCGAGGTCGAGCGCGGCCTTGCACAAAGGCTGGCCGACGGAAAACGCCGGCCGGATGGCCGTGTTCATCGCGGCATGCAGCCCGGCGAAATCCGTGGGGTCACGCCCGAGCACGACTTCCGCGAGGTAGTGCTCCAGCGTCGTGAGCACGCTCTCGACCGTCTCGTAGGTCCACGTCGGCACAGGCACCGACTGGCCCCAGCCCTCCACGCCGTTTTCATCGGTCAACCGCACCAGCACGGATGGACGCGTGACGCGGCCGTCGGGGCCGGGCTTGAAAAACTTGAACTCGCCGGCGACGGCGTAGTCGAAACGGCCGATCTCGATTTTTACGATGCGGCTCATGGCTGGGTATTTGGCCGCGCAGACACCAAGACGCGTAGACAATGAACCGTGCTTTGCGTCTCCGTGAGTCCGTGGCCAAGCTTAGGCATGGGGATTAAGCGCCGGGTTGCGCTGGTAGCGGTCGTAAACCTCGCGGATGTAATCAATCGAACGCTTCGCGGTCAGCCAGGCGTCGCCGCCGAGATCGTAGGCCTGCGAGACAATCGGGCCGGTGTAGCCGCGGGCCCACACGAGGCCGAGGGCGGCGGCGAGGTCAATGTTGCCGTCGTCGAGCGGCCGCGTGCGGAAAGGTTCGGCGGGCTTGGGCCAGCCGTTGAGCAGCGCGAAGTAACCGAGCCGCTCCATGCCGGGCTGCGCCATCACCTCATGGAGGTCGGGCACGCCGAGATGGAAGTGCGCGTGGAACATCGCGATGCCGGGCCGGATTACCTTCGCGCCGCTGTCGTTGATCGCGCGCAGCTCCGCGGCCGGCGTGTCGATCATGAACCAGACGTGGTTGTAGAGATTGCCGATGAGCCCTCGCCGCGCGACATGATCATCCACCGCGCGCAGCATGCGGGCGGTGCGCTCCCAGTGGCGGTCTGCCGCCTTGGCGGAACCGGCCTCGCGGTAGTCGGGCGTGGACTGCCCGGCGGGGTTGCTGGCGATGGTGAAGTTAACGAAGGCCTGCGGATCAATCGCGGCGAGCCGGTCGATCATGCGCTTCGCGCGCTCCACCTGCGCGTCGAAGATGCCTTCCTCGTCGTCGTTGATGCCCTTCGCCACGACATACATGCCGGCGCGCTTGAGACCACTGGCCTTGAAGGCCGCCGTCATCTCGCCCCAGGTCTTGTCGTCCTCGGGCTCGGTCGGGTGAAACTCATACCCGTCGTAGCCGGTGTCGGCGGCGATCGCCAGGCGCGTGCGCACCGGGTAATGCCGCCGGTGCATCACGAAATGATTGTTGAAGAGAATGAGTTCGTTCGGCGGGCGCATGACGCGATCAATCAGTCGGCAATGTGCACGGCCTGCCGGGTGCGGGCGGAGGCGAGCAGCGCATCGAAGACGGCGTGGATATGCAGGTTGTGGTCGAGGGTATTGGACGGCGCACGGTCCTCGCGGATCGCGGCCGCGAGGTCGTAGTGCGAGAAGGTCAGGGTTTCATCCCAGACCGGAGCCGCGTCGGGCAGCACGGTTTCCTTGAGATCGGCCGCACCTTCGTAGGCGTAATGGTGCAGCGACTGCTTCGCGCCCATGGGCAGGAAGCACAGGTCGAGCCCGGCCTTGCGTCCGCGGATCTCCACGTTGTGGCGCATGGGGCCGTGCTCGGCCGCGCGGCGCTCCCAGTGGATCGTCAGCCCGTCGTCGCAGATGATCTCGGCCGCAAGCCGGCCGTCCACGTCGAGGCAGGGTGGCACGCGCTCCGCCGTGAGCGGGAAATAATTGCCGAGCGTGCCGAAAACCACGCGCGGCCGGAAACGCTCGCCGAGCAGGAAGCTGATCCAGTCGAGATCGTAGGGACCCCAGTCGAATGATATACCGCCGCCGTTCTTCGCGGGTTCATTGCGCCACGCCGGAAACTTCGTGCCGATGGCGTAGCCACCGGTGACCTGCTCAAAGTGCACGCGGTAAACTTCGCCGAGCTCACCGCCCGTGATGGCGGCGCGGGCACGGCGCGCGGTGCCGGAGTTGTGATAGCGCGAGGAGCAGCAGGTGACCTTGAGGTGCGGCACGGTGCGGTTGACCGCGATGATGTCGCGCACCTCCTGCCGGGTAAGCACGAAGGGCTTCTCGCACAGCACATGCTTTCCGGCGCGCAGGGCGTCGATGGTCATCGGCTTGTGCAGGAACGGCGGCGTCGCGATGTAAACCGCCTCGACCTCCGGGTCCGCGAGCAACTGGTGGTAGTCGGTGTGGATCTTCGTCACACCGGCGGCCGCGCCGAGTTTTTTGGCCGCCTCGGCATTGACGTCGGCCACCGCCACCACGACGACCGCGCCGCCGGGCTTAAGCTTGGAAACAATCAGGCTGGCAATGACACCGGCACCAATGATGCCGAAACGAACAGGTTTCATGAAGGGATGGGTTGGTTGGGGAAAGGACAGGCAGAGCTATTCAGCCCCGGCGCGCCGCCTCCAGTGAAAAGATATGAAAGTTTGGCCGGCGGCTGCGCTCAGGCGCGGGTCAGCCGCAGGCTGATGATGTCGTAAGGGGCAAATGCCAAGCCGGGGCCGCGCAAGGACGCACCCAGCGGCTCGCCGAGGAGGTTGATTTTTTGCGCCCGCCAGCCGGGAGCGAGATTGAGCCGCGCGGCGCCGCGCTGGCCGCCGACCTCATGCAGCCGCAGCACCCAGGTGTTGCGGTCCACCGGTTGCGCCCAGTGCGCGATAAGCGTTTCACCGCCCTCCAAGCCGGCAAAAGCCGGCGCCACCGGCCGACCGCGGTAGGCAACCGGCGTCGTGAAGAGCGTCTCCGCGAGGACCGCGGGCTGCTCCGCCCGTGCCGCGGTGAGATCGTAATGGCCGAGCGCGAGCTTGATCACATGGCGGCCGAGATCGGTGTGAATCGCGGCGGGTTTCGGCAGCCGGCTGAGATGCGCGGGATAAGCCTTCGCGTGCTCCTCGTAACCGACATGCGGCGGGGTGCGCAGCAGGGTGACGCCCAGATCGCCGTCGCGGCAACTCACACCGTATTTGGCGCGGGTAACGACGAAGAGACCGGTGCGCTCGCCCTCGTCGCTCACGGTGGCCCAGCGGCTCATCGGCCACTCCCACATCGCCTCGGCCTCGCGCGACGTAGCGAGCTGCGGACGCAGCAAACTGCCAAAAGGTGTGCCGCACCGGACTTCGCGAGCGCGATGCTGCGTGGGGAAATGCAACTTCAACAAAATATCCGGCTCGCGCCAGTCGAGCTCGACCGTGACGCGCAGCACGGATTCGCCGGGTTGCAAGGTGTAGCGGATCGTCGCGGTGCTCGCGGTGCCGACGCGTCGCGTGACCGCCAAGCCGTCCTGCATCGCGGAGATTTTGACGGCGCCACGGGCGGGCTGACCGAGCGAAAGCGAATGCCGGTCGATGTCCCACGGACCGAAGTTGGCCGGCTGCTCCGGATAGAGCACCAACGTGCCGGCCCCGGGCGCAAGCACGACCTCGCGGTCGTCCACCTGCAGGGCGGCAAGGCCGCCGCGGGCATCGAGCCGCGCGGTGACACGGCCGTTGGTGAGGACGCGGCCCCGCACGGCCACCGGCGGCAAACCGCGAACGACGGCATCAGCCGTCTTCACGCCGGCCAGCGGCGGCAGCTCGACCGTGCGGCCGCCGATCCGGCCGCGCCACGGCAGCGGCAACGGGTTGAAGAGGCAGGCCTCGCCGGCGGCGCCGAGCGATTTGGCTGCCGTTGCCGTAAGCTCGCGGCTGAGTTTCGCCAGTTCCGGCAGTCCCTCAGCATAAACCTCGGGGATCGAGCTGCCGGGGATATAGTCGTGGAACTGCGCAAACACCATCCGCCGCCAGGCGTGCGCCAAGTCCGCACCCGGCCGGCCGCCGATGGCGACCAGCGCCGCCTCGCGAAGCTGAAGCGCACGCTCCAGCTCGCGGAAGTGTGCTTTCACGCGGCTCTGCGTGGTGAAGGTGCCGCGGTGATACTCGAGGTAGATCTCGCCATCGAGCGCAGGGAGTTTCGGGCGTTTCGTCGCCAAGCGGTCGAAATAGGCCTCGGGCTGGTCCCATTCAAGTGCCGGCAGGCCGCGCAGCGCCGACAACCGGCGGGCGCGCTCACACATGTCCTCGCTCGGGCCGCCCCCGCCATCACCCCAGCCGTTGGGCATGAGGAACTCGCCGTGCATGTCGCCCTGCTGGTGCTGGTGCGAAGCCGCGCGCACCTGCTCGACCGTCAGCGCATTGTTGAACTGCACGCCCTGCGTGACATGGCTCACCACCGCGTGGCCGCCCGGGCCGCGCCAGACGAAGCTTGAGTGCGGGAAGCGGTTGACCGTGTTCCAAGTCGTCTTGGTCGTGAAAAAATAATCCACGCCGCTCAGCCGCATGAGCTGCGGCAGGCAGGCGTTGAAGCCGAAGAGATCCGGCAGCCAGAGGATGCGCGAGCGCCGGCCGGTGAGTTTTTGAAACGATTCCTGCCCGAGGATGAAGCTGCGTGCGAGCCCCTCGCCGCAGGCGACGTGCGAATCGCTCTCCACATACATGCCGCCCGTCGCCTCCCACTGGCCGGAGCGCAGCCGGGCGCGGACGGCCCGCATGAGTTCCGGCGACCGCCGGGCCACCGCCTCGTAGCTCGCCGGCTGCGAGTAGGCGAAACGGAATTCCGGGTAGCGCGCCATCAGCCGGTTGGCGTTGGCAAAGGTGTGCACGGCCTTGCCCTCGCCCACCTGCTCGGTCCACAGCCACACGAGGTCGAGGTGCGAGTGGCCGGTGAGCGCGGCGCGGCTGAGCGGAGCCGCATCGCGCATCTCGCGGTAGAGCTTGGCGAGTTCGTGGCGCAGCGCGCCGACACCGCCGGTGTCGAAAGCATCCAGCGCCGTATCGAGCCCGCGCAGCAGCCGGCGGTAGAGCGGCGACACATCGGTCAGCGCCGGCTGCACCGTCTGGCTGAAGAGCTCCTTGGCCACGCCGGGAAACTCCTTTGCCCGCAGTTCCAGCATCCAGTCGTAAAGGCAGTTCAGATCGTGATACGCAGCCCAAGCCTCGTCGTCGCGCCGCAGCAGCCGGGCGCCGCGGAAAATATTGCCGGCCGCACCGAGCCCCTTCGCGTCGGGATGCCAGATGGCCGACTGCACGCACAGGCTTTCAAGCCACACCTCGCGGACGCCGGCCGGCAGCTCGCAATACCGGTGCGCCACATCGAAGCCGTAGAAAGGCGCGCCGTTCACAAATAGCGTCGCCTCGCCCTGCTCATCCCAATGCAGCCAGCGGCCGCCTCCGGCCGGGATCACCACGCGGCACCACCGCTGGTCATAGAGCCGGCCCCAAGCCTCGCCGTCGCGCACCGGCCGGCGGCCGGCACGCTTCGCGGCGGCCAACGGCACATGGTCCGGCCGGGCCACCGTGGCCTCGACGCGCAGGGACTCCGGATCCTGCCAAATCATCCCGGCCAAGCGGGCGACGGCGCTCTGGGTGCGCAGGGGTGTGAGCTGGAGCAAAGGATTGGGGGCGAACATGGAGATTTGAGACTCAATCATTCTGCTGGCGGCGGCAATCCTTCCCGCTGACATAGCGCCAGATATCTCCCCCGATGATTGCTTTGTCAGCGCATGCTTGCGATAAACGAATCCATGTCCCCCACCCTCCTCGTCC
>Ga0169931_10002535_pt1 | contig 29734 bp, 19 predicted proteins | sample Kivu_15m_20L_FD_129675 | JGI IMG/M metagenome (GOLD analysis project Ga0169931, IMG submission 129675) | Freshwater microbial communities from Lake Kivu, Western Province, Rwanda to study Microbial Dark Matter (Phase II) - Kivu_15m_20L... | ecosystem: Environmental > Aquatic > Freshwater > Lake...
ATGAAAAACTTGCCGATAAACGACTTGTCAAGCAATTCGAGGACCATGGGTTTGACGGCATGCGAGCTGATGTGGACGGCAATCTTTACATAACTCGCTACGGTAAAGGGACCGTGGTGAAGATGAGTCCGCAAGGAGAGATACTCAAAGAAATTCCAGTGCTTGGTAACCGTCCCAGCAATATATGTTTCGGTGGTCCCGATGGATGTACGGCTTACGTTACCGAAGTCGATTCCTGCCGATTGGTTACCTTCCGAGTCGATCGCCCCGGTAGGGAATGGAAACCACAAAGACAACTCATCATTCACGCTGATGATGCCGGCATGTCGCACTCGGTAAACCAAGGTACGATCGAAGCGATGCGGACCAGTATCGTTACATCGGTGAGCATTATCACCCCTGCGCCTTGGTTTAAAGAATTCGCACGCTTTGCCAAAAATAATCCGCAGTACGACTACGGTGTTCACCTCGCGCTCAATTCCGAATGGGATGTCTATCGCTGGGGCAGCGTGGCCGCTGCCGATAAGGTCCCCAGCCTGCTCGATCCAGAAGGTTATCTTTGGGATGGGGTTGCCCAGGTTGCACAGCATGCAAAAGCGGACGAAGTTGAGATTGAATTGCGGGCGCAAATCGATAAAGCGCTCAAATTCGGTGTTCCCGTAAGTCACATCGATACGCATATGGGAGCTCTGATGAGTCGTCCCGATTTGATTGATGTGTACGTGAAAGTTGCCGTTGATTACAACCTTCCCCTTCTTTTCTTGGCAGATCACGATGGTTCACTGCGGAAGGCCTATCCATCGCTTGCCGAACGATTTGAGATGAACATCAAACGAATTCAAGATCGCAACCTCCCGCTGCTGGATCATTTGGTACAGATTTATGGTGGTGACGATTTAAGACTTCGCCAAGAGCATTATATGCGCGATATAAGCAACCTACCCAACGGCATCACCCAGTTGATCATTCACTGCGGTATCGATAATGCGGAATTACGTGCCATCACTTCGAGTTCCTTGCGACGCAATCAAGATCGCGTCCTATTCAGCGATCCAAGCACGAAAGAATTTCTGAATCTTCAAGGCATAGAATTGACAACCTGGAAAAGAATTCATCGAGCGGTATTACACGCCAAATGATTTAATGAGCCGCACTGGAACTTTGAATCTCAATCTTCCCATCGAGTTCACGAACCTCAAAAGTTCGCAACATTTTTCGTTTGGTTAATAGATTTTCCCCCGTGCTGATATCGTATTGCCAGCCATGCCATGGACAAGTCACACAGGTCCTGTCCAAAGAACCTTTGGCGATCGGACCACCTTGGTGAGCGCATATCCCATCCACCGCGTAAAGTCGCCCCTCGCGGCGAAAAACGGCAATAACATCGCTACCTAGCAGGTATTCAACCCCTTGCGATTCCGCAACATCTGCGGATTCCCCGACGACCACCCACTGCGGAGTTGCGGGACTAGCCCCATGATCCGTGCTCATAGTAAACCTTCGATTCCTGTATCAGTGCTCTTTTTTCAACTGTTTTTCGTTTGCTTTCGTCTACCAATGTAAGTATCCCCTGTAAAGCTCGCGCACCCTGGAATACTCGCCAAGAGAGTGCAGATATTTTAGTGCTTAGTCCTCTGGGTAAGTATCGGCAAAACCATTAGAATTTTGAATGGAAGGGTGGGGTGCTGGATTGATATGGTATCGAATTCAAGTTCCATCGTTTGTTTGTCATGGAGAGAGCAACACCGTGAAAGCAATGTTTAAGGCTGGATTTGCGGCATTGGTAGCATTGGCTTGCCTGTTGCCCAATGTGGGAAGAAGCGAAGAGAAGATGCCTACAAAAATAACCTCGATCGAAGGGATCAGCGAATATCGTCTCGAGAACGGCGTTCAAGTTTTGCTGTTTCCCGACACCAGTAAGCCGACGGTTACCGTGAATATGACTGTGCTGGTGGGGTCCCGTCATGAAGGCTACGGCGAAGCGGGCATGGCTCACTTGCTGGAACATATGCTCTTTAAGGGAACACCAACTCACACCAATATTCCGAAGGAATTGCAAGATCGTGGTGCTCGCTTTAACGGCACTACTTGGCTCGACCGCACGAATTACTACGAAACATTACCAGCCGAAGGTGATAACCTGGAGTTCGCATTGCGATTGGAATCGGATCGTTTGGTCAACAGCAAGATACTCGCCGAAGATCTAGCCTCTGAATTCAGCGTAGTGCGCAGCGAGTTTGAACGCGGCGAAAACTCTCCGCAGCGCGTGCTGATGCAACGCGTGCAAGCCGCCGCTTTTGAATGGCACAACTATGGTAAATCAACCATCGGAAACCGCAGTGATATCGAGCGAGTGCCGGTTCCCAATTTAAGAAATTTCTACAAGAAATACTACCGACCGGATAACGTGATGCTGGTAGTGGCTGGAAAATTCAAAACCGATGAAACGTTAGCCCTGATCCAAAAATATTTTGGTGCCGTCAAGAATCCCGACTCGCCCCTTGAAAATACCTACACGGTCGAACCTCCGCAGGACGGAGAACGACTGGTTGTGCTGCGTCGCGTTGGCGATTCGCAACTGCTTAGCTCCGCTTATCACATTCCCAGCGGCGGACACCCGGACTATCCCGCAATCGAAGTTCTCGCCAACATTTTTGGAACGGAACCCGCCGGTCGACTTTACAAGAATTTGGTCCAAACCAAATTGGCAAGCAATGTTAGCTCTTTTTCTTTTTCGCTTCATGATCCAGGCATGATCATGTTCGGTGCGGAAATTCCAAAGGATGCTTCCCTCGAAGCCGCTCAGGCTGCCTATCTAGAAACGATTGAAGGTGTCGCTAAAGCACCGATTCAAGCAGAAGAGGTCAATCGAGCGAAAACGCAAATCCTGAAAGATCGAGAATTGCGCGCTTCAAATACAACCCAAATCGCTATCGAACTGAGCGACTGGGGGGCACAGGGAGATTGGCGATTGTACTTCTTATTCCGCGACCGCGTTGAAGCGATCAAAGTCGAAGATGTACAACGGGTCGCCGAAACTTATTTGGTCCGCAATAATAGAACACTCGGACAGTTTATTCCCTCCGATAAGTCCGAACGCATCTCCGTTCCCGACCGACCCGTGCTCTCGGATGTTCTCGCTGACTACAAGGGACGTGGCGATATGGAAGAAGGGGAAGAATTCGATTCGTCACCCCTAGCCATCGAAGCTCGTACCGAACGCGGCACTCTTGTCGATGGCATTCAATATGCCATGCTCGCCAAGAAAACACGCGGCAATACGGTGAATATCACCCTGAATCTTCGTTACGGTGACGAAACTTCCTTACGCGGACTAGTAACCGCTTGCGAAATGTTACCCGACCTCATGCTGCGTGGCACCGAACAACTCGACTATCAGCAACTTCAGGATAAATTGGATGAGTTAAGAACCCAAATTCGAGGCAGCGGCACGACCGGATTGCTTACCATCTCCTTGCAAACGAAACGACAGTATCTTGAGCAACTGATTCCGTTGCTCGGCGACATTTTGCGATCTCCTCGCTTAGACGGTGAGGAATTCGAAGTCTTGCGCCGCCAATATATCACTGCGACGGAGAGCCAATTGTCGGAACCGCAGGCACTAGCTCCCAATGCGCTGATTCGAGTACTGAACAAATTCGATAAGTCGGACGTTCGCTACACGCCTACGCCTGAAGAAGAGGTTCAACTTTATAAGAGCGTTTCTGTCGACGATGTCCGCGAGTTGCATTCGCAATATCTCAGCAATCAAGCTGGTGAATTGGTTGTCGTTGGTGATTTTGATATCGCCTCACTCAAAACCGATTTGACCAAGATACTTTGGAAGTGGAAGTCCGATGTTGGCTACAGCCGCATTGCGACCAAGGTTGACACCAAAGTACCGGGCGATTCCATCGTTGTCCTGACACCTGACAAGGCCAATGCTGTCTACTATGCTGGTCAGCAATATGAAATGAATGACTCGGATCCCGTTTACCCAGCGATGGTCGTGGGCAACTTCATCTTCGGCTCCGGTGCGTTAGCGTCTCGCTTGGGCGATCGAGTTCGACAGAAAGAAGGTTTGTCCTATGGAGTCAGCTCCGGATTCAATGCGCATCCGATAGATTCACGCGCCAGCTTGACCTTAGTAGCGATCGCCAACCCTGCCAATCGAGACAAACTGGTCGATGTCATTGCGGAAGAGTTTGACTTGCTGGTCTCCAAAGGTATCACCGAAGAAGAACTTGCAAGAGCCAAGCAAGGTATCTTGCAAAGCAATGCCGTCAGCCGAACCAATGATGGTGCAATCGCTGGCCTACTTGCTGGTACGATTTTTGCTAAACGTAACATGGAATATCAAGCCAACCTTGAAAAAGCGATCAGTGATTTGACCGTCGAGCAAGTCAATGCGGCGATCAAGAAATTCTGGGATCGCAAACGACTCGTTATTGTCACAGCTGGCGATTTTCCCAAACCAAAAGAGTAAGAGCCTACCCGAAAACCATTAGCCGGCGGCCTTGGGCTTGCGGTATTCGGGGGTTCGGATAGGCACTATTTTAGAAAGATAACAGTTGCCTTAAGGGCTTTTTGATCCCTTTCATTACCAAGTCCCAACTCAACTGCTTCTCTTGAAACCACGAGCTGACTTGTTGCGGTTTTTTGTAAAAATTCCGTTGCAAAGTCAGCTCTTTTTTTTGCTATAATCAAGACCGCCAACCGCAGCCAACCTTCCTTACTCTCTTTTCCGTTCAGGATACAATGCATGAGCTGTTTGTTTTTCGGCTCTCGATCCTTGGTACTTTGGGTAGCTCTCTCCCTGCTGGCGATACCACTTTCGGTTCAGTCGCCGCTTTGTGCCCAAGAGGAATTCGAGATTTACGATAATGAACCCTCAAAACTTCCACGTCTGACACCCGAACAAGCAGCGCAGAACTGGAAGCTGCCCAAGGGATTCACGATTTCATTGTTTGCAGAAGAACCGAGCGTTCAACAACCGATTTCGATGTGCTGGGATGCTCATGGCCGCATGTGGGTCGTTGAAAATTACACCTATGCTGATGCGCAAACCAATTTCGACCTTCGCATGCGCGATCGAGTCCTCGTTTTCACCGACACCAATCAGGATGGTCGATTTGATGAGCGGACTATTTTTTGGGATCAAGGGCAGCGAGTTACCAGTATTGAAATTGGCCTAGATGGTGTTTGGCTTCTAGCAGCACCCAATTTACTTTTTATTCCCGACAAAGATAAAAATTTAGTTCCCGATGCTCAACCAGTTATCGTGCTTGACGGTTTCGACGCCGATCGAGTGCGACACAATTTGGTAAACGGTCTTCGTTGGGGACCCGATGGTTGGCTTTATGGACGACACGGAATTTTGGCAACCAGTTTTGTAGGAAGCCCTGGCACCGATCGCGCTCAACGCATTCCACTTAATTGTGGAGTCTGGCGTTATCATCCGACTGCGAAAAAGTTTGAAGTCTACACACATGGCACCACCAATCCTTGGGGAATGGACTGGAATGACCATGGCGAACTTTTTTTCATCAATACGGTGATCGGACACCTGTGGCAAGCCATCCCGGGAGCTCATCTCGAACGGATGTATGGGGAAGATTTGAATCCTCATGTTTTCAAGCTTATTCCTCAGACCGCCGATCATGTGCATTGGGATTCCGCCAACGAGAAATGGATGGATATTCGCAAGTTAGGTGTTACGGATGCGACGGACAAAGCGGGTGGCGGACACGCTCATTGCGGGTTGATGTTTTATCTCGGTGGAGCTTGGCCGGAAGAGTATCGCGACGAACTCTTCACACTGAATTACCATGGTCGACGCCTCAATCAAGATCATATCGAGCGACAAGGATCGTCGTTTGTTGGACGCCACCGCCCCGATTTCGCCTTTTCACCGGACCCTTGGTTCCGCCCGATCGATCTGACCTATGGTCCTGACGGCGCTGTCTACATTCTCGATTGGTCCGATGCAGGTGAATGTCACGATAACGATGGCGTGCATCGTCACAGCGGTCGTATTTTCCGCATCGCTTACGACACATCATCTCGTCCTAGCCCCACATCCTCTCCGCTTCTCCTTGACTTGAATTCCCAAGAATTGGCGGAACTTTACCAGCACAACAATGAGTGGTTCGTTCGACAGTCCAGACAGACCTTGGCAACCCGAGCAACCAACGGCGAAGATATGCTGGCTGTTAGCAGCTATTTTCTTAAGCAATTAGGCGATAAGCAGCAACCGTCTCGTCTCCGACTTCGAGCATTATGGGGATTGAATGCCGTTGGCGGCTTAGATCAAGCTCAGTTAACAAAGTTGATTGCTGAAAAGGATGAAGCCTTGGCCGCAGCCGCGATTCGACTTGCAATCGATCGATGCATGCTAGAACCAGCATCCCACGAAGCTTGGCTCGAGACCTTCATACAAGTGGCTGCATCAACCGATTCATCGCTTGTAAAACTCTATCTCTCCTCCGCTTTACAATATACCGATGGCGAGCGGTGGTGGACTTTGGCCGAATCTTTGGTCGACCAGGAATCTCTGAACGAAGATCGAACGTACCCTTTGCTCGTGTGGTATGGAATAGAAGCAAAATTGGCTCGCTCGCCAGATCGAGCTTTATCTCTGATCCAAAAGTCAAAGCTGCCGTTAGTCACATCGTTCATCGTGCGACGCTTGGGCCTGGATGTTGACCAATGGTCTACACCGCTGGATGCCATCCTGGCCTGGGGAGTTGAAAGCAATGAAACCAACCAACGAGCGATCCTGGATGGATTGAGTCAAGCGGCGAGTGGACGGGTCAAATTTCCACCGCTCGCCGCTTGGAAAGATTTTGCAGATAAAGCACAAAGCTTGGATCAGGGTAAGCTGAAACCTAAAATTTTAGAGATCGGCTTATTGCTCGGTGAAGGTCGAAACGCTGCCGCATTGATGAAGATGATCACAGATGGAAACGTAGAACTTCCCATTCGCAGACAAGCCATAACGGCATTGGCTCGCCAACGCTCCTCAGGCCTCCGCGAGTTGCTGATTACTTTGATCGGTGATCGAGATCTCGGTGTCACCTCTTTGGATGCGCTAGCAATCGTTGGTACTCCTGACGATGCAGAACGGATTATCAATTCATTCAGTAATCTCCAGCCTGCCGCCAAAGAAGCTGCGATTCGACTGCTGGCTTCGCGCAAAAACAGCGCTGAAACCCTTCTTCAAGCTGTCGCGGAAAATAAAATTTCGCGAGAGAACATCCAAGCAACCACCCTGCGGCAATTACAGGTGCTTGGAGATGACACATGGAATCAAAAGATCGTTGCCCTGTTTCCCGATTCAAATCGACTGACAGAAGACAAACGCAAAAAGATGGCCGCGTTGCATCAGTTGCTTTCCAGTAATGGGAATGGGGCTTCTGATCCCGGCCGAGGAAGAAAACTGTTTGATTCAAGTTGTGCTAAATGCCATCGACTTTTTGGTACCGGCGGGCAAGTGGGCCCCGAATTAACAGGAAGCCAACGCTCGAACCTACATTATTTGGTTGAAAACATGATCGAACCAAGTGCCCAACTCGCCGATACCTATCGCTTATCCATCCTGCGTTTGGAAGATGGTCGTGTGCTTATGGGCGTTGTACTGCAGAAAAACGACCAGACCCTCGCTCTGCAAACCGCTGAAGAAAAAGTGACGATTCCTGTGGCGGAGATAGAAGAAATGCAACAGACCACCAAGTCGTTGATGCCAGAAGGATTGCTCGATTCATTATCCGAACAACAAATTCGCGACCTATTTGCCTATCTGCAATCATCACAACAGGTCGCAACCAAGGAATAAACTGATTGGCTTTTCGATCCTAAACACCATCTAAGAAATGATTCTGAATGAATACTGTTTTACATCGTCACCATTTCGCATTTTTGGCAATCATGCTGAACATCTTCGGCGGAGGGATCGTTTCAGCGCTGCAAGGTGGTGAAATGGTCAAATTGTGGCCAGCTTCTCCTCCCGGCTATCAAACGCCAGCCGGCGAGGAAGGCAATAAATCGAAACCGTCGGATCGCGATGTGGAAGGCAAGCCAGTTGTAAGAATTGGCAATGTGAGCCAACCGGCACTCGAAGTTTTTCTTCCCCCAGAAGCTAGCCGTTCGGGAGCGGCCATGGTGATATGCCCCGGAGGTGGATTCAATATTCTAGCGTGGGACCTCGAAGGAACCGAAGTCGCAGAATGGCTCAATACGCAAGGCATCGCCGCATTTGTCTTAAAGTACCGCGTTCCAACGAACGCTCACTCGGTCAAATGGGAACCACCTGCGCAAGATGCCCAAAGGGCCATTCGTTGGGTTCGAAGCCAAGCGGATAAATATGGAATCGACAAGGAAAAAGTGGGCATTTTGGGCTTTTCGGCAGGTGGATGCACGGCAGCTCGAGCGACGCTGCACCAAAATCCATCGCTGTATGATGCCGTGGATGCTATCGATCAAGAGAGCGCTAAACCTAATCTCACGGTGTTGATCTATCCTGCGTATTTGGTGGACCAAGATGGAAAACTGCTCGATGACGTGAAGGTGGATAAATCCACACCCCCGATGTTTCTCGCCTATGCATTTGATGATCCAGTTCGCCCTGAAAATGCGATTGAAATGATGGCCGCATTAAGACGAGCTAACGTGCCAAGCGAATTGCATTTGTATGATACAGGTGGACATGGCTACGGCCTACGCCAAGGCTCCAATCCGGCCGCGGCATGGGCCGATCGATGTAGCGAATGGCTAAAACGCAAGAATTGGTCCAAGCCTGCGAAGTAAATTGATTTTGCAAATGTTGTTCCCTTCCGGCACAATCGGATGAAAACACCGGAAAGAATCAGGTATTTGCTGGGAGAAGTGCGATGAGTCCTGAAGAACCAATGCGACCACGGAAAGCTGCGAACGACAGTCAGGGAAACTCTGCGACCAAGCGGACGACGTGGCATCATGGATTCGTGGATCGACGCTGCGCGATACAAGCTGGAGCAATCAGCTTGCTGGGACTCGGCATGAATCACTTGGTCGGGCTCAGACAACTCTATGGCAACACCACGCAGACAGGCTCAACGAGCAAGAGTTCAGATGGAAGTGGTAAAGCTAAATCTTGTATATTCATTTTCCTGTCCGGCGGATTAGCTCAACATGAAAGCTTCGATCCCAAACCGCTAGCTCCAGCAGATGTTCGCGGTGAGTTCGGTACCGTGAATACGAAGATCTCAGGAATCCACTTTTCAGAACATCTGCCGCTACTTGCCGCGAGCAACCAGCGATTCGCATTGGTTCGGACCGTGACACATCCATCGAATGATCATTCGGCCGGACATCACATTATGCTCACAGGTCGATCGATGATCCCACCGGGATTCGATCCAAATGCCCCCACAGTCAAGGACTACCCATCGATTGCCGCAATGATCGGGCGTCTCAGACGACCCGATAATAATCTCCCACCTTCGATTATTTTGCCGGAAAAGTTGGTCCATAACACCGGGCGGATCATTCCCGGACAAGGTGCGGGAATGATGGGACGCAGTCATGATTCATGGTTTGTCGATGCGTCACCGTTTCATAATCAATCGTATGGCGCTTTTCCGGAATACGAGTTTGATCATCAGCAACGGGGCAAGGAGTCAGGACGAAAATTTGAGGCCCCCCACTTGGCCCTCCAGCCGGATTCTGATGCGCGCACAGCCGTTAAACGCTTGGAACTTCTAACCCAACTGAAGGAACAATCGCGGCAATTGTCCTCTGCGGTGGAACGATATGGCCTGGATGAATCGCGACAGAAAGTCATCTCGATGCTGACCGATGGAAAAATTCATCAAGCCCTCCAAGCAACCTCGGCGGACACCAAAGTTCAAGAACGGTATGGAGCCAATTCCTTCGGTTGGTCACTGATGATGGCTCGAGAATTGGTCGCCCTTGGTGTACCACTTGTTCAGGTAAATCTTGGGAATAACGAAACCTGGGATACACATGGCAATGCCTTTCCGCATTTGAAGGACAAACTGCTTCCACCTACGGACAAAGCGTTGGCGGCCTTATTCGAAGATCTCGAAGCGACGGGCTTGCTCTCCGAGACACTGGTCGTTGTCGCTTCGGAATTTGGACGCACACCCAAAATTTCACATCTTCCTCAGCACTATAAACTGCCTGGTAGAGATCACTGGGGGGCCCTGCAATCGGTGCTAATCGCCGGTGCAGGTATCGCAGGCGGCACTTGCCTCGGAAAATCTGATGCGCTGGGCGCTTATCCCTCAGATAGGCCAGTCACACCCGAGGAACTGGCCGCGACAATCTATTATGCATTGGGGATACCGGCCACCACGACGTGGGAGGATGCAGAATCACGCCCTCACGCAGTGTACTACGGCGAACCTGTCCCCGAATTATTTGCATAATCCGACACTTTGTGCGTTTTCTGGACCTTCACAGTGCTTCCCCGCTCGATTGTCGCGTCGGTCATTTCCGAGTCATAAAACACCACTCTCTGGCGACTGGACACAAATCCTAGCCAAGAATCAATCTTCCCTCCGAGAGAAGTTTCTCCTGTTGCCCGGGTAATTTTGCGTTAATATCTCTACCAGTACCGACCGGAAATCGATACTCTTAGACGTTTCGGATCTTATTTTTGTGGGTGTGTGCTTCTTTAGGTGGAGTCCCCTAAGCAAAATGCAAATGAACGACGAAACGCTCGACACGATTCAAGCTGTTTATGGTGTTGAAAATTGGTCTGCCGGATATTTCGACATCAATTCCAAAGGTCACATTACGGTCCGGCCCGCCAACGGAGATCCGAGACACGTCGATCTGAAAGAACTCGTCGACCACCTCATTTCGACCCGCAAATTGCATCTCCCGCTGCTGATCCGTTTCCCGCAATTGCTCAACAGCCAACTCCGCACGCTATCCAATGCCTATCAGCATGCGATCGCCGAATATGGCTACCAAGGACAGCACTACCCAGTGTTTCCCATGAAAGTCAATCCGCGCCGGGAAGTTGTGGAAGAGTTTTTGCGCGATTCCCAACGCTGCATGGTCGGACTTGAATGCGGATCAAAGGCGGAACTCTACGCGGCTCTCGCCCAAGAGCAATCCCCCCAGTCCCTGCTTCTCTGCAACGGCTTCAAGGACGAAACTTTTATCCGCGCCGCCCTGCTCGGCGTCCGCGCCGGTAAACGCGTTACCATCGTTGTCGAAAAATTGAACGAACTGAGCATGGTTGTCAAATTGGCTCAACAAACCGGTATCTGCCCATGGATCGGCCTTCGAGCCAAACTTTATTCGCGTGGTTCGGGAAAATGGGCCTCCTCTGGCGGTGACTCCGCAAAGTTTGGACTCACAACCTCGGAACTGATCGACTGCGTGCGAATGCTAAAAGATGCACGCCTGGACAGCAACCTGAAATTGCTGCACTTCCACATCGGCTCGCAAATCACCGATATCAAGCGAGTGAAAAATGCGATGAAAGAAGCTGCGCGTGTCTATGCAAAATTGCGACAGATGGGAACCAATATCGAATTTATGGATATCGGTGGTGGCCTGGGCGTCGATTACGATGGTTCGCAAACTCGCTTCGATTCCAGCGTCAACTACACGGTCCAGGAATTTGCTAATGACGTCGTCTACGTCGTAAAAAGCGTCTGCGATGACGAACATGTACCACACCCCAATATCGTCACGGAAAGCGGCCGATTCATGACGGCCTTCCACACCGTCTTTATCACTTCAATCCGAGACGAAATTGAAACGTTTGCCGACGATAAGCCAGTGATCAGCGTCGATGCCGATGACCCACAAGTAATCATCGAACTGAAAGACCTTGTCGATCATATCAACGGCCGAAATTACGTCGAATATTATCACGACGCACTGGAACACAAAGACGAACTGCACACCCAATTCAACCTGGGCTTGATCAGCCTCGAGGATCGTGCCAAAGGTGAAGTGCTCTACTGGGAAGTGTGTGCTAGAGCGCTGAACGAATCCGTTGAAGATGACTTCTCCGACGAAGAATTCGAACAACTGAAGCGAATTCTCGCCCAAAAATATTTGTGCAACTTTTCACTGTTCCGCTCGGCACCCGATTCGTGGGCGATAAGGCAATTGTTCCCCATCGTCCCCATCCATCGCCTCAACGAACCACCAAAAGATTTTGCAACGCTCGTCGATGTGACCTGTGATAGCGATGGAAAAATTGACCGCTTTGTCGATCTAAAGGATGTGAAACAAACCCTCGAACTACACCCGTGGTCCGATGGGCAGACGTACTACCTTGGAATCTTCCTCACCGGCGCTTACCAAGAGGTTATGGGAAGCTACCACAATCTTTTCGGCCAACCAGATGAAGCCCACATCGTAATCGATCACGACGGCCGCTATCACATCACAAAACTCATCATCGGGAGCCGAATTAGCGATATGCTCGAATTCGCTCGCTATGATAAAGGTCAACTAAGCGAGTCCTATCGCAGACAAGTTTACCAACGTGTAGACGCCGGTATGCTGACTCGCGAAACGGCCGATCAGCTGGTGCAGGAGTACGAGGCGCTCGCCAACCGTACCACCTATCTCGAGTAAACAATAGACAAATTCATTTTCCATCCAGCGTCGGGAGCGAGCTCAAAAGGCTCGCTCTCTCTTCTTAATAGAAAATTCTCAATTTTCTTGGCTGAAAATTTTTCCCCTACGCAATTTTGCTAGAGGGACAATAAACGACCTTAACAGCACTTGATGGCAGCTAAAACACCCGGAGCATTAACTTTGGCTCTTTCTCTCTTTTAGGACGAATTCGTCAGAAGAAAACCATACGTTAAATCTACTTCACAAAAGCCATTTCCCTACAACAATAGGAGCGAAATTCGAGATCACCTGCGTGACTCTCATCCTCTCCGATCTTTCATAATTTGTATTTCGATTCGATCTCTAGCTTTGTCCTAGTTCTCTTTTATTGGGAGTCGTCCATGAGGCGTCACGCTCATTCCGCAAGAGGCTTTACGCTTGTTGAGTTATTGGTCGTCATTGCGATCATAGGAATCTTAGTCGGCTTACTGCTTCCCGCAGTGCAAGCGGCAAGAGAAGCGGCCCGCCGCATTCAATGTGCCAATAATATGAAGCAGATGGGTTTGGCGCTGCTAAATTATGAATCGACCTACAAGAAGTTCCCACCAGGTCGCCTTTCACCCGACTGGTCGATCAATGGCGTCGCAAATGCGAACTACACGAATTATAACTCGGTGGTTCAAACCAACGGATCTGGGCACTGGACCGGCTTTCGCTCGGTACACACCTTTATTTTGCCCTACATGGAACAGAACAATATCTATAATCTGATCAACTTTTCGGTTCCCACTGCCGTGCGGTTGACCACCAACGGTGTCCCTTCCAATCCGAATTACAATGCCTATGCCCAAGCAGCGGGAATCTTCCTATGTCCATCGGATCCCAACCGTATCCGCGTTATTTCCGAAAACAGTTACCGCTACAATTTTGGTGGGTCGACCCCATTCGCTGGCGCCCTAAGTTCATCGGCAAACAACAATAATACGGCAACCCTCGGAAATTTGTCCTGCACAGGAAATGGTGCGTTTACATTCGGTCGCGCCCTCACAACCAGTTCGATTGTCGACGGTCTGTCGCAAACCACTTTCTTTGCTGAACGCTCAATGGGAAGCGGCCGAGACCTTGCGGTGGCGCGGCCAACTCTCGTCGATGTCATAACGGCGCCGAGTCGCGTTAACGGGTTGGTTGATCCCAATACTTTGATGACCAATTGTTCGTCCTTCAACGGTGCTCCATCCTCCTTTCATTTCAACTCGATGGGGCGGTGGCTCGTAGGTTCAGATTTCTCTAACGGTTGGCCCTTTGGTTTCTACTCGAGCACCATGTACAACCACGTGGCACCACCTAATTGGAAATCTTGGGACTGCGGAACATGGAGCGCTATCCCAGATGCCCCTGGTGAACATGCTATTATCTCGGCTCGCAGTTGGCATCCTGGTGGAGTTCAAACTGTTAATGGAGATGGCTCAGTGCGATTCGTGAATGATACGATCGACCTCAATGTCTGGAGAGCCATGGGAACCCGCGATTTCGGTGAAGCCTTCAGTCAAGAGGATTGATGCTTCTTTTATATTTCTTTCGATTGCATCGATTCAAGTCCGGAGCGCATCATGAGCCGTGGCCTAAAAATTTCTGTGGCCGCCACCCTCGGCTTGTTAGCTGTGGGATGCGGACCATCACAAATCGCTGAAAGTAAAGTAGCAAGCAGCGAAAAAAGTGTAGCCGACTCTGTAAGTGCTTTTGCCTCGGGCGATGCAACGCAAGCCGAACAGGCAGCCAGTCAAGCCATCGACGGCGGTGGCTTGCCGGCCGATTTATTCGTTCAAGCACTCATGGTACGCGCGGCAGCACGTGGCATACTCGGATCGTACAATACTGCACTGGCCGATCTAGACCAAGCGGCTCAAGGGGCAGGGGAGATGGATAAGGTCCATGCACTCCGCAGTTTGATCCTTACCGCCAAAGGTGACTCGCCAGCCGCCGCCGCGGAACTAGCGAAAGCGAAACAAATCAACAAAAATGTGAAAGTGCCCGCCGATTTGAAAAAGTGGGACTTTAATAAGTAAACCACAAATAAGCGCGTAGGGAAGTTGATCGCAATCGCCTTTGATTGGGCAGGCGACGGTATTTACCAGAAAAATCATTCCCAATGTACCGACACAATACGGTGTTACACGTACAAATGTACGTGTAGCTTTTTAAGCGGCAACGTCAATTTTGCGTTGGCCAAGATCTCAAAATTCAGCGCTGCCTGGGTATCTTGGGAATGGAATAACATCTCGAATATTCTGCATTCCAGTGACAAATTGAATAATGCGTTCCAAGCCCAAGCCGAAGCCGCTGTGGGGTACGCTACCGAAACGGCGAAGATCGAGATACCACCAATAATCTTGCTCAGATAGCCCCAACTCCTTCATGCGGGCCAAAAGTCGGTCGAGTCGTTCTTCACGCTGACTTCCACCGACAATCTCACCCACTCTTGGGACAAGTACATCCATCGCGGCCACCGTCTTTCCATCCTCGTTCATACGCATATAGAACGACTTGATAGCTGCAGGATAGTCATACAAAATCACGGGCCCTTGGACATGCTTTTCAGTAAGGTAACGCTCATGCTCCGCTTGCAAGTCGCTACCCCAGGCCACCGGATACTCGAATTTTTCCCCGCTCCTCTCGAGAATCGAAACCGCTTCCGTGTAAGAGATACGCTCAAATGGTTTTTCCAAGACAACCTGGAGTGCTTGGATCAAACCCGGTTCAACGCGCTCATCAAAAAATTGCATATCCTCAGAACAATCGCTCAGGACATCCTTGAGAATTCTTTTCACATACCGTTCTGCCAACGCCATGTTATCCCGCAGATCAAAAAAAGCGGCCTCTGGCTCAATCATCCAAAACTCGGACAAGTGGCGCGAAGTGTTGCTATTTTCAGCGCGGAACGTTGGGCCGAAGGTATAAATCTTCCCGCAAGCGGTGGCAAAAATCTCCCCTTCCAACTGGCCACTCACCGTCAAATAGGCAGACCGCCCGAAAAAATCTTTGCTGAAATCCACTTTCCCTTGTGGATCTCGAGGTGGATTCTCTGCGGGCAACGTTGTTACCCGAAACATCTGCCCAGCACCTTCGCAGTCACTCGCCGTAATGATCGGCGTGTGAATGTAGAGAAACCCCTCCTCCTGAAAAAACTGGTGAGTCGAAAAACTGATTCGATTGCGAACACGCGTCACCGCGCCGAATGTATTGGTACGGGGACGAAGATGGGCCCATTCACGCAGCTTTTCAAAGGTATGTCGTTTCTTTTGCAATGGATACGTTTGCGGGTCGGCATCGCCGATCAACGCAACCGAAGTTGCCAACATCTCAGTCGCTTGCCCTTGACCTTGGCTAGCCTTAATCTCCCCGGTCACAATCAAGCTGCAACCAACCGCTAGGTTCTTTACCACTCCCTCGTAGTTCGAGAGCTCGCCCGGAGCAACCACCTGGACATTACCAAGGCAAGAACCATCGTTGATTTCCAGGAAGCTGAAACCACCCTTGCTATCGCGACGGGTCCTCAACCAGCCCCTAAGTTCAACCGTCTTACCAATCGAAACTGCTGACCTCGCTTCCGAGACACTGATCCAAGGATGTTGACTCATAATTGAGATAGACCTCTTTGAGGGCTCGATAGGAAGAAATACGACATGGACAAGCGATAGACAGATGCCGATAAGGTTTCACCAACTTAGATAATTCCATGTTCAGCCAGATAACGCTCAGCATCCAAAGCGGCCATACAGCCGGTGCCAGCTGAAGTAATCGCTTGACGATAGTAATCATCCGAGACATCGCCTGCAGAAAATACACCTTCAACGCTGGTCCAGGTACGGAAAGCCTTCTGCCACTTGATATACCCTTTTTCATTCAGTTCCAATTGTCCTTTGAGGAAATTGGTATTGGGGGTATGACCAATGGCCAAAAACATTCCCGATGCGGAATAATCCGTTGCCGCATTGGCTTGCGAATTGAAAATACGAACGCCCGTCACCCCCAGCTTGTCATCGCCGAGCACTTCCTGTACTTGGCTATGCCACAATATTTCAATTTTCGAATTCGAAGTCGCTCGTTCCTGCATGATTTTGGAGGCTCGCAAGACATCGCGGCGAACCACCATGTACACCTTCGAAGCATATTTGGAAAGATAGGTAGCTTCTTCCACGGCCGAGTCACCACCACCAACAACCACTAATGGCTTGTTGCGAAATCTTGGCAAAGCACCATCGCATACCGCACAAGCACTGACCCCTCGATTCCGAAAAGTCTCTTCGCTGGCCAATCCCAAATAATTCGCTCGTGCCCCAGTCGCGACGATCACCGTCTCGGCCTGAAAATCGCCCGATTCCAGCGTCTTGATTTGAAATGGTTTTTTCGAAAAGTCGACTTCCACAACGTCATCGGTGATAATACGTGCACCAAAATTGGTCGCTTGCTGACGCATCAATTCCATCAATTCCGGTCCGGTCACCGCATGCGGATGCTCTTCGATAGGAGGCATCGCCAGTTGCCGATCGGGATGGATGGCGGTGGTCAAAAACTCTTTCAAATTTCCAGACGGAAAACCAGCATAGTTTTCCACTTCTGTGGTCAGCGAAAGTTGTCCAAGCGGCAAAGTCCCCTGCAGGCGGTTCTCCTCGGTAATTGCCCCTTCAAATACCAGCGGTTGCAAATTCGCTCGTGCTGCATAGATTGCTGCGGACCAACCCGCCGGTCCACTTCCAATGATGATTGTGCGTTCTACCGAACTCATCTCCCGCTCTCTTCCTAATTCTGGACGTGCCATCAGTAAAATTCGACTGCAGGATTATAGACGGGTGTTAAGTTGATTACATGGGGGCGTCTCTAATTTACCCCAGCATGATTTTCCTGGTCATGCCAAACAGCCAAAACCAACAAAAGCCACAATTTTCGGCTGTGATCGCGTTCGCCCCGCCGATGCTCACCCAAGATCCTTTGGACCATGTCGAGCTGAAAGATCGTTGGTGGCAGATGCGGTTGGCTTCCCTCCAAATAGCCGTTAACCATTTCGGCCAATCCACCCTTTAACCATTCTCGCAAGGGCACCCCAAATCCCTGTTTCTTCTTCTTTAACGCTCCCTTCGGCAGATACGGCGCGACAACCTTTTTCAGAACGTACTTGCCAACCCCATTTTTCAGTTTCAACTCCGATGGCATCGCTGCCGCCATCTCTACCACGTACTGATCCAATAAAGGCGAACGCACCTCCAGCGAATGAGCCATACTCATACGGTCAACTTTGACCAAAATATCATCGCGCATGTAAGACTTTATATCGATTTCGGTCAATCGGCTAATGACATCGCGATTCGAGTTGATAATCGCCGCCAGCTCAACTGGAAGATATTCATCCGACATCGACGGATTATTTTGTAACACATCGGGCTGCAATAAACCCCGCAATTCATCCAAATTCCAAATCGATGTCTTCTGCCGATAGCCTTCACGGAACGGAAGACTGCTATGCCGCAGAATTCTTTCGATCCGCTGCCAATGATAACGCGAGTTCGCAGGCATCAGCTTCGCTATCGCACCCGCAGTGTTCGGCAACAACCTCTCTCTGAACCAGCGGGGAAACATTTTCTTGTAGCGATCTGCAAAAATCGCTCCCTGATACGACGAGTAACCAGCGAACAATTCATCACCCCCATCACCGCTAAGAATCACGGTAACGTGCTGACGAGCTAGCTGCGAAACATGATACGTAGGGAGAGCTGATTCATCTCCGAAAGGCTCATCAAAGCAGTAAACTAACTTCTTCAACGTCTCGGGCAGACTTCGCTGCATTTCATCTACAGACAAACGCAACTCATGGTGCTCTGATCCGATATGTTCCGCAACGCGACGAGCATCGGCAGACTCATCCCACTGGGCATTATCAAAACCGATCGTAAACGTTTTCAGCGGCTTCAGTCCAGCGCGACAGGCGAAGGCCGCCACAAGACTTGAATCGATTCCGCCGCTCAAAAAAACTCCTAATGGAACCTCGCTCTCCAGCCTTGCCTTAACGGCATCCAAAAGCTGTGCATCCAAGCGTTCCACCCATTCCGATTCACTTAAGGATTCCCTGACGCCGAAACGCAATTCCCAAAATGGCTGCTTTTCCAATTTGCCATCCTGGAAAATAGCGTAATTTCCAGCAGGAAGCTTCTTGATCGATTTATAGATCGTATCCGGCTCGTACAAATATCCCGACTGCAACAGTTCCGGCAGCTTTCGATAATCGGGCTCACGCAACTCCGGACAAGCTGCCAAAATGGATTTGATTTCCGAGCCAAAGCAGAAAGTATTTCCCCGCTGGGCATAAAAAAAAGGCTTCTTACCTAACCGGTCACGAGCCATAACCACAATTCGTTTTCGACTATCGAGTATTGCGAGACCAAACATGCCTCGCAATTTTTTAAACCCTTCAACACCTTCCTCTTCATAGAGATGGAGTGCCGTTTCGGAATCGGATTTAGTGCGAAATCGATGGCCTTTGGAAACGAGCATCTCTCGCAATTCGCGGAAATTGTAGATCTCACCATTGCAAACCACGGCGATATCATGCGTTTCGTTCAGTATTGGTTGGCTACCACCTGCAACATCGATAATGCTTAAACGCGTCATCCCGATGCCATAGCCATCCAGAGCAAAACAACCATGCTCATCTGGGCCGCGATGCACAATCGCATCCGTCATGCGACGAACCTTCGCTTTGATTTCGGATGCAGCCAGAGCAGGATCGATTAGACCAGCAATTCCACACATACAAGTACTATCTCCCCTTCCTTGGCAATCTTTCCTGCGCGAATGGACCTAATTGCTTGTTGCCCTTCACCGCCTGCTTGTAAATCTCCAATATTCGGCTGGCAACTTGCTCGATGCCAAGCTGCATATCCTTGATTCTCTTCCTTCCTCCAGTTTTAAGCCTCTGTGACAATACCGCCGACATCGCGCGCCCAAGTTCGAGCGGGTCGCGTTGGCAAATCGTATAACCCTCAACATTCTCGAACATCATCGCCACATCCCCAACATCGACTCCAACGATGGGCACATTGCAAGCCATCGCTTCTTTGACAACATTGGGAGACCCTTCGATCAGGGACGTCATCCACATCGCATCGCATGCATTCATGCAATAGGGCACCACCTCTGGTTCCTTGCCCCATAAAATAAACATTTCTATTTCCATGCCAAGAATTTGCTCCGCCTCTTTTCGCGCCGCATCTGCAAGCGCAAACCCTTTACGCGGATTGCTCGGATCACCCGGAAACAAAAGATATTTTTTTTGTTGATCTAAACCCAAGCGTTGTCGAGCTTCCTCTTTCGCTATAGGACAAAACCTTTCCGTATCCACACCATTGGCCACAATGTGGCAACGGACCGGACGAATAACCTCCGCCATCTCTTGGCTCTTGACAATGATTTCATCGCCCAAGCGAGCGAGCCTTTGATTGAAGCGAACCATCCAGCGACTGAACCTAGTTGTACGTCCACTTCCCGTTGGCGTCCCTAGCAAATCATCCCCCATAAACGAAATAACCAGCGGTTTGCTCGATTGCATTCTTCCAATCCATCCGCAATAACCAAAATGCGCATGGACCAGATCGACATCGCGCAATCTGTTCCTCATCCGCGGTAACGCCGGACCATATTTAAGTATTGGCATTCCTCGCACATCCTGCACGATCATTTCCAATCCTAACTTCCGCAGCGACTCTATCTGACGCAGCGCAGGAGCCATGCTTCCAGGTCGTTCCGCAGAAGGCAATCTTGGACAGATAACCAACACGCGTAAACCGCAAATCTCTCCATCCATGGTCTGCTGCAATTCATTAGACATCTGAAGCGTCCATCGGTTATTCACAATTGGACTTCGACGACAATCGGTAACCAGACAAAACTCTGTTCAGCCAAGCAACAACCCATGTAGCATAGCGGCGTCATGATGAAATCTCCGCTCCTGCTTCACTTTTGAGCAACGCCTTTATTGAAAATTGAGCTACGAATGGTCGCAACAACCATAGACTAACGCCACCATAGACCAATAATGCGACTGCCAGTTGGATAAATAGATGTACTGGGACAAGAAATATCAAACTCGATATCAATAAAATCGGCAATAGCTTCCAGAACTCCTTAACTAACCTAAGTCTTCCTACGGCAAGCTCAAAATAGACATAATGCTGCACAACATTGACAATGCTTGAAAGCAAGACACTCCACGCTGCACCCATTATTCCGAATTGCCAGACCAGCAACGCCGACAGAATGGAACTGAAAATGAAATTAACTATCACGATATTCAATACCAGCCTATCCTTACCTGAGGCCCAAAGACCATGTCCAATGACTGGATTCAGCGTGTCTAGCAGCAATGTAAAGGAGAGTATTTGTAGAATCGTGCTCGCGGCACGAAACTCTTCTTTGCCATAAACAAGTACCAGAATGTCACCCGCTAAGCAAAACAGCACGAGGGTCGCGGGAATGGCAATCCGCCATAAAAGCACAATCAGTGTTTGACAAATCTCGCCCAAGCTATCTTTCTTATTTTGAACACTCTGCACAAGGACCGGAAAGCAACTGTTACCCACACTTCGATAAATCATGAGCATCGGTTGTAGCAATTGAAAGCAAGCCGTCAGCCATCCAACCTCACGCTCGCCGGCGAACTTGGAAAGCAGTATGGAGTTCAATGAAGCTGAGACCGCCGCTATTGCATCGGACCACAAAAAAACGAGCGATTTTAGCAACAGCAAACGTGCATAACGAAACCTCAGAACGCCGGTGCGCAGTCCATGCGTCACTTGTAAACAACACTTATGCATGGCGAGCATACCGATAAATCGAGAAATCACCACCACGATGGCCAACTGGACCACCGAAGCGCCGGTAGAAATCACTGCGTAACATCCCAAAACCAAAAACAAACTTCCCGGTATATTGCCAATCACGATCCAGGGCATTTTTTGGCACCCCCGAATGACCGATTCCGCGATCACGTTAAACGCATACGGCAACAGGGCAACCGATAACAGCAGAATGACACCCGTCGTCGTCGCGCTGTATCGCATAACTATTGCAAATAAAGACATCGCGAGCAGCGACAGCAGTGCGGGAATGAGTGCAGCCAGATAACCATGATACAAAGTCCTCCGCGCGCCGCGAGGCGAACCCGCCACGTCGCGGACAAGCAAAGTTGGTAAACCGGCCACTGCGAAAACATGGAATGTGTACAGCAGCATCAACCCTAGTGACAATTGCCCAAACTCGGATCCCTCGCCATAACGTCCGACCAAAATGTACACGAAAAGCGAACTAGCTCGAGTGAAAATATCGCTGGCTAAAATGGCGATCGAGTTGACGCCCATCCTTTGGACTTTTTCCGCGATTGATTTCATGAGACCTCGGCACGTCCCTCCATGGAGCTCCCACTAAAACACGCGAAGCCTAACGTGCACGCGAGAGTCCACGCCTCATAGCCATCTCCGATGAAAGCGATTTCCGTGATCCCTGCCAAAAAAGCTAAGGTGAGAATGGCAAAGCATAGATGTCCCGCCAATCGATGTTGTCGGTCGTGTTTCATTCGCCAAAATCGCTGATAAGCAAATAAGGCTAGTCCCAATCCAATCGAAAAACCAATCGCACCCACGTTGACCAGAGCTTCGATGTAAGCTGAATGAGAATGCGTCAAAGCCCAACCATTCAAGCGCTCGTACTTCCCCAAACGCTTTTTGCTCCAAAATGCACCATAACCGAATCCCAATATCGGTCGCTCCGAAAATTCCTCGAGCGCTGTACTCCAAATCGGTAATCGGCCAGTCAGTTTTCTCGGATCGGCAGACTCCTCGTCACGCCCTAGCAGAGCGACTTTTTCTAATTCGTACTTCGGTAGGAACGCTCCAAGTGCCCCAAGCGTTGCCACACCCACCAATAAGACTGCGACCAAAGATAAAAAACGTTGATTCCAATTGAAATGGACCCAGCCTACAGTGGCCAGTGCGATGCATGTCGCGCCTAAACCTGTTCTCGATTTCGTTAGCAACACAAACGCCAGAGCCAATAGTGCGAGCGCGAGATAGCCTCTTCGCTTGGTTTCAAAATACATCGTTGTGCTGGCGATTGCCAATAAGCCGCAATTGAAGGCCTGTTTCGATGGATGAAATATTCCGCTGAAACGATACTCTTCAAAAAAATATGAGCGATAGTAAATTTCCAGCAGCACGCTTATAAGCAAGAAAACTGATGACAACGTTATTAAAGCGCAAGCAAATTGTTTTGCATCCCATAATCTGCCGATGATAATTCCACTGAAAATAATAATGGAACTAACCATCGCGCGTTTGAATGTCATCGATGGTAAGTCGGACCAAATTGTGCTCATAATACCGAGAACAATCAGTCCAATAAAAGGCAAGAGCAGTGGCCAATAGACGCGTTTACCTGTTGCGGGCGGAACAAACATTGTGCCCAGTACCGAAGAAAGGGCTAAGACGAGAAACGCTGCCTGCCTTGTAAAATTTGAGCCGACTGTTAGTTCGTCATAGACCTCGTCACCGCCATTTTTTGCGTATTCGATCTCCCCGGAAACGGTGATGAGCACCGAAAAAATGACGATCATCATCAACCAATAGTTTTGTCGTGATAGCGAATTGGCTGGCGAGGACGTGGCTGGCGACGTTGCTAGTACATGTCGATCCATGGCTTCGCTAGATATCATATATTTCGACACTACTTAACTTTTTAGTCCCAGCAAATTTTCGAACCACCGAGGCACAGCGCTTTGCATTTTGTTGAGAACGACCCCGAGAATCAGTGCGTTTCCAGCTTGCAGTCGCTCAAACATCGCCTCGGCTGAACCCGACTCTGTTTTTCCCGATTCGGCAACTACGACAATTCCATCCAGCTTGCTAGCTAGAACTGTCGCTTGGCTCATCGCATCGGCTGAAGAAAGGTCGATCACAATCAATTCGCAATGATGCTTCAATTGCATCATCGCCGCTAATCGCCCCTTCCATCCACCACTTTTGCTTGTCGTTGTCTTATTGTCCGCACTCGTCGCTACAAACTCAACGCCCGTCTCATCGAGGGACTGCAGGCAATCCAGCGGCGGGACATCCCCTTCCATCAGTTCCCGTAAACCGGCAGTTCCCTTCTTCGCCCACTTGCCGGTCAGCCCACCGTTGGAAGAATTCCCATCGATTAATATCGTCTTCAAGCCAAAGTCATGCACTGCGGTGATCGAAAGTGCTAACGCGACGGTCGATGCTCCCGCTCCTTGGTGAATACCTAGGACACCGACCATACGACAAGCATCCTCACCGGTACGATTGGTCGAAGTACCCATCATGATTTGCGACACAATGCCACCGCAATCGCGTCGCAATTCCTCGGTCATCGCGGTTTTCCTTCCCACACGAATTGGAGGATGCTTCGCTCGCTTGATTTTTCCGATGACAGGCTGTTTTAAAATATGCTCGGCCTGCTCGACACTGCGAATTGTCTTCGCGCTAATTTCTTTCAAAAACGCCAAGCCTATGCCACCCATCAGTCCCATCATGATGCCCGCAGCGGCCAATAATGGCTTGTTGGGTTTTAGAGCCCGCTCGACAAATGATGCGGGCTGAAAGATGCTCACATTCGTAATGCGTTCGGCCTGCAATTCATCGATGACCATCGCCTCATTCTCTTTCTCTGAGAATTGTCGAAGCTTGCTGGTCGACACCGCGATTTCGTTGTCCATACGAGTCAATATGACTTCTACCTCCAATAAGTCACGTATTTGATCTTCAACCGCTGTTTTCTGTGACTTCTTCTCTTCGATAATCGACTTTAGCCCCTCCAGCTTGGCCAATCGCAACTGTAATTGCTCCTCCATTTGCAACACCACCGGATTCGGTGTTGTGCTCTCATCCATACGCTCACTATCTAGCTTTTCCAGAATCGCTCTCGCTCCATCCAATTGTTCCCGAGTTTTCATCAACGTTGGATGAGCGTCCGTATAAATTGCAGCTTGGCTTTGCTCGAGCAGTTCCAATTCATACACACGCTGCCGCATGCCGCTCCATGTGTTGTCGGATGCTTCCAGCTTGCTAGCGACAATTTCGCTTGCCAAACCATTCTTTCCTCGACGCAGTTCATCGATTTCAGCTTTGGTTTGCGTAAAATCGCCAACCGCGACAATCAGGTCGCGATCGATCGCCCCGAGTTGGTCCTTTAATAGTGTACGATTTGCATCCACGGAAACAATTTTCCGCTCCGTCATGAACTGGCTCTTCTTAGTGAGCAACTCATGCAGGCTTTTTTCCGCATCGATTTTTTGGGTGGTAAAAAATTGTTTCGAACCCTTCGTCTTTGTCACGATCAAATGCTGTTCCATAAAAGTATCCATCACCGTCTGAGCGATAGCTTGGGCCATCGCTGGCGATTTCGATTCGGCATGGATAGTGATGGTGGTCGATTTCTTCGGAGCTTCAATTTCCAAGGCACCCAAAACTCGCATCACTGCCAGCTCGTGGTTGCTCAGCGGGTCGCGCAGGCCTGATGTAAGCAAGATCGTATCAACAACGCCTCTCCCTAACCCTTTGACCTTATCGAATACTATCTCGAAGGATGAAGCCTTACCATCCCCTTCACTTGGCAGGTAACCATCCAAGATCGCTTCAGCCCCAATTTTTTCGACAACCCTGTCAGCCACTGCGCGGCTCGTCAAAATGTCCAAAGCCGAATTGATTTCCTCTTCTTGCGTTTTCTGCAAAAAGAGCGTTTGACTGGTGGTTACTGTCGGATCCAACGAAACACTCTCGCGACCAACCAAAATTAATACCTTTGCTTCGCTTTGATAACTTCGCGGCCAAACTAACAACGCAATCCAAGTCAGTAATCCAGCGACTAGAAGACAACCAGCAATCAATCGAAAATAGACAAACGGAAGTTGCAGCAACGAATTTAGAGATAACTCCAAAGGCCGGCGAAAAGCGATCATGCGTTGCGAAAACGTGCGCGATGTATCCGCTTTCTCCATGGCGGAGTTCGATGCTACCACTTCCTTTGGCCGCTGAATGGGCTCGATAAGCTCTTCAGTATTCAGACTTGAGTTCATAGAATTTTGGCCTCAACAAGATTCAGACGGCGAATCGATTCGGCAACTCTGGCCACTTGTTGACGGGTCAACTCCGGATACATCGGCAAAGAAAAAATCTCTTTGGCGAATTGGGTAACATAAGGCAAACCCAATGGATGCGTCATCGAATCATGAAAAGGTGCTGCGGTCGGAAGTGGATTGGGATAATGAATCCCACAATAAATGTTTTCAGCTGCCAAACTCGCGATCACCCTGTCACGCTCCGGGTGACGCACCACGTAGAGGTGAAAGACATGTCGAGCATTCGCAGGAAATACCGGTAGAACGAGCCCTGTATCGTGCAATTCCTCTTGATACCACCGGGCTACCTCGCGACGTTGCTCTGTCCACTGCTCAATGTACTGCATTTTGGTGAGCAAAACGCATGCCTGCAGGGTATCCAGACGGCAGTTGTATCCGAGCAGATCATGCCGATTTTTGACTCGCTGCCCATAATTTCGCAGCAAACGCAATTTGTCTGCTAGCTCAGTGCAATTTGTGGTGACTGCGCCCGCATCGCCAAACGCACCCAGATTTTTCCCAGGATAGAAACTGAAACAAGCAATATCGCCAAAACTCCCTATGCGTTTTCCCTGTATCTCACCACCATGTCCTTGTGCCGCATCTTCGATGACTTTGAGCCCATAGCGCTTTGCGATCGCACAAATCTCAAACATCTTTGCCGGATTTCCGTAAAGATGTACGGGAATAATGGCTTTCGTTTTTTCGCTGATCACCGCTTCGATCAACGAGGGATCTAAATTGTAATCCTCCTCGCCGACATCGACGAAAACGGCTTTTGCTCCAGTGTATGCAATGGCAAACGCCGTCGCAGCAAATGAATTACCCGCCGTGATTACCTCGTCACCTGGTCCAATCCCTAGAGCTCGCAAGGCCAAATGCAACGCATCGGTACCATTGGCGACACCGATGCAATGCGCTGCTTGGCAATAGCGTGCGAATTTGACTTCGAATTCGTCGACCTCAGCTCCCAAAATGTAGCGACCATGATCGATCACATCCGCCATGCGCCGCAAAACTTCGTCGCGAATTTTTTGCGACTGAGTTGCCAAGTCGACCAGTGGAATAGGTTCTTTGGACATCATGGGTGGAGCGTTCATGGAAAATTTTTACTTACTTTTTAAAATAGATTCTTTCAACCGTTCAGTGCTTTTGGATCAATTGCCGACATCCGCTCGGCCGCTTTCAAACCGCAAATCGGGCAATCGGTCTCCGCGCACGATCCCGCCAAACTCTCCCCGCACATGCAAACATCGCCAACATGACGTGCTGGCACTCCCATCATCAGCGCGAACGGCTTCACATCGGCCGTCACAACTGCCCCAGCGGCAATCATGGAATATTCACCCAAGACGACACCGGGACAAATAGTCGCTGCAGCACCGATGGAACAGCCTTTACGTACAATTGTACGTGTGAGCCAATTTTCTTTTCGACTATATCTTCGCTGACTGCTGGCCATGCGTGGTGAACGAGGATGGTTATCGTTGGTAAATGTCACACGCGGTCCTATGAAGCAATCGTCTTCAATCTGAACACCTTCCCAAATCAACGTTTGGTTTTTAATTGTGACGTTATTCCCAATAATTGCTCCCGCTTCAATAAAAGCATGATCTCCCACATTGACATTGCAACCGAGTTTTGAGCCTTTCATCACATGGACGAATGCCCAAATACTCGATCCACTGCCGATGTCGGCACTTTCCACTAAAGCTGTCGGATGAATTCGGACGGTCATCCTTTCTCCACAATCACGCTAACTGACACATCAACTCGCAATCTTTACGCTGACCATCGATGATGCTAACTGGATTTGACCACCACCACTCAAAAGGGACCGCTGTGCGGCATCCAGAACCTCGACAACTTGCAATCCGTTTCTGCCATCTGTTAATGGCACCTGGCCGCTCGATATGCTATGAATGAACGCTTCGCATTCCGACTTCAGCGGTTCTCGCTCTTGAATAAATGGGCTGTAACTGCCACCGTATCGATATGCGATCTGAAATTCAGCATAATTGGAGGGATGCAAAGGAGTTCTAACACCTTTGTCAAAAACTTTGATCTTCTCCTGCTCAAGGTCGTCATAAACGGCCATCTTCCTATCGCCGACCACAGTCAATACCCGCTCTTTACGCGGATCAAGCCAACTGACGTGGATCATCCCCATACGATTTCCGCGAAACATCAGATTCAAATTGCATACATCGTGAATGCCTTCGTTTAAATGCGCTAATCCCGAACAACCAACGCTCAGCGGCTGCTCCCCTAAGAGATACAACATCATTGAAATGTCATGTGGAGCGAGGTCATACAGGCAACTGACATCTTTTCGCACCGGCCCCAAATTCAATCGCCGACTGCTGATGTAATTGATGTTGCCAAGTTCGCCAGATACGATCAACTCGCGCAGAGTTGCTACCGGCGAAGCATGCAAAAATATGTGTCCGACAAAAAGAGTTACCTGATTGAGTGCGGCCTCCTCAATCAATTGCTCACATTCCTGAACCGTTCGTGCCAGCGGTTTTTCGACAAAAACATGAATTCGCTGCTGAATCGCTTTACGCGCCAGCGGAAAATGGGTCGCCGTAGGTGTCGCGATAACCAACGCGTCAACACTGTTCGACGCCAACAGTTCATCGTAGTTATCAAATGGCTGAATCGTTGGAAAACGATTTTTTACCATCAATAATCGGTCGATGTTCTGGTCGCAAAATGCCGTTACTTTGCAATCCGCTATTTCCGAAAAACAGCGGACCAAATTTGGCCCCCAGTACCCTAAACCCACCACGCCGAGACGTATCATAAGCTGCAACTCAAGTCGTTTTAGAGAACCCCTTTATCGCATATTCTGGGGGTATTCATTTCATGCTAGTTGGGTGGGTCTCGTTTCGCTATTCACAAAGCTTGTTTCAACGCAAATTGCAACATCTTGTCACGGTTGTAACGATGATTTGTTTTATGCATCAAAACCATCCCGTGATGCCCCTCTACTTTGCTCCCCACCCCCTAGAGGCTGAGCGCCCGTTATTTCGGCCCCCCCAATATCTGGTGCGGTGGCCACAGGGGTGACTGAAACATTACATTTTTCGCAGTCGATTCGATGCATGCTCTTCCTGATGCAATCAACGAAAATCAGTGGGGACTCTCAACTCTGGGGGTACCGAAACCACCTGATTGTCCGTTAGGCTTATCCCCCTGCTGAAAGGTTGCCGGAGCTTGACGCGGCCTGAAACAGCACTCGATCCGCTTCTGTATCTGAACTCGTGAAATGGATAACCATGAACTCAGAAGAAATACCTTTCGACCCGACCGATTCCTATAACGAAGTCTCCGTTAGACCTGTTGAATCGAATGCGAACCATTCACCGGATTCAGGCGATGCACTTCAGCTCGCCGATCCGATTCTTCAACAACAGAGCGATCCTTTTGTTGGTCGCTGGAATACGTTGATCAGCACGACGAATTGGGAGAAAGGTAAAATCATTTTTCAGTGGCGAACCGCCTTGCAAGACGGAGGAGCCCAAATCACCGCCTTCAGCGATGAAGCTTGGAGCCAACGCGTTGGCGGAGTCACCGCGCAACACGTCGGCCGATTGAGGCGTGTGTACGAACGTTTTAATGACGGCTACGAATCCTACCAAGGTCTCTATTGGAGTCATTTTCTAGCCGCTATGGATTGGAATGATGCGGAACTCTGGCTGGAAGGTGCTTCATCAAGTCGCTGGAGTGTTTCGCAGATGCGAGCCCAACGTTGGGAAGCCGTCAGTGGCGATCCTAAGTTAAAGCCCAAGGATTCTGATGTCATCACCGGGGAGCTAGATGAAGACTTCACACCGATCTCGCAGCGGGGAGAAACCGCGGAGGATACGGATGATGAAGGGATTGTCGCATCCGGCCCTCGAAATGAAGGTCCTGATTTCGGCGAAAGATCTGACTGGGATAATGGCAATAACCCAGAAGTCG
>Ga0169931_10002536_pt1 | contig 29731 bp, 21 predicted proteins | sample Kivu_15m_20L_FD_129675 | JGI IMG/M metagenome (GOLD analysis project Ga0169931, IMG submission 129675) | Freshwater microbial communities from Lake Kivu, Western Province, Rwanda to study Microbial Dark Matter (Phase II) - Kivu_15m_20L... | ecosystem: Environmental > Aquatic > Freshwater > Lake...
CGCGAAAGCTGCGTCTGTTGGAGCGAAAACTGTCAATGGACCAGCACCCTGAAGTGCGCCATCCAATTCTGCAAGAAGAACTAAAGTCTCAAGAGTGTTGTGATCTGGACTGTCTACGATGATGTCCCAAACTGTGATCACAGGAGGCACGCAAGCTACAGAAGCAGCCCAACCCTCTTGTGTAACTTGAAAATCCGAACTGAATGCAAATGTTAAAGACCCATCAGCTGCAGTTGAAGTAAAGGTTTGAGGAGCTAAGATTGAACCTGTTAAAGTTCCAAGCACTTCGCCATTGGTTCCAACTCCATTATATATTGTGAGTATATCAAAATCCTCTTCTGTTGAAAAGGAGTTAAAAATTACTTCAATTACAGAATTTGGAGTTTCCGGTGTTAAAGTAAGAGTGAGGCTCTCAGCGTTTGAGTAATCACCTGCAATGTTTCCGCTGTCATAAAATGAACCCTCACAAATTACAACTGTTCCATTGCTCATCAGAACAACGTCTGAAGGCTCTGCAACAGTAGTAAATGAATTTATAGGGCAATTTTCAGCTGCACCAGAACCATTCACAGGAACAATTTGATAGTAATAAGTCGTATTATTAACTAACGCTCCAGGGTTGAAACTTGTTCCTACAACTCCTGCTTGTGCCAACGATGGTGTTTCAGAAGTACCAAAATAAACATCATAGGAAGTAGGCTCTCCGCCTCCTGCTGTCCAGGAAAGTTGGGAGTTTATGGCTACATCTGAGCTTAAGTTAGCTGGACTGGAAGTTGCTACACAACTTGGAATTCCACCAAAAGGAACACAACTGATGTTTGCTGACCAACCGGCTAAATTGATAGAGGCATCTGAAACAAAGAGAATTGTTAAAGCTCCTGTAGGATTAGTGGCAGTGATAGTGCCAGGAGTAATAGCCCCACCATAAAGTCCTACAACAGGAGCGAATTCATCAGCACCGTCAGCAATAGCGAAGATATCAAGATCTTCAGTATTGAATGATGTAAAATCTAACTGAATCGCCGAATTAGGAGTTGCGGGCAATATTGTGAATATGAATAATTCATCATCAGAGTAATTACCATTTGGTCCTCCAGAATCATAAAACACGCCGCTGCAAACTGTTACCTGACCATTTCCAATGATTACATCTGTTGTACCTTCCTCTACCGTTGTGAATGAAATGGTTTCGCAACCAACAGCATCACCAGCATTATTTGAAGGAACAATTTGAATGAAATAGTTTGTATTGGCTGATAAAGCTCCAGGGTCGAAAGATGTTGATGCCTGATTATTCGAAACCAATGTTAAATTCTGCGCATCTGTTCCAAAGAAAACATCATATGAAGAAGGGTTACCTGCTCCCGGTTGCCATGTAAAAACCTGATCAAGAGAAACATTTGTAGCACCATTACTAACATTTAGATTTTCTGCACAAGCAGGAGGCTCTGTAGCATTTAATGCGAAGTTTAACCGAACAAATTGGATAGTTCCAATATCACCGGCGAAATCATCACATGCTCTAAGTCGCCATAATCCGTTCGGATTTGTACCTGAGTTAAAATCATTTAAATCCCCTTCTGGTAAATAACTACCAATAAAAGGCGCTGTGCTGCCAGAAATCGGAGTAGAAGATGACATGCTAAAAACTGCGGTTTGGTTGCAGTTGCCAACACTAAAGGCTCCGTAGTTTGCACCATTTCCACCGTTATCTGTCGAAAGTTCAACGATAGAACCATCTGGTGCTTCAAGGAACAAATCCAGATCAGCCGCCATAGTATGCGGAATAATTACTTCGACAGAACTTAAAATATGCCCTGTACCTAATGATGAAAGTCCCCCAACTTCTACAGTAGCTAAGGTACTGTTAGGACAAGCATTGTCTTGTATTGAAATACCAGCTCCACAATTTGTATTGAAGCTTAAAGCCCCGGGGCCGATTGGAGGGTTATTGGTAGAGAAAACAACAGAATAATCTTCAGTCTCACCAAGTGATGAGTTAGTGCATGGATTAACAGTAGCGCCAGTTTGAGGTACGGAAAATACCATTCGAACACGCATACGGGTGCTTCCAGGAAGAACATTCGATGGAGTTGTAAAGTTGATGTTTCCAGTTTGATTGGCTCCAATATTTATTTGGCCAAGTAGTTCATCGACTGAAAATTCAAAATCCTGATTGTAATCAATCCAGGCAGCTACAATTTCTGAAAAGTCAGGATTGTTTCTAACAGCTAAAGTGTAAGATGTATTCGAGGCTAGATTCGTGGAAAGATTTGTGAAATCGTTGTAAGAAGGTCCATTTTCTGAACCTGTATTTTGGTTATTGATTGAACCAAGTGATACACCGTTGATATAATCCCCATTGCTGGTTCCTATAGAATAAGTTGGAATACAATAATCAGTTGAGCCTGAAGTTCCAATCAAAGTGATTGTCATTTCAACACAGTTCGCTTCATCAGCACAGGTATTTCCCGGACCAGTTGAATTGACTAAGATATCGTAAGAACCATTTGTGGTAGGTGTAAAATCAACTCTTGAAAGAAGACCACAGAAGTCATCATTAAAAGTTAATGGGCCACCAGCTCCACCAGCATTGTAGACTGTAATTCTGGTGTCAGCTACGTCTGTGGTATTGCAGGTGGAAATACGGTAAGTACTTCCGGCTTGCATGCCGGTAATTCTATAATACTCTCCTGGAAAGATACAATCCTCTGTACCAATACTAGCTCCTACGGTGGTTGGAGCTCCAAGAGTAACGTAGAGAGAATTCTCGTACGGGCACTGAGCCTGTGCAGTGAATGAAGTCACTAACAGAATCAATAGGGCGAATAAATTGTTGTATATTTTTTTCATGTTCACGTTTTCTTCTGATGACATATATATATGTATAGCTCGACCTTAATTCGAACGCTCAACTTTCTTGCGGTTTCTCAAATTTCCACTTTTCTCTGAACTAGCTGAATGCTCCTTTACATATTTATCATATGCGGTTTGATTCTCATTCATCCATTTAGTTTTAGCGGCCTGATATACCTTCTCATCCTCAAGTGGATCTCCAGTAACAATATATTTTGGATAACCCGGCAAATCAAGAATTGTAATTTCTCTTGCCTTACCCGCGGCGACGGCAGCATTACGTTCAGCTTGATTTCCAGCAGCATTGGATTTTACTTTTGCAACAGGTGATGGAGATATATTACGACTAGCTTCGCTCTTACGCAATTGCTCAAGGCGTTTACGCTCTGAATCGTTCCATTCTTTCACTGCTTTCTCGTAATTAATTCTATCTGCCTCCGGATTGCCAGAAGATTTCATCTTTGGAAATTGAGCAGGTTGGTCACTCTTGCTTCCCTGATTCTGAGAAATTGCAGCAAGAGGAATCAGCAACAGGCAGATTGCCGCAAGAAGCTGAACTCGTAAAAACTGTTTCATAATGATTGTTTGAAGTATTGAATTGGCTGTTGACTAGTAAATGTAGTTCGAGCAAAAGTATCGTTTTCTTGCTCACAAAAAAATGTTTTATTGAAAAAAGATGGTTCCTGTGTCCCTTATTTTTCAACAGTTCTAATTTTAACCTTTATTCAATTTCTTTAATTTTTCAATTAAGTCTTACATCAACCTGCTCAATACTGGAACAAACAGGTTTTGCATTCGCTACTAGTAACCAAAGTACTCATGAATAAAACTATCTTTGCGCCGCAAAAAATAAGGTATGGATAGAAATTCGGTTATTGGACTTCTTCTTATTGGTGCTATCATGGTTGTTTTTACCATGGTCAATCAGCCCGACAGAGAAGCGCTTGAAAAGCAAAAGCAGGAGCAAGTCACAAAAGACAGTCTCGAGAGCATTCAAAAAGCAGCTTCAGCTGAAATTGATCTGAAAGCTGATTCATTGATTATAAATGGACAGCCTACAAACCAATTTGTCTCTACCTTACCTAATGAAGAACGACCCAAAATAAAAGATGAAAGGTTTTATTTGGAAAATGAATCAGTCAAAATAACATTTTCATCCAGAGGTGGTATACCTGAACAATTCGAGCTAAAAGATTATAAAACCTGGCAAAAGAAACCTTTAGAGCTGTTTTTGCCTGATTCATCCTTATTGTCGTTTAGTCTGATGAACTCTAATAATGGGGCTTTTGAGACTTCTTCACTCGCCTTTGTTCTTGATGATCAATCCAGTAAGAACAAACTCATCTTGAAGGCATATTCAGATTCTACACACTTCATTAGCTTCAATTATGAACTGTTGACAGGATATAACTTGAGCTTTACAGCAGATTTTACCAATGCTAGTCCCCTTATAAGAAATAACGTTACTTCCCTTCCTGTTAACATCCGCTTCGCGGGAATGAGACAGGAAAAAAACGTTGAAAATGAAAGAAATAATACAACCATTTATTACCGAGATAATAAGGAAAATGAGGTTGACAAGGTTTCGCCGTTAGAATCGGCATCTGAAAAAGTGGAAAACAGCCTTGAATGGCTTGCTTTCAAGGAACAATTCTTCGCTCTGGCTCTCATTTCCAACAAAGAAATTCAACCAGGTGCCTTGTTACAAACTATAGCATCAGCTTCGGATTCTCTCACCAAAAGTATGCATGCTTCTTTTGTTGTTCCGGTTGAGCCGCAAAACCCTAAAGTAAACTTCACAATGTTTGCCGGTCCAACGCAATATCATTTACTTAAAGGTCAAGGGCACGATCTTCAAGATCTTGTGCCTTTGGGATGGGGGATTTTTGGATGGGTCAATAAGTTAATTGTGATTCCTGCATTCAAGTTTCTTGGGAATTTCAATTTAGGATACGGATTGGTAATCCTGATTTTGACTATTTACATAAAGCTGATTCTTCTGGCATTTCAGTACAGATCATATTTATCGCAGGCAAAAATGCGTGTATTGAAGCCTGAAATAGATGAAATAAATGCGAAATATGCCAACGGCGACGCCATGCAAAAACAGCAAGCAGTAATGGGACTGTATCGTGAAGCAGGCGTTAATCCACTTGGCGGGTGCTTGCCTATGCTCTTCCAAATCCCTGTATTGTTTGCATTGTTTAGCTTTTTTCCAGCTGCTATCGAGTTGCGTCAGCAGGGATTTCTTTGGGCAGACGATTTATCAACTTATGATTCGATAGTGAATTTGCCTTTCACCATCCCCTTTTATGGCAATCATATTAGTTTATTTGCCTTATTGATGACTGTTTCGACCATTATTTACACAAGAATGAATAATCAGCTTTCAGCTGGAAGTACTGAAATGATGGCTGGTTTGAAATGGATGATGTATCTGATGCCGGTGATATTTCTTTTTGTTCTTAACAGTTATGCAGCTGGCTTAAATTATTACTACTTTCTGGCTAACGTCATCACATTTGGTCAGCAGTTCGCATTCCGCAAGCTTGTAGACGATAAAAAAATTCACGCTAAAATCCAAGAGAAGAAGAAACAACCCAAAAAAGCGGCTAAAACTTCATTTCAGCAAAAGCTGGAGGAAATGGCCAAGGCAAGGCAAAGTGGAAAGAAGTAATTTAGGAACGTGAAATCCGGTCAATATCTACATGACTTCCAAAAACCACTAGAATATCTCCGGTAAGAATTTTTTCTTCTCCCTCTGGATTGGCCATGATTGATCCACTTCTTTTTATTGCCAAAACGGAAACGCCCCAGTCCTTCCTTAATTGTAGTTCCTTCAGCTTTCGACCCGAAAATGGAGATTCGTCACGTACTTTGAATGTCAGTATTTCTGTATCCGAAATTTCCAGGCGATAATCCTGTAAACCCTTTTGTTCGTGGTGTATGGTCCTGATCATCTCGTAATTCAAGCCTCTCAAACGAACCACAAAATCTTCTATTTCGTCACGAGGAACAAAATATTTGGTGAGCAGCCTTGTTATAATCTCGACAGATGTTTCAAATTGCTCACTGATCACTTCGTTTGCTCCAGACTCAAGAATGGCCGACATGTCCGATAAAGAACGACTCGAAGTAAGTATGTAGGCTGAAGGGGAGAGCTTTCTGATTTCTGAGATAATTAAGCGGGAATCTGACGATTGATTTATTGTGATAACTACCGCTCTTGCGCGATCGATACCAGCATGACGAAGCACCGCACTGTTCAGCGCATTTCCAAAGATAACAGGTTGTTTTCGGGACGCAGAGCCTGCCAAAACAACCTCCGGATCTTTATCAATAACCCGGAATGGGATTTTTGCCATCCGAATAACCCGAGCAAGGTTCTTTCCTATATCATTGTAGCCGATTATGACAACGTGATCACTTATTTCAGGCAATCCAGGACTGGCTTGAACAGCAGTTTTGAGTAATCGGGGAAATTTTTTTCGAAGCTTTTCACTCATAAAAAACAAGGAAAGTCTGTTCGCATATGCATCAGCACGGTTCATAACTACAGGCGTAAAAGCCATACTGGTTATAGACACTGCTAAAAATAACTGATAATGAGATTCACTGATTACATTACTTTCACGGCCTGACTCTGCCAGGATGAACGCGAATTCCCCCACCTGTGAAACATACAAACCGGACAGTAAAGCTACTCTGGCATTATGACCGGTATAAAATATTGAGCTGCCGGCAACTATTGTCTTAAGAATCATAACTGCCACAGTCACTCCTGTAATTTGTGGAATGTGACCAAGAAAATAGTCCATGTTTACAAGAAAGCCTATGGAAATGAAGAAAAAACTAGTAAAAACATCCCTGAAGGGCAAAATAGTTCCAAATGCTTCGTGACTATATTCTGATTCTGAAATAATCAAACCGGCAAGAAAGGCTCCAAGTGAAAGTGATAAGCCTAGAGCGGATGTTAGCCATGCCACTGAAAGACAAACCATTAAGATGGTCAAAAGAAACAGCTCATTGGATTTGCTTTTTGCAACAAGAAACAAAAGCTTTGGCATGAGCGTTCGTGATATGACTATGACTGCCAAAACGGTAACGATACCTTTAATAATGGTAAGAATAAAAGAAAAATCAAGTAAATCACCATCTGCACTCAAATACGGTGTTAAAAGCATCAATGGAACTACCGCAATATCCTGAAATATTAATACTGCCATTGTAGATCTACCTCTCGGACTTTGCAGGACTCCTTTTTCCTGCAGCATTTTCAATACAATGGCTGTTGAACTAAGTGAAAAAAGTAATCCAATAAATAATGATTCTTTCAAAGATATTTCTAGAAAATATGCAGATATAGTAACCACACCTATTGTACCGAAAAGCTGCAATCCTCCACTTATAAAAACCTGACGTCTAATCCGCATCAAATCTTTTAGAGAAAATTCAATTCCTATAGAAAACAATAATAATATTATACCTATTTCAGCAAATAGACTCAGGTCCGATTTAGACTGCACCAGATTTAAAACATCGGGTCCTGCCAATACTCCGGTAATCAAAAATCCAATAATTGAAGGTATTTTAAACTTATTGCAAACAAGCAATACAATGATTGAGAGACCAAAGATGATCCCAATATCATATAAAGCAGGAGGCATTGTTGCACTTAAAATCATATTGCAATGATAAGAGATTATACATCAGCATTGAAAAGGATTACGTAGAATTGCAGATTCAATGGAATCAATTTTCGTACTAGTTATTAAAACAAAAACTTGTTAAAAAGATGAAAAAAATAATTGATACAAAAAACGCACCTGCACCCATAGGTCCTTATAGCCAGGCTGTTCGTGCAGGCAATATGATTTATCTGAGTGGGCAAATCGCAATTGATCCCGAATCAGAAGAAATAGCAGAGGGAAGTATTACTGATGAAACAAATCAAATAATGAAAAACATCGCAGCTATATTGGATGCTGAAGGTTTGGACTTTGGAGCAGTTTTAAAAACAAGTATATTCCTTACTGATATGTCTTTCTTTTCAGAAGTGAACTCAGAATACGCCAAGTGGTTTAAGGCTGATTTTCCGGCACGTGAAACAGTACAGGTTTCAGGTTTACCTAAAGGTGTAAGGGTTGAAATTAGCATGATTGCTTTTGACAATAAATAGGCAAAATGAAAAATAATTCCTGGGAAGCTGCAGCCTCACTGAGTGCAGGCATTAGTGTAATTTTTTTGGCTCTGGCTGCTCATACACTTAAAGACAGTTTAGGATTTGATAAAGTAAGCTCGATTACTACAGCAGCACAAATTCAACTATTCCATGCAATATCTGTAATAATACTTTCGATACATCAAAAGAATGTAGATTTAGAATGGACTAGGCGATTGTTATTCTCAGGAAGTCTAATCTTTTCAATCAGTATATATTTTCTAGCCACAATACCCTTAACAGGATTTACATTTCTTAAATTTCTAGGGCCTATCACTCCTTTCGGAGGATTATTGCTAATTGTTGGCTGGTTTATGGGTGCAATAAAATTTCTACAGAATAAGAAATGAATGCTAAACTGAATTTATATTACAACCATTTGAAAGAAGTTTCAACACTTCAGTCGGCCTTAGCCTTGCTTCAATGGGATCAGGAAGTAAACCTTCCTCCTAAAGCTATTCAATCACGATCTGATCAAATTGCCCTCCTGAGCGTAATGAGTCATAAGAAATTTCTTTCGAATGATTTCATCAAATTAACAAGAGCTCTAAACCAAGATAATTCTCTTTCAAATGAACAACAAAGATCGGTGAGGAGAACTATGAAATCTATCAACAAAAACATTAATTTAAAAAACAATTTTGTTGAAAAAGTAAGCACTGTTACTTCAAAGGTTTTTCATTCCTGGATAGACGCTAGAAACAGAAACAATTCAACAGAATTTTTCAAACATCTAGAACATCTCATTGAAATAAAGAAAACAGAAATTGAATTAAAATATCCTCAACAGGAAGCTTACAACGGATTCCTTGATGAACATGACGAAGGAACCACAACAGAATTTGTTGACGCTATTTTTAGTGAGCTGCTCCCAGGAATCGATACAATCATGTCAAACATCCAGCAGCAACAAAGGGATGATGATTTTCTACACGGTGATTTTAACTCTAACAAACAGTGGGAAGTAGGACTAAATGCCTTGAAGATTTGCGGTTTTGACTTTGAGGCCGGGCGTCAGGATAGGTCAGAACACCCGTTTACAATTTCTTTAGGCGCTGGAGACATAAGAATAACAACCAGAATCAATGAAAACTACTTCCCGGAAATGTTTTGGAGTAGTATGCACGAGTTGGGACATGCACTTTATGAACAGGGCCTGAATAAACAATATTTTGGAGCACCTGAATCAGAAGCATGCTCGATAAGTATCCATGAATCACAATCCAGATTCTGGGAAAACCATATTGGACGCTCAAAGGCTTTTATTGATTTGATTCTCCCGGAACTCCAAAACGCTTTCCCTAAGCCCTTCGAAACGATTTCTACAGATCAACTGTTTAATGCAATCAATAGGGTTGAGCCCGGATTAATAAGAACGTCAGCCGACGAATTGACCTATCACAAACACATCTTCATAAGGTACCAACTTGAAAAAGATTTGTTTAGCGGAAAACTTAAAACAAGAGAACTAAAAGATGCATGGAATGCCATGTATAAGCAATATATTGGAATTGAACCTGATAGCGATAACCATGGAGTGTTACAGGATGTTCATTGGGCACATGGTAGTTTCGGGTATTTTCCAACATATACATTAGGAAGTCTTTACGCTGCAAGATTTGAAAATACCATGAGAGCGCAAATGCCCGAGATTTTTAAAGAGTTGAATCCTAGTTCCTTTGTGGCCATCAATCAATGGCTTAAAACAAACATATTTAACAAAGGCCGGCTTTTTGATTCAGACGAACTTTGTATGCTAATTACCGGGAAATCATTGGATGCTCAGGATTTCTTAAATTACGGACACGAAAAATACAATTGCTCTTAATACTTAATCATATTTAAATGAAAATTCTAAAATTCATCTCCTCATTCCTTTGCATCATCCTTTGTACTATTTTAATGGGTTCCTGCAAGAATCATAAAAATTTCACTTCCACTTCAGACGAAAACCCTAAATCAACAACTGAGAATAATATGGTGCAACTAAGCGATACTTCAAACTACAGCCTTCTTGTTTCATTTTTTAGCATAGGCTCGGGAATTGATTTTGAAGTTGCTAAGGAATATGATCAGTTTATTAAAAAGTTTGAGTCTGAAAATCAAGGTAAATTACTGGTTGAACGGATTCCTTGGGGAAGAGAAGGGGAACTTGATTACTGCATTCGATTTGAAGGACTTTCTCCTGCGAATCAGAAAGTATTAATAGATAAGACAAAGGAAATTACTTCAAAATCAAAATGGGTAAATACAAGCACGGATACTGCGTGTAAGCGAAAGAGAAAATAAAGCAAGTTGTACACAACATCGCGAAAAAGGCAATGAAAACGTTCAGATTTGCAGGAATTATTTTAATTTTGTAGTTCCCAAATTTTAGTATCCTTAAAATCAAACTTTTATGCAAGAAACCGGTAGGAAAGGCAGAAATGCCTCCTTGGATAGCATCGGATTAGGTAATGTTGGCATAGCGCACTGGAACCTGAGTCCTTCCGAGCTAATTGAAGAAACCCTTTTACAGGGAGATGGAACTTTAACAGATACTGGCGCCCTGGCTATTGATACCGGGGAGTTTACCGGGCGATCGCCAAAAGACAAATACGTTGTATGCGACGAAAAAACGAAAGATTCCGTTTGGTGGGGCGATGTGAATAATAAATTCGAAACAGATCAATTTGACAAACTGTACAATCGGGTGTGTGCCTATTTTTCAGGACAGGAAGTGTATGTTAGAGACAGCTATGCATGCGATGACCCGGAGCACCGTCTAAATATTCGTGTTGTTACTGAATTACCATGGTCAAATTTGTTTGCAAATAATCTTTTTCTCAGGCCAAAAGCCGAGGAGCTTGAAAATTTTGTTCCTGAATGGCATATTGTCAATGCTCCCGGGTTTAAAGCAGTTCCCGAGATTGATGGAACGAGACAACATAACTTTACAATTATTAATTTCAGCAAAAAGATCATACTGATTGGCGGATCAGGTTATACAGGAGAAATAAAGAAAGGAATTTTTTCAGTTTTGAATTACCTACTTCCACATGAAAAAGGTGTTCTTTCTATGCATTGCTCTGCAAATGTGGGTAAAGATGGAGATACCGCAATTTTCTTTGGCTTGAGTGGAACAGGAAAAACAACACTATCTGCAGATCCTGAAAGAAAACTCATCGGGGATGATGAACATGGCTGGTCAGACACTTCTGTCTTTAATTTTGAGGGTGGTTGTTATGCAAAATGCATTGATCTTTCAGCAGAAAAAGAACCTCAGATTTTTAATGCCATCAGGTATGGTGCATTGTTAGAAAACACTAACTATTTCGAGGGTTCGAGGACCGTTGATTATTCGAACATTGCAAAAACAGAAAACACGCGTGTTGCATATCCTATTGACCTGATAGATAATATTATGCAACCTTCATCAGGTGATGCACCAAAAAATATTTTCTTCCTGACTGCCGATGCATTTGGGGTACTGCCTCCTATTTCAAAACTGAATCCGGCGCAAGCGATGTACCATTTTGTGTCTGGTTATACTGCTAAAGTAGCGGGCACTGAGGTTGGAGTTACAGAGCCTCAGGTAACCTTTTCAGCATGTTTTGGAAAGGCCTTTTTGCCTCTGCATCCCACGAAATACGCCGAACTTTTGGGCGAAAAGCTGAAAAAAAACAAGGTGAATGTTTGGCTGGTGAATACAGGCTGGTGCGGAGGACCTTATGGAGTAGGATCCAGAATTAAACTTTCTTATACCCGTGCTTTGATATCGTCTGCTTTGAATGGCTTATTAGACGAAGTTGAATATGTAGAAACTCCGTTTTTTGGACTGGCAACTCCGGTGAGCTGCCCCGGAGTTCCGGCGGAATTATTATTCCCAAGAAATGCTTGGTCAAACAAAGAGCAATTCGACATAAAAGCAGCAGAACTTGCTGAGAAATTCGTCAGAAATTTCAGTCAGTTTGCTGAATTTGCAAACGAAGAAATACTTGCTGCTTCCCCAAAAGTAGGGACTGAGGCTTAGCGAAAGATTGAATGTAAAAAGGGCGGGTTCATTCGAATCCGCCTTTTTTATTTTATGCCCGCAATTTCTGATTTTTGCCGAACATCAATGCCGGTTGAATAATCTAGTGCTGCTTTTACAAAACCTACAAATAATGGATGAGGACGATCTACTGTACTTTTATATTCTGGGTGAAATTGAACACCAATAAACCAGGGATGATCTGAAATCTCGATTATTTCAACCAATTTATTGTCAGGATTCGTACCTGAAGCGACCATTCCATTCGCATTGAATACTTCAAGATAATCGTTATTGAATTCATAGCGATGTCGGTGACGCTCAGAAATATTCAACTTTCCGTAAACAGATGCAGCCAAAGAATCTGGTTTTAACTGACAGTCGTAAGCACCCAGGCGCATTGTGCCTCCTTTATTGGTGATACGCTTTTGGCTTTCCTGAAGATGAATTACCGGAGCTGTGGTAGCACCAAACATTTCGGTTGAATGCGCATCAGTAAGTCCAATTACATTTCTGGCGAATTCAATGACCGCACATTGCATTCCAAGGCAAATTCCCAAAAACGGAACTTTATTCTCGCGGGCATAGCGGATTGCACGTATTTTTCCTTCGATGCCTCGTTCACCAAAACCTGGAGCCACCAAAATTCCACTCAAACCCTCAAAGTGATCAGAAAGATTGCTCTCCTCAATTTCCTCTGAATGGATCCAACGAATTTGTACCGAAGAATCGTTGGCAACTCCGGAATGAATAAATGACTCGGCGATGGACTTATATGCATCTTTGAGCTCAATGTATTTCCCTACAATTCCTATCACGATAGACTTTGATGGGTGTTTTAAACCTTTAAGGAAATTTTTCCAAGAGTCTAAATCAGGGGTATTGTGATATGGCATCCCTAATTTTTTAAGAACAACCTCATCTAATCTCTCCTTTTCCATTAGTAAGGGTACATCATAAATTGAAGCAGCGTCTCTCGATTCAATAACCGACTCTTCGTTCACATTGCAAAAAAGGCCAATTTTTCTTTTGAGATCTTTGCCTAATTCATGTTCGGTTCTGCAAACAAGAATATCGGGTTGAACACCCTGTTCCAAAAACATCTTTACAGAATGCTGGGTAGGCTTGGTTTTTAACTCGCCTGCTGCTGCCAAATAAGGGATTAAAGTTAAATGTATAACAAGACAATCAACCGAGCCCAGTTCCAGCTTTAACTGACGAATCGCTTCAATATAGGGTAGCGACTCAATATCACCAACGGTACCGCCAATTTCTGTAAGTACGAAATCGTATCTTCCCGTATCGCCTAAAAGTTTAATCCGACGTTTAATTTCATCCGTTATATGTGGTATAATTTGAACGGTCTTTCCTAAATAATCCCCGCGACGTTCGCGGTTAATTACGGTTTGATAAATAGCACCGGTTGTAACATTGTTTGCTTGAGAGGTCGGTATGTTCAGGAATCGTTCGTAATGACCCAGGTCAAGATCGGTTTCTGCACCATCTTCGGTGACGAAACATTCACCGTGCTCGTAGGGGTTAAGCGTTCCCGGATCCACATTGATGTATGGATCAAACTTTTGAATAGTGGACGAGAAGCCTCTCGATTGCAGCAACTTAGCAAGAGAAGCAGAAATGATTCCTTTCCCAAGTGAGGAGGCAACCCCTCCGGTTACAAAAATATATTTAGCAGGTGATGACATGGTATAGCAGTTGCGCAAAATTAATTAAATCAACGCTTGCGCGGAGAATAAAAGCCATCAAACATCATAGTTTAATAAAACAGGGTGTTCACAACCCTGCTGAAGCCGATGCTATTGGGACTTAATTTGTGGAAATCTTCTGAACCAGCTTTTGACTTTCATCTCAATGACCCCAATGACTGCTTCTCTAAAGATTCTCCCTGACATTTTGGATTCACCTTCTGTTCTGTCATGAAAAATAATCGGAACCTCTTTAATTCTAAACCCACATTTCCAGGCAGTAAACTTCATTTCAATTTGAAATGCATACCCCATAAACTTGATTTTATCCAATTCCAGAGTTTCAAGCACCTGTCTTTTGTAGCATTTAAATCCTGCAGTGGTATCCCGAACAGGCAAACCTGTTATTAACCTCACATAAGCCGATGCATAGTATGACATTAAAACCCTTTTCATGGGCCAGTTTACAACATTTACTCCATTGATGTACCTTGAACCAATACTCAGGTCGGCCTCATCGGCCGAACAGGCCGTATACAACCTGACTAAATCATCCGGATTGTGTGAAAAATCGCAATCCATTTCGAAAATATACTGGTAATTATGGCGAAGTGCCCATCTGAAACCGTGAATGTATGCAGTTCCCAATCCAAGTTTCCCGCTCCTTTCTTCTAAAAACAAACGCCCTTCGAATTCAGGAAGTAAAGATTTTACAATATTTCCGGTTCCGTCCGGAGAACCATCATCGATAATCAACAAATGAAAAAATTTGGCAAGAGAAAAAACCTTGCGAATCATCTTTTCAACGTTTTCCAACTCATTGTAAGTGGGAATGATTACTATGCTATCGGATGAATACATTTCGGGTTGGGAAACGACAAATATAGAATTTAGGTATGTTTGAAATTCTTAACGGTATCAATAAAAACCTTAACCGCTTCAAAATCAGTATCAGGATAAACACCATGGCCCAGATTGGCAATGTGTTTCTGAGGACCGAAGGCTTCTAACATTTTTATGGTTTCCCGGCGAATTGTGTCATGATCGGCATAAAGTAAACACGGATCCAGATTGCCTTGTAGGGTTTTATCATTGCCAATCAGCTTGCGAGATTCGCTAATATTCATATTCCAATCCAAGCCGATGGTTCGGCAAGATAGTTTGGACATCGATTCACGTGCAAAAAATGCCCCTTTCGCAAAAACGGTCAAAGGAACTTCTGTAATTGCTTCACAAATTCTTTGGATGTAGCTGAGAGAAAATGTTTCGTACTGTTCAGGAGGTAGTATTCCTGCCCAGGAATCAAAAATCTGCAACATATCAGCACCTGCTTCAATTTGAGCTTTGAGATACTGAATGGTGCTTTCTGTAATCATTTCCAGAAAGCGATGCGCAAAATCAGGTGAGGTGTATAGCAATTTACGAGCAACCGAAAAAGTTTTCGATCCAGAACCTTCAGTCATGTAGGCAAAAATTGTCCATGGGGCTCCGGCAAAACCGATGAGAGGTACTCTTCCCTGCAGCTCCTTTTTGGTCAATCTTATTGCATCGCTAACAAAACGAAGATCAATTCCGGGATCTGCAATATGTAATTTGTTCAAGTCTGCATTTGATCGAACGGTTTGTTCAAACCAGGGCCCTTTGTTTTCAAGCATCTCATAATTACACCCCATCGCTTGTGGAATGACCAAAATATCGGAGAAGATGATTGCAGCATCAACACCGAGAATATCAACGGGCTGGATGGTTACTTCGGCTGCCAATTCAGGAGTCTCCACCAATTCTTTAAATCCTCTTAGCCGACTTCGAACTTCGCGATATTCGGGTAAGATTCTTCCAGCCTGACGCATCATCCAAACAGGCGTTCTTTCAACAGTTTCGCCGCGAGCGGCGCGTAAAATCAAATCGTTATTGAGCATAAAATTCTTCTAATGAATATGAATAAAGCACCTTTCGACCCATTCGCGAATAGCACCTTGGCCTCCTTTACAATCCAATATCAGGTCGCAACGAACTTTAACTGCTATCACGGCATCCGCCGGACAGGCGCTAAAACCAACCTCACCAATGAGGCTTAAATCATTAACATCATCACCAATAAACGCAGTTTCTTTGAGAGTCAAGCCCAATTCGCTGCACCAGGAGGTAAGCACGTCAAATTTGGGTTTGCTTCCGGCATAAAACTTCGAAATGCCTAATAAGTTGCACCTGCGTTCTATCAAATGATTATTGATACCATGACTTATAACCGCTGTTTTAAAACCGGCTTCATGCAATCTTTTAATAGCTATACCATCCCTTGCATTGAACTTTTTGAATTCATCGCCCGATTCGGTGTAATACATTCCTGCATCAGTCATAACGCCATCTACATCAAAAACTATGAGCTTTATGTGTTTCAGTTCTTCATGCTGATTTTCAAGATTTCGTCTAAAAAGTTGACCGGCATCCAAACCCGTTTCATTGAGCAACAGTTCAAGCATGACAAGTGAAACATCAACTTGTCCCGACGCAAGCCAATTGCGAATTTCGGTTCTTAAACCTGAAGAAACTGGCTTTCCGAAAAAGAAGCCTTTTTCGGAAAGAATGTGTAGATTATTTTTGAATCTGAGCATCATATCATTTCTCTTCCAACTGCCTTAGCAATTGGATTTAAGGTTTTCATCAATGCTCTGAACTCCTCGTAATTAAGTTGTTGCGAAGCATCCGATTTGGCTACGGAAGGGTTGGGATGAGTTTCCACAAGCAAACCATCTACACCCATCGCTACACAAGCTCTGGCAAGGTCACTTACTCCATAGGCATAACCCATGGCATGACTTGGATCCAGAATTACGGGTAAATTGGTGTTTTCCTTGAGGTAGGCTACTCCACATAAATCCAAAGTAAACCTGGTCTTCGTCTCAAATGTGCGGATGCCTCGTTCACAAAGCATGACCTGATGATTTCCACCCGATAAAATAAACTCTGCGCACTGAACAAATTCCTGCAAGGTTGAACCAAAACCTCGTTTCAACAAAACAGGTTTGTTGGCTTTCCCGCAACGCCTCAAAATACCATGATCATACATGGCTTTCGCACCAATCTGAATCACATCGGCGTATTCAATAATCTCTTCTACATTGGTAGCATCCCGAACCTCGGTTACAATACCAAAACCATATTTAGTACGCATTTTATCCAATAACTTTAAGCCATCAAGCCCCAAACCCTGAAAGGTATATGGCGAAGTTCTTGGTTTGAATGCTCCGGCCCGCAGGTTTTTAATACCACATTCCAATAACAGAGAAGCCGTTTGTTCCATTTGCTCTTCAGATTCAACGGAGCATGGACCAGCAATCATAACTGTATGCCCTGTCTGTCCGCCGGTTATTGTATCTGACCAGGAAACCTCTCTTGTGAATGATTTGTATTTTCTGGATGCCAGCTGAATATCATCAGATAAAGTCCAGCTTTGAAGGGTGTATTCATTTAATGAAACTGGTATTTCCTTCACTGCCGAAGGCAGGACAAAAACCAAATTACCAGCCTCTTTGAACCAAATGGCTTTGTTACTGATAGCAAGCTGATCAATAAGTTGTTTATCCTGCAAATCTTTTAAATGAATAATCATATTTTCTTAGTATTTTGGTAAGAAGGAAGACAAAAAATTCCGGTAGGTTGCTTGTCATCGTTTATTGAGATGACTAAATCCGGTTTGACTTCCATTTGATTGTAAATTGTTCTAAGCGACTCGAGAGGAATATTCTCATTCACCCAAATCAAGCTATGTGTTCCAGTTTCACCTGCAACAGTTTTAGCTCCAATGACATCCAACCAGGGACTTATAATTTCACCCTTTGAAATCTCGCCGGAGGCAGAAACAATAATACCGGTTTCGGAAATTCTTAGAGTAAAGTCCTTAAGTATTTCGGGTTCGGCAAGAATAACTTCATCAAGCCGAAGGCTAACTGGCAAATCACTTCGCAAAGCATGTACACGTTCAACCATATTTTCGGTGCTAACGATGTATGATCCGGAAACAACTCTGGAAACACCCATAAACGCAAGTACGGAAGCGACTTCACCAGTAACACCTCCATCAACAGTTGCCAGAACATTTGGATACAATAGTCTGTATCTCATGATATTACCAAATTGATTCCGACTGAACTTTCCCCCGCTTTTACCTGGAGTGGTGGTCATCAACAAAAGTGATGGAGCGGTTTTTAAGTGCAATTTAAAAAAATCAGCCTGTTTGTTGCTAAGCAAGGCTACTCCTACCCTACTTTTTAAGTCATCGGGAACAAACAAGGGTACATGCAAAGATTCAAGCTGTATGGTCACTTCCGAAATATCAGAGGCCCGAATGTCATCCCAATATTTAACTGGATCGCTGGTGATCAAATGCAGGTCGAATGGCTTTTGGGTTAACTTTCTTAAAGTTTTCGCAAAATCAAAAATTCGCCTGTCTTCAATGCTGTCGAGATGATAAAAATCAACTCCCGCTGCATCTAATTTAGAGACAGAAGTAGCCAAAAAACGGTATTCTACAGAGCTTACAGACGCGGAAATGCGCATTTTTCTTAAAGACAGATTCGGTTTTTCCGAAACGACTGCAATATTAGGCTATTCATTTCGATTGTAAAAATTCATGTAGGTTTGCAGTCCCAAAATTACAATGTATGAATAGAGTATCTGATCGTTTGATGGCCCTGAGTGAATCAGAAACCCTGGCCATGGCCAGAAGGACACGTGAATTAAAAGCGCAGGGACATCATGTGGTTAGCCTGAGTCTTGGCGAACCTGACTACAACACTCCTGATTTTATAAAAGAGGCGGCCAAACAGGCCATTGATGAGAATTACTCTCATTATCCGCCGGTGGCGGGATTTCAGGACTTGAAAGAGGCGATTGCCTTGAAGTTTTTGCGCGACAATCAGCTGAATTACAAACCTTCACAAATTGTTGTTTCAAACGGTGCCAAGCAAAGCATTGCCAATGTGGTGATGAGTTTGATTAATCCCGGCGACGAGGTGATACTTCCGGCTCCTTATTGGGTCAGTTATATTGAAATCATTAAGCTTGCAGGCGGGGTGCCAAAAGTATTGTATGCTGGTATTGACCAAGATTTTAAAATTAGCCCTCAACAGCTTGAACAAAGTATTAAGCCAGCTAGCAGGCTGATGATTTTTTCGTCGCCATGCAATCCAACCGGCAGTGTTTACAGCGAATCAGAGCTAAAGGCACTTGCCGATGTTATAAAAAAACACGATAATTTATTGGTGCTTTCGGACGAAATTTATGAGCATATTCGATTTGGCATCAAACACTTTAGCATGGCAGCGGTTGACGGAATGTCGGAAAGGACTATTACCGTGAACGGCTTGTCCAAAGGATTTGCAATGACCGGCTGGAGACTTGGTTACCTGGGAGCACCGGAATGGATCGCAGCAGCCTGTGATAAATTTCAGGGGCAAATCACTTCCGGATCATGCAGCATTACGCAGCGAGCTGCCATTGCAGCTATGAAAGCAGATCCAATACGCATAGCCCCCATGGTTGAGGGCTTTGAAAAACGCCGCAACCTGATGTATGATTTACTAAAGGAAATTGATGGTATTCAGGTAAATAAACCGGATGGAGCATTTTATTTCTTCCCGGATATTTCTTCGTTTTTTGGCAAAAAAACACCTGATGGAAATACCATTACCAGTAGCATTGAACTAAGCATGTACCTGATCAATCATCATCATCTCGCCTTGGTAGGAGGCGAGGCATTTGGTTGCAAAAAATCGGTGCGACTCTCCTATGCAACCTCTGAAGATGTTCTGATTGAAGCTGTTAAAAGACTTAAATCAGGGCTTGAGCAATTAAGTTAACCATGAACAGACAAGAATTACAAAGAATTTTCCAGCATTTCAGATCACTCAGAATCCTGATTGTAGGAGACGTTATGATTGACAGTTATGTTTTTGGCAAAGTAGACAGGATTTCACCTGAAGCTCCTGTTCCTGTTGTTACTGTCAAAAGAAAAGAAAAGCGCCTGGGAGGAGCTGCCAATGTGGCAAGAAATATTAAAGCATTGGGTGCCATACCAATTCTTGCCGGTGCTGTCGGCAAAGACCTTGATGGTGATGTCTTTATGGATTTAATGAGTCAGGAAGGCATGTCTGTATCCGGATTGATTCGCACAGATCGCCCAACAACAGTAAAAACGAGAATCATAGGCAATAAATTCCAGCTCATGCGGGTGGATGAAGAAGATGATCGTGAAACTACAGAATTGGAGGAAAAAATAATTTCACAACATATTCACCAGTTAATTAAAACAGAGAAACCCGACGCGGTTATTTTTGAAGACTACGACAAGGGTTTTATTTCACGCAACCTCATTGAACAGGTGGTAGAAGTTTGTAAAGCTGAGAACATCATTACCGCAGCAGATCCCAAATCTAGAAACTTTCTTTCCTACAGAAAGGTAGATTTATTCAAGCCCAATCTCAAAGAAATAAAGGAGGGACTGACAATTGAAATTAACCCTACTGATAATGCCTCAATAGCTGCAGCTGACCAAATTCTTCGCGAAAAGCTGAATCACAACCTAAGCTTAATCACTCTTTCTGATCAAGGGCTGGCGTTAACCGACGGATCGCAACTGATTCGAGTACCTTCAGAGGAAATAAATATCGCAGATGTTTCCGGCGCCGGAGATACTGTGATAAGCACGGCTGCTCTATGTTTGGTGGCCGGAATTGACCTTCAAAGTTTAGCTCAAATAGCAAATCTTGCAGGTGCCGGTGTTTGCGAAAAAGTGGGTGTTGTTCCTGTAAATGCTGCAGAGTTGCTCGATAAGGCACTTATTGCTTTAACAGACAGCGTAAACAATGGATAATAAAACAAAATGCCCGGGTAGCTGTTCCAAACACTGAAATGACTGTAACACCTTACAATAATAAATCAACCGGCAAAAAAGAGCAGGTTGAAGAAATGTTTGATAATATATCAGGCAAATACGATTTTCTGAACAGATCATTGTCTTTTGGCATCGATGTTTGGTGGCGTAAAAGAATGATGAAGGAACTGCGCCAGGTGCATCCTGCAAAAATTCTTGATGTGGCCACAGGAACTGCCGATGTGGCCCTTGAGGCGGTTTCCTTAAAACCGGAAAGCATTATTGGTATTGACATTTCTGAAGGCATGCTTTCTATCGGAAGAATAAAAATAGAAAAGCGAGGCTTAAGCCAAAAAATAAGCCTTCAAAAAGCTGACTCTGAGAATCTTCCTTTTGAAAATGACAGCTTCGATGCTGTAACGGTTGCTTTTGGGGTTAGAAATTTCGAAAATCTCGAAAAAGGACTGAGCGAAATTAACAGGGTGCTTAAACCGGGTGGGAAATTGGTCATTCTTGAGTTTTCCAGACCATCGTTACCTGTGATTAAACAAGTTTATGATTTTTATTTCAGAACAATTTGCCCTTGGTGGGGGAAAATAATTTCGAGTGACTTTTCAGCATACAAATATTTATATGATTCTGTAAGAGCTTTTCCTGAAGGAAAAGATTTCACGAATATTGCGGCATCAGCAGGTATGAAAGAAATGAAAGCGAAACGTGTAACTTTAGGAATCGTGAGCCTGTACACAGGTGTAAAATAAAATCCTTCATCATTCGTTGAATAGCACAGTTACTAAAGGTTTGAACTCTATTATTATAACGTTTTTAATGCCCCTGTTGCTGGCATGTGGCCTTGCATTGCCTTTGCATGCCCAAAAACGTAAGGTTCTTAACCTTCCTAACTACGACAAACAAACCATCCACTTTGGATTTTTGTTGGGTGTAAATACGCTTAATTTTATTCCAAGTCCAATTCGCGATTTGCGCGATATTGATTCGCTTATGATTGTTTCACCACAATCAGGAACAGGATTTAATCTAGGCATTGTTTCCAACCTGCATCTGGGCGATAATTTTGATCTGAGGTTCCTACCAACATTAAGTTTCGGTGAAAGAAGTCTCAATTACACCATTGCAGTTCCAAGTTTGGATTCGGTTTTTACAAGACAAAAGAGAGTTGAATCAACATTACTTGAATTTCCAATATTGCTCAAATTCAAATCGGCCCGTTTAAACAACGGCAGGGCGTACATTATCGGGGGAATAAAACCCATTATTGATTTGGCTTCACAGGACAAAGTAGATGACCAGGGCGAACGCATCCTGAAGCTGAAAAGAAACGACTTTACGTATGAAATAGGATTCGGATTGGACTTGTATTCGCAATATTTCAAGTTTACGCCCGAAATAAAAATGGCTTACGGCCTGAATAATTTACTGGTTCAGGAAAACAACATATACACCGCCGGATTAAGGGCTTTGCATTCAAAGGCTTTTTATCTTTCCTTTACCTTCGAATAAAGGCATGGTCAAGGAATTAAGAATAAGAGTGAGTCCGGATATTGGTTTCGATCAGGACAATCTCGAAAATTACCTTCGTCAATATCTCGGCGTTCCGCCGGATGTCCACTTTCATGCACAAATTGCAAAACGATCTGTAGATGCACGTGGCCGAAAAGTTATGGTGGAGTTGAATGTTCGGGTTTATATTCAAGAATTGCCAGAAAATTCCTCTGAAACATTCCCCGATTACCCCCAAGTATCTGATTCACCCGAGGTGGTGGTGGTGGGAGCCGGCCCGGCCGGTTTGTTTGCTGCCTTGCGACTAATCAGTCTTGGATTAAAACCTATCGTGATCGAACGCGGAAAGGATGTTCGAAACCGAAGACGCGATTTGGCTGCGATTAATAAAAATCACATCGTTAATCCCGAATCAAATTACTGTTTCGGCGAAGGAGGAGCCGGCACATTTTCGGATGGGAAATTGTACACGCGGTCGCATAAGCGAGGAAGCATTGCAGATGTTTTAAATACCTTCTTCAGGCATGGGGCTGTTCCTGAAATACTTATCGACACACATCCACATATTGGTACCAATAAACTTCCCGATATTATCACATCTATGCGTGAAGCCATTCTGCACGCTGGCGGGGAAGTGCATTTCGAAGCAAAACTAAGTTCCATTCTTGTGCAGTTTGGCAAATTGAGTGGCATCCGCCTGCAAGGCGGAGAAACCATTAATGCTAAGGCACTTATACTAGCAACGGGTCATTCGGCACGCGACGTATACACCATGCTTCACCAACAAGGTATTTTTGTAGAATTTAAACCTTTTGCTTTGGGAGTCAGGGCTGAACATCCTCAAGCCATCATCGATCAAATTCAATATCATTGCGATACAAGAGGGGAATTCCTCCCTCCGGCTTCGTATTCATTGGTTGAACAGGTGAAAGGCCGTGGAGTTTACTCTTTTTGCATGTGTCCGGGAGGTATTATTGCACCCTGCGCTACAGCTCCGGGCGAAGTAGTCACCAATGGCTGGTCGCCTTCAAAACGTAACAATCCCTTTGCAAACTCAGGCATTGTGGTGGAAATTCGAGAAGAAGACACGAAATTGTTTCAACAATTCGGACCACTCGCCGGCATGGAGTTCCAAAGAAGTATTGAGCAAAAAGCATGTATTTCAGCAGGAGGTTCACAAACAGCACCGGCACAACTTATGGTCGATTTCTGCAATGATTTTACCAGCTTGTCGCTGGGAAAAAGCTCTTATAAACCGGGTATTTCAAGTGTTGCGCTTGACGAAGTGCTTCCGCATCAGGTGGCCTCGCGTTTAAAACTTGCCTTTCCGGCTTTTGGAAAAAAAATGAAGGGTTATTTCACCAATGAAGCGATTCTTCATGGAGTTGAATCCAGAACATCAACCCCTGTTAGAATTCCGAGAAATCCAGATACTTTGATGCATCCTCAAATTGAAGGTCTTTTCCCTTGTGGTGAAGGTGCCGGTTTTGCCGGAGGCATTGTTTCTGCCGCTATGGACGGACAAAAATGCGCTGATGCTGCCAACCAGTATTTAAGTACGCACCCATGAATGCCGAAATTCAATCGATTATTCAGGCTCAAAGAGCCCTTTTCGACTCAGGAGTAACTCAAGATGTAACTTACAGAAAGCAAAAGTTAAAATTACTTCTAAAGACTTTAAGGCTTCAGGAAGACAGGATTCTTGACGCCTTAAAACAAGATCTTAAGAAGCACCCTTTTGAAGCTTTTGGCAGCGAAATATCCACCTTGATGATGGAAACGCGCCATGCCCTTAAAAATTTAAGTGAATGGGCAAAACCGCAATCAGTTTCAACCCCATTGATTCATTGGCCCGCACAATCAAAAATTATTCGCGAGCCACTCGGACTCATTCTTGTCTTTTCACCCTGGAATTATCCTTTTTTTCTCTCGCTTGCACCAATTATTGGAGCTGTTGCAGCCGGCAATTGTTGCATTCTTAAACCCTCTGAATTTTCACCGGCAACTACTGAGCTTATAAAACAAATCCTGAATGAAGTTTTTGAACCGGGACATGTCGCAATTATTGAAGGGGATGGCAAAACAGTGGGACCTGAACTTTTATCCGGACCGTATTTTAACCATGTCTTTTTCACAGGTAGTCCTGCCGTAGGCAGAGAAGTTATGAAAATGGCGGCCGAACACCTCATACCGGTTACACTTGAACTTGGAGGGAAATCGCCCGCTATAGTTGAAGTAGATGCAAACATAAAGGAATCGGCACGACGTATTGTTTGGGGGAAATTTTGGAATGCCGGTCAAACATGCATAGCTCCTGACTATGTTTTGGTGCATCAAAGCTGCTACGAGGACTTTATTCGTGAATGTAAATTTTACATTCAGAAATTTTATGGCAACAATGCTGCGATGAGTGAGTCATACGGCCGAATGATTCACCTGAAACATTTGAGAGCGGTGGCGACCTTTATTCAGCAGGGTGAGTTGCTTTATGGAGGTCAGGTGAATGAACAAGACCTGTTTATTGAACCTACCTTAATCAAGGTCTCTGACCTGGAGCTGGGAATTATGAATAAAGAAATTTTTGGACCGGTGTTGCCCATTGTTGTATTCAACGACACAAAGGAGGCTTTGGAAATCATTTCCAGGAATCCGGATCCCTTGGCCTTGTATGTATTTTCAAAAAGCAGATCAACACAAAATACCTACCTCAACAAAGTTCGGTTTGGGGGAGCCGGTGTTAATATGCCATTACTACACTTTGCTACTGTGGATATGCCTCTTGAAGGCATCGGCACCAGCGGAACTGGCAATTACCATGGCCAATATGGATTCGAAACTTTTTCGCATCGAAAATCAATCCTTGCTTCGCCTCTTTTTCCGGATTTACGTTTGAAATACCCACCATTTCCTGCTTTGCAGGGATGGCTTAGATGGGTGTTGCGCAAATTATAAATTCAATCCGAAACGAATCAATGGCTTAAGTGGCTTACCCGGTAAATACGCACTTACAAAATCTACCCGCAACACTCTGAGAATATTTGTTATACCCACGTAAAGTTCGGTGTATGGTAAATCATTGGTTTGTAGCAGAACGTTGGCTCCTGCCACGGTGCCTAAACCGGCCAGTCTGAGTAAAGGGATTTTATTAAACAGCCAGGAACTAAAATCCTGTTCAGCATGAATCTGAACAAATGAATTAAAGGTGCTTCTTTCGTAGTATGGCAGTGCATTGAATCGTGACTGCCTGAAAAAGAAATCATAAGGTTGGCTGGAATTGAAATATCTGATGAGAAAGGTCTCGTTGCCATTGAAATGCTTACGATCAATAAAACTAGCATTGGTGCTGCCTAAAAATGTTCCTGCCTGAACTCGGTACCTGAAATCACCAAGCAATCCAACGTTTATGTTGTCAGACAGCCCCCCCTCTAACCTACTGTACCGAATGTTACTGCCAAAAATATCCGGCACCGCTTGCTCAAACGAAGCGAATACAGTTGGCCATTTTGATCCAAGTAAAACCTTTCGTTCACCACGAGTCTCGTACTTTTGAGCTATGCGGTAAGAAAGGTCAGCCCGGAAACTTGCAAGAGTACTTTCAAGATCATTTAACGATTCAAAGTCTCCATAAACGTCGGTATTTGAGGCATAAGCGACTTCCTTATCTGAGAACGAATAGTCCGTTCTGTTTATCGGGACGCGTCGGTTGTAGTACGAAGCCGAAATTCGAATCATCAATCCGTTCACGAGCTCTCGGTTCCAGGCCAATTCGGCACCGGTGCGCTCGTAAAGCCTGATAAGATTTCGTTTATCAATTAATGAATACGCTGCATTTACAATGGGCTGAATGGGCTGCGACCCGTTTACTTGCGTCATTTCTCTCCCGCCCTTGACATACCACCAATTAAATCGCTTGGGATTCGTCATTTTGAACCAGGATGCGTCTGCTTTCCATCGTAAATCGGAAAAACCGTATCGAACCCCAGCAGATACCTTCCGGTATCGTCCATCCTCCGGAAAAGAAATCGCTGTGAATTCAGGATTTAAAACAAGGCCTTCAACAGCATTGAACGAAGCCCAGGCAATTAAAGGATTGAATGTAATGTTTTTACGCTCAAACGAATTGCTGAAATTGATACCGCTGAAAAGGAACTCTCCAATTCCTAATTTGTTATTTAAATGATCAAGTGAATCAAGATAAGGCTTTGAAGTTTGCACAGTTTCTGTTGAGTCTGACTTTCGGTAATTCTCCTGCTCTTCCTCGGTGAGTGTAAATGGTCGAATTTGGCTCCAGTAGCTGGTATCTACTTTATTGGCTTTCTCTTCAATTTTAAAAACTTCATTGCCAAAAAAACCTTTCGGAAAGCCCGGATTGATTCTATAATTTGAGAATACACCAACAGAACGGTCTTGCGCGCTAAATCCGAAAATCTTGATTCTGCTTTGAAATTGCAGCGTTAATGGCATCCATAATGAATCGGAAATTTCTACAAATTCCTGTCGGATGTTTAAGGTATCAACAAACTGAATCTGAGCATCTTTGGTCAATTTGAAATCCACACTATGGATGTTCCAAGTATCGTCTACGATAAATATCTCTCCCCTGAAACAGGGGTCATGCTTGCGTTTCGGCGTCAATTCAATTCGATTGATAGTTTTACCGTTTTCTACAAACGTTCCAATCATCCTGAATTTATAGTAAAACAAGGCCGATTCAGAAACAGGAGAAACAAAGCCACGATCAGAGTAGTAGCTTAAATCCACCAGGTTATTATAAAAGTTTAGTAATACATCACCAACACGATTCCAGCTGAAGCCTTGCTTCATGCCTGCAATCTTGGAAGCAATCATTTCTTCTTTTACAAAATCGGGTTTCTTGTTGTGGTATTTGGCAACCGATTCGCTGAGATAAATTAGACCAAGGTCAGTAGAATCAGGCATGTCGACATTTTTCATAAAAAATGGCAGTTTCTCAGGAATTTCATCTAGCCTAACTGCACTCTTTATATATATATCGGAAGAGTAGGCGTCCACCTGATTCAGGTGAAATTTGCGTTTATCGATTGCCTTTTTCATCACTGCGTAAGCAGGATCTTTTGCATCAGCTTTTACTTCGAAAGTTTTTATTTGATAATTCTCAGCCGGTAGATTTACTTTTAAATCAGATGTATTTGTTCGCATTGTAATCGCGATAACCTGCTTTTTAAATCCTATTGAGGAAAAAACGAGAACAGGATTGTTATCTTTACTTATGTCAAGAGCGAAATCGCCATTTTCGTTACTTGCTGTTGCCTGTGTTGTTCCTTCAACATAAACATTAACAAAAGGCAATGGATTTCCATCGGAATCAAGCGTTTGTCCTTTCACCGAGATAAAGTTCTCCTGAATTCCCAAAGCCTGCATCGCAAAAGCGGTTGTAAAAGCCAGATCACTAAGCCCGCCAAAACGGCCTGAGCTGCCACCATGACCGGCATCCATGTTTATTTTTAGCAAAACAACATTCGAATCCGTTTTTGTTTCCCGAAGACGTGCCACCCATTTAGCTGGTTCCCAATAAGGAACCTGTGAGTCGTTGTATCCTCCTGTGGCAAGCACCGGAGGATAGTTTTTAGCTCCAATATTTTCGTAAGGCGCATACGATTTCATGTAATTGTAATAGGTGGAGTTGTTTGGATTTCCCCATTCATCGTATTCAAACGTTGTAAGTGGTAAACTTGCATCAAGCATTGTGTTTACCACATCCATAAATGGAACCTCAGCCAATGCGGCTCCGAATAAATCAGGTCGTAAATTCAACACAGCTCCAACTAGCAAACCACCTGCGCTTCCACCTTCAATAACCACTTTGCCTTTTTGTGTAAAGCCTTGTTCGATAAGAGTTTCTACACAGGAAACCATATCGGTGAAAGTGTTCATTTTATTTAATAAGCGTCCTTGCTCATACCAATCCCGCCCGCAATCCATTCCTCCCCGAATGTGGGCTGTGGCATGAACAAATCCACGTTCCAACAGACTGATACGTGTACTTGAAAATCCGGGCAAAGATGAATTTCCATAAGCTCCATAACCGGTAATCCAAAGAGGTGCATTCCCGTCTTTTTTGAGTCCCTTCTTGTAAACGAGCGTAATTGGCACTTGAGTTCCATCTGCCGCTTGGCCGTATACGCGTTCAGTTACATATCTTGAAGCATCAAACTTTCCTCTTATTGTATCTCTTCGAATGAAGGTTTTCTCCATGGTCAAAGGATTCAAATCGTAGGTTTCGCCCGGGCGGGCGGGATAACCAACTGAAATCCTTATCAAAGGCTCGTCTGGTTCATAATATCCTGAAAGACCAAATGTGTAAGGATCACCATCCAGTTTCAATGTATCGGGCTTGCTGCCATCGGCATTGTATACAACAAGTCGTTCTCGTGCGTCAAATTGTTCAATTACCGCCAAACGTTTCCCGGAAAGTCGGTAAGATCCCAAAAGCACATCTTTCCTGTGAGGAAGAATGTCTTTCCAGTTTTCAATACCAGGCTTATCGATTGGTGTGCTTGCCAATTTGCCATTGGGCGCGTTCAAATCTGTGCTTACCAAAAAACTGTTGCCTTCTACATGATCGAAGCTGTAGCTATGCCCCATCTTTCTTTCCGAAACTTTTTGCCATCCTTTTTCTGTTTGTTGCAAATCAAAAAAACTAAGCTCAGTCACATCTGTTTTCGATGCGATCATGAAGATAAACCGCTCGGAAGATGATCGTGAAAAGCTAAGTTGAAAAGTAGAGTCCGCTTCGAAGGCGATGAGCTCGTCTTCAGATAAAGGTCGTCCCAACACATGCTTGTATGCTTTGAAAGAGCGATTTGTTTTGGGTTCAGGAAGCGTATAGATGATGGCGTTGCTTCCCATCCAGATTGCTGAACTTACATTGCGTAATGTATCCGAGAAGCTGCTATCGGTATCGATGTGCTTGAAATAAACATCTACCAGCCTGTCGCCTTTATCATCTACTCCATACATGAGTAGTTGCCTGTCGGGACTCACGCTAATGAGGGATGGACTGAAATACATATATCCTTCAGAAAGTTTCTGAAAATCAAGAAGTAAGACTTCCTGTGCATTGGCCGAATCAATTTTACGGAAATAAGCAGGGTAATCTTTACCTGCTTCGTATCGCGAATAATACAGGTAGCCTTTTGACCTGGATGGAGGTGATTCGAATTTATCAACCAAACGGCTACGGTACTCTTCAATCAGCTTCTTTATCAATAACTGATGCTGCTTCATATAGCGTTCACTAAATCCATTTTCAGCATAAAGGTGATTGATTACTGAAGCATCACTTTTGTTTCGAAGCCAATGATATTCATCACAACGAACATCATTAAAAAGAGTATCGCACTTGCTTTTCTTCGCCGCTACCGGCGGAATAAGCTCCTGCGCATAACCTGTGAATTCTAGAGAGTTAATAAAGAGTAATAGGAAAGCAATTTTCTTCATATGCCAATTATAGACTTTGGCTAAAGATAATCATCACTTTGAAAGTTACACTTTCAGGAAAATAA
>Ga0169931_10002537_pt1 | contig 29728 bp, 23 predicted proteins | sample Kivu_15m_20L_FD_129675 | JGI IMG/M metagenome (GOLD analysis project Ga0169931, IMG submission 129675) | Freshwater microbial communities from Lake Kivu, Western Province, Rwanda to study Microbial Dark Matter (Phase II) - Kivu_15m_20L... | ecosystem: Environmental > Aquatic > Freshwater > Lake...
GTACAATTGCACATAAGATTTACATATAGCTGAAGGTTTGATTGTATCCAAAACGGTAATCAAACTAGTACAAGAAGAACTATTCCCCAACTTATCAGTGATCGTCATGATTGTGCTAATGGGGGCCGTTGTGTTGGAACAATTAAAAGGACCTGCTGGGCTGAAACTTACATTCTGAAGGAAACAAGAAGTATCACTACCGTTATTTAAAAGATTAAAATCGGGGGAAGCATTACCTGCGTTGTCAAGGTAAAGATTCAGAGTAGGTTGGCAGATTGCAGTAACATTATTGGGGCAAGCCGTGATTGTTATACAAACTGAATTGATACAAATACCTGATAAATTTGAATTTTGATCTATTGCTACTAATTCCCAATTACCAAATGGGGCGATACCAAGAAAATCTGTACCAGAGGGTAAAATGCTGGAGATGGATTGGGAAGGATTAAATGTACCGCTGACAGGAAATCCTACTACAGAGGCCGCTGCATCTTGAAAAATAGTTGTGATATTATTTACGATTCCTGTACCTGACCAGTCTGCAGGGGACACTAAACTTCTCTGATTTCCGCCTGGTCCCTGGATATTAAATCCGATTTCAGAGGAATTATCCAATCCGGCAGCTCCACCGCAACCAATTTGATTTCTGGACCAATTGACAGTAACAACAATTTTTGTCAAGGCATAATTGGCAGGAAAATCAACACCGGAGACGAAAGTAACTGGGCTGGAATTTTGGGTTGAACCATTGACATAAAAAGCTGTACTACTACATTTGGTTACCGTGAGAGAATTTTGTGCCGAAACATGCAAGGCGGCAAAAAGTCCAAAAAAGGAAATGAGTAAAAAAGTAAAAATTTGGGAAGAGATGATTCTCATTTTAATTTCAAATTTAACGATTGGTTGATTTTTGGGCAAAATTCTTGTTTATAATAAGTTTTGCAATCGAATCCATTTCACAGCTTCATGTACATTTTCTTTGATTGACAATACTGTATCTAATCTGGAGATATTAATTAGCATTTTTACACTGGGGTGCACGATGCCGATAAGTACGAGTACGCCTTTTTCTTCAACAAAAAGCCTGTTGGCAGTCAGAATGGCACTCAACCCCGAGGAATCAATATATCTTACCTGCTCCAGATTCAGAATTAAGTTTTTTACACCAGCATTTTTATGCAACATGAACTCAGATTTTAGTTCTGGAGCTTTCACACTGTTCAAATTTTCTTCCTGTAATGACATTATGGCATAATCATCTTGTCTTTCTAAAGCATACTTCATGATAAAATCTTAAGTTAACAAAAATTAATAATAAATTGAATATCAGCTGTTTAAACATGTTCTAAACTAAAATTCAATTTCTCCGATTCAAACAAAAGGCTAAGATATAAAAATACACGCAAATGATTTAAAAATTGGCATACTTTTAGGATATGTGTACACCAAATATTGTAGTGAACAATATTTTGATTTCAGAAGCAAAATACATTATCTTTACCTACGAATGTTTATTTGTGTAATAAGATAATCTTTTCATCATTTCAATCGTTATTCATTCAAACTAAACTAGAAGGTTATATGGCAGACAACAGATTTTCTCCTCAAGTGAAAGAATTGATAACCTACAGCAGAGAAGAGGCTGTTCGTTTAGGTCATGACTACATTGGCACTGAGCATCTTTTGCTAGCCATGTTACACGACAGACAAAATTTAGCCATGAGGGTATTTCACTCTCTGGAAATCAACATCGATCAACTAAGAATGGCAATGGAAGATACCCTTCAACAAAATAGCATCAGACTTCAACCTTCGTTCAGTGTAGGCAATATGCCCCTAACCAGACAGGCAGAGCGTGTTCTCAAGATTACCTTCCTGGAGGCAAAAAATATGAAGTCAGACATTGTAGGTATCGAACATATTGTTTTATCCATTCTAAAGCACAAGGAAAATTTAGCGGCAAAGGTATTAATAGAGTTCAATATTGACTATGATATCTTTAAAACAGAGCTGGAATATGTAAGTTCAGAGGGACAGACAATTCGAAATGTGTCAGAGGAAGAAGGTTTTGAAGAAGAGGAAAGACAAGGTCCAACCCGAAGAGCGAGTCAAAGCGGCAAATCAAAATCCACGACCCCAGTTTTGGACAATTTTGGGAGAGACGTTACCAAAGCAGCAGAAGAAGGCAAATTGGATCCTATCATTGGAAGAGAAAAAGAAATTGAACGTGTTTCTCAAATTCTTTCAAGAAGAAAGAAAAACAACCCTATCCTGATAGGAGAACCCGGTGTTGGAAAAACTGCAGTGGTGGAAGGTTTAGCTCTGAGAATTCAACAAAGAAAGGTATCACGTACTTTGTTCAACAAGCGTATTGTTATGTTGGATTTGGCAGCCTTAGTAGCGGGAACCAAATATAGAGGTCAATTTGAAGAACGCATGAAGGCCATTATGTCTGAATTGGAAAAAACAAGAGACGTCATATTGTTTATAGATGAAATACATACCATTGTTGGTGCGGGCGGTGCCTCAGGATCTTTGGATGCGTCGAATATTTTCAAACCTGCTCTTGCCCGTGGCGAGCTACAGTGTATTGGAGCATCTACATTAGACGAGTACAGACAGCATATAGAAAAAGATGGTGCCTTAGATCGTAGATTTCAAAAAGTAATCATCGATCCACCTTCTGCTGATGAAGCTGTTCATATTTTAAAAAACATCAGAGATAAATATGAAGATTTTCATCATGTCAGCTATTCCGATGAGGCTTTAGAAGCTTGTGTAAAACTTAGTGACAGGTATATCACTGATCGTTTTTTACCAGACAAGGCAATTGATGTTATGGATGAGGTGGGTGCTCGTGTTCACTTAAAAAATATCCACGTACCGAAACATATTGTTCAATTGGAAGAAGAAATTGAGGTAACCAAAGAATTGAAAAATCAGGCTGTAAAAGATCAAGAATATGAAAAAGCAGCCAATTTCAGAGATCGAGAGTCAAAACTAATCAAACAACTTGAACAAGCAAGAATAGATTGGGAAGAGGAATCCAAAACAAAAAAATTTCCTGTAACTGAAGAGGATATCTCTGAAGTAGTATCTATGATGACAGGCATTCCAGTAAGTAATGTTGCTGCGAGTGAATCCTTAAAACTTCTCAATATGACCAATGACCTCAGAGGTAGTGTAATTGGTCAGGATGAGGCGCTCATCAAGATAACCAAAGCCATTCAAAGAAACCGTGTGGGGCTGAAAGCTCCGAACAAACCTATTGGAACTTTTATTTTCCTTGGTCCGACAGGTGTAGGAAAAACTGAATTAGCCAAAGTTTTAGCCAGACAAATGTTCGATTCTGAAGAATCACTCATCCGAGTTGACATGAGTGAATATATGGAGAAGTTCTCCGTTAGCAGATTAATTGGAGCTCCTCCGGGTTATGTTGGATATGAGGAAGGAGGACAATTGACAGAAAAGGTAAGAAGGAAACCTTACTCTGTAGTCTTGTTGGATGAGATTGAAAAAGCACATCCAGATATTTTCAATATTCTCCTGCAAGTTTTGGACGACGGTCAGCTCACAGATGGTTTGGGTAGAAAGGTTGATTTTAAAAACACATTGATTATAATGACTTCCAATATTGGAGTAAGAAAATTGAAAGAATTTGGAACTGGTGTTGGATTTGCAACACAAGCCAAAGAAGAATCTGCTGATAATGAGGCCAAAGGAGTTATTGAAACCGCCCTCAAGCGCACTTTCTCTCCTGAATTTCTGAACCGAATTGATGACGTTATCATCTTTAACTCTTTAGACAAAGATGATATTTTCAAAATTATCGATATCACACTCAAAAATCTATTCAAAAGAGTGGAAGATTTAGGTTATCAACTACAATTGGACGAGATGGCAAAAAATTTCCTGGCTGAAAAGGGTTATGACCCTCAGTTTGGTGCCAGACCATTAAACAGAGCCATACAAAAACATTTGGAGGATCCTTTAGCGGAGTTTATTTTGAATAATCAGGCTGAATTGAAAGAAGGAAGTTTACTTCTTGCCAGCTTAGATCAAGACGGACAAATTGTCATAAGTTTTAACAAAAAGAAATAATACATTGTACAGGAACCCACTTTTATGTGGGTTCTTCTATTATATGAAAATTTTAGGAATAGCTGCCATAGAACAATCTCATTTTCCACCTTTCGGGAAGCAAAGATTCTTTTTTGAGGCGCTGATAAAAAACTATGTCCCCCGAAAATTCAAAGTTTTCTTTTTTTCTCCCTTGAGATACAATTACAATCAGAAAAATATTTCTGGTTTTGTTTTTATAAATGGGGAATGGCTAAGCTGTTCAGAGCGATTTCCTGATATCATTTATGACAGATGTTTTAGTTCTCTCTTATCTGAAAAAGAAGAAATTAGAGAATTTAGGGAATTTTTAAAATTAAATAAAATTACTGTTTTCAATCCTGTAGCCCTAAGTGATATATTGGACCATAAATTTAATTTTCACAAATTCCTTCACGAGCATTCAATACCCACCCTATCATTTCAGCTGCCAACTGAATATTTATGTCAAACAGATATCGAAAAACATTCATTTCTATTGAAGCCCATTCAAGGAAGTGGCGGTGTAGGGATAGTGGAATTAAAAAAAATAAACTCTGATTTTGTCATATTAAACAATAAGAAGCAAATTATCTTTCAAATTGATGATATACTACTACTTGAAAACGAATTAAGAAGATATCAATCAATGGACTTTTTTTTACAAAAAAAGATTGAACTGGAGTTAATAGAGGGCTCTGTTTTTGACATACGGGTTATTCTCCAAAATTCTGCTGAAGGATATCAAATCAGCGGAATTGCTCTGAGACTGGGGGAAAAAGGTTCTATCGTATCAAACTTAATGTCGGGTGGTAAAGCCATGTATATCGAAGAGATAGGAAACTATTGGCAGACTAATTTTGGAATAAGTTCTGAGGTACTACAGCATGAGTTGTGTCAAATATCTTTCAAATTAGCCCAATTAATTTCAGATAAATTTGGACCTTTCGGAGAAATTGGTCTTGATTTTTTACTTTACAAAGAGCAACAGACAAATAAATTAGTAATCATGGAGGGCAATGCCAGACCTTCCCGATGGGTTTTTCAAGACATTGCAGACAGATCAGAGCATATAATGATAAAAAAAAGGGCTGAAAAGGACAGGAAAGATACGATTATAAAACCATTGCAATATGTTGATTATCTTATGAGTTAAAAACAAAAAAGCCTCCATTGGAGGCTCTGTGGTTTCGGGCGGGCTCGAACCGCCGACACACGGATTTTCAGTCCGATGCTCTACCAACTGAGCTACGAAACCGTAGTGCTTTTTAGAGCGACACAAATATATATGCTATTTAGAAAATTCCAAAAAAAAACCTCTTATATTTTCAAAAACAAAGCAAAAATATGAAAAGAATAGACAGTTTGAAAGGCATGCTAGAAAAAAACCAGAAAGATCCCTTTCTCTATTTTGCACTTGCAAAAGAATATGAAAAAAATAATTTGATTGAAGAGGCTCAAAGATATTACCTGGATTTAGTAGTCATGTTTGAAGATTATACTGGCACATATTACCATTTAGCTAAACTATATATAGCTAAAAATGACATAAGTGCAGCAATTGATACCATCAAAAAAGGAATTGACATTTGCACTGAAAAAAAAGATTTCCATGCCAAATCTGAACTAGAATTTTTACTTGATGATATAGAATAAGATGAAGAATTTTATTTTTTTTCTTTGAGGCTATCTCTTATCTCTCTCAATAATATAATTTCTTCCGGATCCTTACTTATCCCCTCCTCTTCTTTTTGGCGATGAGCCTTTAAATGGTTCATTCCTTTAACCATCAAAAAAATTACCAGCGCAACAATCAAAAAATCAGTACTTACTTCCAAAAAATGACCATATTCTATTGAAATCATTTGGTCCTCTGCCCCTACTTTTAAATTCAACTTAAGCTGATTGAATGGCACACCGCCAATAAGAAACCCCAAAGGTGGAAGTAAAATATCTTGAACCAAAGACTCAACAATTTTTCCAAAAGCACCTCCAATGATAATACCAACAGCCATATCGATTACATTTCCCTTCAGGGCAAACTGTTTAAATTCTGAATAAAATCCCATTGTTAAAAAATGATTTTGTTAGCAATTAATTAAGCAAATTTATCTTTTTCATTCATACTATCATTCCTTATGTCTATTTTTACTATTATTTCTTATAAATCCTTTCTCATGAAATTATATTATAAAAGTTGTTTGTTTTTGATTTTTCTTATTTCGCAAAATCTTGTAGCACAGACGAATCAAATTAAAGAAATCCTAAATAAACATGTGGAAAAGATTGGATTACCCATTGATCAGATTCAAGAATGGCGCATCAGGGATCAATACCGATCAGAACACAATCAAATCGAGCATATTTACCTTAATCAACAGCATCAGGGAATCGATATTTACAACGCAATAGGAAATTTGGGAATACATTCAAAGGAGTTAGTAAGTCTGGCTCACAACTTTTATAGTTTTGATAAAAATGCGGTACAATTTCAAAAAAACATCAGTGCCAGAGAAGCTATCATAAAAGTCGCTCGGCATCTGAATCTAACTATTACAGGAAATCTACAATTGATTCAAACCAAATCTGAGAATCACCTTGTTTTTGATGGCGCTGGCGTTTCAATCTATCCAATTCAGGTTCACTTCGTTTTCTTTCCAGATGGTGAAAACGGTCTTATTTCTGCCTGGGATCTGGATATTTACGAGCCTGGAAAAAAGCATTGGTGGAGTGTTAGAATCAGTAGTGTTGATGGCAAGATTTTAGATCAGTCAGATTGGGTAAAATCATGTAATTTCTCATCTTCTAAAACTCATTATTGTGGATTTACCTCGCATCATTCACAAAGCAAAGAGGCTAGTCCATTACAATTATTACCCGATCAATACAGGGTTTTTGCAGAACCTGTTGAAAGTCCAAATCACGGAAATAGAACCCTAAAAATTGACCCGAAAGACAATATTGCCTCTCCTTTCGGTTGGCACGATACAGACGGAACAACCGGAGCAGAATATACAATTACCAGAGGCAACAATGTTTATGCTTATGAAGATACATCAAATTTAGATCAGCCAGGATACGCTCCAGATGGTGGTACAAGTTTAAACTTTGATTTTCCATTAAATCTGAATCAGGACCCCTCCCAATACTTAGATCCTGCTATTACCAATTTATTTTATTGGAATAATTTAATTCACGATGTGAGTTATCGCTATGGATTTACAGAGGCTGCCGGTAATTTTCAAGAAAACAATTACGGTCGTGGAGGTCAAAATGCTGATTATGTACTGGCAGAAGCCCAGGATGGAGGGGGAACAAACAATGCCAATTTTGCCACTCCACCAGATGGAGGAAATGGCACAATGCAGATGTATCTCTGGACAGGTGGAAATGGCCCGCAAAATTTACTGAATGTAAACAGTCCAAGCTCCATTTCAGGTGCCTATCTGGCCACGGAGGGTGGATTTGGACCAGGTATTCCCAGCACTCCCATCACTGCAAATGTAGTTTTGGCAGATGATGGCACAGCGCCGAATAATGACGCATGTACAAGTTTGATCAATACAACCCAGATCAATGGAAATATTGCCATCCTATATCGTGGAAATTGCAACTTTACCACCAAAGTATCAAATGCAGAGGCTGCGGGGGCTATCGCTGTTATAGTAGTAAATAATATAGCAGGGGCTCCCATAAATATGGGAGGTACAGATCCTGGCATCACCATTCCATCCATTATGATTTCCGACATAGATGGCGCCAGTTTAATCAACCAAATAAATTCGGGTCAGACTGTCAATGCAACTTTGGTTAATGCGAATCCCGGGTTCAACAAAGACGGCGATTTTGACAATTTAGTAGTTTCTCATGAATACACTCATGGCATTTCAAATCGACTCACTGGCGGCCCTTCCAATGCCAATTGTTTGAATAATGACGAGCAGATGGGTGAAGGCTGGTCTGATTTCATGGGACTGATGCTAACACAAAAATCCGGTGATTCATCAACCCAGGTCAGAGGTGTGGGCACCTATGCCAATTCACAGCCCATAAGCGGGAATGGCATCAGAAATGCACCCTATACAACAGATATGAACATCAATCCTTTCACCTATGACGATGTAAACAATACAACCAGTATTTCTATGCCACACGGTGTTGGATTTATCTGGTGCAGTATGTTGTGGGATTTAAACTGGGCCATGATAAACAGATATGGATTTGATTCAAATTTGCATAGTGGAAATGGAGGCAATAACAAAACCTTACAACTGGTAATGGATGGCATGAAATTACAACCCTGTAACCCTGGTTTTATTGATGGCAGGGATGCAATTCTCAGAGCGGATTCCATACTTTACAATGGAGCCAATCAATGTTTAATCTGGGAGGTTTTTGCCCGCAGAGGTCTGGGATATAGCGCTGATCAGGGTTCATCCAGTTCAAGAACTGACCAGACAGAAGCCTTTGATTTACCTTTCTTTTGTGCTACGCCTACCAACGCTCCCATTGCAAATTTCAGTCAGCAGGTAATCAACTCCTGTGGCTCTACGATTCAGTTTACAGACCAGTCTACACAGATTCCACAAAATTGGTTATGGTATTTTGGTGACGGAGATAGTTCCTTGTCGCAAAATCCAACACATAATTACAGCAGCAGTGGTAATTATCAGGTTCAACTGATTGTCAGTAATTCTATTGGAGCCGATACGTTCATCAATTCTATCAACATTACACTTCCCTCCTCTCCTCAAAGTCAGAATGATACAATTTGCATAGGATCCACTGCTAGTTTAAGTGCAACAGCATTGGGGGATATCATTTGGTCTGATGTCAATGGCAACGATCTGGACACGAGCACAGTATTTTTATCCGGACCCTTTTTCAACGATACTATTTTTAATGTCAGACAAATGATTTTATCAATACCACAAAGGGTTGGTCCTCTTGATGGAAATTTTGGCACGGGCGGTTATCACAATAGCAATTTCAGAGGAACACAGAATTTTACAGCCTACAAGGCCTGTACAATAAATTCAGCCTGGACGAATGCAGGAGCAGCAGGCACAAGAAGGATATACTTATGGTCAGGCGCTAATGGTGCCGGCCAAATATTAGATTCCGTAACTCTAAACATTCCAGCTGGGGCGCAAAGAGTTGTACTGAATTTTGAAATTCCAGGGCCAGGTCAATACAGCATTGGTGGTTCCAATGTCAATTTGTACAGAAACAATGCAGGTGCAACCTACCCTTATACAATCAACAATCTGATTTCCATTACAAGTTCTTCATCAACAACCTCACCCTCAACATTCTGGTACTGTTTGTATGACTGGGAAGTACAGGAACCAGCTTGCTTTAGTCCAAATATACCTGTATATGTCAAGGTAATTGATCCCATGTTTTCTTTCAATAATACGGGAAACACCTATCAATTTACCAGTCAAACCGCTCATGCCTTTTCTTGGAATTGGAGCTTTGGAGATGGTAGTTTTGCTACTACTGAAAATCCAACACATACTTATACCAACGCAGGCAACTTCATGGTACAACTCTATGTGAATGGCGATAGCAGCTGTTTATATCAACAACAAATCAACAACAGCAATACTTCAACAAATACATTGGAAGACCTGTCCTTGTATTTAGCTCCCAATCCTACAAAAACAATCAGTATTTTACATAGTAGTGCTATGCTTGAAAAAGAAACTGAGGTGCAGATTGTAGGCACAGATGGAAGAATTTACAAAAAAGTATTTTTAAGACAGGAAAGCAAAGAAGTGTATTTGGATTGCCAATCATTAACCCCTGCTGTTTATTATTTGAGAGTTATTGGTAAAAAAGGCAATAAGACCATCAAATTTATCAAAATCGAGTAGTTTATCCGCTGAAAATATGAATTCGCAGAAAATCAGGTTTTAGTAATTGGCAGTTTACCTATATTTACCTGCAAATAAATAACTGATGAAACATTTACTCTTACTTTGCATTTTGCTTCAGTTGTCCAGGCTCTTTGGACAAAATTTGGAATTAAAGTATTACACCAATTTAAATCAAGTCAATCAGGACGAGTTGGTTATTCGCCTTGATGTAAAAGGTATTCAAAAGGATTCAATGAGTTTCCATTTTCCTAAAATGGTTCCCGGAACCTATTCGATTTACGATTTTGGGCGATTTGTAACAGATTTTAAAGCATATGATGGCAGTGGTCAGTTGCTGAACTTTACAAAAACAGATGACAATAGTTGGTTGATTCCATCATCAAAAAAATTGGCTCAGATAACCTATACAATTGAAGATAGCTGGGATACAAAAAAGGATAACGTTGTTTTTGAACCAGCGGGAACCAATATCGATGCCGGTCAGGTCTTTGTATTCAACAACCATGGCATTTTCGGCTTTTTCAAAGGACATGAGTACAATCCAATTCAGATCGAAATCGACAGACCCACAAATTTATATGCAGGTACGGCTCTAAATAGAAAAGGCGGTGATGAAAATACAGATATTTTCGAAGTTTCGGATTATCATAAATTGGTTGATTCGCCAATATTATTTGGTCCTGCTGATACTGCCATTATCTATGTTGGGGATACAAAAGTTTTAATTCATACTTATTCTCCCACAGGGAAGGTAAAATCTAAAGACCTGGTTGATGAAATTTTTCCTGTATTGGATGCGCAAAGAATTTATTTAGGAGGAAAACTACCTGTTGACCATTACGCTTTTTTAATTTTTCTCAATAAAGCAGGGAAAAGTTATCTGTCTGGATCAGCTGGTGCCTTGGAACATTCTTACTCATCCTTCTACTGTATGTTTGAGGGTGAATCTAAACAAATTGCACAATCAGTAAGAGATGTTGCAGCTCACGAATTTTTTCATATCGTAACTCCACTCTCCATTCATTCTGAAGAAATTCATTATTTTGACTTTATCAATCCTAAAATGTCTGAACATCTCTGGCTTTATGAAGGTGTAACCGAATATGCCGCACAACATGTTCAGGTTAAACAAGGCCTGGTTTCAGTTGAGCGTTTTCTGAATCAGATGTCTCAAAAACTTTCTACCTCAGAATTTTTCAAAAAGAATCTCTCTTTCACCGAAATGAGCAAAACCTGCCTGGACGAAAATAAAGATCAGTATGCTAATGTTTATTTAAAAGGAGCTTTGATTGGTATGTGTCTCGATCTTAAATTAAGAAATCTTTCGAAAGGAAAATATGGATTACAAGATCTTATGACTGGTCTTTCCAAAAAATATGGTATTGAAAAACCATTCAAAGATGCTGACTTATTTGAAGAGATTGCTTCCATCTCAGGGTTTCAAGAAATGAAAACATTTTTGAATGCCCATGTGGGTGGCACTGATGTACTTCCATTTGCTGAACTGATGAAATCTGTAGGGATTATATACACAGACAAGGGTTTTGCGGATGAATTGTCTGTTTTTGGTTTGAATCCAATGGGTGGTTTTGGTTTTGATATGAAAAAATCAATGCTGAAGGTTGCCAGTGATAAGGCAATTGACGATTTTGGCAGAAAAGATCTGGGTTTGAAAGTTGGTGATTTGATCAAGGAATGGGATGGTGTTGAATTGAACATGACGAATATACAAACCGAACTTAGTTCCTATGCCAGTAAAGCAGTAGAGGGCTATGAACTTAAAGTAACAGTACTAAGGGAAAAACAAATCTCTGAGAAGGAAAAGAAAAAAAGAGAAAGATTGAAAAAAAGAGGTAAAATGGTTGAAGATTTACCCTTGGAAGAAATTAAACTATCTGCAGCCCTCAGAAAAGTAAGAACTCCTCAAAAACACTCCTTTTTGTTGGAAGAAAATTGCAGTACAGAGGCTTTAGATCTAAGAAAATCATGGCTAGGCAATTACAAAACAGATACGGAAACTAAAAACTAAGGAGAGAAGCGCTAACTTAGCGCTTCTTTTTTTTTAACATGATGAACTATAAACCACCTTACCAATTTGCGGAAGGAGCCCTTCTCTTAATCGACAAACCAAAACACTGGACATCATTTGATGTTGTTAATAAAATCAGATTTATTCTTCGAAAAATAACTGGAAATAAAAAAATAAAAGTCGGCCATGCTGGTACCCTTGACCCATTGGCAACAGGTCTTTTATTAATTTGCACAGGAAAATACACCAAGTCTATCGATCTTCTCATGGGACAAAGTAAAACTTATGAAGGAAGTATCAAATTAGGGGTCACTACGGCTTCCTATGATGCAGAAACAGAGGAGACGCAGCCCATTTCAATTGATCACCTAGAATTAGCAGACCTGATTCAGGCCAGTATGCAGTTTAAAGGTAAAATAATGCAAAAACCACCTCTATTCTCTGCCATAAAACAAGAGGGAAAAAAGCTTTACGATTTGGCTAGAAAAGGCCAGGAGGTGGAAATTAAACTCAGAGAAATAGAAATTCATTCCTTTGATATTATTGAATTCAAGGCTCCTGAAGTAATTTTTGAAGTGAACTGTTCAAAAGGAACCTATATCAGATCACTTGCCTTTGATTTTGGACTTGCATTGAAAAACCAAGCATATCTCAGTAATTTGCGCAGAACCTCCATTGGCGTTTACCATGTCAATGATGCCTGGCAGCTGACTGATTTCATAGAGGAGTATAGTAAATAGTTGTATATATTATCTATTTTTTTTATTTTTACTTCCATACTTAACTAATATTTTATTATGAATTTAAAATTTCTGCTTTTCATTGCATTTTCCTTACTTATAGGGAAGTCTTATGCACAATGCCCAAGCATAAGTTCAAATCTTCAACATCTTTTATGCAATGGAGATTCGAATGGGTCAATTGAATTAACAATTACAAATGGAACTGCTCCCTTCGCTTTCAACTGGAGTAATGGAGAAACGACAAGTACCATCACTGGTTTGATTGCCGGTTCCTATACCATTACATTAACAGACAATAATGCTTGTACTGTAGTTGAATCCTACACGATTACAGAACCAGGCCTTTTAACATCACTTCCAGTTGTAACGGATGTTGATTGCAACGGCAATAATAATGGACAGATCCAAAGTGTAAATTCGGGAGGTGTTGCACCTTACAGCTTTAGTTGGTCTAATGGAGAAACGACTGGTTCTGTCAGTGGTCTTTCACCGAATACCTACACGCTCACTTTGACTGATGCCAATTTTTGCCAGCTGAGCATCACAGCAATTGTTCAGGAACCCTTAGCCCTGCAATTCAATTCAGCTATCACTAATATTTCTTGTAATGCTGGATCAAATGGAGCTGTTGACCAAATCATTACAGGTGGTATCTCTCCTTATCAGTTTTTATGGAATACGGCAAGTACCTCAGAAGACCTGGCTAATCTCTCTGCGGGTATTTATGACTGCACCATCACAGATGACAATGGTTGTATCTTTCAAAGCTCATCAACAGTTACTGAACCTGGACCTTTGGCAGTTAATTCCAGTAACACTATGATCAATTGTAATGGTTTTAACAATGGAATCATAGATTTAACTACCAGCGGAGGCATCACGCCCTACAGCTTTTTATGGAACAACAATGAAACCACAGAGGATATATCAGGTTTATCGGCAGGTAGCTATCAGGTTACGATAACTGACAATAATGGTTGTATTATATTAAACTCAAATTCGATCACTGAACCTACAGCTTTACAAGTAAGCTTGAATGTAACTAATATCACATGTTTCGGTGCCAACAACGGATCTGTTGATCTTACTGTAACAGGCGGAACCAGCCCTTACAGTTTCTTATGGTCAAACAGTAGCACATCTGAAGACATAAGTTCATTGGGCCCCAATACATATAACATTACTGTTACTGATAATAACGCATGTACCATCTCTGATTTAACTTTTTTTAGCGAACCTGCTTTATTGGCTGCAACAAGTATTGCAGACGATGTTAATTGTTTGGGTGGAACGGATGGCTCTATTGATTTAACAATTCAGGGTGGTACCACGCCATACCAAATACTTTGGTCAAATGCAATGACTTCCGAAGACATAAACAATTTAGTTGCCGGCAACTTTGATGTTACGGTCACAGATGCAAATGGATGTACTGCTACAAAATCTCAATCCGTAAATCAACCAAGTACGCTAATGTCTGCAACCATCTCATCTTCTCACACCAATTGTGTTGACTATACCGGAGAAATTCAGGTAAACACAATCGGAGGTACACCAGGCTATAGCTACCTTTGGTCAAATACTGCAACGAGTTCTTCGATCAGTGGATTAAATACAGGTGTATATCAACTTACCATTACAGATGCCAATGGTTGTACTTTAATTCCAAACAGCATTCAAATAAATATCGGATTACCTCCTGTCATTTCCACTGCATTAGTCAACAATGGACCACTATGTGAAGGTGACCAACTTACAATAACTGCTCCCGCCATCAACGGCGTTAGTTACGCATGGACTGGACCAAATGGGTTTATAGATAGTGTTCAAAACATTAGTATTTCCAATGTAAGTCAGATGTATCATCAGGGTTTTTATACTTTGGTTGTCACTGACCCGAGTGGTTGTAGTTCTACTCCCGCAGTTAGTTTTGTTAGAATCAATCAATTACCGCAATTGACCATTCAAAGAAATAATTCTCCGGTAGACGAAAAAGGAACTATAGAAATTATTGCCCCCAGTCTTGTCGGCGCAACCTACAATTGGTCAGGACCGAATGGATTCAATTCTTCCCAAGCTGATGTGCTTATTCATGATGCCATGCTTAGTAATAGCGGTAATTATACCTTAACCATTACGCTCAATAATTGTAGTACAACATTAACAACTCAGGTTGAAGTAATCGAACTACCCATCAAAATTTATGATTATTTTACACCAAATGGAGATGGAGCTAATGATACTTGGACGATTCAATCTGTGGAAAAATTGACAAATTATAACATTCGTGTTTTTTCCAGGGCTGGATTACAGGTTTATTACAGTGAAAATTATGCAAACGATTGGTCAGGTACGAATCAAACCACTGGAGAACAACTTCCAGACGGAACATATTTCTATATCATCAAGGCAGAGGATAAGGAATATAAAGGTGCACTCACATTAAAAAAGTAACTCTCAATCATTAAAAAAGAAAAAAATGAAACATATCAAATTTATTTTGGGGGGATTATTGGTTTTGAGTGCCCTCAATCAGTCTGAAGCTCAGCAATTACCAGTCTTGGGCCAATTCCAATATAATAATTATCTATACAATCCTGCCAGAACAGGAGATGCTGAAGTCGGATCCATTAATATCAATCTAAAAAGACAATGGACCTCTATGCCCAATGCGCCAATGACTGGTATTTTAAGTTTTGAAACTCCTGTACTAGGTTCTAATATTGGAATCGGGGCCATGATTTACACAGATCAATCGCATATCATACGAAGAGTAGGTGGTATGGGTTCCTTTGCCTATCATTTTCCTTTCAGCAAGAAAATCAATCATAAATTAAGTTTGGGTATGAATGTTGGATTCATTCATCAAAATTTTGATTTTTCCTCTGCTCAAATTGAAAACATGAATGATGTGCAATTATCTTCGACTTTGATAAACAGTACGAATGTAGATCTAAGTGCAGGGATAAATTATAGTTTGTATGGATTGAATCTTGGCTTTTCCATGTTTCAAGGATTAAATAATCAAATGATTTTTGAAAATACGGGTGACAAAGAAATTTCATTTATTAACAGCCGACACTTTCTGGGAATAGCCAGTTATGATATTGTATTTGGAAAGGAAAAACCATTTACTTTAAGACCTACTGCCCTTGTAAGGTATACACCTGGCTTACCGATCCAGGCTGAGGCCAGCTTTGTAATGAATTGGAATAGATTACTTTGGGGTTCAGTTGGCTACAGATCAAGCAATTGGCAAAATTATAGTTCAGCACTTACCGCTTCATTAGGGATAGAACTTAAAAAGAAGTTTTTTATAGCCTATAATTTTGAAATTACTCCTGATATGCAACTCATCAATAGTCTTGGATTCCAACACGAGGTAATGATAGCTTACAGATTTGGAAAAGATGAAAGAATTCAGAAGCAAATCGACAAAATGAAAATAAGTATTGATTCAGTAAAAGATGAAAATTCGAAAACAAGCGAAAAATTGGTCAGAACTGAACAAAAAATCAAACAACTAAATACCTTACAGGAAAAGTTGAATGCTGAAAATAAAACCCTCAGCGAAAATGTCAGCAAGTTAGAATCCACCAACAAAAATTTAGAACAGGCTATTGCTGCAAATGAAAAAGAGATTGAAAAATTGAAAGAGGCTGTAAAAAAACAACCATTCAACTACAACAAACTTCATGAGGTCTATTTTGCTGCTAATGTTACCAGCATTACAGAAAATGATAAAGTTAAACTTAAAGCTCTTTACGAGGAATTGAACAAAAGAGATTTCAGTAAAATTTATTTGTATGGATATGCAAGTAAAGATGGCAGTGCTGAGAAAAACTATGCTCTCTCATTAGGAAGATGTAATTCAGTGAAGGATTTTCTTGTAAGCCTGGGTATGTCTGAGACAAAAATCACTGTCTTAGCGAAAGGATCCGAATCGCCCATTGCCGGATTCAAAAATGGCAACCCTGTTGATAGAAGAGTTGATATAATCGTATTAGATTAACAGTCATCTCATAAAACACAAAATGCGGCACAATAGTGTCGCATTTTTTTTATATACCTTTTGAATCTGGACTATTCTAAAATCCAAGCTGAGGCTTGAACTTCTCTTTTTAGTTTATTCCAAACCGTATTTAATTCATTTTCGTTTTTATACTGAACTTTTGCACCAATTCGAGTAAGTCCATTATCCAATTTAAACTCGTAGATTCCAAAGCCCATCGCTTTTAACTTTGAAGACAATTTATTCAAATTTGAAGGATCTTTAAATACACCAACAATAATTACAGCCTCCTTAGGATTATTTGGTGTAACAGTAGTCGCTACCTCTACATTGCTTTCTTTTGCAGGGATTTCTTCAGAAACTTCAAGGCTACTATCTATGCCGTTCATTCCAGTACTATCATCTACAATAGCAGGTTCTACAGATTCCAGTTCCTTAGATTCTTTTTCTAACTCAGCAATATTTGTCGGTTCAACGCTCCGATTTGAGTAAATAAAGATTGCACCGAAACCTAAGAGTAAAATTAAGATCACATAAAGTGAAAGATTTGATTTTTTCCGCTCAATCCCTTTTACCCTTGGTGGATTTTGTTCTGAGATTGCCTCTTTAATGATTTCAATTTTTTCCTCCTGACTCACTGTTTTAGTAGGTCTTAAATGTTTAGCAGGGTTAATTTCCTGTACCTTGGTATGATAAGGAATTAAATATATTCCCTCTTCATGAGAGGAAAGCAGCAATCCTATACCCTCCAGTTCATAAACTGCTTTTTCTTGAAGTTCTTTTTTAATCGTTTTTAAATAGACTGCAGCTGACAATTTCTGGTCCACAACTGTTTTAACACTGCTGATATAGTTTTCAATACTAGTATCTTTGTCTTTCTTTACCTCTGTATTGAAAACCAATTCATATTGGGGAAGCCCTGAAGCGTTTATGTCATTTTCTTTTAGAATCCATTCCAATCTTCCAAGCCCTGTAAGGGTCACAGATTTCTCATCAGCGAGAAGTTGTCTGATTAATTGATTTATGTATTGCATGTCTTTCTATATTTGAGACATCAATATAATGATTAATCATAAATCTTTTAATTTTTTTTCGAGAGAATCTAGTCTTTTCAAAAGCTCTGGTAATTGTTTAAACACTGCATTTGATTTTAAAAAATCATTGTATAATAATGCTGGTGAACCAAAAAAAGCTTCATTTTCTTTTTTGATTGATTTGTTAATCCCCGATTGCGCCTGAATTTTAGTTCCTTTGGCTATTTCTATATGACCCACGATACCAACCTGTCCGCCAATCATGCAATTTTCTCCAATTTTTGTGCTGCCTGCAATTCCCGATTGTGCTGCAATTACTGTGTTCTTTCCAATAACCACATTATGGGCGATTTGAATCAGATTGTCTAATTTCACTCCAGACTGAATTAGGGTACTTCCCATGGTTGCACGGTCTACAACAGTTTGTGCACCCACCTCTACCCTATCTTCTAAAATAACATTACCCAGCTGAGGAACTTTTACATAAGTACCATCCTCTTGCGGAGCAAAACCAAAACCATCAGATCCGATCACCGCATTGGCATGTATAATGCAATCTTCACCTATTTGCACCTGATGCATTATTTTCACCCCGGAATATAATTTTGACCTCTTGCCAATTTGCACTGATTCTCCTATATAGGTATGTGCTTGAAGCTCGACGTGATCTCCTATTTTCGCATTCTTGGCGATGCAAACAAAAGCGTCTACATAAACTCCTTTTCCTAATACCACAGTGGGATCAATAAAAGACATGGGGTGAATATAAGAATCCTCACGTTTCTCATGATTTTGCTCGTCATACCAATGCAGTAGTTTACTAACTGCACTGTAGACATCCTTTACCCGAACAAGTGCTGTATTTACTTTTTGGGTGGGTGTAAATTCTGATGAAACAATAACAGCAGATGCCTGAGAATTATAAAGGTAGGACACATATTTTTCATTAGACAAAAAACAAATAGAGCCTTCGGTTCCCTCCTCAATTTTAGAAGCTTTTTCAATAAATATCTCTCCATCGCCTTCAATTTGAGCGCCTATTAACTGAGCTATATCTTTTAATTTTACTTTCATTCCAGTTAGAATTAATTTACTTTGTAAGAAAACGATGCTTTCAGACTTTTAGATGGGTCTTGTCTCAAACATATTTTATAATTTTGTAAAAATTGTATTATGCAAATCCATTCCAAACTCCCGCAGGTAGGCACTACTATTTTCACTGTAATGTCAGCTCTGGCAAATGAATTTAAGGCAATTAATCTTTCGCAGGGATTTCCCAATTATCCTTGTGACCCTAAATTGATTGATCTGGTTTATAAATATATGAAAACAGGGATGAATCAATACGCTCCAATGCCAGGATTTTTGCCCCTGAATCAGATTCTCTCTCAAAAAATTCAAAAATTATATCAGTCAGAATTCAATCCCCAGACTGAGATAACGATTTGTCCCGGTGCAACAGAGGCTATTTTTTCAACAATTATGGCTTTTATCCATCCCGGAGATGAGGTAATTGTAATTGAACCTGCTTACGATAGTTATATCCCAGCCATACTTTTAGCTGGTGGAACCCCTCTAACTTATGCCTTGTCAGGTCCAGATTGGAAAATGGACTGGTCAGAACTCGACAATCGCATTTCAGAACGAACCAAGATGATCATTGTAAATACGCCCCATAATCCTTTGGGAACTATATTTTCAGAAGAGGACATGAAATCCCTGAGTCAAATTGTACTGAAACACGATTTATTGGTATTATCAGATGAAGTTTATGAACACCTCATTTTAAACGAATCAGAAAAACATCACTCAGTATTAAAATATCCCGAACTACGCAGCAGAAGTTTGGCTGTTTATTCATTTGGTAAAACATTACATGCAACTGGCTGGAAGCTGGGATATGTGGTGGCAGATGAAAAACTCATGTTTGAATTCAGGAAAGTTCATCAATTTAATGTTTTTTCAGTGAATACGCCCATGCAAGCAGCCATTGCTGAATATCTTGAAGACGAAACAGTTTACCTGAATTTACCCTCCTTCTTCCAAAAGAAAAGAGATTTATTTCTGGATCTTACCAAAAATTCATCCTTTCAAATGACGCCCTCGGCAGGTACTTATTTTCAAATCGCAGACTACTCAGAGATAAGTGAAGAAGCAGATATAGATTTTACCAAACGAATTACAAAAGAATTTGGAATTGCAACAATCCCCTTATCTTCGTTTTACAGTACTAAAATCAATCAAAAATACATCAGATTCTGCTTTGCAAAAACAGATGAAACTTTAGAGGCAGCTGCTGAAAAAATTAATACAATCCTTTAGTTATGACACAAGAACAATTACAAGAACTTCAAACCCGATTGGGAGTTTTAGGGAGGTATCTTTGACGTTGACAATAGAAAACAACAATTAGAAGAAGAAAGAAAACATACCCTAGACCCTAGTTTTTGGGAAGATCCATCCAGAGCTGAAAAAATTCTTAAGGGAATTTCTGAAATTGAATTTTGGATAAAAAAATATCAGATTCCTGCACAACTTCTCGATGATCTAATCGTCATGCAAGAATTTCTTGAATTGGGAGAAATGACCTCTGAAGAGGTTGACACTCAATATGAGCAAACTCTGGCTGCCATCGACGAGCTGGAATTTATGTCAACTTTAAATGAGACTGAAGATTCTTTATCCTGCATGCTAAAAATTCAGGCGGGCGCAGGTGGCACAGAGAGCTGCGACTGGGCATCGATGCTATTGAGAATGTATGTTATGTGGTCTGAAAAACACAATCATAAATGGAAAGAGCTACAAAAAGTAGATGGAGATGTTGCAGGAGTAAAATCTGTTACCATTGAAATTGATGGTGCTTATACCTATGGCATGTTGAAAGGAGAAAATGGAGTGCATCGCCTTGTAAGACCCAGTCCATTCAATGCTCAGGGCAAAAGACAAACTTCCTTTGTATCTGTTTTTGTCTACCCTATGGTTGATGATCGTATTGAAATTACTATCAATCCGGCAGATTTGGAATGGGACACCTTTAGAGCGAGCGGTGCGGGTGGTCAGCACGTTAACAAAACCGAATCTGCTGTTCGGGTTAGACACCTTCCTTCCGGAATTGTAATAGAATGTCAGGAAGACAGATCTCAACATAACAATAGGGACAAAGCCATGCAAATGCTTAAGTCTGAGTTGTATAAAATGGAGATTGACAGAAGAAATGATGAAAAAGCAAAATTAGAGGCAGGAAAAATGAAAATTGAATGGGGCTCTCAAATCCGCAGTTATGTTTTGGACGACAAAAGAATAAAAGACCATAGATCCAACCACCAATCCCATAATATCAAACGAGTGCTTGATGGGGATATTGACGATTTTTTAAAAGCAACATTAATTGCATTAAAACAGCTATAATTTTATGTTTGACCCTCATTTATTAAAGAATAAAGTCGTACTAATTACCGGTGGTGCAACAGGAATCGGTTTTGAAATGACACAGAAGTCATTGCTTTTTGGTGCTCATACAGTCATTATAGCCTCAAGAAAAAAAGAAAGACTTGAAGCAGTTTATCAAAGTTTGGGGGAACCTAAAAATCTACTATATAAAAATTGTGATATAAGATCAGAAGAAGAGTTGCTTTCTCTTGTTGATTTTATTAAAGAAAAAGTGGGAACCTTAGATATTCTAGTTAATAATGCGGGTGGTCAATTTCCCTCTGCAGTTGAAAATCTTTCTATCAAAGGTTGGAATGCCGTAATAAACAATAATCTCAATGGCACATTTATGTGCACCCAGGTTATGGCCCAACATTTCTTTATTCCTGCCCAAAAGGGCAATATCATTAACATAATAGCCAATGTTTTTCGGGGATTTCCCGGAATGGCGCATACAGGTGCTGCTCGGGCTGGTGTTGAAAATTTAAGCAAATCATTAGCTGTTGAGTGGGCTCCCTATCAAATCAGAATTAATAATATTGCACCAGGAATTATAGCCTCAAGTGGTTTGGATCAATATCCCGACGAGTTAAAACAAGGTCTTTCGGAAACAATTCCCATGAAAAGGCTCGGTACCCCTGAAGAAGTAGCTTATCTTTTCCTGTTTCTTGCCTCAGAAATGAGTAGATATATGACAGGAGAAACAATTTATTTGGATGGTGGACAAAGATTATGGGGCGATGTCTATAAAATTTAATACCCGGCAACTATTCCCTTATAACCCGCATATAGATTTTTACATCCTTCTCAGGACGATCAAGCGCACCTACAGGAAGGGCAGCGATACTATCTATAATTGATAAACCTTCATAAACTCTCCCGAAAATAGTATAATTCCCATCCAATTGAGGCGCACCCCCCAGGGTTTTATAGCTTTTTCTTTGAGATTCCGTATAGATTATTCCCTTTTCTCTTTCATAGCGATCTAAGGTCTCCTCCGTTACGCTGGTTCCTTGAACTATATAAAATTGGGCAGATGATTTTTTTTCAGGATTGACTTCATCTGGTTGCCTGGCTGCTGCCAACACCCCTTTATGATGAATAAATTTGGGGTTGATTTCGGCTTCTATTTCAGATCCTATTCCTCCTACACCTATTTTTTGACCCGGCTTTGCATTTTTTGAACCTGGATCTCCTCCTTGTATCATAAAATTTTGAATAACTCTATGAAAGATGGTTCCTTCATAAGTTCCATTTTTTACTAATTTGATAAAATTCGACCGATGCTCCCCTGTTTCAAAAAAAAGCTCAATTTTCATAATACCATAGGGTGTTATCATATCCACCAATCCAGAAAACGGATCTGGTTCAGAATGTACAATAATCTCAGATTCTTGTTGCGATGGCAATTTTCCTGTTGTTTTACAAGAAAAAAAGAAGATCAGCGTACAAAAAGAAAGAAACTTAACTTTCATTTTTTTTGATATTTCTTGGGAAAAACCAATGCTAAAATCAGAATAACAATAACAAAGATGGACATGAAGATTGACAAATAAAAACCCATAAGCTGTTTTCTTTAAAAAGGATCTACATTTATTTTAATTCTGCAAGTAGCAAATTTAGAATCTGATTTCACTTCATTCCACAAGTTCAAAACCTTTAGTTTTGTATCTTTAATGAACCTTTGATTTAATTCTAATTTTAAAAGCAGCTCTTTAATGTAATAGGTTCTGATTCTGCTTACCACAGGTGTGGAGGGACCCAGCAGCCTATATCCAAACTCTCTCCGTAACTTTTCGTAAAATATTTGAGTTGAAGCATCAACTATTGCTTTTTCTTTGTGCAATATATCAATCTGAATAAGGCGATAAAAAGGAGGGTACATAAACTCTTTTCGCTCCTCTAATTCTTGATCGTAAAATTCCTTTTGTTTGTACTGGACTAAATATTGAAGCACGGGGTGATCCAATTTAGTTGTTTGAATCAAGACCTGCCCCTTGTGAAATTTTCTTCCAGCCCTACCAGAAACCTGCATCAAAAGTTGGAAAGCCTTTTCAGAAGATCTAAAATCCGGATACCTTAATAATTGATCTGCTTGAATTACCGCCACCAAACCTACTTTTTCAAAATCCAACCCTTTGGAAATCATTTGGGTACCCACCAAAACATCAATTTCCCCCTTACTGAATGCATCCATGATAGTTTCGTAACCATCTTTTCCTTTGGCAACATCCAAATCTAATCTTTTCACCCTTACCTGAGGTAAATAAATTTGTAACTCATCCTCAATTTTCTCTGTACCTAATCCAACTATTTTCAAATCATTCGAGTGACAATCGGGGCAAATTTTATCTAAATTTTTTTGCTTTGCGCAATAATGACATTGCAAAAAATTTCCAAATTTATGATAGGTGTGACTCACATCACAATCATCACATTTACTTACCCAGGAACAGGTCTGACACTGGTACATGGGAGCATATCCTCTTCTATTTTGAAATAAAATGACCTGCAATTTCTGATCTATCGTTTTTTGAATTGCTTCCAATAAAGATTCAGAAAAAATACTTCTCAATTTTCCTTTTTTCTTTTCTTCCAGAAGATCTATCAGCTTAATCTCAGGCATTTCAACCCCTGTAAATCTCTCCTTCAACTGTACATAACCATATTTGTTTGTTAGTACATTTTTATAAGATTCCAAACTTGGGGTAGCAGTACCCAATAAAACCTTTGAATTATATAAGGAAGCGAGGTAAATTGCGGCGTCTCTTGCATGGTAACGAGGTGCAGGATCAATTTGCTTATAAGAGCTGTCATGCTCTTCATCAACAATTATTAAACCTAAATCTCTAAACGGAAGAAATATAGAAGATCTTGCTCCAACTATCAATTGGGTGTCAGACATTACCTCCTTCCAGCTGTCAACCCTTTCATTGGGATTAAATTTAGAATGATAAACAACCATATTGGCCCCAAACTCTCCTCTTAACCTTGCGACAATATGGGTAGTTAACGCAATTTCAGGCAACAAAAAAAGTACCTGTTTGCCTTCTTTCATAATTCTACGGATCAAATCTATATAAATCTGTGTTTTTCCACTACCGGTTACACCTTCCAACAATACCACTTTTTTATCATTCCATAAGTTGTCTATTGAATTAGAGGCGATTTCCTGATTGGGGGTAAATTGAAAATTATTTTTTGCCCCGGCAGATTTATTAACCCGTGATTCTTCAGCCTCATACAAATAGATGAGGCTTTTCTCTTCCAATTTCTTTAATACTTGTAAATCAACTTGTGCTTTTTCCAATATTTCTTTTCTCCTCAATTCTTTTCCTTGCTGATAAAATTGAATAATACAAAGCCATAATTGTTGCTGGTGAATCGATTTCTTACCAATCAGATCTAAAGAAGTTTTAAAACCTTCGGTATTCTGTGGCAAAAAGAGGGGATTGATTTCTATGAAACCTACTTTTTTAGGTTTATATTTTTCTTTCAATTCTTCTCTGATTGAAACAAAGCCAGTCTCTAAAATTTTCTTTAAGCTTTTGTTGAAAGCAGGTAATTGAAATTTCTTTTTTGCATCATCAATTTTTATTTCTTTCTTTTCTTTTAAAAACATTAGAAACGCCAATTCTTGTCCTTCCCAATTTTGTTCAAGATCATTGCAGCTCAATAAGGAGTCATTTGCAAGTAAAACAGATTCACCGACTAACTTTAGGGCACCGGGTAAAGCTGCTTGCATAATTTCGCCGAGTGTACATAAATAGTATTCTGACATCCAACTCCAAAACTGTAGTTGTTTCTCTCCAATAAGGGGATAATCATCCAAAATTGATAGGATTGGCTTCGTTTCATATGAGGGCTCATCTTTATGGATACGTCCAATTATACCTGTAACCAAACCTTTTTTACCAAATAAAAGCTCAACACGTAGACCAATACTTATCTCATGCAGCATATGAAAGGGTACGGAATAGCTATACAATTTTGGCAATGGAAACGGTAGAATTACATCTACAAATGTTCGAGAACTATTTGTAAAAAGCTGTTCGTTTTCATCAAACTGTACCGTATCCAAGTTGTTTTATGTTATTTTAGGTGTTTAATAACTACTTTTGTAACTACAAAAGAATGCGAATGCAATATGCTGATTTTTTTTCAAAGTCTGAATGTATCAACCTACTTGATTTTATTGAAACAACAGGTGGTATGGATCCGCATAATTGCACCTTTGAGGATGAACGACTTAAAACAAAGCTATATGATCGATGTAAGCAATTGGGTATAATTACAAAATTTAATATTCACGATCAGTTTTATGTAACAATTACTAAAAAAAAAGAAACAAACTCTTTTCAATTTTCAAGCAAAAAAATAAAATTTTATAAAGGGGAAGAAATACACTATTCCTTTTTTATAGCAATTGAGCCAAGTATAATTTTAATGTATGAGGTCCCAATTTCTTTAGATATGGGAGAAATTTATTTGGCAGATCAATTTCAATCGCAAATTTATTATCCTCTCAAAGGTAGATTACTTTGCGGATACATTACAAATCCATTAGAATAAATCTTTGTTTTGGGAATCAAGTAATATAGTTACGGGACCATCATTTATTAAGGTAACTTTCATATCAGCTCCAAAAGAACCACTGGAGAGTCTCTTTCCGATTGATTCAGACAAGATAGATAAAAAATTTTCATAGAGAGGGATGGCAATTTCTGGTCTTGCAGCCCTGATATAAGAGGGTCGATTTCCTTTTTTTGATTGGGCATGTAATGTAAACTGACTCACAACAAGCAATTCGCCTTGAACATCTTCCAAACAAAAATTCATTTTTCCCCAATCATCATTAAAAATTCTTAGTTGTAACAACTTTTTTGAAATCCATTCTAAATCTTCTAATTGATCAGCAGATTCAATTCCAACCAGAACCAGCAATCCCATACCTATGGAGGAAATTAGTTCAGAATCTACATGAACAGAGGCTTTTGCTACTCTTTGAATGACAACTCTCATATGAATAATATTAATTTTATATATACCTTTGAACCTAAATCTAAAGAAATAAAATTCAATTAAAAAGAAATGGACTCATTAACTCAAGCTGTTTTAGGTGCTGCCTGTGGAGAAGCAATCTTAGGCAGAAAAATTGGAAATAAAGCAATTCTTTGGGGAGCCATGGCTGGAACCATATCAGATTTAGATGTGTTATCCAAAATCTTTATTAGTAATCCTGTTTATGAATTAATCTATCATAGAGGATTTACGCACTCTATTTTTTTTACCCTTCTGGCACCTTTTCTTCTCGCCTATTTTTCCAGAAAATACAAATATGAATTGATTTCATTTTTTTGGTTTTTAATTTTATTATTCCTTGTTTATCTAGACATTGAGCAGTATAATTTGCTGAGATATATCTTTAGTATTAGTTCTGTTGGCCTATATTTTTATTTTATTTTGGTAAATTTCAAAAAAAGAAGACAGCCTTGGGAGCTCGAACCAAGCTTCAAAGATTGGTATTGGTTTTATTTGATTTGCATTTTTACCCATTGGTTGATAGATGCATTTACCAGCTACGGCACTCAAATTTTAGAGCCATTTTCAAGCTACCGATTCAGTATGAATAATATGCCTATTGTAGATCCACTCTATACGCTGCCACTTTTAATTACTGTTATCCTCATATATTTTTTTATAAAAAACAACAAACTACGAATGCTTGTAAACTATACGGGAATTCTACTAAGTAGCTTATACGTAGTCTTTAGTTTTTATGCCAAAAACAATGCAAATTACTACATTGAAGAAAATTTAAAAAATCAGTCTATTCCTTATGTTGAATATATAAGTTACCCTACTATTTTTAACACACTATACTGGCAAACTACTATAAAAACCGAGGATGCATTTTATTATGGCACCTATTCTGTCTTAGATAGGGATAAAAAAATAAAATTTACAAAATTACCCGTAAATCATCAACTACTAAAACCATATGAAAATCATCCAGAAGTGAAAATATTAATCTGGTTTGCCCAAGGTTACTACAACGTTACAGAAACAAAAGAGGGTTACCTACAAATTAATAATCTTAGATTTGGTTTACAATTTTTCAATCTATTTCCAGACTTACAAGAAGACCCATATATCTTTAGGTACCAAATTATCAAAAAGGGAGCTAAGATTAATACCAAACAAATTTACCCTGAACTAAATTCCACCAATTTTAGTGAGGGATTACGAAGATTATGGACAAGAATGTGGGGCAATTAATCTACAATGTCGAACCACAAAGGGCTGGCATCCACATCAGAACCATTATAATTAAAAGTAATCTCAGATCCTGCACTGATATCTTCCAAAGCATAAACATCTAGTGTTCCTGCATCCATATTCGTAAAATATTCAGCATTAGGATGAAAAGAATGGTTGTATAAAGAGCCATAGCCAAGTGCAATGGCGCCTGAATTTCCATCATCATCCCAAAGGAAATAATAGTCATGCAAATGAGTCTGATGAATTAAATCCATATCTTTTTTATTAAAAACGATAACCGGACATATTTCAATTAAAGTACCAATCGGTATGAATTCAGTGGTAAATACTCCCCTACCTCCTTTTTGACTTTGTCCAACATATATAAACTCTAATCTTTGCATCTTACGCATCTCTTGAAATAGAACTAATTTGAACTGCCCTGTAAGCAGGAAGTAAAGAGGCCAAAGCACCTATAATGAAAACAGTAATGGTTACTACTATAAAATCAAATAATCTCATTGAAACTGGATATGCATTAATGATAAAGCTTCCGCCGCTATTATCTAATTGAATCAAACCATAATGTTGTTGTAGTAAGATGAGTACAATGGCCAAAATAAAACCTATGCTCATTCCGATAGCTGACAAAAGGAAACCTTCGTACAGGAAAATATTTCGAATCAATTGATTCGGAGCACCCATTGCCTTCAGATGACTGATATCTCTCTTCTTATCCAAAACCAACATCCATAAGGCAGCCAACATATTGAAAGCTACCATCACAAGAGTCAGAGAAAAAATCAGAAAACCAATCCATTTTTCCATATTGGTTATTTTATAAAAATCTTCATCTTGTTGATACCTGTTTTTAAATTGAAAATTTCCTTTTAAAATTTTTTTGATAGCTAAGCTAGCAGATTCAGATTTATCGGGATCTAATTTAACAACCAAAGCACTATATTGATTATCTTTTAATTGTAACAGATCTTTTACTATTTTTAAGTGAACAATCAATGTATTGTCAAAATCAACCTGCCTAACAGTATAAGTAGCTGATGGAATGACTTCAAATTGATTAAAGGGTTGAGAAGATGTAATAGATAGCTTCATCTTCCTTTTCGGCAGATAAATTTTAATGGGTTTTGCATTAAGCGTTCTGATTTGTAAGGTGTGCTCAAGAGTAGCCCCCACAAAGGCTTTATTGGTATAATTACCAAAAGAGAAATAGTTTCCCCTGTTCAAACTACTATCGAGGGGAATTACATCTAAAAAATGAGCATCAACTCCTTTTATCAGGCCAATATTTTGGATTCCCTCATGCTCAAACAAAGCAACTTCCTCTATAATTGGTGCAACAGATATTACACCAGCAATAGACTCAATTTGCAGGATATCTTTCTTATTAATCTCTATTGTTTTTCCAGTTTTAGGGCTGATATACAAATCTGGCTTAAAGCTACCCATCATTTTTTCAAGTAAATCTTCAAATCCGTTGAATACTGATAAAATGACAATGAGTGCCATAGTTCCCAGTGCAATCCCTACAACTGAGATTGAGGTAATCACATTTATCGCTTGAGTCGATTTTTTTGATTTTAGATAACGTCTTGCAAAAAAAAGGGAAAGATTCATTGAGTTTATTTAAAGATCAGCGTCCTCTATTTCGTCCTCTTGCTTTTTACGAATCTCAATAGCCTCTTTCATTGATCTGTATTTCTCCTCCTCGTGATCCAATTGACTAAAAAGCTGATCAATATGTTCTACTTCATCCAATGTATCATCGATGAAAAATTTCAACATAGGTATTGTTCTCACTTGCTTCCTGATTCTTTTACCCAATTCACCTCTCAACCTAGACAAGTTTTCCCACATCATTTTAATTACTTCTTGCTTGTACATTGCATTATACACGCTAAGATATATATAAGCTATACCAAGGTCAGCGCTCATTTTTATTCTGGTAATTGTTACGAGAGCATCACCATAAATAAGTCTGCCTTCATTTTGTAATACTACACTAAACTCTCGTTTAATCATGACAGAAACCTGCCTTTGCTTAATTGTTTGTTTCATAAAAATAAAATATTCTGTAAAGATAACAATTATTGATTCAATCCGTGCTTACGATTCTGGATGATCAATTCCTTCGTCCAATTTTTTCTTTCTTGAAACGGCTCTTTTCTTTGTGAACAAGGGAGGGAGCATAATTTACAACAAGGTTCTATACATGGGTCAAC
>Ga0169931_10002538_pt1 | contig 29710 bp, 30 predicted proteins | sample Kivu_15m_20L_FD_129675 | JGI IMG/M metagenome (GOLD analysis project Ga0169931, IMG submission 129675) | Freshwater microbial communities from Lake Kivu, Western Province, Rwanda to study Microbial Dark Matter (Phase II) - Kivu_15m_20L... | ecosystem: Environmental > Aquatic > Freshwater > Lake...
GGATTCATTTGGGTTGGAGGCCGTAGACTCCGAACACTCCGAACTTTTGAAAGTTCGGAGTGTTCGGAGTGAGAAAGGGGGGGGGGGGGGGGGGGGGGGGGGGGGCGGAAAGAAACATTTGCAATATGTCGGTATAGAACATTATCTAAACATATTAAAAAAAGATTTCGTACTTTATTTTTTAAAAGATGAAAATAATCCAATTTGGAAAAAGTCAAATTTAAAAAATAAAGATCTAATATTTTTTAATAAAAAAGATATTTCGAATATAATTAAGTTTACTAAGGTAGGTATTGGTTTTAATATTTTTGCAATTTCAAAAAAAATAAATATTTCATTATTAGAATTATCAATCTCTAGGGATAAAATACTTGATTTCAAAGAATTTAAAAAAAAAAGATTTCACAAAAAAAATAAATTTTAAAGATTTTTTTTTAGAACATAGATTTTATTTAAATAGCGTATCAAGAGATTTATATTTTGTAGGAATTAAAGATAGAAACCATTTAAATAATTTTATTAACTTTAATAATGCAATTTTACATAAGAATACAAATATATCTTTTATAAACCCAACGTTTTCAGAGATAAAGTTCTCATTAATTCACTATTTATTTAACAATGTGCTTCACTATATAATTGGAGATTATTTAACAAGAAAATTAAGAATACAGCTAAAGAAACTCTTATGATAAGTTAGAGTCTTAGGAGCCATTTAATGTCTTAGTTTTGTATTGCAAAAAAATAGATTATCTTTGTTTAACTATCAAAAATTTATTTCATATTAATATTATAAAAATAATAATAATGTTTTTTATTCATTAAAATAATTGTATGAAAATCAAGATTAAAAATGTTACCCTAGTTGCAGTTGCAGGCACTAAAATACTTAACACATTAGAAGCATTAAAATATAGTTTAAAAAAATGCGAATTTAGTAAAATATTATTTTTTTCACACAAAAAAATTTTAATTAAAAATCCTAAAATTAAATTTATTAAAATTAGAAAATTAACCTCGATCAAAGACTGGAGTGAATTTATTATTTTTGAGTTGCATAAATTTATCAAAACAAGTCATATACTTTTAATACATTGGGATGGTTTTGTTATAAATCCTTCTTCATGGAACAAAAAATATCTTAAGTATGATTATATTGGTGCCCCATTTCCCATTTTTAAGAGGTCATTTTTTTTTAAAAATATAGATCGAATAGTCATGGGAAATAGCGTTTCATTAAGAAGTAGAAAATTATTAGAACTCCCTACAAAGTTAGATCTTAAATGGAATGAAGCTGCAAAAAGTAATTTTCATGAAGATGGCTATTTATGTGAGCAACAAAAAAAATTATTAGTCAAAAATGGGGTAAAGTTTTCACCCATCAAGATTGCTTATAATTTTTCGAGAGAGTACACTTTTTTACATCTAGAAAAAAGTCATCCATTTGTTTTTCATAAGTGGTTTGGTTTTAATAAAAATTTTGAAAGATTAAAAAATCCTATTAATTTTAAAGAAAAATTAAAAAGATTTATTAGATTTGGAATTTATGAGTAAAATATTTGATTGTTTTATATATAATAGTGAAACTAACATCTTAAGTTTAAGATTAAATTACCTAAATAAGTTTGTCGATTATTTTTTAATATTTGAATTCTCGCAAACTTTTCAAGGAAAATTAAAAAAATTTAATTTAGAAAACAGTTATTTTCTTTTAAAAAATTTTAAAAAAAAAATTATTTATATTAAAATAGATAGCTTTTTTATTAATCATAAAGATCTTAAATATCAGTTATTAAATAAAGATTTAAATATTTATAATAAATTGTTTTCATATAATCATTTTTCCCATAATAATTTTTCTCATTGTTTAGAAACAACACAAAGACTGATGATTAATGAGTATTTAGTAAAGACATTAAAGCCAAATGACATTTTAATTTTTTCTGATGTTGATGAAATCCCAAGCATAAGCATTTTATCAAAAATTATTAAAAAAATAAAAAATCAAAAAAAATTAAGTTTATGTATGCAAAATGAATTTAGATATTTCTTAAATTATTTTTTTAGAAGTAATTGGCCAGGTTCAATAATTGGCTTATGGAAGAATTTCAATAATGAAACTTTGGTTCCAAAGATCATGGCGAAATCAAAAGATATAATTAGAAATTCTTTTTTTAAAGTATATAAAATTGCTGGTTATCATTTTTCATACATTGGAAATGTTAAAGAAATAGGGGATAAAATATTAGCCACAGGCCATAGTGAAATTAATATAAAATATGTGATCGAAAATATTGATAGAAATGTTTATGCTGGAAGAGATGTTAGTTTATACACCAAAAAAAATATTAACTCAAAAATATTTAATAATTATCATTCAAAGTTTTGCGATAAAAAAATGTTTAAATTAATTTTTAGTAAAGAAAATTTTTACCCTTTTCCTTTAAAAGAAGTTACATGCTTCGCTAAAATAACAGATATTGTGTTTCTTTTTTTAATTCGAATTAAAAAAAAAATTATACATTAAAAAATATTACATTAAATTGGTGAATTATTTTTTTAGTAAACATACTTTTTCTACAACTAGTTTAATTTTTTTATTAAATATTTTTTCAAAGATATTTTCATTTTTTTTAATTATTTTTCTTACTCGACATTTAAGCAAAGACCAAATTGGAGTTTATTTTTATATACTCAATATTCAATCAATAGTTTTGTTACTTTCTCATTTAGGAATTCAACATCTTATAATTAAAAATTTACCCAAATATTTATCTGAAAATAAAAAAGAAATTTTTAATTTTATTTTATTTTGTGTCGCATTTGTTGTTATAATGACACTATTAGTTAGTATAACTTTAGTTAACTTTTTAACAATTAATAAAGATTTATATATACTTATTTTAGTTTTATATTTTTTAACTTCTTTAAATTCTATATTTACAACTATACTTCAGGGTTATGATAAAGTAGTTCAAGGTACTTTTTTTGAATTTTTAATTAAAAATTTCTTAATAGTAATTTTTGTTTTAATATTTTTTTTTTATTTTAGTTATATTGACATTTTTTTTTTAATTATATCTATAATACTTTCAAATTTAATTGTTACTTTTTTTTCTATTGTATTAATTTTAAATAATATAAAAAATTATAATGTAAAAAATTTTTTTAATTTTAATAAATATTTAAGATCAATATTTTATTTTGGCCTAAGTGTTATTTTAATTTCTATAAATTCTAGAATAGATATTTTATTTATAGATTATTTTTTAAACAAAGATTTTATCGCTGAATATTCAATCGGGCTTCAAGTATTGACTGTATTATTATTACCACTTCAATCTTGCATAGCAGTTTTTTATACAAAAATTTCAAAACTAATTATTAAAAAAAAATTTAATTTGTTAATGATACAAATAAATTTTTTAAGAATGCTTTTTATAATCTATTTTCTTGTAGCCTTTATTTTATGTTATTTCTATCTTGGAAAGCTTATAATAATTTTTTTTTCAGCGAGTTATTTGAACTCCTCAAACATTGTTTTAATCTTAATAATAAGTAATTTAATTATTTCTCCTTTTATGTTTTTAAATTTAATTTTAAATGTTACAGAAAAAGAAAAAGAGGTTACGCTTGTGTTTTTTTTATCTTTATTAATAAATATTTTTTTAAATTTTATTTTAGTCCCAAAATACGGAATTTTGGGATCCGCTTCAGCAACTTTATTAAGTAACGCATTTACTACTATTGTAATATATATTTATTTTGTTAAATATAATAACTGGCATAAAAGTTTTTTTAAAATTTCTAGTAGAAATTTTCAAAATGTACAGAAGAATAGTTTCAAAATTTTTAAAATTTTCAGATAAATTTTTTTTTAATCACGAGTTAAATTTTTATAATAGAGTTGCTTTTATAAATTCAGTAATAAATAAATTTGATTTAGATAAGTGTAAGTATTTAGAAATAGGAGTAGACAATAATTTCGTTTTCAATTCTATTCCTTTGAAAATGGAGAATAAGATAGGTGTTGATCTCCATAAAGGAGGCACTCATAGAATGACAAGTGATATTTTTTTTCAAAACAATAAAAAATTATTTGATGTAATATTCATAGACGGAGATCACACTTATAAACAAGTGAGGAAAGATTTTATAAATTCAGTAAAATGCTTGAATAAAAATGGAATTATAATTATCCACGATGTTTTGCCAAGGAGTTACTATGAGCAAAAAGTTCCCCAAATGATAGATATTTGGAAAGGTGATGTTTGGAAATTAATTGCTGAAATTTATGACTCACAATCCAAAAAAAAAATAATAATAGCAAATATTGACTGTGGAATTGCATTTATTAAAATTTATAAAGATTTTAAACTTAAAAAATCGAAAAAATATCAAAAATTAGATTTTTATAAAGATTTTTTAGGAAAATATTTTAAAGTATTACCTATTAAAAATTCCCAACAATCTTTAGAGGAGATTATTAATTTTTAGTGATAATAGTTAAGTTTGAAAAAGGTCAGGGCTTAGGTAACCAACTCTTTAACTATATTTCTGGTTTAGGAATAGCAAAAATTTTAAAATATAAATTAGGAATTATTAATTACAATCTTTTTAAAGGAAAAGATTTTTTAAAATTAAAAAACTTTAATAAGGTAAATATTAGACGAGTTAAAAATTTTTTTTTTGAGGAAAGATTTTACATTAAAGAGCTTAAGTCCTATAATTATAATTACGATGATAGTGTATTTAAAATAAAAAAAAATACATTAATTTCTGGTTCATTTCAAAGTGAACAGTATTTTAAAAATATTCGAAACGATAATAACATTGTTTTTGACAAAAAAATTTTTAATAGAATTTTTATTAAATATTCAAAATTAAATTTTGATAATTCTTGTATTTTAAATATTAGGGGTGGAGAATTTAAGAATAAAAAATATTTAGTATTACCGAAGATTTACTGGATGAATTGTATGAATTTTTTAAAAAAAAAAAAAATATCTAATTTTTATATTGTCACTGATGACAAAAAATATGCTTCATCAATGTTTCCAGATATTAAAATAATAGGAGATACTATTGCTGAATGTTATTATTTGTTATTGAATTCTAAAAATGTTATTATTTCAAATTCGTCTTTTTCTTATTTTCCTTTGATGAGTTTTAAAAAGAAAAAAATTTTAGCACCTTTATATTGGGGAAGATTTGATAATAATCTCAAAATTTGGGTTTCACTGTCTAATGTCTATAAAAATTTTAATTATGTTGATCAAATCGGAAATATCTTAAACAAAAAATATATAAAAAAGACGTATAATAAAAATTTAGTTTTTCTTAATCAATTTAAAGTTAAAACTAATTATTATGATTTAGATAAATCTTTAATTAAAAAAATATTACCAAAAAAAATTATTAAAATGATAAGATTCTTTAGATATGGACTTAACGACATTTAATTAGATATTCTTAACAGTTTATAAATCATTTTTTTTAAAATTGAGGGCGTATTTAGAAGTATAACTCTTGTCGTACAAATTATCCAACTAAGTAAATAACTATTTATCTCTAATTCGTATAAAAACTTTCTCAAATGAAATTCTGCATAAATATATTTAAAGCCTGATCTTCTTTTTAGCATTTCGTTGCCTGCGGTTACATTTACTAATATTTTATTAATATTTTTAACTTTCGCTTTTTTAGAGATCATTTTAGCCCACAAACCATAGTCTTCTCTTAAGTATAAATTTGGGTACCCGCCACATTCAATAAATTTTTTTTTAGAAAAACCAACGCTCATGTGATTAAACGGATTTCTAAATTTTAAAAACAAAATAATCTTTTTGTGAGATTTAGGTACAATTTTATAGTTAAGAAATTTACCTTGAGAGTCATATTCGGCAACATCGCTACCCACGAGATCATATCCTTTTTTAAGTTCATCTATTAAGTATCGAAATCTATTTTTTTTATTAAAATCATCACCATCAGCTCTAATAATCCAGTTTGTTTTAGATTTTTTAATAGCTTTATTTAAAGCTTTAGATAAGCCAATACGCTTTAAACAGTAAATTGTACGATAATAAAATTTTTTTTTTAATATGTTGATTTTTTTTTTAAATTTATTTGAGACAGCTCCATCAACAACGATTATTACTTCGAAAGGCTTGATAGTATTTGAATATATATTACTAATTACCTTATCAAAATATAAATATAAATCCTCCCTATTATAAATTGGCAAAATAACAGTGAAATTATTATTTATTTTCATAGTTTGCTAATTATTTGATCTCACTTTATTAATTTATAAATAAAATATATCTATAAAATTTATATCTCATAATTAAAATTTATTATATAAACAGAATATATAACTTAAAGTCTATTACTAAAAAAAATTTAATTAAAATTAATACTGAGCAATAATTTTAGATAAATAGATTTTTTTAAAAATGATAGTTGGAAAAGGTTTAATCGCGAAAGCTTATAAAAATTTTAATTTACATAAAAATATTATAATATTCGCTTCGGGCGTTTCTAATTCTAAAGAGTTCAGAAAAAAAGAGTTTGCAAGAGAACGAGATCTATTAATTAAAAGTCTCGATAAAAAAAAAAAAATTATTTACTTCAGCACTTTTGGTATTGAAGAAAGCTCAATACATAACGATTATATACGACATAAGTTAAAGATGGAAAAAATTGTTTTCTCTAATAAGAATTACTTAATTTTCAGATTGCCTCAATTAGTAGGAAATTCTAATAATAAAAATACTTTATTAAATTATTTTTATAACAAGATTATTAAAGATAAAAAAATTTATCTTTTTTCTAACCATACTCGTAATATAATTGATGTTCAGGATGTCGTTAAAATAACTAAATATTTTATTAAAAAAAAATATACAAATGCAATAATTAATGTTGGAAATGAAAAATATTTTAATGTAGTTAAAATTATTGAAATAATGTGTGCTTATTTAAAAAAAAAACCTAAAATTGAAATTATTAAAGTTAAAAAAAATCATGAAGTGCAGAATATAAATTTAGATTTGTTGTCAAAAAAATTTAATATTAATTTTGACAATAACTATCTTGTTCGTGTTATTAAGAAGTATTATTAAAGTAAATATATGATATCTGTGATAGGCGGAAGCGGTTTTATTGGTAGTGTTTTTTGTGAGATTTTAAAAAAATATAAAATTAGCTTCAATATATTAGATATTAAAATTAATAATACTTTTAAAAATGAAACTATTTTTTGTGACGTTCGAAATAGAGATCAGCTTTTTAACTCTTTAGCTAATACTTCTTGTATAATAAATTTAGCCGCAGAACACTCTGATAATTTAGATCCGATTACATTATACTACGATACAAATGTAGAAGGCGCTCAAAATATTTGTGATGTCTCATCTCAACTTCAAATAAGAAAAATAATATTTACGAGTACTTCAGCTGTATATCAATTGAACACTATAAAAACATCTAGAGATGAAGATTGTCCAATCGGTCCTTTTAATCATTATGGGAAAAGTAAATTATTAGCAGAAAAAATATTTTGTAATTGGAAAAAATCAAATGATTTAAATTCATTAATTATAATAAGGCCTTGTGTTATTTTTGGAGAGAATAATAGAGGAAATTTTTATAATTTAATCAAAACTATTGATGAAAAAAAATTTTTAATGGTTGGAAATGGAAAAAATTTTAAATCTTTAGCTTATGTAAAAAATTTTGCAGAATTTTTGTATTATTTAATTAATTTTAAGAGAATAAGTAGTTTTCATTTAATTAACTATTCGGATACCCCACATATGACAATTAAAGAAATAGTCAATTATATTTATGAATGTTTAAAAATAAGAAAATCTTTTTTTTATATTCCCAAATTACCTGTATTAATACTTTTTAAAATATTAGATCTATTTCCATTTTTAAAAAATCGACTTTCAATTTCATATATTAGAATAAAGAAATTTACCTCAACTACGTTATTAGAGTCTAAATTTGATAAATTAGGTTTTGTACCTAATTATTCTATTAAAGAGGGTATCAGAAATATGATTCAATCCGAATTTAAAAAAAATATTTAAAATTATATGAAAAATAAAATATTAGTTTTGGGTTCAGACGGTCAGCTTGGAACAGCTCTAAAAAAAATATTACCTAAGGATTCTTTTTTTTTAAATAAATTACAATGTAATCTTGAAAATTTTTTTAAATTAAAAAAAATTTTATTAAGAATTAGACCTACAATTGTAGTAAATTGTGCGGCTTATACAAACGTTGATAAAGCAGAAGATGAGCCAAATAAATGTTTTCTTGTTAATTCATTATCTGTAAAATTTTTATCTGATATTTCAAAAAAAATTGGCTTTTTATTAATTTATATTTCATCAGATTTTGTGTTCGACGGTCTTAAAGCAAAAAAATATAAGGCTAAAGATTCAAAAAGACCGCTAAATTTTTATGGGTTCTCAAAAAGTATTGGTGAGTATTTTATTCTAAAAAATTCTAAAAATAGATCAGTAATTATAAGGACATCTTGGGTTTACAGTTTTTCACATAAAAATTTTATAACTGATATTATCTGTAAAATTCAGACAGATAAATCTATTTATGTTGCAAAAGATTATGTCGGGGTACCAACTTGCGCAAATTCTTTAGCTGATTTTATTTTTCAAATTATAAATAATAAAAATAAATATAAAAAAAATACTGTTTTGCATTTTACAGATGGGTATACTATTTCTAGATATAAATGTGCCTCAATGATTTATAAATTAATGCAAGAGAATAATTATAGAATTAAAGCAACCAATGTTTTGCCAGTTAAACTTACAGAGTTTTCTTTAAAAGCATCCAGGCCCAAGCACGTTATTTTAAATAATTCATTTAACAGTCAATATGGAAACCCATTGAATCAACTAAGATTAAATATTTTAAAAATTTTAGAATTATGGGCAAGATAATTTTAATAACGGGTGGGTGTGGTTTTATTGGTTCAAATCTAATTCAATTTTTATTAAAAAAAACTAAATATAAAATTATTAATGTAGATAAGCTCACTTATGCTAGCAACATAAAAAATTTAAATAAATTTAAAAATCATCCTAGATATTTTTTTGTTAAAGAAGATATTGTTAATTTTTTTGAGATTAAAAAAATATTTTTTAAATATGGCCCTACTCATGTTATTCATCTGGCCGCAGAAAGCCATGTTGATCGTTCAATTGAATTTCCAGATGTGTTTGTTCGCACTAATATATTAGGAACTTTTAATATGTTAAAAGCAGCTACATATTATTATAAAAAAAAAAAAATTAAACAATTTAGATTTCATCACGTTTCAACCGACGAAGTCTACGGGGATATCGATCCTAAATCCTCTCCTGCAGATGAAAATTTTTCTTATAAACCAAATTCTCCTTATTCAGCATCAAAAGCTAGTTCTGATCATTTTGTAAGAGCATGGTTTAAAACTTACGATTTGCCGATAATTATAAGTAATTGTACTAACAATTATGGCCCTTACCAATATCCTGAAAAATTAATACCGCATGTTATTCTTTGTGCAGTTAATAAAAAAAGAATACCTTTATATGGAGATGGTAATCAAATAAGAGATTGGGTACATGTTGATGACCATGTCCGTGGCATTTTAAAAGTTTTATTTAAGGGAAAAACTGGGGAGACATATAATATTGGGGGAAATAATCAAATATCTAACAAGCAATTAGTTCATACAATTTGTGATATTCTGGATAAAAAAAATAAATTTTATAAACACTATAAAAAATTAATTAATTATGTAGTGGATAGGCCGGGTCATGATAGGAGGTATTCATTATCAACTGATAAAATTTTTAAAGAGTTAAATTGGCATCCAAAAATTAAATTTAATTTAGGCATAAAAAAAACAGTCAATTGGTATTTAAATAATTCGAAATGGTGCAAGGATGTGAAAAAAAAATATAAAATAAAAAGAATTGGGATTATTAATGGCAAATAATTGGGTAGGTATAATTCTTGCTGGTGGTAGTGGATCTCGACTAGCCCCTATATCTACCTATTTATCTAAGCACTTATTACCTATTTATAATAAACCAATGATTTATTATCCAATAAATTTGCTCATTTCTATTGGTATTAAAAATATTTTGCTAATATCGACAAAGAAAGATTTGCCTGTTTATAAAAAATTACTCGGAAATGGAAATAAATTTGGAATTAATTTTACTTACAAAATCCAAAAAAAACCAGAAGGTATTGCACAAGCTTTTTTAATTGCTGACGATTTTATTTTAAATAAAAAAACAATATTAATTCTTGGTGATAATATTTTTATAGGAAAAAATATTTTATTAACTTTAAAGGAAGCAAAAAAAAATTTTTATGGTTCTGCTATTTTTTCAAAAAAAGTTCAAGATCCGCAAAGATATGGTGTAATAAAATACTTTAATAAAAAACCTGTAAAAATAATAGAAAAACCAAAAAATAAAATTTCCAACGACGCTGTTACAGGAATTTATTTTTATGATGAAACAGTTCTTCAAAAAACTAAGAAACTAAGTCCCTCCAAAAGAGGTGAGCTTGAAATTACGGATTTAAATAATTTATATTTAAAAGATGATATGATGTCTTTATACAAGTTTAAATCAAAAGCTTATTGGATGGACGCCGGAACTTTTGATAGTTTTTTAAATTGCTCTATTTTTGTTAGGAGATATTTAAATAAAAAATGAAGTATTTTTTATTATTAAATAAAAATTATGAATGTAAAAAAAACAAAATTTAAAGATGTTTTTTTAATAAAAAAAAAACTTTTTAGAGATAAAAGAGGTTATTTTTATGAGAATTATAACCAAAATAAATATTTACCATTTTTAAAAAAAATTAAATTTGTTCAGGATAATATATCTTTTTCTAAAAAACACGTTTTTAGAGGATTGCATTTTCAAAAAAAAAACAAACAAGGTAAATTATTATCAGTAATTAGCGGTTCAATATTGGATGTCATTGTAGATTTAAGGATTAATTCTCAAACTTATAAAAAATGGCAGAAATTTTTAATTAGTGAAAAAAATTGTTATCAAATTTGGATACCACCAGGATTTGCACATGGCTTTCTGTCTTTAGAGAATAATACAATTGTTATTTATAAATGTACTAAACTTTACGATAGTAATGACGAATGTATTATCAAATGGAATGATCCGGTATTAAATATTAAATGGAAAAAAAATCAAAAAATTATAATTTCTAAAAAAGATAAAAAAGGCTCTTTTTTTAGCGATTTATTACCATTCTGAAAATATAGCATATGCGGATTTTACCTTAGGCTTTGTTTGAACATCTGTTTTAATAACTTCAATATTTTTACCTTTAAAATAGATTTTATTAACAAAATTTTCTCCACATTTAAGATATGCGTAAAAAAAATTATATTCATTAACTATTTTGTATTTTCCGTCTCCATTTATATCGGTAAAATTACTACATATTAAGTTAATTTTAATATTTTCATCTTTTATAATACCAATACCATAATAATATTGAGCTGCTTTTCCAATATCAAAATTAGAAAATAAAATACTACTCTCTTTATAATTTTTCTCAGGTATTAAAAAAATTGATTGGTCTATTATTTTTATCTTATAGTTATCACTCAAATATTTAAAAAGGTATGGGGATCTTGATCTAATATCAATACCATCAAAAGTGTAAAAATGACCATCTTCTCTGACCTTGTAACCATCATTGGTACCCAAATAAATTAAAAATCTCTCTTTTTTTAAAATATTTATCAGTTTAATTTGAGTTTCTCGGGAGTAGTAGAGCGATAATGAAGTTGGACTTGGAGTTAATAATTTTGCTTGTTGAAAAGCTAGGCCAGGTTTGTCACTTAAATTTAGAATTTTTTTATCTTTTGTTAAATTATTTATAGTTTCAATTATATCTAAATTATTTTTTTCAAAACTTATTATTGCCTCATCATATAATTTAAAATTTAAATTTTTAAAAGTTTTTTTTTCAAAACCAGATATATTTATTGGATAAGCGATAACAGTTAATATAAGTATTGGAAAAGAATAGATTATTAATCTTTCATTTATATAATTTGTAATAAAAATTACAACAAGTCCTAGCAAAATTATTCTTCCTGCTGCGTTCCAATCAACCTTAGTTAATGAATAATCCAAGAAGATTTTAATAATAATCAAATAAATTAAAATGTTAATAAAATTTAAAAATATTTTTTTATTAAAATTATTTAAGATGTCAAAAATAAATATAGCTATTATAATTATAAATAAATATTTAAAAAATATTACGAAATTTAAACCAAAAAAATAATTACTTGAGTAGTTAAAAGGAACAGCGTGCGCTTCAAAAAAATTATGCCTTAATTCTAAAATGCTACTAATCTGAAAATAAAATAATTTATAAAAAATAATAGTAATTATTGAAAATATTAAAAATAAACCCGAATAGTAATATAAAGAGTATTTTTTTGTAAAATATATGTAGGTAAATATTATAAAAAGAATTATGTAGCTTGATGCTGGTAAAATTAAAAATAAAAGAGGTATAGTTGAACTTAATATAAAAAAATATTTTTCCTTATATAATTTTGTATTAGATAATTCAACAAAAACTAAAAAAAAGGTTATTAAAAATAAATAACTAATTCTATAAGTTGGAATAAGCAAAATTAAAAAAAACCAAAAAAAGGAATTTTTTTTATAAGTTTTACATAAGATGTAATTTTTTAATATAATCGCGATTAAGCTTTGAACCGAAGCTATCGATAGAATAATCTCAATCCCTAAAAATTTACTTAACTTTTGAATAACCAAAGAAATCATAAAAGGTATTTCCTCTATAAGGCCTATATTTGGAAATATGAGGTCCTTATTCTTAATGAAATTAGATGTGGTTATAAAATATTCAGAACTATGAAATGCATCTCCTAAAACAAAGTTACCCCCGGTTAAATTGCTCAATAAAAAAATTAATATTGTTAAGCACAAAAAATATAAATTTTTGTGAAAGTAATAAGTTAAAAAATAAATTATTCCTATTGATAATAAGAATACGATTGTAATCTCATTAGTAATTACTTTATATAATAATAGTGGAGTTAATAAAAAAAAAATAATTTTATAATTATTTTTTTAAAAATTTTGTGATTAAAAAATAATTGTAAATATTTAAATATTACAAAACAGATAAAAACTAAAATTGGTAGAATATTTTTGTATTGTAGTTGGGTTATATAATTAGTTCCAATATAAATATATAAACTACATAAGATTAGTAAAATAAAATTTTCGTTTTTATAGTTTATAATTTTTGTAAAAAAGCCGTAAATTTTTATAATTTTTAAATTAAATTTTTTAATTTTTTTGTAGTTTAATTTTTTTAAAAAGAAAAAAAAAAAAATACTTATAAAAATTAGAAAATATGCTATATAAAACTCAATATTTTTAATCTGAAAATTATAAACAGTAATAATTCCCGATGTTATATTCATTAAAGCATAGTGTATTTTTAAAAACAGTCGAAAACAAGTTTTTTTTTATTAACAATTTTTTTTTTACTTTAATTATTGGTGTATATAAATTTTTGAATTTACCTATAAATTATTTGTTATTATATTTATTTTTTTTCAACTTATTTTTTTTAAAACTCCAAAAAGATTTATTATTAAAAAATATGCCAATACTATTTTTGTTGTCATTAGAATCTCTATATTTTTTATTTTTAGATAAATATGAAGTAAGTCAATTATTAGTTTTATTTTTTTTTAATTTTTTTATTATTTTTTTAATTATAAAAGAAATTCCGTTCAATTATATAAATGGTTTAAAGATAGGAGTTTATACCATTTTTATTTTAGACGTTGTTATTATGCTAGTTAAAATTACCACAGGTAATTTTTTGGGTCATTTTGGTCTGTTAGAAATTTATTATAATTATCGACTTTGGCCAGAATTAAGGGTTAATGGTCTATTGCAAAGTCCTATATTATCTTCGATCTTAGCAATTGCAGTTTTTTTATTTAGTTTTTATTATAAAGAAAAATTATTTATATTTTTTTCTATTTTATTTTCTGGTCTATCAGGTTCTTCTAGAGCTACATTTTTCATTTTGTTATTTTTAATTATTTATTATGTATTTTTATTCTTTGTTAAAAAAGAGAAAATTTATACAAAAAAAAATTTAATAGCTTTAATTTTATTTTTTTCTTTTTTTATAATATTTTTTTTTAAATTTTTTGATTCTTTAACAGTTTCAGCAAAGTTAAGATATTTAATGTTTATAGAATTTAAAAAATGTTACTTATCGACACAAATTTGTAAAAAAGATTTAGACCAAGAGAAAAAAAAGGAGGGAAAACATATAATTAAAATGACTAATCAAAATTATTACCTTATTTATCAAAAAATTAAAAAAAATGATCCCTTATTCAGTGAAATATTAATTAATGAAATAAATGCATTGGAAATTTCAGAAATTATAAGTTCAATTGAAAAAGCAGAATATTTAACAGATAATGAAAAGGATATTTTAATACATGTAATTATATCAAGTCAATCAAACCTGTTGAATGAAAGTTCTAAATCAAGAAATGTTGAAGAGGAAATAAATAATAGAGTTCAAACTTTATCAAAAGCTAAAATTTTTGAGAATTATTATTTAACAAGCATTATAAATGACGGATTTTTTTCAATTATTTTTCGAACTCTGTTAATTTTATACATTTTTACAATAGTTCTAAAAAACTTTATCACTTACAAGTATAAAAATATTTTCTCTTTTACTTTGATTATATCAATATTTTTTTCTAATTTTATAGATACAATAGTTTTTTCATATTTTTTTGTAATATACATTTGGATTTTTTTATTTTTTTTAATTAATCAAAAAGATAATTTTCAATTAAAATAAATTAAAAAATAAAGTAATATTTATGAAGATAGCAATTGTGACAGGTTCTGGTGGTTTGATAGGTAGCGAAACAGTTAAATTTCTTTTACTGCGTGGCTTTAAAGTTCTTGGAATAGATAATAATTTTAGAAAATTTTTTTTTGGTAAAGATGGTGATGTTTTAAAGAGTATAAATCTTTTAAAAAAAAATAAGAATTATAAGCATTTTTTTTTAGATATAAGAGATGAAAAAAAAATTACTGGTATATTTAATAAATACAACACGAATGTAAAATTAATTGTTCACTGTGCTGCGCAACCATCGCATGATTGGGCAAAAAAAAATCCTAAACTAGATTATGAAATAAATTGTACAGCAACTATTAACTTACTTGAATTATTTAGAAAATTTTGTCCAAAATCTGTATTTATTTATACATCTACTAACAAAGTTTATGGTGATAACCCGAATAAATTGCCGCTTGTTGAAAAAAAAACAAGATTTGTTTGTAGTGATAGAATTAAATATTCTAAATATGGAATTGACGAGACGATGAGCCTAGATAACACCACTCATTCTTTGTTTGGATGCAGTAAATTGGCTGCAGATATATATTGTCAGGAGTATGGCAAGTATTTTGGTTTGAAAATAGGTGTTTTTAGGGGAGGATGTTTAACCGGGCCAGGACACGCTGGCGCAGAGCTCCATGGTTTTTTGTCATATTTAGTAAAATGTCAACTATCAGAAAAAAAATATAATATTTTTGGATATAAAGGAAAACAAGTTAGAGACAATATTCACAGCTCTGATTTAATAAAAGCTTTTTGGATGTTTTATAAAAAACCATTAAAGGGGGAAGTATTTAATATTGGCGGCGGTATTGATAGTAATATTTCAATAATAGAAGCATCTAAAAAAATATATGATCTAACAGGTAAAAAATTAAAATTTAATATTAAAACGCAAGCTAGAAAAGGAGATCATTTATGGTGGATTTCTGATACCAGAAAATTTAAAAAATATTTTCCAAAATGGAAAATTAAAATAAAAATAAAAGATATTTTAAAGGATATAATTCAGTCGCAGTCGAAAAATTAATCAATGATCGTTGTAAATCTAAAAGGTGGATTGGGTAATCAAATGTTCCAGTATGCTATAGGCTATGCATTGTCTAAGAAAAATAAAACCCAATTTTATTTAGATAGCAGATATTTAAACGATATGTTTATTAGGTATTTCAAAAAAAATCATGTTAAAAGAAATTTTCAAATTAATAAATTAAATATTAAATATAGAATCGCAACAAAGAAAATTATTCACTCTTTTTTATTAAATAATAAAATGTATTTTATTAGATACATTAAAATTATAATTTTCTCGTTATTCTTTCCAAAAAAATATATTTACGAAAATAAATATATTTATAATGAAAAGTTTAAAAAATTAGATAGCTCTAATATTTACTTGGATGGTTATTGGCAAAATGAAAAATATTTTTATAATTATAAAGAAGAAATAAAAAAAATATTTATTAATGGAATTAAGAAAAAAAATCAAAAAATTAATAATTTTTTAAAAACAATCAATCCACAATATTCCGTTTGTGTTAACGTCAGAAGAGCTGATTACTTAAATAATAATAATAATTTAGATTTAAATTACTATTTTAAAGCTATCAAAGTTGTCAAAAAAAATTTTAACAATTTAAAATTCTTCATATTTTCGGATGATTTAGCTTGGTGTAAAAAAATATTTAGTAATCTTGGCGTTAAATATAAGATTGTTGATCATACTTATGCAGGAAATTATTTTACAACTTATCTTTATTTAATGACTCAGTTTAAAATTTATATTATCTCTAATAGCACTTTTAGTTGGTGGGGCGCATGGCTGTCTAAATTTAGTAAGCCTTTTATAATTGCGCCAAAGAGTTGGTTTCCAAATAGTAATCTAGTATCAGATATAGCTCTTAAAGAGTGGATAAAAATTTAATTTATTTCAAATAACTTTTTTATCTTTTCTTTTGTATATTTTTTTATTTTTAATGCATTTATAAAAAAATAAATAAATAACGTTAATTGAATTGATACACCAAATAGTAAAGAGTCATAAATATTATGATGCATCATATGTGAATAATTAAATATATAATTAATCACATAGGTTAAAAAACCCCACCAAAATAAAAATTTATAATTTGTTTGAACTAATTTAAAAAAAAGAAAAATAAAAATATATAAAATAATTGATTTTGGTAATGTAAACAAAAGAGGTATTTTAAAACCATCAGTCAATTGATTGGTTAATATGGTTTTAAAAAAACTGAGACCAAAAGGTATGGGATATAATGAAAAAATTCTAGTCGATGCAGACTCAAAAATATTTGATATTGCTTCTTGATTTTTTATATTTAATTCATTCGATACTTCATTAACATGAAAGTATACTGCAATAAAAAAGCCCAACATAAAACCTAAAAAAGTAGTCAGAATTAATTTTTTTATTAACCGATTTTCTTTTACTGAAATCAAGATTACAGGTAATAAACTTAAAAAACCAAAAGTAGCTGCAAAAAGATAATTACTAGAAAAATAAATGAAACTACCTATTAAATTTAGAAAAAAACATATCTTGATAGATGTATAGTTTTTAAGAATAGGAAAATATAATAATGGAATTAATAATTGCCAGCTGGGAACGTATAAGTTGGAGGAATAAATTGTTATTCCAGTTATTAAAGACATCAGGCAGGACATTATTAATCCTAAATTATTTTTTCCGTTAAGACTTACCGCAAAAATTGTCAAAATAATCGCTAAAATTAATGTATTTAAATATCTAAAAAATTGTAAATGGATTTCTATTTTGAAATCTATTCGAGAATTAGGGAAAATTTTAGCTTTAGTAAATAAAGTATTTAATTTATCAAGGGTTTCTTTTTTTATTTCTAGTTTGTATAAAGGGCTAGCTTTTATTAATTTAGTATAAATTTTTCTTTGATAAGTTCTGCTATGAGTATAAAGTGTTGTATTATCATTATAGTAATTAAAATCTTCTTTCGTCAAACCTTCAGAGTCTAAGTAAGAATATCGTTTTGTGAGAATAAGTGGTCCATTTTTATTTTCGAAACCAATTAAGTCATTAATAATAGAGTTTCTAACAATATAATGAGAGTAACTATCAGCCGAATCTTCATAAAGGTTATTTCTTTTTCCATAAGAAGTACTTTGATCGCTTATATTAAAGAAAATCAGTATACTTAATAATAAAATAAAAATAAAAATTTTAGATGTACTAATTTTTTTTAATAAAAATTCATTTACCATCATAATAAACTTTATTATTATTTATTAAAAAAAATAGCTCAAAAGTATGCTAAAATACGAGATTATAATACCAGCAAAAAACGAATTAGAAAACTTAAAATTAATATTACCTAAGATTCGAAAAAAATATTCTTGTAATATTACACTCATAAACAAATCAAGAAATGTTAAAGAAAATTTTCAATTATCCAAAATCTGTAAAAATTTGAATATTAAAATGCTTCTGCAAAAATCTAATGGGAAAGGTAATGCTCTAAAAGAAGCGGTAGAATTTTCGAAAGCAGATATTTTAGTTTTTTTTGATGCAGATTTTTCTCATAATGTGCTAGATATTGGAAAAATAATAAATATTTTTAAAAAAAATAATAAAATTGATCATGTTGGGGGTTCTAGATTATTAGGGGGATCAGATGAGCTTTTTTCAGACACGAGTCATTTAGTAAGACTTTTTGGATCTTTAATTATAAATACCATAATTAATTTAAAATTCAAAGTTTCTTTAACCGATAGTAATAATGGATTAAGAGGTATAAAAAGAAAAGTTTTTCAAAAGTTAAATTTATCATCTTCTCACACAACTATTGAAATGGAACTAATAGCAAAAAGTTTGCAATATAAACTAAATTATTTAGAAGTTCCAACTCATGAATATAAAAGATTGCACGGTAAGTCAAAAATAAATCTTTTTATTCATTCTTGGTCTTATATATTTTTTTTAATTTCTATAATTTTTTATAAAAAATATAATAAAAAAAAATTATTTTATAAATAAAATAATTTTATTATGATATAATTTTTCTATGAAAAAATTTTTTTTTTATAATATTATATTATTATTATTATTTTTATCATTAGAAACCTTATCTTATTTAGCTACAAAATTTAAACTTTTTCGTTTAAATGAAACTCCTGATATTTATAGATCAAAAGATTTTGTTGATCATAGTGTTTGGAGAAATGAAAAAGAATTATGGGGTGCGTGGCATGTAAATAATAAAAAAACATATCATTCATCATCTTGTTTTTCAGCGGTTTATGAATCTAATGAAATAGGCGCGAGAGATAAATCATTTGTTAATATAAAAAATGATAATAAAAATATTATATTGTTAGGCGACTCAATGGTGGAAGGCTATACAGTAAATTATCAAGATACAGTGAAATATATGTTAGAAAAAAATTTAAAAGTTAATGTTTTAAATTTTGCCAGTGCAATGGATTTTGGGCCTGTACAATACTTTATTATATATAAAGAACTAGCCAAAAAATACTCCCATCAAGCTGTAATTATTTTTTTTTTACCTCAAAATGATTTTACAGATAATAATTATGAGTCATTTGTATCAATACGACCAGAATCGGAAAAAAGAAGATATAGACCTTATTATAAAAAAATTTCTGAAGATGATTATGAAATATTTTATCCTGATAAAGCAACAAAACGTGATAGTTTTGATATTTTCAACCCAAGCAAAAATAACAGTGTTAGATTATTTATCAAAAAATACTTTTATTTTAATAACTTATTAACAACAATTGGTATTACAAAATACAATATTTTTAATTGGAACGAGACTAGAGGTATCAAATCAGATATACTAAACGATAAAATCTGGTATTCAGGATATCAAGAAAAAGATATAGAGAAACAAAAAGCAGCAATTTTTTTTATAAAAGAAATCATTAAAGAGGTAAGTAGAGATAAAAAAAAAGTTATTATCGTTTCAATACCGGTTCTTGCAGATATTTATCAAAATAAATTAAATGACAAATATAAAAATAATTACTGGTATCAATCTTTATTAAATCTTAATGATAAAAAAAACGTATTCTTTATTGATTTATTAGAATATTCATATATTAATGAGCCTGAGAAATTTTATCAATGGTGTGATGGTCATTGGACTGCGCTAGGTAATAAATTTGCAGCTGATATTGTTGTAAATTTTATTAATAAAGAGTCTATTTTAAAGTAAAATTTAATCAAGGAGTCTAGACTGAAAGCAGTAATTTTCGCAGGTGGTTTTGGTACCAGATTAAATGTTGATGGAGTTAAAATTCCTAAACCATTAACAAAAATAGGAAATGATCCTATAATTATTCATATCTTAAAAATTTATTCATTTTATAATATTAACGATTTTATTATTTGTTTAGGTTACAAAGGGGAACTAATAAAAAAATACTTTATTAATTTATTAAATAATTCTAAATTAAAAGGAGATATAAAAATATATGGCAAAGACATTAATTTAAAACTTAAAGATCCCAATTGGAATATTAATTTAGTCAATACTGGTTTAAATACACAAACTGGCGGAAGATTAAAAAAAATTTTTAAATTTATAAGAAACGATAAATTGTTTTGTTTCACTTATGGTGATGGATTGTCTGACATAAATATTAATAAATTAATTAATTTCCACAAAAAAAGTGATAAATTATGTACATTAACAGCAATACAACCAGTTCAAAGATTTGGAATTTTAAAATTAACAAAAAAAGGAACTGTTAAAAATTTTTCTGAGAAGCCAAAAATTTCCGAATGGATTAATGGAGGTTTTTTTGTTGCATCGCCAAAGGTTGTAAACTTTGTAACATCATTCAATGATCCTTGGGAAGGTAAACCGATAGATAATATTGTAAAAAATAAACAATTAATAGCTTATAAACACAGAGGTTTTTGGCATTGTTTGGATACTTTAAGAGACCAAAAAATGCTTAATAAATTATGGACATCTAAAAAAGCTCCGTGGAAAATTTGGTAAGAATTTACATTAAATAATTAAGAAATTAATTAATTCTTTTAAAAACGTCTATAATTATATCATTTGAAATTGGACCAGGTTTTTTTTGTTGAATCGCTGCTGGGCCAAAAATTTCTATTTTTTTATTATAAAGTGATTTTATTGGTTTTTTATTAATCTTTAAGCAATTAACATGTATGGACTTTCCAAAATTTTTTTTTGCATAAATCTCTTTAAATATATTTTTTTTAATATTTTTAATTTTGCAAATATTTTTTTTATATTGAAATTTCTGTACAAAGTATATAAATGGAAAATTAAAAGAACGTTTTATTTTAAAATTAAAAAAATGTTTTATTATTCCAAATAGATTAAAAATAATTTCTACTTTATTAATATTATCATTATGATCTAAAAAAAAGTGGGAGGGGGGTGACATTGTATTAAAAAACTTTAATGAATGATTATACTGGTACTCTTCTAGTGTTATTAAATCATTGACCTTAATTATATTTGAGTTTTTTAATAAACTAATTAGTTGAGATATACTTATTGCAACAAAGACTCTTTTAAATGATTTATAAATATATTGACATTTATTTTTATTAATTAATATTTTCAACTTTATACAATCTTTTTTATTTTCAAAATTAAATACAAAACCATCAATATATTTTTTTATTCTTTTTTGTGAAGAAAATATATTTCTTTTTGAATCATTTAATTGAGCTATCGTAGGAATATTTGAATGACAACCATTTTTATAAAAATTTAGTTTATTCAATAAGATTCTTGATTTTTTTAAAAAAATAAAAATTTTTTTATTAAAGTTTACTGTATTACAAAAGCCTCCCCATATATTTGAATGGCCACCATCTATCAGGCGATCATGTAAGCAACAATTATTAAGTTTGAAAATTTGATTATTGAACGAAAAAGCTTGTGTTGAATTTAATTTATTTACTTCAAATTTTTTATGTCTATTAAATGTAAGGGTATCTTTTAATATTCTTTTGGGTGAAATTACAATTGGTTTATATTTTTCTAGTTTTTTATACAAAATATAACTAGTAAATCCTGATCCAATGATTGCTATTTTATCCAAATAAAAACCTTAACATTCTATCTACTAATAAATTTCTTGGAAATTTCATATGCACTCCTTTTACTTGTAAATTTTTTCTTTGGTAAACAAAATTATCTTCGTTTAAAATTTTTTTCAAATTGTAAATTGTAATAGTATTAATTATTTTTAATTTGTATAAAATTCTAAATATAAATCTACTAAAAAAATCTCCGTATATAAGTATTTTAGATTTAATTCTTATAGTTGGTATTGATATAATATAAACTTTCGAGAAGCTTTTTTTTATTTTGTTAGCAAGAAAATTTTTGACAAAATTATATCTAGAATAAGTTTGGGTTTTTTCACAATAGGTATTTATATAAACTATTTTACTGTTTATTTTTGAAACTCTTTTAATATATTTGAAAGGATTGGTATAGTTTTTTTTTATAAAATTTTCGAAAGATTCATTCAAAGAGGAGTAATCGAAACCACATACAAAAATTAGATCAAATTTTTGGTAAAGTGTTTGTTTTCTCCAGCTTTGAATATATATTTTTTCTCTAAAGTAAATTTTTTTAATTATATTTATAAAATGATAACTTTTCCCAAAAATTAATATATTCTTTGTCAAGTTTTATTTATAATCTTTTTTTAATGTAATAAAATATAAAAAAACAAATTATATAAAATATTATTGAAAATATTTCATTAAAATAAGAAGCTAAGTATAAGCCAATCAACGCAATTGATAGATTTGTTAAATTAATTATCGTTAATGATAAAAAAATCGATCGTGTTTTTTTTAATAAGAGATGATGTATATGATCTTTATTGGGTTTAAAAATATTTTTATTCTTTTTTATTCTACTTATATTTACTGATAAAAAGTCAAAAATTATAAATGGACAACACCATATTATTTTAGCTGGATGTATATCTAATTTTTCTTTATGATAAATCATTAAACAACCCATTACGAAACCTAAAAAATAACTGCCGTTGTTACCTAAAAATATTTTTTGAAGACATGGTTTGAACAGTCCTAAGTTAATAAGTAGAATTGGTATTAGTATTGAAGCCATTAACAAATACCAATTAGTAAGATCTTGTTTTGTTGTATTTATTAAAACTAAAATTATCATTGAGTTGATAAATAAAGTGATGGCAACTCCATCCATACCATCAATATAATTATATGCATTAATTAATAAAAGTAGAGCTAAAAAAGAAAAAATTAATCCAATAGATCCTAATCCTACATTTCCTAAGTACTCATATTGACCAAGACTTGTTAAATAATAATTTTTTTCTAAAAAAAAAAATACAATAAATGATTTTAATAATATTTTATTTGTAGGGCCTAGTATATATTTGTCATCAATAAAACCTATTATTCCTATAAAAAATCCGTAGCTTAATATTATTTTAATATCGATATGATGATCAATAAATTTAGAGCATATAATTAGTGCTGTTATTAATATCAAACCTCCCGTGTAAGGAGTGGGATAATCGTGAGTTTTTCTTGTATTTGGAATATCGTACAAACTAAATTTTTTAGCAAAAAAATAAAAAAAAAAGATTAAAATAAAACTAATTAAGGATGATGCAAAATAAATCATTATATTAAAATTAAAGCATTTCTATTTAAACTAGAGATCTAAAGATTTGAATTTGATAAAAATTTATACTATTGTTCATATAATAATCATTTTCTATCAAATTAAATAAAGATTTAATATAATATATTTATTTTATAAATTTTAAAACTTGCAAGTTTACAATACCATTATAATTCTTAATTTGTGATTAAATTAAGCATTTTAATTCCTACCTATAATTTTTCTACAGGAGTATTTTTAATATTAAAAAAAATTTTATCAGAAAAAAAATTCGTAAATGAAATCATAATTTCTGATAATTCGAAAAATAAATCTGTCTTTAATATATATCAAAGATTTAGATTTAAATTAAAAATTAAATACCTTCATAACATGCCGTCAACTATTCCCCAAAAAAATTGGCAATACTTGATAAAACTCTCAAAATGCGATTATTTTGTAGTTTTGCATCATGATGATATCCCGGTAGAAATAGATTTTTTTAAAAAAATTCATCAACTGATAAATTTTTATGGCAGACCTGATATACTAAGCATTAATACTTCAATAAATGATTCTACTATTTTAAATAACCGTATCCATACCCATGCATTTATAAGGAAAATTATTTTAAAGTATTTTTTAAATTACTTAATTTTTAGAAACGTTATAGGCCCTTTATCGAGTTTAATTATAAAAAAAAATAAATTTAAAGAATATCATTTTGATAAAAGATTAAATTGGCTGATAGATGTAAAATTTTATTTACAACATTTAAGATCAACTAGAATAGTAGTAAGTGATTTAATTTCTGTAAAAAGTCTTTTGCTTAATAAAGAATCTTTAACTTTAAAAATTAAAAATAAGTTTTTTCTACATGGCAAAGAAAAAAGAATTATTACAAAAGAAAAACTCTATATATATTCGATTTTAGATTTTCCTTTTTGGTGTTGTTATCGAATATTTTCTTATACCTTTTTTCTTTTAAAGAAGCTTTTTATTAATCTAGTAATAAAAAAAAAGAGTTAATTAAATAATCTTTAATAAGAGTAGATTAAATAATCTTCAATAAAAGAGTAATAAAATTTATATTTCAGTACAAATTTTTTTTTGAGAAAAGTTGAATTGAATGTATGTAATTTATATTTAATTTTTATTTTTACAATATATCTAAATAAAAGTGATAATTAATTTTTACTAAGAAGATATGGTAAATTTCTGTCTTTTTTTGAAACAATAATTTTATTAGACAGTTGTGGTAATATCGATTTAAAGTTAAAACCACAGTCTAATTTTTTTATATGTTTTTTTTTAAAAAAATAAATTATTTTAGTCTTTTTAAGAGTCAAAAAACCATGAGCACAATATGAAGGTAAAAAATATAAAAAACTATCGTTGCATGAAATAATTTTTTTATATAGTTTGCCAAAATTTTTTTTTCTAAGGTCTACTAAATAATCAACTATTTTTCCTTCGATTACATAAATATATCTTCCAGAAGAATTTCTTTTTTTGTAATAATGAAATCCACGAAAAACATTTTTTTTCGAAGTTGTTAAAAAACTTTGTTTGATGTAGATATTATTATCGAAAAATTTTTTAAAGTCTCCTCTTTTATCTTTATGTATAAAAATTTTTTTTTTTTTAAACATTATGCGTAAAAAAATATTGTAATCTTTCATTTAATGAAAATTTTGGTTTCCAGTAAAAACTATTATTTTTGATATATATTTTCCTTATTCTATTATTTTTTTTGTATTTAATATTTAAGTCTGGATATAGTTTCTTTACAACAGCACAAATTGATTTTACGGAAATAATTTTTTGTTGATGGCAATGAATTTCTTTTGGTCTTTTTTTATCTTTGATATATCTTATTAATAAATCTATTAGGTCATCAATATAAATAGGCGCCATATAATAATTTTTTTCTTTTATTACTAAAGTTTTATTTTTTTTTGCGTGCATAATAATTTCATTAAATATCTTTTTTCTTTTATCCGATGGTCCGAAAGTATCGTAAATTATAATATTAAATATCTTAATCTTATTTTTAATTTCATAGTATTTTAAAAATGGCAAAAGGGCTTCTTTAGAGGAGGAATAAAAGTTTATTCTATTTTTTTTATTATTTTCATACTGAAAATATGAACAAACATTAAAAAAAGATATATTATTCTTTTTCGAAAGAGTTTCTATTATATTAATTGGATAGACTAAATTGGCGTTAATTATTTCTTTAATATTTTTATTCGTATGATTCTTTATATATTTAGTTGCAAAATTTAAAACTTTTATTTTCTTATTTTCAATATTTTCAATATTTTTAATATTTCTTTTTAAGTAAATAATGTTTTTTTGTTTAAATTTTTTAATAAAATTTTTACCAATAAATCCAGTATGACCAGTAATAATAATCATTTTTAATTTGAGGATTTTTTCTTTGAGTGACTTTTTAAATAAATAATGTTAATCATAATTTTGTAATATTAGCATAGTCATTGTTAAAAACTTTTTATTATTTTGAATAAAATATCTAGTATTTTCTGGAAAAAAAAGAAAGTTCTTGTTACGGGTCATACTGGCTTTAAAGGAGCTTGGTTAGTGCTTTGGCTTTATTTAATGGGAGCAAAGGTTTATGGAATATCTTTAAGGCCTAAAAAATTATCACTATTCAGAATAGCACGTATAGATAAATTTGTTTCAAATTATTACTTTGATATTTCTAATAAAAGAAGGTTAACAAGTACAATATTAAAAATTAATCCTGAAATAGTTTTTCATTTAGCTGCTCAAGCTATAGTTAAAGATTCCTTTATTAATACAATAAAAACTCTTAAAACAAATATAATCGGTACAGCTAATATTCTTGAATCAATTAAGAATTTTTCAAAATTAAAAAGATTGAAAGCTATAATTGTTGTTACGTCAGACAAATGTTATGCTAATCAAAAAAATGTAAGATACACAGAAGAAGATAAATTAGGTGGAGACGATCCATATAGCGCAAGTAAAGCATCCGCAGAAATAATTACAAATGCTTACCAAAAATCCTTTTTTTTTAAAAGAAATTTTTCGATTGCAACAGTTAGAGCTGGAAATGTTATTGGTGGTGGCGACTGGGCTAATAATAGATTAGTCCCAGATATTATAAGATCGCTAAAGTCTAGAAATACTTTATTAATTAGGAATCCAAATTATGTTAGACCGTGGCAACATGTTCTAGAGCCATTATCTGGCTATCTGTTATTAGCTAAACATCTATATAAAAATAAAAAAAAATTTTCAGGTAGCTGGAATTTTGGACCATCTATTAATGAAAAAATTAAAGTTACTAATTTTATTAAAATTTTTCAAAGTAAACAAAAGATAAAAATTAACTATTTGATAAAAAAAGAAAAAAATTACAACGAAACTAAATATTTAAGTTTAAATATTAATAAAGCTAGAAAAGAACTAAAATGGAGACCAGTATTAAATATTTACAGCGCTATAGGTCTAACTTCGTCATGGTATAATAGTTGGTTTAGTGGCGATGATATTTTAAAAAAAACCATCTCACAAATTATTGAATATAAAAAATTAAGAAACAATTTATGAAAAATCTTACAATATCTAATCAAATAGATTTATTAATTGATAACTTTCTTTATGAGAAAAAAGAAGAACAATTTATTCCTGGTTTAACTCCAGTACCAGTTTCTGGGAAAGTTATAGGAAAAGAGGAGAGAAAATTAATGATTTTATCTTCTCTAGAAGCTTGGTTGACAACAGGACATTTCAACGAAGATTTTCAAAAAAGACTATCAGAAGCGGTTGGTTCAAAATTGTCGATAACCGTAAACTCTGGATCTTCAGCAAATTTAATTGCATTTAGTACACTTACATCTGATATTTTAAAAGATAGATCTATAAAAGAAGAAGATGAAGTTATTACTGTTGCTGCGGCTTTTCCTACAACGGTAAATCCAATTATTCAAAATAGAGCTGTTCCAGTTTTTGTTGATATTGATTTAAAAACTTACAATATTAACTGTGATTTAATTGAAAAAGCAATTAGCAAAAAAACCAAAGCAATAATGATTGCTCATACTTTGGGAAATCCTTTTAATATTAAGCGTGTTAAGGAGATTTGTGAAAAATATAATTTGTGGCTGATACAAGATAATTGTGACGCTCTTGGTGCAAAATTTGATGGAAAAAAACTAGGCGAATATGGAGATATTAACACAGTAAGTTTTTATCCTGCCCATCACATAACTATGGGAGAAGGGGGGGCCGTTTGTTTTAATAGTATGAAATTAAAAAAAATAGCCGAATCTTATAGAGATTGGGGTAGGGACTGTTATTGCGAAACTGGCAAAGATAATACCTGCAACAAAAGATTTAATTGGAATTTTCCAGGTTTACCGAGTGGTTATGATCATAAATATACTTACACACACACAGGTTACAATTTAAAAATCACAGACATGCAAGCTGCTTGCGGTTTAGCTCAAATTGATAAGCTGGAAGAATTTATTCAAAAAAGGAATGAAAATTTTATGTACCAACAAAATAATTTTCAAGAATTAGAAGATTTTTTTATATTGCCTGAACCAACATATAATTCCCAACCCTCTTGGTTTGGATACTTGTTAACAATTAAAGATAAATCAAGAATTTCAAGAAATGATTTAGTTAAATTTTTAAATCAAAGAAATATTGGAACTAGATTATTATTTTCTGGCAATATAGTTAGACAGCCATATTTTCGAAATAAAAAATATAAAATTATTGGTGATTTAGTCAATACAGATAAAGTGATGAATGATAGTTTTTGGATTGGAGTGTATCCAGGTTTAAAAAAACAACAATTAGATTACATATTTCAAAGCGTTAAAGAATATCTTAAGCTATAAAATTTTATTTTCGGGGGTATTCAAACATGTAAAGCATAGACCTTTCGATATGATAAGCCTCAACTGGAAAAAATTTGTATGTCATCGATTTATATAATTTTTTATAAACAGTAATTGGCCACTGTCTAACAATCTCAGATCTAACGATCATACAACCACCAGGAACAAATGTTATGTATCTAGGAGCATCTCTATTAAATAAATATTGATGTAAATCATTTATAGTTTTAAAAAATTTACCTTTTTCTAATTTTCTAGCATACCAATTATCAGTAAATTCTAAATATAATCCAGGACTAGTTTGTTGTGCAATAAATTTTGGTTTATTTCTTAAAAATCTACTAATAATATTTGAATTTTTTTCTTGAAAATTTTCATTTTTATCTAAGTGACCGCAATTATAAAGAGGGACAAACCCCCTTTTTTTAATTCTCACTAAGAATCTTCCTTTATTAATATGTCTTGGTATTATATTTCCTTTGATAAAGCCTAAAAACTCTGGAAGCCTGTTGTAATTTTTAATTATAAAATAGAAATAATCAGCAATATTAAATCCATAATGTTTACTACTGAAATAAATCTTTGAGTTTCTAATTTTTTCTGGAATTAAATTTGTTTTGGTACTTTGGTCGTAAATAATTATTTTTTTTTTATTTAAAATATTAATTAATGTAGCAGGGTTATGATTATAATTGCTTATTATCCATTTTATATTCATAATGTTCTTGGAAAGTATTATTTAATATATCTAATATAACCTATATCTAATTTTAAATTAAATATTTTTGAATATTTAAGAACTAATATTATCAGTATTTATTATTTCATTGAATTTTTAAGGTATTTGAATTTTACATTATTCATTTTTCAATAATTGATAGTTTATCTTTTAGAAAATTAGTATTTAGTTATTGATTTATTATAGATTAAATAGTTTTTTTGTATGACAATTTGTTTTTAAATCTAAAAAAAAAAATTATTTACATTTTATAACTATTTATATACAAAACATTGCCTGGTGATTATTGCAAAGGAGTAACACCCGATCCCATTCCGAACTCGGCAGTTAAGCCCTTTAGCGCCAATGGTACTTTGTCTTAAGGCACGGAAGAGTAGGTCGTTGCC
>Ga0169931_10002539_pt1 | contig 29693 bp, 26 predicted proteins | sample Kivu_15m_20L_FD_129675 | JGI IMG/M metagenome (GOLD analysis project Ga0169931, IMG submission 129675) | Freshwater microbial communities from Lake Kivu, Western Province, Rwanda to study Microbial Dark Matter (Phase II) - Kivu_15m_20L... | ecosystem: Environmental > Aquatic > Freshwater > Lake...
GCGTGCGGGCAGCCCACGCGCACCACGCCCTCCATCGGCAGGTCGAAGTGCTTGTGCATCGTCGGGATGCCCGACAGCGAGGCGGCGGCGACCGTGACCCCGTGGTAGCCCTTGACGCGGGCCAGGATCTTCTTCTTCTGCGGCCGGCCGCGCGCGTTGTTGTAGTAGCGCACCAGCTTGACCGCGGTGTCGTTGGATTCCGAGCCCGAGTTCGCGAACAGCACGCGCGTCATCGGTACCGGCGCCCAGCGCACGAGCGCCTGCACGAGCTCGGTCACCGGCCCCGGCACCTTGCCCGAGAAGGAGTGGTAGTAAGGCAGGGCCTGCATCTGGCGCGTGGCGGCCTCCACCAGGCGGCGCTCGGAGAAACCCAGCGAGGCGCACCACAGCCCGGCCATGCCCTCGAGGTAGCGCTGGCCGTGCTCGTCGAGCACGTGCACGCCCTCGCCGCGCACGATGACCAGCGGGCCCTCCTGCTCGAGCTGGCGCAACTGGGTGTAGGGGTGCAGGTGGTGGCGCGTGTCGGCCAGCGCGGCGGCGGTCAGGGTCATCGCTTGCTTCTCTTGGCGGGGTGTGCGGCCCGGCAGGGCAGCCGCCGCGTGCGGCCACCCCCTCCTCCAGGACGACCCTGATTGTGCAATCGCCCGCCACCGGCGGCGAGGCCGAACAAACCCCGAGGACGGGTGGCGCCGCCGATGCGGCGGGTGGGCTGATGGTTTTCCATCGCTTGCTCACAAAGAAGTTTCATTGAACCCTGCAAGTGCTTGGTTCTGATAGTGTTTTTTCGCGGTTCCGGCCTCGAAAACCCGCTCTAAGTGCTTGATTCCATTGCACTTTTTCTTGCAGTCGCGTTGACCGGGCGCAGAAAAATGCGCTAAAGTGCGAGGAAGTGCAGGAAAGTGGGTTTTTGTGTCTGGTTTCGCGTTCAAGGGGGGTCCGGTGCTCACGCTGGACGGGAAGGGGCGGCTCACCGTCCCGGCCCGCTGGCGTGACCTGCTGATGTCCGCCGTGGGCGGCGAGATGATGGTCAGCAAGAGCCACGTGCGCTGTCTCTCCCTCTTCCCGCGCCCGGTGTGGGACCAGTTCGAAGCCCGCCTGAACGCGCTGCCGGCCTCGGCCGACGGCTTGCGGCGCCTGTACATCGGCAGCGCCACCGAGGTGACGATCGACAGCGCCTCGCGCGTGCTGCTGCCCCCCGAGCTGCGGGCCTGGGCCGGCCTGGAGCGCGAAGTGGTGTTCATGGGCCTGGGCAACCGCTTCGAGCTCTGGGACAAGGCGCGCTACGACGCGCACGAGGCCGCCGTGCTCGAGCAGGACATGACTGCCCAGCTCGACAGCCTGGTCATCGGGTGAGCCGCTTGGACGACGCCGGTGCGCCGCACACCCCCTGGAGCCACACCACCGTCCTGCTGCAGGAGGCGGTGGACGCCGTCCTCACGCGCCCGGACGGCTGCTACGTGGACGGCACCTTCGGCCGCGGCGGGCACACGCGCGCGCTGCTGGCGCGCCTGGCCCCGGCCGGGCGTGTGCTCGCCTTCGACAAGGACCCGCAGGCCGTGTCCAGCGCCGCGGCGCTGGCCGACCCCCGGCTGGAGATCGTGCACGCCAGCTTCGCCAGTCTGGCGCAGCACGCAGCCGGCCGCGGCCTCGCGCAGGTGCACGGGGTGCTGCTGGACCTGGGCGTCAGCAGCCCGCAGATCGACGACCCCGCGCGCGGGTTCAGCTTCCGCCACGACGCGCCGCTGGACATGCGCATGGACACGACCCGCGGCGAGACCGCCGCGGACTTCCTGGCGCGCGCCGACGAGCGCCGCATTGCCGAGGTGATCCGTGACTACGGCGAAGAACGGTTTGCTGTTCCGATTGCAAAGGCGCTTGTCGCTCGCCGCCAGGGCGGACAGCCGGTGCAGCGCACCGGCGAGCTCGCCGCGCTCGTGGCTCGTGCGGTCCGCACCCGCGAGCCGGGGCAGGACCCGGCCACGCGCACTTTTCAAGCTCTACGGATTCTCGTCAATGCCGAGCTCGAGGAGCTGGAGCAAGGCCTGAAGGCCGCGCTCGCCCTGCTCGCGCCCGAAGGACGCCTGGCCGTGATCAGCTTCCATTCGCTGGAGGACCGCATCGTCAAGAGCTTCATCGCGCGCGAGAGCCGCGAGGCCTTCGACCGGCGCGCGCCCTTCGCGCCGCCGCCGCCGCTGCGGCTGCGCGCGCTGGCACGAGTGAGGCCTTCGGCGGCCGAGGTTGCGGCCAACCCGCGCGCGCGCTCGGCCATCATGCGCGTGGCCGAGCGCACCGGAGCTCCGCTCTGATGACCGCTCGCGCGCTGCTGAACCTCGCCCTGGCGGTGGCGTTGCTCGCCAGCGGCCTGCTGCTGGTGCGCTCGGCCTACGAGACGCGGCGCCTGTTCAGCGCTTTGGAGCGCGCTCAGGTCGAGGCGCGCCAGCTCGAGGTCGAGCAGCAGCGCATGGAAGCCGAGCGCCTGGCGCAGGCGACGCCGCTGCGCGTGGAGCGGGTGGCGCGCGAGAAGCTGCAGATGCGCACCGCCAACCCGGCGGTCACCCACTGGCTGCACGACCCCGAGCGCGCCGCGCCGCTGAAGGAGGCCAAGCCTTGAAGACGCCGCTGCCGGCCGTCGGACGCGGCGTGAACTTCGCCACCAGCCCGCTGCTGGCGAGCAAGACGCCGCCCTGGCGCTCGCGCTTCGTCGTCGTGCTGCTGGCGCTGGCCTTCGGGGTGCTGCTCGGCCGGGCCCTGTACGTGCAGGTGATCGAGGCCGACTTCTTCGTCGCCCAGGGCGAGAAGCGGCACGTCCACGAGCTGCCGCTGGCGGCCAGCAGCGGGCGCATCCTCGACCGCCACGGGGTCGTGCTCGCCTCCAGCGTGCAGGCGCCCTCGGTCGCCGCCAACCCGCGCGAGTTCCAGGCCGACGTCGAGCAGCGCAAGGCGCTGGCAGCCCTGCTGCAGATGCCGGTGTCCGAGCTCGACGAGCGCACCGACGGCCGCGCCGCCTTCGCCTGGCTGCGGCGCCAGGTCGACGAGGCCACCTGGCAGCGCGTGCAGGCGCTGGGCGTGAACGGGGTCCACCGCGTCAACGAGTTCAGGCGCGTCTACCCCGACGGCGACGCCGCGGCCCACATCGTCGGCTTCACCGGCATCGACGGCACGGGGCAGGAGGGCATCGAGCTCGCCTTCCAGCCGCGGCTGCAGGGCGAGGACGGCTCGCGCCGGGTCGTGCGCGACCGGCTCGGGCGCATCGTCGAGGACGTGGGCAGCCGCGTCGAGCCCCGCCACGGCAGCGATGTCGTGCTGTCGATCGACAGCAAGGTGCAGTTCTTCGCCTGGCAGCGGCTGCGCGACGCGGTCGAGCAGCACGGCGCCAAGGCCGGCAGCGCCGTGGTGCTCGACGCGCGCAGCGGCGAGATCCTGGCGCTGGCCAACGTGCCGAGCTTCAACCCCGGGCAGCGACAGAACCTCACCGGCGAACAACTGCGCAACCGGGCGCTGACCGACATCTTCGAGCCCGGCTCGACGATGAAGCCCTTCGTCGCGGCCTGGGCTCTGGAGTCCGGCCGCGTCACGCCCGAGACCGTGATCGACACCTCCCCGGGCACCATCGTCATCACCGGCTCGCAGATCCGCGACACCCATCCCCATGGCGCGCTCACGGTGGCCGGCGTGATCCAGAAGTCCAGCAACGTCGGCACCGTCAAGCTGGCGATGCAGATGTCCCCGCGCGAGATGTGGGAGCTGTACTCGCAGGCGGGCTTCGGACAGAAGCCGCAGATCGACTTCCCCGGCGCCGTCACCGGCAAGCTGCGCCCGTGGAAGACCTGGCGCCCGGTGGAGCAGGCGACCATGAGCTACGGCTACGGTGTCTCGGCCTCGCTGCTGCAGCTCGCCCGCTCCTACACCGTCTTCGCGCGTGATGGCGAGCTCATCCCCGTGACCATGCTCAAGCGCGAGCAGCCGGCGCAGGGCCTGCCCGTCATCTCGCCGAAGACGGCGCGTCAGATGCGCGAGATGCTGCGCGCTGCCGCCGGGCCCGGCGGCACCGCGCCCAAGGCGCAGGCGCTGGGCTACTCGGTGGGCGGCAAGACGGGCACGGCGCGCAAGCACGAGGGACGCGGCTACGCGAGCAACCGCTACCGCGCCTGGTTCGTCGGCTTCGCGCCCGCGAGCGACCCGCGCATCGTCGTCGCCGTCATGGTCGACGAGCCGAGCAAGGGCGTGTACTACGGCGGCGAGATCGCCGCGCCGGTGTTCAGCCAGGTCGTGCAGCAGACGCTGCGCATGATGAACGTGCCCACCGACATCGAGGTGCGGCCGCAGATCGTGGTGCAGCCCGGCGCCGCGGAGCTGGAGAGCTTCTGATGCGGCAGCCGCTCCCCTCCGCGCCCGCCGCCGCGGCCTGGCTCGCGCCGCGCCTGCGCGGCGCGCTGCGCACCGACCACCGGCAGGTGCGGCCCGGCGACGCCTTCCTCGCCTGGCGAGGCGCGCGCCACGATGCGCGCGCGCACGTGCCGGCGGCGCTGCAGGCGGGCGCGGCGGCCTGCCTCGTGGAGGCCGAGGGCGCCCTGGCCCTGCCCGGCCTGGACGACCCGCGCGTGGCCGCGCTGCCGGGCCTCGAGCGCGTGGCCGGCGAGATCGCCGACGCCTGCCTGGGCGCGCCCAGCGCGCGCCTGGACGTCATCGCCGTCACCGGCACCAATGGCAAGACCTCGACCGCCTGGTGGGTGGCGCAGGCGCTGGCCGCCCTCGGCCGCCGCTGCGGCGTCGTCGGCACCCTGGGCGTGGGTGAGCCGCCGGCGCTGGCCGCCACCGGCCTGACCACGCCCGACGCCGTCGCGCTGCAGGCGGCCTTCGCCGCCTTCGCGCAGGCCGGCCTCGGCGCCTGCGCGATCGAGGCTTCGTCCATCGGCCTGGACCGGCACCGCCTGGCCGGCACGCGCGTGGCGGTGGCGGCCTTCACCAACCTCACGCGCGACCACCTCGACTACCACGGCACCATGGAGGCCTACTGGGCCGCCAAGCGGCGCCTGTTCGACTGGCCGGGTCTGCGTGCCGCGGTGGTCAATGTCGACGACGCGCACGGCGCGGCGCTGGCTGGCGAGCTGGCCGCCGAGGGCCGCCCCGGGCTGGCCCTTTGGACGGTCTCACGGCGGGGTGCGGCGCCCTCGGCCCGGCTGCAGGCGCGCGCGCTGCGCCAGGCTGGCGCGGGCCTGGCCTTCGAGCTGGTCGAGGACGGGCAGGCCCACCCGGTGGTCACTGGGCTGCTGGGCGACTACAACGTGGACAACCTGCTCGTCGTGGCCAGCTGCCTGCGCGCCCTGGGCCTGCCGCTGGCCGCGGTGGCGCGCGCGCTCGGGCCGCTTTCCCCGGTGCCCGGGCGCATGCAGGCCGTGCGGCTGGAGGCCTCGGGCGCGCTGCCCGAGGTGGTGGTCGACTACGCGCACACGCCCGACGCGCTGGAACAGGCTCTCGCCGCCCTGACCCCGCGCGCGGCAGCGCGCGGCGGCGCCCTGTGGTGCGTCTTCGGCTGCGGTGGCGACCGCGACGCGAGCAAGCGCCCGCTGATGGGCGCGGTGGCCGCGCGCGGCGCCCAGCGCGTCGTCGTCACGAGCGACAACCCGCGCAGCGAGCCCCCGGGCGAGATCCTGCGCCAGGTGCTCGCCGGCACCGCCGGTGCCCCGGCCCGGGTGCAGGCCGTCGAGGACCGGCGCGACGCGATCGCGCTCGCGCTGCGCGAGGCCGCGCCCACCGATCTGGTGCTTCTGGCCGGCAAGGGCCACGAACAGACGCAGGAGATCGGCGGCGCCAGGCGGCCCTTCTCCGACACCGAGGAGGCCCTGCGCGCGCTGCGCCTGCGGGTGGCCGCGGAGGCCCGCGCATGAGCCTGATGACGCTGCGCGAGGCCCAGGCCCTGCTGCCCGGCGCGCGCCTGGTCGGTGACGGCGCGACGGCCTTCGCGCGCGTGCACAGCGACACGCGCACGCTGCGCCCGGGTGACCTCTTCGTCGCGCTGCGCGGCGAGCGCTTCGATGCCCACGACTTCCTGCCGCAGGCGCGCTCGGCCGGCGCGGTGGCGGCGCTGGCCGAGCGCGGGCTCGCGCAGGCCGGCCTGCCCGGCCTGGAGGTGGACGACGCGCTGACGGCCCTGCAGGCCCTGGCCGCCGCCTGGCGCCAGCGCTACGACGGCCCGCTGGTGGCCGTGGCCGGCAGCAACGGCAAGACCACGGTCACGCAGATGGTCGGCGCCGTCCTGCGCGCGGCCCACGGCGACGCCGGCTTCGCCACCGAGGGCAACCTGAACAACCACATCGGCGTGCCGCTGACGCTGCTGCGCCTGCGCCCCGAGGGCCCGGGCCGGCACCGCGCCGCCGTCGTCGAGCTCGGCATGAACCACCCCGGCGAGATCGCGCTGCTGGCGCGCATCGCCGCGCCCGCGGTCGCGCTGGTCAACAACGCCCAGCGCGAGCACCAGGAGTTCATGGACGGCGTCGAGGCCGTGGCGCGCGAGAACGGCGCCGCGATCGAGGCCCTGCCACCCGGCGGCACCGCCATCTTCCCGAGCGACGACCCGATGGCGCCGGTCTGGCGCGCCCAGGCGGGCGCGCGCGCGGTGCTGGGTTTCGCGCTCGGGGCCGGCGGCAACGCCGCTCAGGTGCGGGCCGAGCCCCTGGCCGACGTGAGTGCCGACGCGCACTGGGACGCCGCGGCCCTGGCCTGGCAGGTGCGCCTGCGCACCCCCGCGGGCGCGGTGGACTTAGCGCTGCGCCTGCCGGGCGTGCACAACGTGCGCAACGCCCTGGCCGCCGCCGCCTGCGCGCTGGCCGCGGGCGTGGCGCCGGAGGCGATCGGCCGCGGGCTCGGCGGCTTCGCGCCGGTGTCGGGCCGCTCGCAGGCCCGTGCCCTGCGCTGGCGCGGGCAGCGCGCCACGCTGGTGGACGACAGCTACAACGCCAACCCCGACTCCGTGCTCGCCGCCATCGACGTGCTGGCCGCCTTGCCCGGACCGCGCTGGCTGGTGCTGGGCGACATGGGCGAGGTCGGCAGCCAGGGGCCCGCCTTCCACGCCGAGGTCGGCGCCCATGCCCGCGCGCGCGGGCTCGAGCACCTGTGGTGCGCCGGCGCGCTGAGCGCGCACGCCGCCCGCGCGGCCGGCGGCGCGGCGCGGCACTTCGACACCGTCGAGGCCCTGTTGCAGGCGCTGCCGGCCCAGGGTCCGCAGGCGCTGTCGGTGCTGGTCAAGGGCTCGCGCTTCATGCGCATGGAGCGCGTCGTGCAGGCGCTGAGCGCCACCGAGGAGGCCGCATGCTGCTGAGCCTCTCCCAGTGGCTGCTGGCGCTGTACCCCGAGGAACTGGGCTTCCTGCGCGTGATCCAGTACCTGACCTTCCGCGCCGTCATGGCGGCGATGACGGCGCTGCTGATCGGCCTGGCCTTCGGGCCCTGGGTCATCCGCCGCCTGACCGCGCTGAAGATCGGCCAGCCCATCCGCAGCTACGGCGTGCAGTCGCACCTGGGCAAGCGCGGCACGCCCACCATGGGCGGCGTGCTCGTGCTCATCGGCATCGGCGTGTCGACCTTCCTGTGGTTCGACTGGACCAACCGCTTCTGCTGGGCGGTGATGCTGGTGACCTTCGGCTTCGGCGCCATCGGCTGGGCCGACGACTGGCGCAAGGTCGTGCGCAAGGACCCCGAAGGCATGCCCTCGCGCGAGAAGTTCTTCTGGCAGTCGCTGGTCGGCCTGCTGGCGGCGACCTACCTCGCCTTCGCCGTCTCCGAAACCTCCAACGTGCGCGTGCTCGACCTGATCGTGCGCTGGGTCACGAGCGGCTTCGACACCGACCTCTCGCCCAAGGCCGACCTGATGGTGCCTTTCTTCAAGACCGTCAGCTATCCGCTGGGCGTGTTCGGCTTCATCGCGCTGAGCTGGTTCGTCATCGTCGGCGCGAGCAACGCGGTCAACTTCACCGACGGCCTGGACGGCCTGGCCATCATGCCGGTGGTGCTGGTGGGCTCGGCGCTGGGCATCTTCGCCTACGTCACCGGCAGCGCGGTGTACTCGAAGTACCTGCTCTTCCCCCACATCCCGGGCTCGGGCGAGCTGCTGATCTTCTGCGGCGCGCTCGCCGGCGCGGGCCTGGCCTTCCTGTGGTTCAACACCAACCCGGCGCAGGTCTTCATGGGCGACGTCGGCGCGCTCGCGCTCGGCGGTGCCCTGGGCACCATCGCCGTCATCACGCGCCAGGAGATCGTGCTCGCCATCATGGGCGGCATCTTCGTCGCCGAGGCGCTGAGCGTGATCGTGCAGGTGGCGTGGTTCAAGTACACGAAGCGCCGCTACGGCGAGGGCCGGCGCATCCTGCTGATGGCGCCGCTGCACCACCACTTCGAGAAGAAGGGCTGGGCCGAGACCCAGGTCGTGGTGCGCTTCTGGATCGTGACCATGCTGCTGTGCCTGGTGGGCCTGGCCAGCCTGAAGCTGCGGTGAGGGCGGGGCGGTGAAGGCGCTGCAGGACAAATCGGTGCTGGTGCTGGGCCTCGGGCTGTCGGGCCTGGCGATGGCGCGCTGGTGCGCGCGCCACGGCGCGCGCGTGACGGTGTGGGATTCGCGTGCGCAGCCGCCGCAGGCGCCGGCGCTGGCCGCCGACTGCCCGGGCGCGGTGCTGCGCAGCGGCGGGGCCCTCGGGCCCGAGGCGCTGGACGGCGTGGACTGGCTGCTCAAGAGCCCCGGCCTGTTCCCGCACGACCCGGCCGTGGCGCCGCTGCTGCAGGCGGCGCAGGCGCGCGGCCTGCGCTGCGGCGGCGAGCTCGACCTGTTCACGGTCGCGCTGGCCGAGCTGAAGGCCGACAGCGGCTACGCGCCGCAGCTGCTGGCCGTCACCGGCACCAACGGCAAGACGACGACCACGGCGCTGACCGCGCTGCTGGTGGAGCGCGCGGGCCGGCGCGCGCTGGCGGCCGGCAACATCGGCCCGACCATGCTCGACACGCTGGCGCAGCAGCTCGACGCCGGGACGCTGCCGCAGGTCTGGGTGCTGGAGCTGTCGAGCTTCCAGCTCGCCGACGCGCAGGGCTTCGAGCCCGACGCCGCGGTGGTGCTGAACCTGACGCAGGACCACCTCGACTGGCACGGCTCGATGGCCGCCTACGGCCAGGCCAAGGCGCGCATCTACGGCCCGGCCGACGGCCGCACCGTCGCGGTGGCCAACCGCGACGACCCGGCCGTCGCCGCCATGGTGACGCCCGCGCCTGCCGCGCCGGCAGGCAAGGGGCCCCGGGGCGCGTCCCGGCCGCAGCCGCGCGAGGTGCTGCGCTTCGGCCTGGGTGCGCCGCAGGCGCCGGGCGACTTCGGCCTCGTCGTCGAGGGCGGCATGGCCTGGCTGGTGCGCGCCCTGCCCGACGAGGAGCCGGCCACGCGCCGCCGCCGCGATGCGAATGCCGCCGCCGAGCCGCCGGAGCTGCACCTGCAGCGCCTGATGCCGGCCGACGCGCTGCGCCTGCGCGGCCGCCACAACGCCGCCAACGCGCTGGCGGCGCTGGCGCTGGCCACCGCCATCGGCTGCCCGCTCGCGCCCATGCTGCACGGCCTGCGCGAGTATCGCGGCGAGCCGCACCGCGTCGAGCCCGTGGGCTCGGCCGGCTCTGTCGAGGCCTTCGACGACAGCAAGGGCACGAACGTCGGCGCCACGGTGGCCGCGCTCGACGGTCTGGGGGCCGACAAGGCACCGGCGCGGCTGGTGGTCATCCTCGGCGGCGACGGCAAGGGGCAGGACTTCGCGCCGCTGGCCGCGCCGGTGGCGCGGCACGCCCGCGCCGTGGCCCTGATCGGCCGTGACGCGCCCGCGATCGAAGCCGCGCTGCAGGCCGACGCCGCTGCGGCGCAGGTGCCGCGCGCGCACCACGCCACGCTCGAGGAGGCGGTGACCTGGTGCTTCGCCCAGGCCCACGACGGCGACGCCGTGCTGCTGAGCCCGGCCTGCGCCAGCCTGGACATGTTCCGCAACTACGGGCACCGCGCCGAGGTCTTCGTCGCCGCGGTGCAGGCCCTGGCGGCCGAGCGTGGGGAGGTGCTCTCGTGAGCCGCGCTGCCGCGTCCCCGGCGGCCGGGCCGATGGCCTGGCTGGCTGCGTGGTCGCCGCGGGCCTGGCTGGCCGCGCGCCGCGCCCGTGCCGAGGCCGTGGGCACGCTGCCGGTGCGCGACCGCTTCGAGGCCGCGCCCGCCGGCCGGCTGCACGGCTTCGACCACGCGCTCGCGCTGGGCGTGGCTGCGCTCGTGCTGCTGGGCATGGTCATGGTGTATTCGGCCTCGGTCGCGCTGCCCGACAGCCCCAAGTTCGCACGCTACGAGCCCACGCACTTCCTCGTGCGCCACGTGCTGGCCATCGGCCTGGGGCTGTTCGCCGCGCTGCTCGTGACGCGGGTGCCCGTCGCCTTCTGGGAGAAGCACGCGGGGCTGCTCTACGTGCTCGCCCTCGTGGGGCTGGTGCTGGTGCTGCTGCCCTTCGTCGGCAAGGTGGTGAACAACTCGCGGCGCTGGATCCCGCTGGGGGTGATGAACTTCCAGCCCTCGGAGTTCGCCAAGCTGGCCGTGGCCCTGTATGCCGCGAGCTACATGGTGCGCAAGATGGAAGCGCGCGAGAACTTCGTCCGCGCCGTCTGGCCCATGGCGCTGGCGGTGCTGTTCACCGGGCTGCTGCTGCTGCGCCAGCCCGACATGGGCGCCTTCCTGGTGCTGGGCACGATCGCGATGGGGGTGCTGTTCCTCGGCGGGGTCAACGCGCGCGGCTTCTTCCTCGTCTCGGCCATGGCACTGATCGCCGTGGGCTCCATCCTGGCCTTCGACGACCTGCGGCGCGAGCGCATCCTGGCCTACCTCGACCCCTGGGACCCTGGGCATGCCCAGGGCAAGGCCTACCAGCTCACGCACTCGCTCATCGCCTTCGGCCGCGGCGGCCTGTTCGGCCAGGGCCTGGGCTCGTCCGTGGAGAAGCTTCATTACCTGCCCGAGGCCCACACCGACTTCATGCTCGCCGTCATCGGCGAGGAACTCGGCTTCGTCGGCGTGGCTGCGGTCATCGTCGGCTTCTTCTGGGTGGTGCGCCGCATCGTCGCCGTCGGCCGACAGGCGATCGCGCTGGACCGTGTCTTCGCCGGCCTGATGGTCCAGGGCATCGCCGTCTGGTTCGGTGCCCAGGGCTTCGTCAACATGGGCGTGAACCTGGGCGTGCTGCCCACCAAGGGCCTGACGCTGCCGCTGATGAGCTACGGCGGCTCGGCCATCCTGATGAACCTGATCGCGGTGGCGCTGGTGCTGCGCGTGGACATGGAGAACCGGGTGCTGATGCGGGGAGGGCGCTCGTGACGCACCTCGTCGTCATGGCCGCGGGCACCGGTGGGCACATCATGCCCGGCCTGGCCGTGGCGCGGGAGATGCGCGCGCGCGGCTGGACGGTGAGCTGGCTCGGCACCTCGCACGGCATGGAGAACCGCCTCGTGCCGGCGGCGGGCGTGGAGCTCGACACCATCGGCTTCAGCGGCCTGCGCGGCAAGGGCCTGCTGCACACCGCCACCGGCGGGCTGCGCCTGCTGAAGGCCTTCTGGGACTGCCTGGGCATCCTGCGCCGGCGCGGCGCCGACGTCGTGCTCGGCATGGGCGGCTACGTCTGCTTCCCGGGCGGCATGATGGCCGCGCTGCTGGGCCGGCCGCTGATGCTGGTGAACGCCGACGCGGCGCTGCTGCTGTCCAACCGCAGCCTGCTGCCGGTGGCCGACCGCGTGGCCTTCGGCTTCGACGGGCCGGCGGCCGCGCAGGTGCGCCAGGGCGTGGTCACCGGCAATCCGGTGCGCGCCGAGATCGAGGCCCTGGCGCCGCCGGCGCAGCGCTGGGCCGGGCGCACGGGGCCGCTGCGCCTGCTGGTGGTGGGCGGCAGCCTGGGCGCGCGCGTGCTGAACCAGACCGTGCCCGCGGCGCTGGCCCTGCTGCCCGCCGCGCAGCGCCCGCAGGTGCTGCACCAGACCGGCGCCGCCGAGGCCGAGGCGGTGCGCGCGGCCTATGCCCAGGCCGGCATCGCCGCCGACGTGCGGCCCTTCGTCGACGACATGGCGGCGGCGCTGGGCGAGGCCGACGTGGTGGTCTGCCGCGCCGGGGCGGTGGCGGTCAGCGAGCTGTGTGCCGCCGGCGTGGCCAGCGTGCTGGTGCCGCTGCTGGCCAGCACCACCTCGCACCAGCGCGACAACGCGCAGTGGCTGGCCGGCCACGGCGCGGCCCGGCACCTGCCGCAGGCCGACCTGAGCCCTCGGGCCCTGGCCGACACGCTGCTCGGCCTGGACCGCCCGGCGCTGCTGGCCCTGGCCGAGAAGGCGCGCGCGCTCGCGCGTCCGGCGGCAGCCGCGCGCGTGGCCGACGAGCTGCAGGCGCTGGTGCGCAAGGGGGCCCGCGCATGAAGCACGCGGTCAAGCACGTGCATTTCGTCGCGAACCGGCAGATGCCGACGAAGCGAGCCCGCGTGGCGGAGGTGCGCGCATGAAACACGCGGTCAAACACGTGCACTTCGTCGGCGTGGGCGGCGCCGGCATGAGCGGCATCGCCGAGATCCTGCACAACCTGGGCTACACGGTCTCGGGTTCGGACGCGAGCGAGAGCGCGGTGACACGGCGGCTGGCGGGGCTGGGCATCCGCGTGGCGCTTGGGCACGACGCGGCGCACGTGGCCGGGGCGCAGGCGGTGGTCACCTCCACCGCGGTGCGCGGCGACAACCCCGAGGTCGTCGCCGCGCGCGCGCGCCGCGTGCCGGTGGTGCCGCGCGCGGTGATGCTGGCCGAGCTGATGCGGCTGCGCCAGGGCATCGCCATCGCCGGCACGCACGGCAAGACGACGACGACCTCGCTCGTGGCCAGCGTGCTGGGCGAGGCCGGCCTGGACCCGACCTTCGTCATCGGCGGCAAGCTGCTGAGCGCGGGGGCCAACTCCCGCCTGGGCTCGGGCGAGTACATCGTCGTCGAGGCCGACGAGAGCGACGCCAGCTTCCTGAACCTGAACCCGGTGCTGGCGGTGGTGACCAACATCGACGCCGACCACATGGACACCTACGGGCACGACTACGCGCGCCTGAAGGCGGCCTTCGTCGACTTCGTGCACCGCATGCCCTTCTACGGCGCGGCCATCGTCTGCAGCGACGACCCGGGCGTGCGCGCCATCGTGCCCATGCTCTCGCGTCCGGTGGTCAGCTACGGCCTGGGCGAGGACGCGCAGGTGCGCGCGGTGGACGTGCAGGCCCTGCCCGGCGGGCGCATGCGCTTCACCTGCCTGCGGCGCAACGGCGAGATCCTGCCCGACCTGGAGATCACGCTCGCGCTGGCCGGCGAGCACAACGTGCGCAACGCCCTGGCCGCGATCGCGGTGGCCACCGAGCTCGAGCTGCCCGACGCCCCGGTGCAGCGCGCGCTGGCGGCCTTCGCCGGCGTGGGCCGGCGCTTCCAGCGCTGGGGCGTGCTGCCGGTGGCCGCGGCCCACGGCGGCGGCCGCTTCACCCTGATCGACGACTACGGCCACCACCCGGTGGAGATGGCCGCGGTCATCGCCGCCGCGCGCGGCGCCTTCCCCGGGCGGCGCCTGGTGCTGGCCTTCCAGCCGCACCGCTACACCCGCACCCGCGACTGCTTCGAGGACTTCGTGCGCGTCATGGGCACGGCCGACGCGCTGCTGCTGGCCGAGGTCTACGCCGCCGGCGAGGCGCCCATCGTCGCCGCCGACGGCCGCGCCCTGGCGCGCGCGCTGCGCGTGGCCGGCCGCGTGGACCCGGTCTTCGTCGACGACATCGGCGCCATGCCGCAGGCCGTGGCCGACTTCGCGCGCGACGGCGACGTCGTCATCGCGATGGGCGCAGGCTCCATCGGCGCCGTGCCGCAGAAGGTGGTGGAGCTGCTCGGCGCAACGGAGGCCCAGGCATGACGACGGTGGACGCCCTGCACGGCCCGGTGACCGACGCGCGCGCGCTGGGCAAGGTGGCGGTGCTGCTCGGAGGCACGAGCGCCGAGCGCGAGATCTCGCTCATGTCCGGCGGCGGCGTGCTCGAGGCCCTGCGCGGTGCCGGCGTCGACGCCCATGCCTTCGACCCGGCGCAGCGCGAGCTGGTCGACCTGAAGCGCGAGGGCTTCGACCGCGTCTTCGTCGCGCTGCACGGCCGCCACGGCGAGGACGGCACGGTGCAGGGCGCGCTGGAGCTGCTGCGCCTGCCCTACACCGGCTCGGGCGTGATGGCCAGCGCGATCGCGATGGACAAGGTCATGACCAAGCGCGTCTGGGTGGCCGAGGGCCTGCCCACGCCGCGCTGGGTGCGCCTGGCGCCGGGCGAGCACGGCGGCGAGCGCCTCGCGCGCGCGGCGGCCGAGCTGGGCCTGCCGCTGATCGTCAAGCCGCCGCGCGAGGGCTCCTCGATCGGCGTGACCAAGGTCGCCGCGGCCGCGCAGATGCCGCAGGCGGTGGCCCTGGCGGCCGGTCACGACGCCGACGTGCTGTGCGAGGAGTTCGTCGAGGGCCTTGAGCTGACCTGCCCGGTCGTCGGCAGCGGCGCGCAGGCGGTGGCGCTGCCGGTGGTGCGCATCGAGGCGCCCGAGGGCGCCTACGACTACCAGAACAAGTACTTCACCGACGCCGTGCGCTACCACTGCCCGAGTGGCCTGTCCGCCGCCGAGGAGGCGCTGGTGCAGCGCCTGACGCTGGCGGCCTACCGCGCGCTGGGCTGCCGTGGCTGGGGCCGTGCCGACCTGATGCTGCGCGCGCGCGACCACCAACCCTTCCTGCTGGAAATGAACACCTCGCCCGGCATGACCAGCCACTCGCTGGTGCCGATGTCGGCGCGTGCGGCCGGCGTCGGCTACGCCGAGCTCTGCCTGCGCCTGCTGGCCGACGCCGCGCTCGACGACGGCACGCGACCCGGCGCCCACGCCACCCGGGAGGCCCCGTGATGGCCGCCGCGAGCCCGCTGCCGCTGGACGTGCGCCTGACCGAGCGCCTGGCCCAGGGCCTGTTCGCGCTGGCCGGGATCACGCTGCTCGGCGCGGCCGCGGCCTGGTCCGTGCGCGGCGCGAACTTCCCGCTGCGCGCCATCCACATCGACGGCGACCTGCAGCGCAACAGCGTCTCCACCATCCGCGCCAACGCGATGCCGCGCCTGGCCGGCAACTTCTTCAGCGTCGACCTCGCGCGCTCGCGCGCGGCCTTCGAGTCCGTGCCCTGGGTGCGGCGCGCGGTCGTGCGTCGCGTCTGGCCCGACCGGCTGGCGGTGCGGCTGGAGGAGCACCTCGCGCTCGCGCTGTGGCAGGCGGCCGACGGCAACAACCGCCTGGTCAACAGCTTCGGCGAGGTCTTCGAGGCCAACCTCGGCGACGTCGAGGACGACGCCCTGCCGCTGCTGGCCGGCCCCGCGGGCAGTGCGCCGCGCATGCTGGAGATGCTGCAGGCGCTGCAGGCCCTGTTCGCGCCCCAGGACCGCGTCGTGGAGTCGCTGGCGCTGTCGGGGCGCGGCTCCTGGCGCGCCGTGCTCGACGGCGGCGTGCCCGTCGAACTCGGCCGCGGCAGCGCGGCCGAGGTGCAGGCGCGGGCGCAGCGCTTCGTCGACACCCTGCCCGAGGTGGCTCGCCACTTCGGCGCCCCGTTGCTGGCGGCCGACCTGCGCCACCCCGAAGGCTATGCCGTGCGCCTGCGCAACGTGACCACCCCTTCAGCGGCGCCCGGCGCGCCGGCAAGGAAGAACTGATGGCCAAGGAATTCAAGGATCTGGTCGTGGGCCTGGACATCGGCACCGCCAAGGTGATGGCGGTCGTGGCCGAGGTCCTGCCGGGCGGCGAGCTGCGCGTGGCCGGCCTGGGCGTGGCGAGCACCCAGGGCCTCAAGCGCGGCGTCGTCGTCAACATCGACGCCACCGTGCAGAGCATCCAGCAGGCGCTGAAGGAGGCCGAGATGATGGCCGCCTGCAAGATCACCAGCGTCTACACCGGCATCACCGGCAGCCACATCCGCGGCCAGAACTCCACCGGCATGGTGATCGTGCGCGACAACCGCGAGGTCACCCCCACCGACGTCGGGCGCGTGGTCGAGACCGCCAAGGCCATCAACATCCCGAACGACCAGCGCCTGCTGCTGGTGGAGCCGCAGGAGTTCGTGATCGACGGCCACGAGGTCAAGGAGCCCATCGGCATGAGCGGCAGCCGGCTCGAGGTGCGCGTGCACATCGTCACCGGCGCGCAGAGCGCGGCCGAGAACATCATCAAGTGCGTGCGCCGCTGCGGGCTCGAGGTCGAGCAGCTCGTGCTCAACCCGAGCGCCAGCGCCGCCGCGGCGCTGACCGCCGACGAGCGCGAGCTCGGCGTGGCGCTGATCGACATCGGTGCCGGCACCACCGACGTGCAGATCTACACCGAGGGCTCGGTGCGCCACACCGCGGTGATCCCGATCGCCGGCGACCTGATCACGAGCGACATCGCGATGGCGCTGCGCACGCCCACCAAGGACGCCGAGGAGATCAAGGTCGGCTACGGCGTGGCCAAGCAGTTGCTGGCCGACCCGGCCGAGCAGCTCGAGGTGCCGGGCCTGGGCGACCGCGCGCCGCGCATGCTCAGCCGCCAGGCGCTGGCGGGCGTGATCGAGCCGCGCGTGGAGGAGATCTTCTCGCTCGTGCACCAGATCCTGCGCGACAGCGGCTACGAGGAGCTGCTGGGCAGCGGCATTGTGCTGGCCGGCGGCTCGGCCGTCATGCCCGGCATGGTGGAGCTGGCCGAGGACATCTTCCTGAAACCCGTGCGCAAGGGCGCGCCCACCTACTCGGGCCCCTTGTTCGACATGGTCGCCAACCCGCGCTCGGCCACCGTGATGGGCCTGCTCGAGGAGGCGCGCCTGGCGCGCACGCGCGGGCAGCGCGCCGCGCGCCAGGCCGGCTCGGTGAAGAACGTGCTGGGCCGGGCCAAGGACTGGTTCATGGGCAATTTCTGAGTTTTTCGCAGCGATGCCGCGGCGGCAGGCCCGCGCCGCGGCGGCATCTGGGGTTGGGTCGGGGTCGCAACGCCGCAACAGGCAAGGAGCAAGCAAGATGGCCATCGAGATGATCGAAGAGTTCGACCGGGGCACGCAGATCAAGGTGATCGGCGTGGGCGGCGGCGGCGGCAACGCCGTGGCGCACATGATCGACCGCGGGGTGCAGGGGGTCGAGTTCATCGTCGCCAACACCGACGCGCAGGCGCTCAACCGCAGCGCCGCCGGCGCGCTGGTGCAACTGGGCGCCACCGGCCTGGGCGCCGGCGGCAAGCCCGAGGCCGGCCGCACCGCGGCCGAGGACGCGAACGACCGCATCCGCGAGTCCATCGCCGGCGCGCACATGCTCTTCATCACCGCCGGCATGGGCGGCGGCACCGGCACCGGTGCGGCGCCGGTGATCGCGCGCGTGGCGCGCGAGATGGGCATCCTCACCGTGGGCGTGGTCACCAAGCCCTTCGAGTTCGAGGGCTCGCGCCGCGCGCGCCAGGCCGAGCAGGGCGTGGCCGAGCTCGAGGCCAATGTCGACTCGCTCATCGTCGTGCTCAACGAGAAGCTGATCGAGGTCATGGGCGACGACGTCACCCAGGACGCGGCCTTCGCCCACGCCAACGACGTGCTGAAGAACGCGGTCGGCGGCATCAGCGACATCATCCACATGGACGCGCTGGTCAACGTCGACTTCGAGGACGTCAAGACCGTGATGAGCGAGCCCGGCAAGGCCATGATGGGCACCGCTTCGGCCAGCGGCCCGGAGCGCGCGCGCAAGGCCGCCGAGGCCGCCGTGGCCTGCCCGCTGCTGGAGGGCATCGACCTTTCGGGCGCGCGCGGCGTGCTGGTGCTGATCGCGGCCTCGCGCTCGAGCTTCAAGCTCAACGAGTCGCGCATCGCGATGAACACCATCCGCCTGTACGCCGCCGAGGACGCGCACGTCATCTTCGGCGCCGCCTACGACGAGGCCCTGGGCGACCAGTTGCGCGTGACCGTCATCGCCACCGGCCTGACCGGGGCGGCCAGCGCCAAGCCTGTGTCGCAGAAACCCCTCACGGTGATCAGCCGCTCACCGCTGTCGGACCAGGCGATGCCGCAACTGCGCACCGGCACCGACAACGTGCCCGTGCTCACCTCGGCGGTGGCCTCCGGCGCCGGGGCAAGGCAGGGCGGGCCGTCCCCGACCCTGGGTCGCGCGGGCGGCAGCCACGAGACCTACAGTCACCTCGGCACGCCCAGCGTCTGGCGCAACGCGCGCTCCAAGGTCGAGGCCCTGGCCAGCAACGGCATGGACGAGATCGACATCCCGGCCTTCCTGCGCAAGCAGGCCGACTGAGCGTGAGCGGCCTGGCCCAACCCCTGGCCCGCTACGCCGCCTGGCGGCGTGCGGGCGACCTCGTGCTGCTGTCGGGCGTGATCGCGGTCGACCCCGCGGCCGGCCGCATCGTGCGCGGCTACGAGGACATCCCGCCCGAGGCCCGGCGCCTGATCGGCCAGACGGGCGAGTTCTCCACCGACGCCAAGGAGGGCCCGGTGCTGGCGCAGAGCTGGTACGTGCTCGACCGCATCCGCGCCACGGTGGAGGACGCCGGCGGCCGCATGGAGGACGTGGTCAAGCTCGTGCAGTACTTCAAGAACCTGGACCACTTCCCGCTCTACAGCCGCGTGCGCAAGCTGTTCTTCCCCGGCCAGCCACCGGCCTCCACCGTGGTGGAGGTCACGGGCATGCTGCCCACGGCCGAGATCCTGGTCGAGGTGGAGGCCACGGCCTGGCTGCCGCGGCGCTGAGCGCGCGGCCCGGCCCTTCGGCGCCGGGCTCCCGGGCCGGCATCCGCCCCGACCCAGGAACCACACCCGAAGCGCACGGATTTCAGCCCCTCTCCCCTCGCGGGAGAGGGGTTGGGGAGAGGGGGGAACACTGAGGCCTTGGCACTCAACCCCCCCGTGCTTACCCTGTGGCGCGGGGTGGCGGGTCTGCCTAGCATCGACTCGTTCCTCTGCACCATCACTTTGCGGGAGCAAGACCGTGCGTTCACCTGTGTTCCGATTGGTCCTGATCAGCGCCTGCGCTGCCGCCCTCGTGGCCTGCAGCCAAGGCACCCCCGACTACATCGAGGGTTTCGCCGCCACCGGCGCGGCCATGGCTGGCGCCAGCGTCAAGGTGCGCTGCGTGTCGGGCGCGGAGGTGACCGGCACCACCGACGCCAACGGCCTGTTCTCGCTCAGCATCGACAACGGGCAGGTGGCGCCCTGCATCGTGCAGGTCTCGGGCGGCGGCACGACGCTGCACAGCTTCGCGGCCGGCGCCGGGCGGCTGAACGTCACGCCGCTGACCGAGCTGAGCGTCGGCAAGGCCCTCGGGGCCGACCCTTCGACGGCCTTTGCCAGTTTCGACAGCGCCAAGTCATCGACCATCGCCGGTAACCTGACAGCAGCCAAGGCCTCGATCAAGACCCAGATCGAATCCTTGACGGGCCAGCCGATCGCGGGTGACCTGTTCACCTCGAACTTCAAGGTGGGTGACCCCGATGACCAGGTGCTGGACGCCTTCAAGGCCAAGCTCGAGGGCTTGGGCAGGCCATTGTCCGAGGTCGTCGCGCTGGCATCGAGCAACCAGCCCCTTTCCTCGGCTTCTCCTCGGGTGAAGGTTTTCGGCGACAGCCTGTCGGACAGCGGCACCTTCGGCCTGAAGTTCACCGTGCAGGGCAGCGCGCCGACAGGCGCGGGGTCGGCTGACATCTGGGTCGATGTCGTCGCCCGCCAATTGCAGAAGGATCGCCTCTGTCCGTATTTCACGTTCACGGGTGCGACGTTTGCTGCAGGCAGCGGGTGCACCAACTACGCCATCGGAGGGGGCAAGATCAACAACGCCTCCAACCCTGCCGATCCCGGCTCGATCCTGCTGCAGCTGCAGGCCGCGGCGCAGGTCCATGGCACGTACACGGCTTCCGATGTGCTGCTCATCACCGGTGGAGGCAACGACGCTGCGGACCTGGCAGGTGCGGTCCTCGGGGCCACCAATCCCGCGGGCCAGCAGGCCTACTTCGAGCTTTTGGCCAGCGCGCTCGGTGCTGGCGGCGCCGCGGCTGTGTCGGCAAGCCCCGATGTGGCGGGTGTGGTCTACATGACCAAGCTTGCAGACATGCTGGCCGATGCGATCGTGGTTGAGGCGGTGAACAAGGGCGCAGCCAAGGTGCTGGTGATGAACCTGCCCGACATCGCGCTGACGCCGCGGTTCAATGCAGTCCTCGCGGGAGTCACCCTGGGCGGGGGCAACGCGGCGGCGGTCAAGGCGATGATCCAAGCTTGGGTCAATGCGTTCAATCAGCACCTTGCCAGCCGCTTCGCGGCCGGGACCAGCAGCACCAAGGTCGCCGTGCTGGACTTCAACACCGTCTTCCGCGCCCAGGTGGCCGCGCCTGCGTCCTACGGGTTCACTGATGGCACCAACACGGCCTGCCCGGCGGTAGGCACCGATTCTTCGGGCCTGCCGACCTACAACTTCCCAGCGTGTACTGCCGCAGCGCTGTCCGCAACGGCCAACAAGCCCTCGGTCGACTGGTGGAAGACCTACATGTTCTCCGACGGTTTCCACCCGACGCCGCTCGCCCACGCCAAGGCAGCCGACGAAGCCTTGAAGGTGTTCACCCAGCGCGGCTGGAACTGACACGCGGCTCCTGTCCTGGTGGCGGGCCGCCAGGACAGATGTTGATTCCCAACTCGCCGGAGGGCGCGATGCACAGAAAGACTTCTTGTCGGTTCCGAAGCGTCTCGGTCCTGATGGCAGCGCTGGCAGCCACCGCTGCCGTGGCCCAGACCGCGCTGAAGGTCGAGACCGCCCCCGGGGCGCGGGCCGTCAAGGCGACCCTGCTCAACCCCTCGGGCGCGGCCTGTGGGGCCCAACTGTCCTTCGGCGACGGGCGCGAGGAGAAGCTGCGGCTCGAGGGCCGCGAGTCGCGCCAGGTGGACCACAGCTACGCCGCCGACGGCAGCTTTGCGGTGCGGCTAAAGGGTGAGCTCTACGTGCGCGGCCTGCGCACGGCGCCGCCTTGCAGCATCGACGAGACGGTGCAGGTGCGGGTGCCGCCCGTGGCCGCCGCTGCGGCCCCAGGGGCGCGCCCGCCCGGCGCGCCGCCGGCCGCGCCTGCCCAGGCTCCGGCGGGTGCTGCGGCCCCGGCCCAGGCTCCGGCCGCGGCTCCCGCGGTGGCGGCGCCTGCCCAGGCTCCGGCGCCTGCTGTGCCCGGGCCGTCAGCGGTGCCAGCCGCTGTGCCTGTTGCGCCCGCCCCGGTCGCCGCCCCGGCGGCGCCAGCCGCCCCGGCCGCCGCGCCCGCGGCGCGCCCCGCCGCTCCCGGCGACGACGTCCTCGTGCTGCGCCGCACCAGCAGCCCCGTGCTGGAGTTCGTCACCCCCGTCAGCGGCCCGCAGCGCCTGGTGAGCGGCGAGAGCCTGCGCTGGGCAGGCTTCGACGCCTGCTGGCTGGCGCTGCCCGGGCATGCGCGGCCTTTCGGGGGCGACGAGGTGCAGGCGGCGGCGCTGTCCCTGGTCGCGGCGCAGTTGTCGGCGCAGGTGGGCGGACGCCCGGTGACCGGCCGCTTCGTCGACTGCGCGGCCGGTGGCACCCTGCAGGGCCACGCCGACCTGCTGCTGGTGCAGCGCGACGCGCTGCCACTGGTGCGCGCTCGCATGCCCGCGCTGTCCTGGTTCGAGCCCCTGGCCGAACTGGGCCATGCCGCCCTGCTGCGCGAGGCCGACGAGCAGCGCGCCGCCCAGGCGCGGCGCGCCCAGGCCCTCGCCCCGCTGCTGGCCGAGCAGCAGGCGGCCGAGGAGCGCCAGCGCCGCCAGGGCATGGCGCGCCAGTTCCCCTACACGGCCACGCTGCGCTGCGCCAGCGCGGCGGGCGTGGTGCCCACCGCCACCTGCCTGGCCGGCCGCACGCTGCGGTCCCAGCTCGAACTGAGCAACGGCGACGTGGCCCGCGTCTTCGCCGCTGGCGACCTGGCCCAGGCCGGCACCGAGGGCCCCCAGGGTCTGATGATCCTGCTGCGCGACCGCTTCACGATCGAGACGCAGAACGTCGACGAGCGCCTGACGCTGACCCTGCGCATCGTCGAGACCGCCAGCGACCAACTCGTCTTCGAGCGCTCGGCGGGGCGGTTCGAGGTGCTGCGCGCCTCGCGCTGAGGACCGGTACTTTCACGGCCGTTGTCTGAACGCACCGCGGTGGTGCCTGGCTGCGCCCCAGGTCGGGGCGCTGAACGCTGGCGCGGTGCGGGGACTGGGACAGGCCCTGGGCCGTGAGATCGGTGCAGTCCTGGCACCATCCTTGCTGTATCGGGCGTTTCAACCCTACTTGGAGCGTCCCATGTCCCTGCTGCCCCGCCCCGCGTTCCGCCTGCTGGCCGGCGTCGTCGCCGCACTGGCGACCTTCTCAAGCGCCCAAGCGCAGGAGAGGTTCACCTACATGACCAACTGGTATGCCCAGGCCGAGCACGGCGGGTTCTACCAGGCGGTGGCCACCGGCCTGTACAAGCGCGAAGGCCTGGACGTCACCATCCGGATGGGCGGGCCCCAGGTGAACGGCCTGCAGCTGCTGGCGGCCGGGCAGGTGGACTGCATCATGGGCTTCGACGTGCAGACCATGAAGGGCTGGGAGAACGGCATCAGCGCCGTCACGGTCGCCGCCTCCTTCCAGAAGGATCCGCAGGTGCTGATCGGGCACCCCGGCGTGGTCAACAAGATGGAGGACATGAAGGGCAAGACCATCCTCATCTCCACCTCGGCCAACACCACCTACTGGCCGTGGCTGAAGGCCGCCTACGGCCTGCAGGATTCGCAGGTCCGCCCCTACACCTTCAACATCCAACCCTTCATCGCCGACAAGAACATCGTCCAGCAGGGCTACCTGTCGAGCGAGCCCTACGCGATTGAGAAGGAGGCGAAGTTCAAGCCCAATGTCTTTCTGCTGGCCGATCACGGCTGGCCCCCGTACGCCGCCACCATCGTCTGCATGGAGAAGACCGTGCGCGAGCGGCCGAAGGCGGTGGCGTCCTTCGTCAAGGCGTCGATGGAGGGCTGGAAGAGCTACCTCAAGGGCGATCCGTCACCTGGCAACGCGCTGATCAAGAAGGACAACCCCAACATGACCGACGACAAGATCGCGATCGGCATCCGACTGCTCAACGAGCAGGGCATCGTCTTCAGTGGCGACGCGGCGCGCCAGGGTGTGGGTGTCGTCACTGACGAACGGATGAAGAAGACCTACGACATGATGGTGTCGATGAAGTTGCTCGACGCGACCAAGGTGGACCTGAGGAAGACTTACACGACGCAGTTCGTGCGCGACCTGAAGGTCATGCCCTGAGCCCGGAGGCGCGCGCCGCATGAACGACACCCCCGCGGTCGAGGTCCTCTCCGTCGAGAAGACCTATCCCAACGGCACGCATGCCCTCATGCCCGTCGACCTGACGGTGCGCGAGGGCGAGTTCGTGACCCTGCTCGGCCCCTCGGGCTGCGGCAAGAGCACGCTGCTGAAGATGGTGGCCGGCCTGCTGGAGCCCAGCGACGGCCGGCTGCTGCTGTGGCGGCGGCCGGTGGCGGAGGTGGAGTCCACCGGCCACCGGCTCAGCTTCGTCTTCCAGGAGGCGACGCTGATGCCCTGGGCCAGCGTGATGACCAACGTGCGCCTGCCGCTGGACCTGGCCGGCGTGCCGCGCGCCCAGGCCGAGCAGCGCGTGCGCGCCGCGCTGCAGCTCGTGGGTCTGGCCCGCTTCGAGACCCACCTGCCGCGCGAGCTTTCCGGCGGCATGCAGATGCGGGTGTCGATCGCGCGCGGCCTGGTGACCGACCCGACGCTGTTGCTGATGGACGAGCCCTTCGGCGCGCTCGACGAGATCACGCGCAACCGGCTCGACGGTGAGCTGCTCGAGCTCTGGCGCTCGCAGAAGCTGACCGTGATCTTCGTGACGCACTCGATCCACGAGGCTGTCTTCCTCTCCAACCGCGTCGTCGTGATGGCGGCGCGGCCCGGCCGCATCGTCGACCAGGTGAGCATCGACGAGCCCTATCCGCGCGGCCCCGACTTCCGCGTCTCGATGGCCTTCAGCCAGTATGCCAAGCGTCTGCAGGACAGCTTGCTGGCCGCCAGCGCCGCGGGCGCCGATGAGGCGCTGGCATGAAGGCGCTCACACGTCCACAGTCGCAGCGCGTGATCGTGCCGTTGTTGGTGGCCGTCGTCGCGCTGGCACTCTGGCAGGGACTGGTGGTTGCCTTCAAGGTGCCGCAGTTCATCGTGCCGGCGCCCTCGCATGTGGCGCAGGTACTCGTCACCGACGCCGGCCTGCTCTTCGGCGCCCTGTACAACACTTTGGTGATCACCCTTCTGTCGTTCGGAGCGGCCGTCGTGCTGGGCGTGCTGGTGGCCTTCGCCTTCGTGCAGAGCCGGCTCGTGGAGGTGGCCTTCTTTCCCTACGCGGTGTTGCTGCAGGTGACACCGGTGGTCGCGATCGCGCCGCTGATCATCATCTGGGTCAAGGACCCGACGGCGTCGCTCGTGATCTGCGCCACGCTGGTGGCGTTGTTCCCCATCATCGCCAACACCACGCTCGGCCTGCGCAGCGTGAACCCGGGGCTGCTGAGCTACTTCAAGCTCAACCGCGCCAGCCGGCTGCAGGTGCTGACGCGCCTACGCGTGCCCTCGGCGCTGCCCTACTTCTTCGGCGGCCTGCGCATCAGCTCGGGGCTGGCCTTGATCGGCGCCGTGGTGGCCGAGTTCGTCGCCGGCACCGGCGGCACCGGTACCGGGCTGGCCTACCAGATCCTGCAGGCCGGCTACCAGCTCAACATCCCGCGCATGTTCGCCGCCCTGCTGCTGATCACCGTCACCGGCGTGTTGCTGTTCGCGTTGATGTCGCTGCTGTCCCGGCGGCTGCTGGGCAGTTGGCACGACAGCGAGACTTCGCAGGAATGACGTCTGACCCGGCCGACCTGCTGGTCCGCGGAGCGCAGGCGCTTTGGACCGGTTTGCAAGGAGAGCGCGCGCGCGCCGATGGCAGCGACCTGCGCATCCGCGGCGGTCGCATCACGGCCATCGGCCGGCTCGAGCCCGAGCCGGGCGAGCGCGTGCTGGACGCGAGCGGCTGCGTCGTGCATCCGGGCTGGGTCAACACCCACCATCACCTGTTCCAGAGCCTGCTCAAGGGTATCCCGGCGGGCATCGATCTGGCGCTCGTGCCCTGGCTCGCGGCCGTGCCGGTGGCCTACCGGCGCCACTTCGACCACGAGGAGGCGCTGCGGCTGGCCGCACGCGTGGGCCTGGTCGAGATGCTGTTGTCAGGCTGCACCACGGTGGCCGACCACCAGTACCACTACTGGCCGGGTATGCCCTTCGACGCCACGGCCGCGGTCTTCGACGAGGCAGAGCGTCTGGGCCTGCGTCTGGTGCTGTGCCGCGGCGGCCAGACGCAGGCGCGCGCGATGACCGACGCGAACGCGCCGCCGCAGGTGGCGCCCGAGGCGCTGGACGGCTTCATGGCCGCGGTCGAGCGTGACACGCACCGCTTCCACGACCCGTCGCCGCAGGCCTTGCGGCGCGTGGCGAGCGCGATCACCACCCCCAACTGGAGCTGCCGGCGCGAGGAGCTCGAACCGCTGGCGGCGCAGGCGCGCGCTCTCGGTATCCGCCTGCACAGCCACCTCAGCGAGTCGCACGACTACGTGCGCTGGGCGCGCGAGGTTCATGGCTGCACGCCGATGCAGTTCGTCGCCGAGCACGGCTGGGTCGGGCCCGACGTCTGGTACGCCCACATGGTGCACATGGACGACACCGACCTCGCGCTGTGCGCGCAGACCGGCACCGGCATCGCCCACTGCCCGCAGAGCAACGCCCGCCTCGGCTCGGGCATCGCCCGCGTCCCCGAGGCGCTGGCGCTGGGCATCCCGGTCGGCTTGGGCGTGGACGGCGCGGCCTCGAACGAAGCCGCCGACATGGCCAGCGAGGCCCATGCCTGCTGGCTGCTGCACCGCGCCGACCCGCGCGGCGGCCCGCGCCCCGATGCGCGCGCGCCGGCCGGGCGCGTCGAGCAGCCGGGTGGCCACGCCGCGGCGCTGCGCGTGGTCGACGTCATGCATCTCGGCACCGCCGGCGGCGCCCGCGTGCTCGGGCTCGACGGTGTGGGCACGCTGCAGGTGGGCCAGGCGGCTGACCTCGTCGTTCAGCGCCTGGACCAGCCGCGCCACTTCGGCCTGCACGATCCCGGCGTCGCGCCGGTGGCCAGCGGCGGCGCCCCGGGCCTGCGCGCCGTGCTGGTGCAGGGCCGAACCGTCGTCGAGCACGACACCATCCCCGGCCTGGACCTGGCGCGCCTGCGCCGCGAGGCGCAGGACTTCGTCCGGCAATTGCGTGCTGCTGCCTGATGGCAGCATGACGGCTGTCTCCACTCCTCCCGATCACCGACAGATGAACGCACCCACCTTCGCCGACCCCGATTTCGAGCCCGCCCGTGTGCGCGAGCGCAGCGCCGCGGTCACGGCCGCGGTGCCGGGGGTCGAATGGATCACCGACAACCGCGTGGAGCGCCTGAGCCAGGACTTCTACTGGTTCAGCCCCGTGCTCAAGCGCCAGCTCGAGGGCCTGCGCGCTGACGCCGTCGCGCGCCCGCGCACCGAGGACGAGATCCGCGCCGTCGTCGGCGCCTGCGCGCGCGAGCGCCTGCCCATCACCGTGCGCGGCAGCGGCACCGGCAACTACGGTCAGTGCATGCCCCTGCACGGCGGCGTGATCCTGGATCTCTCGGCCTACAACCGGCTGCTGTGGGCGCGGCCCGGCGTGGCGCGTGCCCAGGCCGGCATCCGCATGATCGAGATGGACCGCCAGATGCTGGCCGCCGCGGCCGAGCCGGGCAGCACGCTCGGCGCCTGGGCGCTGCGCTGCGTGCCCAGCACCTTCCGCAGTGCGACGCTGGGCGGTTTGTACGGCGGTGGCTTCGGTGGCGTGGGCTCGGTCAACCACGGGCCGCTGGCCTCCACCGGCAACGTGCTCGGCGTGCGCGCGATGACGATCGAACCCGAGCCCCAGGCGGTAGAACTGCGCGCACCCGAGGCGCTGCTGCTGCACCACGCCTACGGCACCAACGGCCTGGTGCTCGAGCTCGAGGTCGGTACTGCGCCGGCCCACCCCTGGCTCGAGGCCATCGTGTGCTTCGACGACTACGACGCCGCGGTCGAGTTCTGCAGCGCCTTCGCCAGCGCGCCGGGCATCGTCAAGAACAGCGTGACGCTCTTCGCCACTCCCGTGCCCGAGATCCTGATGCAGGCTTCCCCGGCGCTGGCCGGCGCCATGCCGCCGGGCGTGCACGCGGTCTTCATCCTGGTGGCCGAGTTCTCCGAGCCGGCCATGCACCAGATGGCGGCCGAGTTCGGCGGCAAGATCACGCTGCGCAAGACGGCCGAGGAGGTGCGGCGCAGCAACCGCACCCTGGTCGAGTACACCTGGAACCACACCACGCTACACGCGCTGAAGGTCGACAAGGGCCTGACCTACATCCAGGCCGGCTACGACCCCGCGCGCCACGTGCAGCAGGCCAAGGACCTGCGGCGCCTGCTCGGCGACGAGGCGCTGTTCCACCTGGAGTTCATCCGCACCAAGGAGGGCGCGATGAACTGCTCGGGCCTGCCGCTGATCCGCTACACCACCGATGCCCGGTTGAACGAGATCATGCAGATCCATCGCGACCACGGTGTCTACATCGCCAACCCTCACGTCTACATCGTCGAGGACGGCAAGCAGGGCCAGGTCAACCCCGACGTCGTGGCCACCAAGTTGCGCTTCGACCCGCTGGGGCTGCTGAACCCGGGCAAGCTGCGCGGCTGGGGTCAGCGCGAGCAGATCATGGCGGATGCCGCCTCCGGCAAGGTGCGGCTGACGACCCTGCCGCGGTTCTGAACCGAGGCTCGATGCCGCCGGCCTGATCACGCCGCCCTGATCTCGTCCAGCAGATCAGGGTGTCTGTCCAGGACCCTCAGCAGCTTGACCAGGGCCAGCGGCGGCTTGGTCTTCCCGTTTTCGTATCGAGAAAAGGCGTTCACGCCGCCTCCGAAGATGTCAGCGGCCTGCCGCTGGTCGAGATCGAGCTTCTTTCGTACCCTGGCGATGTAGGCGGGATCGACATAGGCTGCGTTCACTTGCCGCTGGAAGGCGCCCACGAGTTCGCTGTAACGATCGCCGTGCTCACGATCCAGCAGCACCTCACCGCAGGCAGGGCAGAAGTCGCCCGTCACCTCCGGCAGCATCGTCTGTTCGCCCTTGTAGACATAGGGCACGTCGCGGGTGTCGTGGATGAGTTCAGCTTCTCCGCAGTCAGGGCACTTCATGGTCACAACTCCTTGAACGAAACGATCAGGACGTCCTCGATCACCGTCAGCTTCAAGTAGATCTCGATGCCGCCATCGGTCCTGACGCGGTAGACGTCCTGCCAGATACGGTGGTCTGCGTGGGTTGTCATGCTCTTGTGGAAGTTCGCGGCGCTCAGTGACATGACGACCTTGCACATGCCTGAAAGGTCGTTGACGCCCAGCTCACGCGCGCCAGCGAACGCGCTGGCCGTGGCACGGACCCGACCGCGTCTCACCAACTCCTGCACCACCGCGAGCTTGCAATGCGGGACGCCCTTTTCCAGGAGTGCATGATAACCAAGTTGGTTGATGACGGCGCGGTTCGCGTCCCCTTGCAGCCCGACCTTCAAGCGCTCACTGCAGGATTTCCAGGCATGGCTGTTGCATGATCGGCTCGGTCTTGCGGCTCAGCCCGGTCAAGGTTTCCCGTCACTGCACGCTCGGATCCGTCATGCTCGTCACCCGCCAACCCGTCTTCCGCAAGTTCTGGCACGCCGTGGTGCCGCTGTCGGTGCTCCAGGACGGCCAGCCGCACCCCTTCACGCTGCTGGGTGAGCGCATCGTGCTCTTCCTCGACGGCGAAGGCCAGCCCGCGGCGCTCAGCGACCGCTGCTGCCACCGCACGGCGCGGCTGTCCAAGGGGCGCTGCGTCGGCGGCGCGCTGGAATGCGGCTATCACGGCTGGACCTACGACCGCGGCGGGCGCGTGATCCGCATTCCGCAGCACGGCCCCGAGCGCGCGATCCCGCCCGACTACCGCACGCCGGCCTGGCGCTGCGAGGCGCGTTACGGCTATGCCTGGGTCGCCCTGGTCGCGCCCGGCGAGGAGCCGCTCGCGCCCATCCCCGAGGTGCCTGAGTACGGCGCTCCGGGCTGGCGCACGATCTTCCAGTTCCACGAGACCTGGGCCACGAGCCCGGTGCGCGCGCTCGAGAACAGCTTCGACAACGCGCACTTCAGCTTCGTGCACCGGGCCACCTTCGGCGTGGCGGCGCAGCCCAAGCCCAGCCGCTACGAGCTGGTCGAGCGCGAGGGCGGCTTCCAGGCCGAGACCCTGATCGACGCCGCCAACCCGCCGGCCTTCCACCGCGTCAGCGGCACGAGCGAGCCCATCACGCAGCGCCACATGCGCAACGCCTACTTCCTGCCCTTCTCGCGCCGGCTCGACATCGAGTACCCCAGCGGCGTGCGCCACGTCATCATCAACTGCTTCACGCCCATCGACGACGGCCACATCCAGCTCTGCCAGTGGCTCTACCGCAACGACACCGAGGCCGACTGCC
>Ga0169931_10002541_pt1 | contig 29688 bp, 26 predicted proteins | sample Kivu_15m_20L_FD_129675 | JGI IMG/M metagenome (GOLD analysis project Ga0169931, IMG submission 129675) | Freshwater microbial communities from Lake Kivu, Western Province, Rwanda to study Microbial Dark Matter (Phase II) - Kivu_15m_20L... | ecosystem: Environmental > Aquatic > Freshwater > Lake...
CCCGTAGCGGCGAACGGCCGCGGTGAGGAACGCGGCGAAGTCCTCCAACCGCTGGGGCGGGTGCTTGTCGGTCGTGGACCGAGGGCGCGCCCACTCCGGCGTGTACGCCGCGAGCAGCAGCACCCGTAGGCCGTTGCGCACGGCGATGTCGACGGCTCGGTCGGTTGCGGCCCATTCGGGTGCACCCCGGGTGCGCTCCACCCACGACCAGTCGAGGTCGAGCCGGATCCACCGGGCGCCGGCGGCCACCATCGCCGCCGCGTCGCTTTCGGGATCGGCGCCGGACTCGAACCCCGAGCCCGGTGAGAACCCGACGCGCGCGCCGTCGAGCCGCTCGACGCCACGGCAGTCGAGCGGGGCATCGGTGCGCACCTCCGCCGGACCCCCGACGGTCGCCAGCACGACGACACCGATTCCGCAGAGCGCGACGAACACCGCGATGGCGACCGTCGCGACGAGCGCACCCCGCCGCACGCCGGCGGGGCGATCGGCGGGGCGATCGGCGGCACGGCCGGAGACGCGGCCGGAGACGCGGCCGGAGACGCTGTCCGCGCCCGGGTCGTCCGTCATCGCAGACCCCGGAGGTCGTCGACGTCGAGGGCGCCCGACCAGCGCGCGACCACCACGAAGAACACCCCCGCGAGCGCAGCACCGGCCGCCCACGGCAACGGCGTCGCGGCGAGCGCCGCGCCGAGCCCGAAGGTCAGCACCCCGGTCAGGGTGGCGCGCCCGAATGGCGGAGCCGGGAACGGCCGCACGTGCGGGATGCGTCGCACGAGCAGGGCCAACGGGATCAGGACCACGACCTCGGTGAGCAGCGTCGCTGCGGCGGCGCCCTCGAAGGACCAGTAGGGGATCGCCACGATGTTCACGCCGACGTTCGTCAGCAGGCCGCCGGCCGCAACGAGCGGATAGACGCGGTGATGGGCGGTCGCGGCGAGCACGGTGAACGCCATCGACGTGGCGAACGCCATCACTTGGGCGGCCATGAGCACCGCCGTCGCCCGGTCGGCGTCGACGTACTCGCGGCCGTAGAGCAGCCCGATGGCATCGGTGGCGTAGAGCGCGGTACCGACGAACGCCCCGACGCCGAGCACGGTCAACAGGGTCCCGGCCCGGCGCAGCGCAGTTCGGAACGCCTCGGGCTGATCGGGGAACGACGACACGAGGATGGTCAACATGGGCGTCGACACCGCCGTCGACCCGAAGCGAACCAGGTCGGGGAGCTTCGAGGCCACGTTGTAATGGCCCACGGCCCGGAACGTGTCGAGCTGCGACAACATCACGGAGTCGATCCGATAGGTGAGCGTCGCGAACGCAGTGCCGATCGACAGCGGTACCGCTTCGCGCAGCAGTACCAGCCATTCCCGGACGTCGGGCCGGTACCGGATCGGCATCAGGCGGTGAGCGCGCGCCGCGACGATCGCAAGGTTGATCATCTCGCCGACCACCGCGGGGACCACGAACCAGAGCACCGAACCGCCGGCGGCCGCGATCGCCGCCGTGAGCGCGAACTGCGCGCACTGGGCCACGGCCCCCGACACGGCGACGGTGCGGAGCCGGAGTTGCGCCTGGAACACGATGCCGAGCGCGTGTGCCGGCGTGGCGAACACGACCGCCAGCGCTGCGACCGCCATCGCCTCGATCACCTCGATCGGGTACGTGCCGATCGCCACGAAGCCGAGGGCGACGGCGTAGCCGACGACGCCGAGCAGGGATCGCAACACCACATAGCTGCCGACGAACGGTCCGGCCCGGTCGGGGTTCCCGAGCACACCCGCCACCGCCGCGCGCCCGATCCCCATGTCGGTGATTATCGAGAGCATGCCGAGCACGCTGAACAGCAGCGCGAACCGGCCGAACTCCTCTGCGGGAAGGGTCCGGACGATCAGCAGCGTTCCGGCCCAGGCGAACGCGGCGACGGCCAGGCGGCCGACCACGAGCGCCCCGGCGTTGCCGACGAGGCGGTCGGGCGCCGGCGCGGTCGACGTCACGGCGTGCCCTCCGCTCGATCGTCGGGCCCCACCCGGTCGAGTTGGTGGTCGGGCCAGGAGCCAGCGATGCGTGCGAGGTGGAGCGCGAGCCGGGGCGCGCCGAGGTGGGCGCCCATGGTGAGCCGGGGGATGCGCATCGGGTCGATACCCGGGGTCACCCGGCCGTTGAGGAAGGTGACCGCCGCCGTGTAGCCGGCTTCGGTGGCCGCCTTCCGGACAGCGGCATCGTGGTAGCCGTGCGGGTAGGCGAGCAGGTCGGGGGCAGTTCCGCAGCGATCGGCCAGGAGGCGGCGGCTGCCCGCGAGTTCGTCGGCGAGCGTGGTCTCGCAGCACGCGACGAGGTTCGGGTGGTGGCGGGTGTGCGACCCGATCGTCCAGCCGGCCCGCACGAGCGTCTCGATTCCGGCGGCGTCGAGCGTGTGCGGCGCACCCGGCCACCACGGAGGTGAGGTCCCCAGATGGTCGGACACGACGAACACCGTCGCCGTGGCGCCGGCCCCCGCGACGGCCTCGAGCGCGCGGGTCCGAACACCCGCCAGTGCGTCGTCGAACGTCAACGCGGCACACCCGTCGAGTGGCTCACCCCGGTGGAGCCGGCGGGCGATGTCGTCGAGCCCCACGATGCGCAGACCCATGACCTCGAGCACCCGAAGGTGCCGGCGAAGCTGGCTGACGGTGACGTCCCACCGGCCGGGGGTGACGTCGTCGGCGACGACGTCGTGGTAGCCCAGCACCACACCGCCGGGTGCCGCGCGACGGCGCCGGATCGTCTGCCATGCCGCCGGCGCTCGATGCCCGAGCCTCACGTGCCTCATCAGCGCGCACCTCCCGGTCGGGAGACCTCGTGCAGCAGGCCCACCAGCTTCTCGACGCTGTCGCGCATGTCGAAGTGGGCACGCTGACGGGCTTGTGCGGCGGCACCCATCCGGACCCGCCGGTCCGGGTCGTCGAGCAGCGCAGCGATGGCGGTGGCGAGTTCGTCGTCGTCGCCGGGGCGCACGAGCAGGCCGCAGATCCCCTCGGGCACCATCTCCGGTACCGCCCCGACCCGGGCGGCGATCACCGGCAACCCGGCGGCCATCGCTTCGAGCACGGCATTGGGGGACTGGTCGATCTCGCTCGGGAAGACGAAGACTGCGCTGGTGCGCAAGTGGGTCCACAGGCGCTGATCGCCGGGGGTGATGTCGCCGATCACGTGCACGGCCAGGCCGGGCGGCACGCGGTCGGGGGTGATGTAGAGCAGGTCGGCGCGGTCGGCGAAATGGCGCTGGTGGACCCGGTGCAGTTGCAGCCCGCCTTTGCGGTCGAGGCGGTGGCCGACGAAGACGAGCGTGGGGCGCGCGGCCGACGTCCCGGGCGCGGCGCCGGCGGGGAAGGTGGGGGCGTCCACCCCGAACGGCAGCACGCGGACCCGGTGGTCGCCGATGCCGTAGTCGTCGCGCCACGACTGGGCGACCCACTGCGAGTTGGCGACGAGCAGCTTGGCCGCACCGACCAGGCGGCGTTCGAACGGCTTGGACGCGGCGACGGTCCACGAGGTGAAGCGCGTCGGCCGTCGGTTGGGGTTCCGGTAGGCGTTCAGCGCGTTGCTCGAGTCGGTGGTCACGACGGTTGGCACCCGCTGCACCAGGCCGACCATCCGCACGCCGATGTTGTGGGAGTAGAGGTGGAGCACGTCCACCTCGCGTTCGGCCAGGGTTCGACGGACCGCCCGGGCCGTGACGGCGCTCGCCGCAAGTTGCGCCCGCAACGACTGGCCGTCGAGATCGAACCGGGCGAGACCGGGGATCCGGGCGCTCAGGACCCGTCGCACCGGACCGGGTGCCGGGACGTGATGGAACACGGTCTCGACGTCGGCGCGACCGTGCAGGAGCCGCTCGAGGTGGAAGTGGACGGTTGCGTGGCCACCGATGTTCTCGTTCACGAACATCGCCCGCAGCGGGCGGACCGGACCGATCTCGGCGCGCACCACTTCGAGGAACCGCCGGGCCGCGTCGTCGATCCGGTGCGCATGGCGAGCCCGGCGCCGCCCGGCGTCGGCGACGAGCTGCCGCCGCCCCTCGTCGGTGAGCAGGGCCCGCACTGCGCCCGCCATGGCATCGGCATCGCCGACGGGCACGAGCACGCCGTAGGCGCCGTGGTTCAGCAGCTCCGCGGAGCCGCCGTGGTCGGTCGCGACGACGGCCACCCCGAGGCTCATCGCTTCGAGCACCGACAGCGGCGCCGCTTCGGGCTCGATCGAGGCATTCACTGCGACGGACCACCGGCGCATCACAGCGGCCGGGTCGGGGACATGGCCGAGGAAGTGCACCCGCGCCTCGATCCCGAGTTCGTCGACGAGCGCCCGGAGTCCGGCGACGTACGCGCCGTCTTTCGGGAACGGTCCGCCCATCACCTCGACCGTGGCCTCGGGCACTGCGGCCATGGCCGTGAGGAAGACCCGGTGGCCCTTCCACGGGGTGAGCGCCGCGTTGATGCCGACGATCGGTGCCCGCTCGACCGGCGCGGCATCGACCAGCGGTGTGGTGCCCGCATCCGCCCCGGCGGCGTGCGTGGGCGCTCCGTTCATCACGACCGTGGTCGGGATCCCGAACGAACGCGGCACCGCCGCAGCCGTCTCCGACACGGCGATCGCCCGCTGCACCACCGGTAAGCCGAGGCCCACGAGCGGGGTGATCAGCGGGCGGATCGTGGCGTCGTGGACGATCCAGACGACGGGGCGACGGGTGCGGGCCAGACGCAACGCGAGCAGACCGAACACGCCGTTGACGACCACGACGTCGGCCTGTTCGGCGGCCCGCCGGATGCGCCGGGACGCCCGCACGACGTTGACGAACATGCGGGGGATGGCCACCGCCAACGGCCCGGCGGGGAGTTTCTGCTCGGCGATGCGACCGCCCGGGATCGCGACGGATCGCATCTCGTCGTCGAACGGGCCCGCCGGCCGGAGGCATTCGACACGCCAGCCCGCCCGGACCGCAGCCGTGAGGTAGTCGCGCAGCACGACCTCGGCGCCGCTGCGCAACCCCGTCGGGGACACCGCGAGCAGCCGTGGCGCGCCAGCCGGCACCGAGCGGTCCGTCGGTTCGCTCGGGCTCATGCGGCCCGCACCCCGAGCCGCTCGTAGGCCGCGATCGTCGCCGCCGCGGTCCGATCCCAGGACAGCCGGCCGGCCACCTCGACCGCGGCCCGCGCCAGTTCGGTGCGCCGCTCAGGGTCGCGGATCAGAGCGGTGATCGCCGATCGCAGCGCGTCGGCATCCCCCGGCGCCACGAGCTCGGCCCCGCCGGCCGCGACGTCGGGCAGGGCACCGACCGCCGTGGCAACCACCGCCGCCCCGCTCGCCATCGCTTCGATCGGGGGGAGCCCGAAGCCTTCGTAGCGTGACGGGTAGGCGACGACGGTGACGGCGCCGTAGAGCGCAGGGAGATCCGCACCGTCCACGTAGCCGAGATGCGTGACGCCCGCGGGCCGGGCCTGCGGCGCGAGCACCGGGCCGCCGAGCACGAGCGGTACCCCGATGTCGCGGCACGCGTCGGCGAGCTGGCCCAGGTTCTTGCGGGGTTCGACGGCACCCAGGTAGAGCACACAGGTCGGTGGGAGCTGGTACCGGCGCCGGACCCGCTCGATGGCCGCCGCGTCGGCCGGTCGGCAGTGGTCCGCTGCGGCGAGTTCGGTGATCGTGGCGGTGCGACCGAACCGGGCCTCGATGCGCTCGGCGGTGAAGGCCGACACCGCCAGGATCTCGTCGGCCAGGTGGACGGCCCGGCGGACCAGCAACTGCTCGCCGAGCGCCCGCCGGCGAGGGAAGGCCCACGGGATGTCGTACACCGACAGGTCTTGCACGGTGATGACCGTCGGCGCCCCCGGCCGGAGTGGCACGTCGACGTCGAGACCGTGCACCAGATCGGCGTGACCGACCGGACGCAAGCCGGCGAGCGCTCGGCGCACCCCGGCCGACGGTGGGTGCTCCCGGGCGGTCACCCCGGCGGGTAGGGAACCGACGGCGTCCGACTGTACGACGGCCACCAGATCCAGGTCCGCCGACGCGCGAAGCCCTCGCAGGATCTCGCGGACGTAGGTGTTGACGCCGCCGCCGCCAGGTCGCAGGGCGAGGGCGTTGCAGATGACCCGGGGGCGAACAGCCGTAGCGATAGCAGCACTCCTTGGAGAAGCCAGAACACGACGTCAACCGGGAAGATCTCCCAGTAGCTCGACACCGTCGCGGCGACGACGGCGGCGACCGTCGCCGCGGTGATCCCGTCGGCCAGCGCGGCGTCGAACTGAGCCCCGTCAATTGCGGCGCGCGCCGTTGCCACGGCTCGACCCTCACGGATGGTGAGCACGAGGAACACGGCGAAGAGCCACACGCCGATCGGGCCGAGTTCGATCAACACCTTCACGTAGTAGTTGTCCGCCTGGATCGCTGCGTCGCGGCGGGCGGGATCCTTGCTGCCCTCGCTGCCCACGGTCAGTTCGGCCCCGGATTTCTCCGCAGCGGCCCCCGAGGCGCCGATCCCCTCACCGAAGGGCGCATCGGCGACCTGCGCCACAGCGAGCCTCCAGGCGTCGAATCGTTCGAGCAGGCTGTCGGCCGATCGGAACGATCCTCCTGCGGCACCGACGACGAGCAGGCCGAGTGCGAGCACCGGTACGACCAACCGGGCGAGGGCGCGCCGGCGGCGCACGAGGAGCCAGACCCCGCCGATCAGTGCAGCGAGCAGCGCGGCCCGAACGACGCTGGAGAGCACGCCGAGGACGAGCAGCGGGGTCGAGGCGAGGAACAGCCGATTGCGCCAGCGCTGCCGGTCGGCGAGGGCGACCGGCACGGCGACGAGGGACACGGCGACGACGTAGAACGCGAACGGGAACGGCTGGTTGAACGTCGAGAACGATCGGAGCTGGTCGCCGGCGAATCGGACCGTGGTGTTGTACTCGTAGCCCAACTCGACGAGCCGCTCGGCGCCGAGCATCTGCTGGGCGACGCCGACGGCGCTCGTGACCACCGCGGTCGCCATGAACACGCCCACCAGACGATCGCGATCCAGGGTGGTGAACGGGCAGCGCCACAGCACGACCGGGACGAGTGCGTAGAAGAAAGCCACCTTGAGCCCGACGATCGCCGACGCGCCGACGAACACTGCGGTGGCACCCCCCAGCGCGACGAGCGCGCCGAGCGGGAGGACCCAGGCGGGGAGCGCAGGCCGGGGTGCAACTCGCCGTTCGCCGAACAGCAGGGCGCCGGCGAGCGCGCCGAGCACGAGGGCCTCCTTCCAGCCGTCGAGGACGCCGGGGTGCGGGACGAGCAGCAGCAGCCCGTTGAACGGCACCAGCGCGGCCAACAGCAGCAACGCCCGCTGGGGTCGCCGGAACAGCCACCACGCGCCGGCCCCGCCTCCTGCGACCGCAAGGGGAGCCAGCCAGGCGACGACGCCGCTCACGTCGTTGGGCGCAGGGCGTGGTGCAGGCGGTGGCGCAGCTCGAGGGCCGGGCGGCCGAGCGCGAGCGCGAGGCGCGAACCGCCGACCACGTGCACCGTCGGGTACGTGCCCGTCGCCCACCGCATCTTGTACTCGTGCTCGCCGACGAGCAGGTCCACGATGCCCAGGCGGTGTTCGAGGGCCCAGCGCACCTGCCGGCGCAACAGCAGATGGCCGGGTGACAGCTCGGCGACGGACGGGTCGAACCGCCCGTACCAGACCCCGAGGCGACGACCGACGACGAAGTCGATGTCGCAGGCGACCGGCCGGTCGTCGAGCCGGGCGATGAACACGGCCAGTTGGCCGCGGCGGGCCGCCGCGTGGAGCGCGGCGACGGTGAAGTCACGCCAGGGGGAGCGCAGCAGGTGCTGGCGGGGTCGGGCCGCCTCCGCCGTGTCGAACACCGTCTCGATCTCGGGCAGGACCTCGGCCAGGCGGCCCTCGTCGGTGACGGCTTCGACCTCGAACGGCTCGCCGGTGGCCTCGACTGCCCGATCGGCCCGGGCCAGGGTCTTGCGCAGGTTCTTGCGGCCGGCCAGGAGCGTGTCGAGGCCGTCGAGCCCATCGAGCTCGATGACGGGGCACGATTCCATCGGCCGCCGGTGTACCGCACGGGCGGCGGCGGGTGCCAGGGCCGAGTAGCCGGTTCCCCCGACCGGGTACTCGTACAGGTCGAGCACGTCGCGCCCGGCCCGGAGCGTCGACCACACTGCCGCTGCGGCCGCTTCGTCGGCGCCGACGACCTCGCACACCGAACCGAGCCCGGTCCCGAGCCAGCGCAGCGCCCACCCCGGCCCGAGGCGGCGGGCATGGAGGGGTGCCACCGCACGGAGGCGCCCGTCGCCGTCGCGCACGGTCGTGACGCGCAGCCGGCCTCGACCGAGGTGCTCCCACCAGGCGAGCGCGACCACCGGCAGCGTGAACGGTGCTCCCGCACCGGCGCGCGCGAGCGCATCCCAGTCGTCGACGATCCCGGCGACGTCGTCGGGTCGGGACAGCACGTCGACGGTCCAGGCCCGGGGATCGGGCCGTGGCGGCCGGTTCACCGGAGTCGAGAAGGAGGGCGCCGATGACTTCACCGGTCGTCGCCGCCAGCCGATGGGCACCGCACAAGCATCTATCGGCACGAGGAAGGGCAGTATGAGCGGGAGCACCCCCCGCCGGCATCAGGGCCTGGAGCACCAGGTGACCATGCCTATGCCCGGCTACTACTGATGAGTGTCAACGTCGAGCCGTCGTTCTCCGAGCATCTCCGGGTGCTCTGGCGCGCCAGGTGGTGGGCCCTCGGGGCTGCCCTGCTGGTCGCGGCCGGAGTGTGGATCGTGCGATCCGCAGCGGAACGAAGCGTCGAAGCGACGGCGCTCGTTCGCCTCGTGGTCCGCAACGGCGACGGACTCGTCATCGACCAGAGCGGCGCAACCCTGCTGAGCCAGACGTACGCGCAGATCGCCGCCGGTCCCAGGGTCCTGAGCGCCGGCGCTGCGACGGCGGGACTCACCGCCGACCTCGACAACCTCGCCCGCCGGGTCTCGGCCCGCGCCGGCACCACCCCCGGGTTCGTCGAGATCCGCGCCATCGGGCCGACCGACGCTCAAGCTCGGGCGCTCGCCGACGGGGTCGCCTCGGCGCTCGCCGAAGTGGTCGCCGCCGAACAGCTGGCCACGAGCACCGTTCGGGTCGAGGCGAGCGTGGAGGGAGCCCGGCCGGATTCGACCGTGGTGCTCGGGCCCAGCGCGCTCGGGGAGACCGCCGTGTCGTTCCTCGTCGTCGCGCTGCTCGTCGCCGAGGCGTACGCCCTCGTCCGGTCGGTTCGGGGCGCGCTTCCGGTCGGCGACCCCGGCGGCGCAGTGCGATCGCTGCTCGGGGTCGACTGCGTCGCAGTCGACGTCGCCGATCGGGATCGTGCGGTGCAGCTGCTCGCGCCGCTGGTCGCCGGGCTGGGGCCAGTCGTGACCGTCGTGCAACGGGGTGAGCCCGGATCGGCGGCCGGTGCGCTACTGCTCGCCGATGCCGCCGCTGGCGCAGGCCGGCGCGCCGTGCTCGTCGACACGGACCTGTCGGCGCCGCTGTTCGACGACGCCCCCGGCCTCACCGAGGTGGCAGTCGGCCTCGTGGCCCCCGGTGCGGTCGCCCTGCGCTCCCCGGACAGCCCGACGCCGGTGTTGAGCGCCGGTCGTCGGGGGGCTGCCCGGCCTGGTGAACAGTTCGGTCCGCACCTGGGGGCGCTGCTGCAGTCCTTCGGTGTCGATCACGTGGTCGTCTCGACCACGAGCGCCTCGGCAGCGTCGGAGACCTTCCTGGTCGTGGGCCGGCTGCCCGACTGCGTCGTGCTCGTCGTCGACCCCGATCGCACGACCCGGCGCAACCTGCGAGCCGCAGCGGACCAACTGGCAGCCCGAGGCGCAGCACTGCGGGCCGTGGTGCTCGTCGCCGGCGGCGACCGCGTCCGGCTCGGCCTGCCCGAAGACGACTTCGAGCCGATCGCGCCGCCGATGCCCTACCTGCTCGATCCGGCCCCGCCGAGCCCGGCTCCGGCGCCATGGGACCCTCGATCCGGAGACCCCCGCCGGTGACCGGCCGCGTCCATGGGCCGCGCCGCTCGGGCGGGGTCGTCGTCGTGCACGAACGGTTCACCGAGCGCGGGGGCGCCGAGTCGGTGGTGGAGGTCATCGCATCGATGACCGGCGCCGGCCGCATCCTCGCGCCGCTGTTCGACCCGGCGGTCGTGGACCCCGACGTCGCGCACCTCGTGCGCACCGGGTCACTACAGCGCCTCTATCGCGGCGGTACGCGCTACGAGCACTTGCTGCCGATGCTGCCCCTCGCGTTCTCCGGGATGGAGATCCGCGACGCCGAGCTGGTCGTGTTGAGTCACCATGCGTTTGCCAACCGGGTCCGGGTGCCCGACGGGATCCCGGTGGTGAGCTACACCCACACGCCGGCCCGTTGGATGTGGGACGAGCGGATGCTCGCCCTCGAAGACGGCGGTGGGATGCGCAGCCGGGCGCTGTGGGCGTGGGCAGCGCGCCAGCGCTCCTCGGACTGGGCCGCGGCGCGGCGGCCCGACGTGATCGTCGTGAACTCGACGACGGTCGCCGAGCGGGTGGAGCGATGGTGGCACCGATCGAGCGTCGTCGTGCCACCCCCGGTCGACACGGTGTTCTTCACCCCCGATGCGTCGGTGCGCCGCGAGCCGTTCCTTCTGTGGGCGGGCCGGGTGGTCCCGTACAAGCGGCCCGAGGTGGCCGTGCTCGCCGCCCGCGCCGCCGGGGTGCCGCTCGTCGTCGCCGGTGACGGTCGGGCCCGGGCGTCGCTCGAGCCGATCGCCGGTCCCGACACCACGTTCCTCGGCCGCGTCAGCCGCCCGGAGCTGCGTCACCTGTTCCGGACGTGCCGGGCGATCGTGTTACCCGGGGAGGAGGACTTCGGGATCGTGCCGGTGGAAGCGCTCGCCTGCGGCACCCCGGTGCTCGCCCTCGATGCCGGCGGCGTGCGCGACACCGTCGTGTCGGGCACCCACGGGGTGCTCGTCGATGCCGAGGACCGTTCGATCGCGGCGCTCATCGAGCGGTTCGCCGCCGCCATCCGCACGATGCCGGAACTCGACCCGGCCGACCTGCGGGCCCGGGCCGAGCACTTTTCGGCCGAGGCGTTCCGGGAACGGTTCCGGGCCGTGCTCGCCGGGGTGCAGTCGGCCGCAGGGGCAGAACGCTGACCCGTAGTCGCCGATCAGGGGGCACCGGATCGGCGAGCGCTGCGTTCGCTCGGGCCTCGGCGACGAGCGCGTCCCACTCACGCCGGTACCCGAGATGTGCGACGGTCGCCTCGCCGCCGCGTTCGGTTGCGAGCGTCGAGTTCGCCACCGACCACCCGTTGCCGAGCCCGCCGACCACATGGTCGATCCGGGCCTCGGCGCGGTCGAGGAACGCCTCGTTGAACCCGGCGCCGCCGTGGGCTTGACGCAGCGGACGCACGTCCACGCCGGGTTGGTGGATCGGCACGCAGACCAACGACAGCCCGACGTGGCGCTCGGCGTCGGGGTCGGTGCGGCACAGCAGCAGGATCCAGTCCGCCCACTGCGCCTCGGAGGTCCACACCTTCTGCCCGGTGATGACGAGTCGGTCCCCGTCGACGACGGCGCGCGTGCGCAGCGAGGCGAGGTCCGAGCCCGCCTCGGGTTCGGAGAACCCCTGGCACCAGTGCTCCTCGCCGGCGAGCAACGGCGGCAGGAAGCGAGCTTGCTGCTCGGTCGAGCCGTGGGCCAGCAGCGTCGGGGCGACGAGGCGCTCACCGACGCCGAGCACGACCCGAGGGGCGCCGGCACGGGCGAAGGTCTCGTTGACGACCGCCACCTCGACCGGCGACAGGCCGCGACCGCCGTACGGGACCGGCCAGGACGGGCACAGCCAGCGTCCGGCCCGGAGCCGGCGCGTCCACTCCTCGACCGCGGGCGTCGGGGCGCGGTCGTGGGGCGGATGCGCCTCCAGCGCGCCGAGGCCGTGCGGCGCATGGTCGTCGACGAAGGCTCTGACCTCGGCGCGCAGGGCGTCCAAACGGGTGGGCACCGTTCGAGCACACCACCTGCGGTCTGACCGTGACAGGGACGAAAGCCCCGGGAGGGGTCATGAGGCTCAGGCTGCCGCCGCCATCGGTGCGTAGCCGGCGGCGGCCCACAGCGCACTGCGCACCCGGTCGGCCTCGGGCCCGACGAGACCGTTCACCACGATGATCCCGGCGATCAGATCGGCGAGGACCGCCTCCCAGGCCCGACCCCGGACCCGCACGGCGACGGTGGCCATCCCGTTGCGGCGCAGGAGGCTGCGGTCGGCGCCGGGGAGCCTCGGAGGGCTGCGAAACCCCGGCGCGACCAGACCGCAGCGCCGGGCTTCTGCCGTGAGCGCCCGGGCCGCCTGCGCGAACCGCAACGTGGTGGCCGCCTCCCCCGGGCGGGGAGGGGCGGTACCCCGGAGTACGTCGACGGCCATGGCCACAGCTTCTCGCCGGGGTGTGGCAGGGATGCGGGCAGGGATCGCGGCCGGTCTGCGCGGTGGTCAGGACGAGGCGACGTCGACGGCGACGTCGAGCTCCTGCATGGTCGCCGGCCCGAACACGACGCCCCGGGCCGGTGCCACGTCGGCGTAGTCGCGGCCCCAGGCGACGGTGACGTGACGGCGGGGCGGCGCCTGGTCGTTCGTCGGGTCGGCGTCGAACCAGCCCCAACCGGGGAGGTAGACGGCGAACCAGGCGTGCGAGGCGTCGGCGCCGACCAGCTTCGGCTGACCGGGCGCGGGCAGCGTCTCGAGGTAGCCGCTCACGTAGCGGGCTGCGAGGCCGAGCGACCGGCAGCACGCGATCGCCAGGTGGGCGAAGTCCTGGCACACCCCGCGCCGCCGGGCGAGCACGTCGCCGACCGGTGTGGAGACGTCGGTCGCCGCCGGGTCGAACCCGAACTCGCGGTGGATCCGGGCGGTGAGCTCGGCGACGGCATCGTGGAGGGGGCGCCCGGGGCGGAACGCGCCTCGGGCCAGGTCCTGTGCCTCCGGCGGCCAGGCCACCATGGCCGACGGCGTCCGGCACAGGCGGGCCTCGATCCCGGCGGTCGTGCGGTCCGTGTCGAGCGCCGCCACGACCTCCTCCCACGGCGGCGACGCCGTGGGCCAGGCGAACGGCTCCACGAGCACCTCGGAGGTCGCCGTCAACTCGACGGCGTGGTGGGGTTCCTCGAACGCGAGATACGTGACCTGGTTGCCGAAGCAGTCGGCGTACTCCGAGCGATGGTCGGGCGCAGGGTCGCTCGACAGCGCGGCAGCGACGACGACCTGCGTGGCCGTCGTGCGAGGCACCAGGTGCGCGATCGTCTGGCCGTGGCTGACGGGGGCGGAGTACGTGTACCGGGTCCGGTGCGACACCCGGTAGCGCGTGGCGCCCGCCGTCATGCGAGCTCCTGACGGAGCCGGTGTGCCGTGCCGGGGGTCGAGAACCAGGTCGCGTTAATCGCCGCGGCCTCGGCGAGCAGCCCGCCGCGCACGGTGAGAACGAAGTCGCAAAGCCGATCGCGTCGACCGGAGGACCCGGGGCGGGCGAGGTCCGACGGTGCGGTCCCGAGGACCGCCTCGGCGGCCCCGTGGAGCGATCCCCCCGGGGTGGTCCCGGGCCGGTGCGGGAGCACCCCGAGGTGCTCGGCCATGCGGTCGACCTGGAACGCCACCGAGCGCGGGTTCGTGTCGTCGAGCAGCAGCAGTTCGAGCGCAGCGTCGGGCTCGACGTCGCTGCGATGCAGCCGTCGGTACGCGACGAGACACTCCCAGCCCTGGAGGAACGTCTCGAGCACGCTCGGCAGCACCGCGTCCGGCACCGGGTCGACGATCGCGGCCTCGATCGCGTTGAGCAGGCACAGCGCCCGTTCGAGCCGTCGACCGAGGTCGAGGAACCGCCAGCCCGGGCCGCGGACGGTGGACTCCTGGGCGAGCCCGGCGAGCGCTGCGAGCCCGAAGCTCACCCGTTCGAGCCGGTCGGCGATGGCGCCCGGCCCGGCCGAGGCCGCCTCGGCCAGCGCCGCCCGGTCGGTGCCCAACGACGCAAGGACCCGCCAGGTGGTCGTCGACAGGTACTCGCGCACGGCGACCGCGGTCTGCAACAGGTGCCCAAGGCTGTCGTCGAGGCTTCCCGGCCGCGCGCCGAGCGCCGCCGCGAGCTCGGTGGCCGGTTCGCCCGTGCGGTTCGCAGCCGGCGCACCACCCCCGCCACCCCTGGTACCGCCACTACCCCCGCCGGAGACGGCGCGCAGGGCGGCGTCGACCACGACGGCCCAGGCTCCGCCGTCGTCGTCGGCAAGGTCCGGTTCGGCCTCCAACCGGCCGCCGATGACGAGGCCGAGCCGGGCCGCGGCCTCGGCCCGCTCGGCGTTGCGGCCCACCCAGTAGAGCCCCTCGGCAGCGCGTGACGGCAGGGACTGGCGCAGATCCACCTGGGGTGCCGTGCGCAGGCGCACCGGGCGGCTCTCGGCCGAGCGCCCACCGAGCACCCAGACGTCCTTGGCGACGGCATCGCGCTGCGCGAGCAGCGGGCGGCTGGCGTCGATCACCCGGGCGACCCCGCCAGGGAGCACCGACCAGCCGTCGGCGCCGCTGGCGACGGCGAGGGCCTGCAGGATGACCTGGCCCGGCTCGAGACCACCCGGCCCGTGCACCGGGGTGGAGCCCAACGCCAGGCGTTCCTGGGCGACGAACCGGCCGGGATCGCGTTCGATGCGCCGGCGGAGCTGGTCGAGGTCCCGGGGGTCGAGGTGCCAGCCGAGGGTGGTCCGTGCGGCATCTCGGTCCCCGCGCTCGTGGATCACGAGCTCGCCGGCCCGGCCGAGGGCGACGTCGCGGTGCCGCGGATCGCCGAACCACCAGGTGGGGGTTGCGGCCAGGGCCAGGTCCTCCCCGAGCAGGAGCCGGCACAGCGCCGGGAGGTAGGCGCACAGCGCCGGGTCGTCCGCAGCCGCCGAACCGAGGGGATTGGCGAGGCCCACCGCTGCGTTGCGGGCGGCGTGCAGCAGGCCGGGCACGCCGCGCCGGGAGCGCAGCTCGAGAGGGTCGGCGCCGTCGTCGCCGACGCATCGCAGCACGACGTCGACCGGCTCGGGTCCCTCGATCGACCGGAGCCAGACCCGGCCCGACCGCACGGCGAGATCGTCGGCATCGGCGAGGTGGTAGCCGAGCTGCGCAGCGAGGTACGAGGCCTCGAAGCTGCCCGGCGTGCCCCGGGCTGGGCCGAGCACGACCACGCGGGGGCTGTCCACGCCGGCGGGAGCGAGGGCGCCGAGCGCGTCGCGCAACGCCGTGAACCACGCGCTCTGGGGGCGCACCCCCAAGCGGCGCAGGGCACCGGGCACCAGGCGCGACAGCGTCGAGCGATGGACGAGCGCGACCGCTGCGCCGTCGGGGTCGTCGGTGCGGTCGCGCAGCACGACGAACTGGCCGTCCTCGCGCCGCACGACCCATGCGCCGTAGCGGACCAGGGGGCGACCGGTTCCGGGAACGTCGAGCGTGGTCAGCGGCAGCCCGAACGGGCCGAAGGCGAGCTCGACCGGCACCGTTCCGGTGGTGAGCGACCGGCGGGGCCCGCGCAGATCGGTCAGGTAGGCCTCCAGCAGGCGGGCCCGCTGGCTGAGCCCGGCGGCGAGGCGGTCCCAGTCGCCTCCGGCGACGAGGTACGGGAGCGGGTCGATGCGCCACTGCCCACGCCGGTCGTCGAGGGCATAGGTGGCGCCGGCGCCGGCGAGCAGGCGCTCGGCCTCGTTGCGGCGACGATCGAGTTCACTCCGGTCGGGTGCGCCGAGGACCGCGAGGGCATCCGACCACGCTGGGCGGACGCGCCCGCGGTCGTCGCGCAACTCGTCGAACCGGCCGATCGGCCGGTAGCCACCCACGACGTGATCCTGGACGGTCATCGTGTCCCCGACGGTAGGTCCGCTGACGGCGCCGTGCCGAGACCTCAGCGGACCGGGGTGTGCGACACGAAGTACGTCTCGGCCATCGCGCCGTGCACCGTGGCGATCGTGAGCTGCAGTTCGTCGACCCAATGGTGAAGGTCCGTGCCGGTCAGGGTGACCGGCACCTGCTCGAGCAGCTCGACGGCCCGCTCACAGGTCTCGGCCGCGTACGCCGCCCGGGGCAGGGCGCGCAGGCCGCGCCGGACCTGTTCGAGGCTGAAGCGCACCGACCGGGGGAAGTCGCGGTCGTGGAGCAGGAACCGCAGCACCGACTCTCCCGAGACCGGGCCGCGCACCGTGCGCCGGAACATCTGTTGACCCGACAGGGACCGCAGGACCGACAACCACTGGACGTCTTCGTACTCCGGGGCGACCGCGGCCATCAGGCTCCCGGCCCGCACGTCGAGCACCCGGGTGGCCATGTCGGCGCGCTCGAGGTTGCGGCCGATCCGCAGGAACTCGAAGGCCTCGTCCCGGCTCATGGTCGATGTCAGCGTGCCGTTGACGGCGAGCACGTCGCCGATCACCCGCTCCAGGAACCGTGACCGTGACGAGCGGGCGATGCCGTCGCCGTGGTGTGCGGCGACGAACAGGTACAGATCGTTGACGCCCTGCCAGACGTCGGAGGGCATCACCTCGCGGCTCGAGCGCAGGTTCTCCCGAGCGGACTCGATCGAGCACAGGATGCTGCCGGCGTTGTCCCGTTCGGCGACGAGCCACCGGATGATCGAGCGCTCGTCGGCGGTCGTGAACCGGGCGTCGAACGCGTGGCGCGACCCGATGATCGCGAGCAGCGGCTCCCAGGTGACCGCGACCCGGGTCGGCAGGTCGACGATGAGGTTGGTGTGCTCGCGCACGATGCGTGCCGTGTCCTCGGCCCGCTCGAGGTAGCGGGCGGCCCAGTAGAGGTTCTCGGCGACGCGGGACAAGAGCATCAGCCGTTGCTCCAGTACGGGATCGGATCGTCGAGATCGACGATCCAGGTGTCCTTCGATCCCCCGCCCTGGGAGGAGTTGACCACGAGCGATCCGGCGCGCAGCGCGACGCGGGTGAGCCCGCCCTTGGTCACGTAGCTCGACTCCCCGCTGAGGATGAACGGGCGCAGGTCGACGTGGCGGGGTTCGAGCCGGCCGTTGCACAGCGTCGGCGCCGTCGACAGCTCGACGACCGGTTGCGCGATCCAGTTGCGCGGGTCGGCCTCGATAGCGGCCCGGCGCTCGACCAGCTCGGCGGCCGTGGCCCGCGGGCCGATCAGGATCCCGTAGCCGCCGGACTCGTTGGCGGGTTTCGTCACGAGCTCATCGAGATGGTGGAGCACGTGGTCGCGCTCGTCGGGGTAGTAGCAGCGGTAGGTCGGCACGTTGGCGAGCAACGGTTCCTCGCCGAGGTAGTACCGGATCAGCTCGGGCACCCAGGCGTACACGACCTTGTCGTCGGCAACCCCGGCCCCGGGGGCGTTGGCGATGGCGACCGTTCCGGCGCGCCAGGCCCGCATCAGGCCGGGCACGCCGAGTGTCGAGTCGGGGAGGAACACCTCCGGGTCGAGGAACAGGTCGTCGATCCGCCGGTAGATGACGTCGACGGGCCGCAATCCGGCCACGGTGCGCATCAGCACCCGGTCGTCGTCGTCGACGACGAGGTCACGGCCCTCGACGAGGTCGATCCCGATCTCCCGGGCCAGGAACGAATGCTCGAAGTACGCGGAGTTGTAGATCCCGGGCGTCAGCAGCACCACGGTCGGGTCGGAGTCCGGGCCGTTCGGAGCGATGGAGCGCAGCAGCCGGCCCAGGGCCTCGGGGTAGTCGTCGACCGGGAGGATGCTCTGGCGCTCGAACAGGTCGGCGAAGGCACGCTTGGCGACGTGGCGGTTCTCGAGCATGTAGCTCACCCCCGACGGCACTCGGAGGTTGTCCTCGAGGACGTACATCGTCCCGTCGGCGTCGCGCACGAGGTCCGAGCCGCAGATGTGGGCCCAGACGCCGAAGGCCGGACGCACCCCGAGGCACTGCGGGCGGAAGTTGACGCTCCCGCTCAGCAGGTCGGCGGGGAACACGCCGTCGCGTACGACGTGCTGGTCGTTGTAGAGGTCGTCGATGAAGAGGTTGAGGGCCCGGAGGCGTTGGGTCAACCCCCGGTCGGTGCGGCGCCACTCGGTGGCGTCGATCACCCTCGGCACCACGTCGAACGGCCACGCCCGGTCGATGCCCCGGCCGTCGCTGTAGACGGTGAAGGTGATCCCGGCGGTCAGGATCGCGAGGTCCGCAGCGTCCTGGCGGGCGACGAGTTCGTGGTCGCCGAGGGCGCGCAACATCGCGACGAGTTCGGTGGCCGCGGGGCGGGGAGTGCCCTCGGCGTCGATCAGTTCGTCCCACGCTCCGGTGGCGTTGCGGATCTCGGCCATCGTCACATCCGATTGCTAGGCGCCGAACGTGTCGTCGGCGTACCGGTCATGTCACGGCTCCGTGAACGGCAGGCCGATCGAGCGCGCGAGTTCGCCGAGCGTCCGGTCGACGTCGATCGCGCGCATAGAGGCCAGCACGATCTCGCCGACGAGCGCTGCGAACAGGGCTCGGGCACGGTCCTCGGGATGGTCGACGCCCGTGGCGGCCACCAGGCGGACGAACAGCTCGATCGTCCGGTCGGTCAGCTCGGCCGAGGTCGCCGATCCCCCCTTGCGGGCCCGGTGCACCTGATAGTCGAACCACAGCAAGGGGATGCGGTCGCCTCGGTCGACGCCGAAGCTGAGGTAGGCGTGGGCGGCCGCCCACCACGCCGGCGTGGGCACGACAGCGGAGGCGGCCGCCCGCTCGATGCGGGCCAGGTAGGCCTCCATGAGCTGGCGGAAAGCCTCGTCGACGATCTGGTCGACGTCGCTGAAGTAGTAGTGGATGGCCGATTTCGTGAGCGGGCTGGCCGCCGCGATCGACCGGGCCGTACACGCCCCGACCCCCTGGGTGCGCAGCACCTCGGCGGCGGCGGCGACGATCTCGTCCCGACGTGCCGCCTGGGCCGGCCGCAGCGCCCGCGGGCTCATCGCCATGCGAACACCGGTTGCTCGAGGTTATCGACGCGCTCGAGCCGGCCCTCGACGGCGACGAAGCGGAACTGCAGCAGCACGGCGCCGGTCGGCGCATGTACGAGGTCCCGACCGATCGGGATCTGCACGACGGGCCGATCGGACTCGGGGATCTGCACGAAGCGTGGGGAGTCGGGCCGCAGCAGCTCGCGCAGCGACACCCGATGCACCGAGGCGACCTCGCCCGGATCGGGGACGAGGTCGGGGTCGGCGCCGCCCCACACGACGAACGGGGTGATGACGTAACCCGATCGGGTCGGGTAGTCGTCGAGGCGGCCGAGGACGTCGGCCTCGCTGCAGCGCAGGCCCAGCTCTTCGTGCAGTTCGCGCAGGGCGGCATCGACGGCCCGCTCGCCGGTGTTGATCCGGCCGCCGGGAAGCGCCCACTGCCGGGCATGGGCCGACAGGTGCGCACCGCGTCGGGTCAACAGCACCGCCGGGCCGCCGGCGGTGCCGGCCACGTTACCGTCGATCCCGTCGCCGTCCCGGCGGCCGGGGATCTCCTGCACGATGCCGCCGTCGGGCACTCCCGCCCAGCCGTCGTCGTGGCCGTGCCGTTGCGCATCGGAGTCGACCACGACCACGGCCACGGCGGCGTGCCGGCGACCGTCGAGGGGATGCGTGCGGACCTCGTGGCCGGCGAGGTTCCGCCGCATCAGGTCCTGGAGCTCGTCGCCGTAGTGCAGCACCCCGGCGACGGTAGCGGGCCCGATGGCCCAGGTGGCAGGCCCCGGGTCGCCGCAGGGCCGAGCGTCGCCGCCCCCTGGCGACGTTGGTCCCTTGGCGGGACGACCCGCCCGGGCCACCGTGAGGGTGACGCACAGGACTCGGAGGTGCGCGATGCACGCAGCAGTAGGCGATTGGATCCGGCTCGGCAGCCACCGCACGGGGGTGCCGGACCGGCGCGGGCAGATCGTGGCCGTCCACGGCGCCGACGGTGGACCGCCGTTCGAGGTGCACTGGCTCGACACGGGGCGCACGACGATCTTCTTCCCCGGCAGCGACGCCGTGCTCGACCGTCACGGGCTGGTCACCACCGGGCACTGATCCGACGGGGTGCCCTCGGTACGCTGCCGCCATGGTCGACAAGCGCACCGACTCCGGCATCGAGATCCGCCCGCTGTACACCGCCGACGATCTCGCCGGCTGGGATCCCGCGGTCCGGCTCGGCGTCCCGGGCAAGCCTCCGTACACCCGCGGGGTGTACCCGACGATGCACCGGGAGCGCTTGTGGACCATGCGGCAGTACGCCGGGTTCGGCACTGCGGCATCGACCAACCAGCGGTTCAAGTTCCTGCTCGAGGCGGGCCAGACCGGGCTGTCGTGCGCGTTCGACCTGCCCACCCAGATGGGCTACGACTCCGACCACCCCCGCGCCCTGGGTGAGGTCGGCAAGGTCGGCGTCGCCATCGACACCCTCGGCGACATGCGCACCCTGCTCGGCGGCCTGCCGCTCGATCGGGTGTCCACCTCGATGACGATCAACTCGACCGCCGCGGTGCTGCTGCTGTTCTACGAGTTGGTGGCCGAAGAGCAGGGCGTCGATGCCTCGGCGATCTCGGGCACGATCCAGAACGACCTGCTGAAGGAATACATCGCGCGCGGCACCTACGTGTACCCGCCGCGGCCGTCGATGCGGGTGATCACCGACATCTTCGCTTACTGCAACGAGCGGATTCCGAAGTGGAACACGATCTCGATCTCCGGGTATCACATCCGTGAGGCCGGCTCGACCGCCGTGCAGGAGATCGCCTTCACGCTCGCCAACGCGATCGCCTACGTCCAGGCGGCGATCGACACCGGGCTCGACGTCGACGCGTTCGCGCCCCGCCTGTCGTTCTTCTGGAACGCCCACAACAACCTGTTCGAAGAGGTGGCCAAGTTCCGGGCCGCCCGCCGGATGTGGGCGAAGATCATGGGGGAGCGGTTCGGCGCCAAGAAGGAAGCCAGCAAGCTGCTGCGCTTCCACACCCAGACCGGCGGCTCGACGCTCACCGCCCAGCAGCCCGAGAACAACATCGTGCGCGTGGCCGTACAGGCCCTCGGCGCCGTGCTGGGCGGCACGCAGTCGTTGCACACCAACGGCTTCGACGAGGCGCTGGGCCTCCCCACCGAGAACGCGGCGCGCATCGCCCTGCGCACGCAGCAGATCATCGGCTACGAGTCCGGGATCACCGACACCCCCGACCCGCTGGCGGGCAGCTACTACGTCGAGTGGCTCACCGACGAAGTCGAGGCCAAGGCCTGGGAGTACATCGCCAAGATCGACGAGATCGGCGGTGCCGTCGCGGCCATCGAACGGGGGTACCAGGCCGACGAGATCGAGCAGGCGGCCTACGAGTACACCAAGTCGATCGACGACCGGGAGCGCACGATCGTCGGCGTCAACTCGTTCACGATCGACCACGAACCCGATCCCGACGTGTTCCCGATCGACCCCGAGCTCGAGCGGAGCCAGGTCGAGCGCGTCCGGGCCTGGAAGGCCGACCGGGTCCAGGGTGCGGTCGAGGCAGCCTTGGGCGACGTGCAGGCCGCCGCTCGCGGTACACAGAACCTGTTGCCCCCCATGAAGGTCGCGCTCAAGGCCGGCGCCACGCTCGGCGAGGTCAGCGATGCGCTGCGCGCCGTGTTCGGGGTGTACCAGCCCGGTCGTTGACCGCCACGCTCAACCTGGCTTCAGCGGTCTGGCAAGGTCCCGTGTGGGTGCTGCTCGCCGAGCGGCATCCGCCTACCTGAATCGTAAGGCGGCGGACGGCCGCCCCGGATGAGCAGGAGGAGCATTCATGCGAGCAGAGGCAAGTGGACGCAAACGTTCGGTCGTGGCCCGGTCGCTGGCGGCGTTGCTGGTGGCGGGTGTGCTCGGCGCGGCGGTGGGCAGTGTGGCCGGTGGCGGTGGCGACGACGGTGCCATGCCGTACCGGCCGAAGTCTTTGCCTGGGGGCGCACCGGGAGGAAGGTAAGGGACGAGGCCCGACCGGCCCTACGAACACCGTCAGCAAAGCCGGCGCCCAGTGCGCCGGCTCTGCCGCTTCTGGTGAGAAGTCACGTTGTGCTGCAACGCGTTCACGGTCGGTGAGTGAACCGGTCGGCCCATTCCGGCGGCGGCGTCGCGTACGGCTTCGTCGGCCTAGGTACGACGCAACAGTGCGTCGCCCGGTCCCTCGGCAAGCCGTTCGCTCCGTTCGGCGACGGTGCCGACTACTTCGTCGTCCCCGGCGGGGATTTCGACACGCCGACCGACTGGTTCGGATGGAGTCTCCTGGGGTCCGTTCCGGTGGTCGCCGACCAGCCTCGGGTGCCCGGTGTCGACCTGGCCGGCTACAGCCTGCAGGTGTTGCGGGGCACCTCGGCACGTTCGCCGGGCTTCCGCGTGCGTTCGGAGGAGAACCTCCTGCGGTTCTTCGTCCAGTCCCAGGGTGACGCGCCCCTCGACGTGGTCATCTCGACGGTCGCTCGCACGTCGATGCTGAACCGCACGATGCGGTTCACCATCCCGGCCGCGCAGCCGGGACGCTGGCGCCTCTCACCCGCGATCCCGCTCCCCGAGTGGCACGCGGCCGACGGCACGGTCGACATCACGATCCGGTTCGAGGTTCGCAGCGGGACCAAGATCGGGCTTTCGTCGTGGCTCGTCGACGACGTGTTCGTCGACCCGTTCAAGCCGTACTGACCGGTCGGGGAGGCGGCTGGCTTCGGGGATGCGGTGGGGCGGTGCTCAAGATCTGGTCATGCCGCCTGCAACGTGGGGTCCACGGTCCGGCGTTTGTCTGGTCCGCCGTCCCGCCGGTGCCGATCTCGGTATCGACCGGAACGGATGAAGCGACGGGAGGAGGAGCGATGGCGTGGAAAGTCGAGCGCGTCGGCTCCCTCCGGCGCGGTCTGGCGAGCGGCCCGTGACCCCCGAATCCGGGCCCGGGAGGGCTGATGCCGGGAGCGTCGATCGCGTCCGGCCGCACGATCAGGCGCCGCCCGAGCGCAAACCGCTGCTCGACGAGGCGGTCGAGGCCACGAAGGCGCTTGCATCATCCCGGAGTCGGCGCGGCCTGCGGCGTGCGCCGGTCCGCTACCTGGCCAGCGGTGTGGTGACCGGCGGGTCGTTCCTCGTAGCGCTCCTGTGCTGGATCATCATCGAACCGCCGTCGCCGGACGCGGTCCGGGTGTTGGCGCTGTGCATGCTCGTCCACTCCGTCGCGGCGCTGGTCGAGTTCGAGATCGGTCACGGCGTTGCGGTGCCCACGACCCCGGTGCTGCTGGTCGCCTGTTTCCTCCTCCCCCCGCCGTTGGTGCCGGTCGTCGCCTTCGCCGGCCAGCAACTCGCTTCCGCGCTGACGCGCGCTCGGCGTCCCGAGGACGCCGAGGATCCACTCGCGGTCGTCGGCTCGTCGTGGCACGCGTTCGGCCCGGCGCTGGTGTTCCAGTTCTTCCCGGTCGGTTCGGCGGATCTCGGCGACTGGCCGGTCGTCGTCGCCGCCCTGGCCGCCCAGATGGTCTTCGACGGCGGCGTCGCGTGGCTCCGCTCGTGCTACGGCCAGAGTGTCCCGAGCCGTCAACTGCTCGACGCGCTGCGGTTCACGTTCCTGATCGACGCGCTGCTCGCACCGATCGGTTTCGCCGCCGCGCTCGCCAGGCCGGGCAGCCCGCTCGCCTTGCTCTTCTTCATCCCGCTGATGTTCCTGCTCGGCCTGCTGCAGCGGGACCGCCGGAACCACATCGATCGGATGGTCGTGCTCGCCGAGGCCTACGGCGAGACCCACGAGCGCGCCCGGCGCGATCCGCTCACCGGCTTGCGCAACCGGCTCGCGTGGGAAGAAGCGCTTGCGGCCTGGGCGGGATCGCGCGACCCGGTCGGCGTCGTGCTCGCCGACGCCGACGGTCTGAAGAAGGCCAACGACACGTTCGGCCACGAGATGGGTGACCGGCTGCTCGCCGCGATCGGCGGCGAAATGGCCAAGGTTGCCCCCGCCGCAGAGGGCATCGTCGTGGCGCGTCTCGGCGGTGATGAGTTCGGAATCCTGCTGCCCGGCACGCATGCGGCGTCGGCCGATCGCGTCGGGCTCCGCCTCCGGGCGGCGTTCCGGGCGGCGGCACCCCTCGACGGACACGTGCCGGTCTCGGCCTCGGTCGGCATGGGCTTGGCCAGCGATGGCGCCAAGCTGCAGGGCGCGATCGAGGAGGCCGACCGAGGGGTCTACGAGGACAAGACGAGCCGCAAGGTGCAGCGGCGCTGAACGACCAGGGCCGCCGGCTACCCCGGGTCGGTGCCGTCAGCGGCGCACGACCCCCGGTGTGCCGGCGGTGATGGTGACGGTGGCGTCGGTGCTGACCGTGCCGTCCGGGCGGGTCACGTCGTCGACGACCCGGTACTCGCAGGTCCACGTTGCCGGGGTGACGGTGCAACGTGCGTAGCCGCGCTTGTCGCCGTTGAAGTACTTCACGGCGGGGAACAGCGTCCGGGCGAGCGCAGCGATGCTCGCGGGCAGCAGGCCGCGCGACGAGATCGAGGTGCCTACCAGTTCGCTGGCCACGACGGTCTTCGAACCCCCGCGGTCCACGCTCAGATCGATCGCACCGGCGAGGTGGATGTCGCCGGTGAGCACCACGAGGTTGCTGACGTTGCGATCGGCGACTGCGCCGAGGAACCGGTTGCGTGCCGGTGCGTAGCCGTCCCACTGGTCGTAGTTGAGGATGCCCCCGTTGGGAAGTCGCAGATCGCCCATCACGACCTCGTTGGCCAGCGCCTTCCAGGTGGTCGTGGCGGTTGCAAGGGTGTCGAGCACCCAGCGCTCCTGATCGGCGCCCCACATCGTGCGGCTCGGTTCGGCGGCGTCGGCACACGCTGGCCCGGTCTGCAACGGGACGTCACCGCACGCCTGATCCGTGCGGTACTGGCGTGAATCGGTGAGTACCAACGTCGCCAGGGATCCCCACACGAAGGACCGGTAGATGCGGAACTCACCCGAGCCCGGCGGATCGAGTCGGACCGGCTGGTGCTCCCACCACGCTTGGTACGCGGCGGCCCGCTGGGCGAGGAACTGCTCCCGGGTCGGCCCGCCGGGCCGCCCCTCGCGCTCGGAGACCGTGGCGGCGTAGTTGTTCTCCACCTCGTGGTCGTCCCAGATGACCAGCCACGGGCAGGCCGCGTGCGCGGCCTGGAGGTCCTTGTCGCCTTTGTACTGGGCCCAGCGAGCCCGGTATTGCTCGAGGGTGACCGGAGCCCCGCCGACGTGGTTGCGGACCTTGCCGGCCCCGAGCAGTTCGTCTTCGTAGATGTAGTCGCCGAGGTGGATCACCACGTCGAGATCCGACGCGGCAGCGTCGGCCCAGGCCCGGTAGTAGCCCTCCTCGAAGTGCTGGCAGCTCGCGAAGGCGAGCTTGAGCCGATCGACGGCTGCGCCCACCGCCGGGGCGGTGCGGGTCCGCCCGATCGGGCTGGTCCACGAGCCGGCGCTGAACCGGTACCAGTAGGTGGTCGCCGGCTTGAGGCCCTGGACGTCGACGTGCACGCTGTGCCCGAACTGCGGCACCGCGGGCGCAAGACCTTCGTAGAGACGCTTCTCGAACCCGGCGTCGGTGGCGATCTCCCAGCGCACGCTGACGACGGTCTGGGGCATCTGCCCCTCGAGCGGGGCGAGTCGGGTCCACAGCACGACCCGGTCGGGCAGCGGGTCGCCCGAGGCGACCCCGAGCGCGAACGGGTTGCCCGGCACCCCCGCCGCCGGCGGGGTGGCGACCCCGGTCCCGCCACCGGCCGGCACGCTGGGCGGTGGGATGGTCGGGCCGGCGATCCCGGTGCTCGACGGCCCGGTCGGCGAGGTGGACGAGGCCGACGGGGACGCGCTGTCGCTACACCCCGCTGCGGCGACGGCCAGCGCCCCGGCGAGGAACGTACGACGGTTCAAACGACCGGGTGCCACGGCCGGCGACGCTAGCCACCGATCCGGTGCCGACCGGGGTCGGGGTCGCCCCGGATCAGTTCGGGATCGAGGTGTGCTTGAACTCGTTGAGCTGCGGCCACGACAGCAGCTCGACGATGCGCTCGATGTCGCGCCGTGACGAGGCCGGGTTCCCGTCGGGCCGGTGCATCAGCCGGACGAAGGCGGCGTGATCGCCGACGATGAACGTGGGGACGCCCCACACGTCATGGCTCTCGGCGTACCCCGTGTGGAGATCGCGGACCTGGGCACGCGGCCGGCCGCTGTCGACCTCGGCCCACACGGCGTCGGCGTCGATGCCGTGCTCGCCGAGGATGCCGGTGAGCCGATCCCGGTCGCGCAGGTTGCCACCGAGTTCGTGGCGGTAGCGGAACAGGGCGCGGTGCAGCGGCAGGAACCGGTCGGGGGCGACGGCTTGCACGGCGAGGGCGACCTCCTGGCCGAGCAACCCGCTGTCGCCCTCGGGCAGGTCCCACACGGCGGGCTCATCGGGACCCACGTGAGACTGACCGAGCGAGAACGGCAGGAACGTCACGTCCCAGTCGGCACCGTCGAGCAGGGCGTCGACGACGTGCTCGTGGATGTTGCGGGCGAACGGGCAGCGGTAATCCCAGGTCAGGGCGAAGCGCAGCGACACGCCCCGACCAACGCCGCAGGCGCGCGTCTCATTCCCGGCCCGGTGCCGCGCGCCAACCAGGCGCCCGCCGGGCCGCGGCGGCGAGCGCCGCACCGACGACGACGCCGCCGGCGACGTCGGAGGCGTGATGGATCCGCACGTGGACCCGCGACGCGGCGATGACGGCGGCGAGCGGCCACCACACGGCCCGGCCCTTGGGGACCGTGACGGACAGCAGGCTGGCGGCGACCACGGCGGAGGTGGCATGGCCGGACGGGAAGCTCGACGTGGACGGCGTGCGCAGGTGGTGGGGGCGCTCGCCGTCGTGGGTGGGCCGCGCCCGGCGGAACAGGCGCTTGAGCCCCTGGTTGACCAGGAGCGATTCGACGCCGAGGCAGATCGCGACCTGCGCCATCGCCCGACGCCGCCGGGGGCTGACGATCGCAACGACGAGCGCAAGGACGTGCCAGATCCGGCTCCAGTCGCCCGCCCAGGACGCGGCGTAGAACAGCCGATCGGCCAATCGGTGACCTCGCAACCGGTCGAACGCAGCGTCGGCCGCAGCGTCGAACCGCTCGACCGGCGTGGTCACGCCGGGGCCAGACGTTGACCGATCACGATCGGCGCCTCCACGGCGGCCCGGTCGGGATCGCCGCCGAACGCCGGGCACCACTGCTGGAACGAGCAGTAGTTGCACAGCGGGCCGGTGCGCGGCTTGAACTCCCCGCTCGTGCAGGCCTTCTCCACGGCCTGCCACACCGCAGCGGTTCGCTTGGGGAGGAAGCGGATCGATTGCTCGGTGGGGTAGGCGACGATCTCCGTGCCGTTGCCGAGGTACAGCAGGCGGATGCGGGCCGGGCGATGGCCGAGGACCTGCTCGCACAGGAACGCGTAGAAGTGGACCCCGGCGAGCTTGCCCTGCTCGCGCTGGGCGGCCGGGGGCTTGCCGGTCTTGTAGTCCGTCACGACGAGCTCGCCGGCCGGACCGAGCTCGAGCCGGTCGATGATCCCGCGCAGGGTGAGGTTGCCGACCTTGGCCTCCATGCGCAGCTCGAGGCCGATGGCACGGATCTCGTCGGGGTTCTCGAGCGCGAAGTACCGGTCGACCAGGGCGGCGCACTCGGTGACGAGGCGTCCCTCGGCCACCTCGTCGAGGCCCAGCAGCGCCCATTCCTGCCCGGATCGGGCTTCGTCGATCGCCCGACCGAGACCGTGATGGGCGCTCTCGGCCGTGCGTGCCCCGGGGGCCTCGGCGAACAGCAACTCGAGTGCCCGGTGCACCAGGGTGCCCCGGATCGCCGCCACGCTCGGCGGTTCGGGCAGGCGTTCGATCGCGCTGAAGCGGAACGCGAGCGGGCACGAGGTGAAGGCATCGACCCGGGAGGGCGACAGGCTGGACGGGACCGGGTAGCCCATGAGGCCGATGGTAGGCCGGGGGTGCGGCACGGTCGGCGATACGTTCCGGCCGTGCCGTTCCTGCCGGCCTCGGCCACCGCCGATGCCGCCGTGCTCGTGCGCACGCGCGGCGCCCGGGCGTTCGCCGACGGGGCTGTCGCCGTCGTGCTTCCTGCGCACTTCGCATTGCTCGGCTGGAGCGCCACCCGGATCGGCGTCCTGGTCAGCGTGATGTTGGCCGGGTCGGCGGTGGCCACGCTCGCGGTCGGGTTGCGCGGCGGGGTGCTCGGGCGGCGGACGCTGTTGCTCGCGGTGTCCGCGGTGATGGTGGGCACCGGGATCGTCTTCGGCGCCGCCTCGTCGTTCGCCGTGCTCGCCCTCGCAGGTCTGGTCGGGACGCTCAACCCGACCGGTGGGGACGTCAGCGTCTTCCTGCCGGCCGAGCAGGGACTCCTCGCCGGCACGGTCGCCGAGGGGGACCGCACCGCGCTCGTCGCCCGCTACACGCTGGTCGGCTTCGTGCTGGCGGCCGCCGGCGCAGCGGCCGTCGGCATCCCCGATGCGCTGGCGCGCGCCGACATCGTTGCGCCGTTGCACGCGACCCGGTCGGTGTTCGTCGGGTACGCCGTGGTCGGCGCCGTGGTGTTCGCCTGGTACCGGCGGCTGTCGCCGGCGGTCGAACCCGGCCGGGGGGACCGGGTCGGCCTCGGCCCGTCCCGACGCGTCGTGTACCGGCTTGCTGCGGTCTTTTCGATCGATGCGCTCGGTGGCGGGTTCGTCGGACAGGCCGTCGTCGCGCTCTGGCTGTACCGGCGCTTCGAGCTGTCGGTGGGGGCGGCGGGCGCGCTGTTCTCGATCGTCGGACTGCTCGCCGGATGCTCGGGGCTGCTGTCGGCGCGGCTGGCCCGGCGGATTGGCCTCGTGCGAACGATGGCGTTCACCCACCTGCCGGCCAATGCCCTGCTGATCGCGACGGCGTGCATGCCGAACCTGTGGTCGGCGCTCGCCTGCCTGCTGGCCCGCAGCGCGCTCGCGCAGATGGACGTGCCGGCCCGCACGTCCTATGTGCTCGCAGTCGTCACCCCGCCCGAGCGTCCGGCGGCGGCCGCGGTCACCAACGTGCCGAGGTCGATCGCGGCGGCCCTCCCGCCGGTCGTCGCCGGCTGGCTGCTCGAGCGAGCGTCGTTCGGGTGGCCGCTCGTCGTCGGTGGGACCCTCAAGGCCGCCTACGACGTCGTCCTGCTGTGGCAGTTCCGCTCGATTCGGCCGCCCGAGGAGCAGGGCTAACGTTCAGCGGTTTCGAGGGGGGAGCGACCATGAGCGGTCCGTTGGAAGGCTTCCGTGTCGTCGACCTGAGCCAGGTCGTGTCCGGGCCACTGGCCGGGATGATCCTGGCCGATCAGGGCGCAGACGTCATCAAGGTCGAAGCGGCGATCGGTGGGGACCTCACCCGGATCTCCGCCGGCGCAGCCATCGACACCATCACCCCGTTCTTCGCCAACCTCAACCGGGGCAAACGCTCGGTCGCCGTCGACATCACGACCCCCGAAGGTCGCGAGATCGTCCTGCGGCTCGTCGAGACCGCCGACGTGTTCCTGCAGAACCTGCGGCCTGGTGTGTGCGATCGGCTCGGGCTGGGGTGGGAGGCGGTGTCGGCGCGCAATCCGGATCTCGTCTACGTGTCGATCTCGGGCTTCGGACCGACGGGGCCCTACA
>Ga0169931_10002542_pt1 | contig 29686 bp, 27 predicted proteins | sample Kivu_15m_20L_FD_129675 | JGI IMG/M metagenome (GOLD analysis project Ga0169931, IMG submission 129675) | Freshwater microbial communities from Lake Kivu, Western Province, Rwanda to study Microbial Dark Matter (Phase II) - Kivu_15m_20L... | ecosystem: Environmental > Aquatic > Freshwater > Lake...
GCCTTCTCGAACCTTGTGCCGGCCATTATGAACGCCGACCGGATCGTCAGCATGTATAAATGGGATCCTACGGACGCCCTGCGCATCATCGAGAAGGAAAAGGTCACCACGATTGGCGGCGTTCCCGCCATTGCATGGCAGGTTCTCGAGCATCCCGACCGGGACCGGTATGATCTCTCCTCCATCGCGATCGTCAGTTATGGCGGAGCGCCGTCCGCTCCGGCGCTTGTTGCGAACATCAAGAAGCGCTTTCCGGCGGCATTCCCCTCGAACGGCTGGGGCATGACAGAGACGTGTGCGGCCTCATGCGTCAACTTCGGCCGTGACTATGAGCTGCGCCCTTCGTCCTGTGGAGCTCCGGGGGTGGCCATGGATTTCAGAATTGTCGGAGAGGATGGTCAGACGCTTGAGGCAAATCAGGTCGGTGAACTGTGGGTCAGGGGTCCGAATAACTGCAAGCTCTACTGGAACAAGCCGGAGGCGACCACGAAGACCTTCATCGATGGCTGGGTCGTCACCGGCGATGTTGGCTACATGGACGAGGAGGGCTTTGTTTTTCTCACAGACCGGGCGAAGGACATGCTTATCCGGGGCGGGGAGAACGTCTACTGCATTGAAGTGGAGAACGTCCTCTACGAGCACCCTGCGATCATGGACGCCGCCGTGGTCGGAATTCCTCACACGATACTTGGCGAGGAGGTCGGCGCTGTCGTTCAGGTCAAGCCCGACAGGGATGTGACCCAGGACGAGCTGCGTACCTTCGTGGCCAGACGTATCGCCGCTTTCAAGACGCCCGTTGAGATCCAGATCCAGCGCGATCCGCTGCCGCGGAACGCGAATGGCAAGATCATGAAGAACGAACTGCGGGGGCGATTCCAGCCAAGGTCCTGAGCAGACGAAGGCCCGGCGGGCCGACAGGCGGCCGGGAGGCGCGTTGCGACCGGGCCTGGGGCCTGAGCGCCTGAAGGTTCAGATCCAGCGGCGCCATTTGAGGAAGCCGACCACACCCAGTCCGATGACTGTGGTGACAAGAACCACCAGGCCGAACGACCAGGTTTCCTGATGCCAGGGGATGCCGGCGAGGTTCATGCCCAGCAGTCCGGTGACATAGGACAGCGGCAGAAAGATCGCTGAGACGATCGAGAGCGCCAGCAGTCGCTTATTCACCTCTTCCTGCCTCTGGCCGGCGACCTGATCCTGAATGACAGCCGCCCGTTCGCGAATCGAGTCGAGCTCTTCAGCGATGCGTATGATGTGATCTGTCGTGTCGCGCAGCATCAGCTGGTCGTCATTATCGAACGCGGGCGCGCCCTCACGGAGGAGGTGAGCCTCGCGCTGGAGCTGCTGCATGGCTTCCGTCTGGGGCTGCACATAGCGGCGCAGCAGAAGGATCGTCCGCCGGAACTCTGCAAGGGAGCGGGGTGTCAGCTGGCCGTTCTCGCTCAGCATCACCTCCTCGAATTCATCGACTTCATCCTTCAGCTGTTCCACGACCGGGTCGACATAGTCGATCAGTCGGGCGGCGATCCTTGCAAGCAGCGCTGCGGATGTCTTCGGGATGTCACGGAATATGCCGTCACGGACGTCGTGGACCGCTTTGACGGGGTATGAGCGCATGGACAGCACCAGCGACTGCATGGACCAGATCCGCACCGATATCATGTCCTCCGGTTCGGCCCCCGGATTATGGTTGATGCCCCGCAGGTTAAGCAGCAGGCCGTGTTCATAGGCGGCGCAGCGCGGTCGTGATTCGCTCTGCAGCAGGGCCGTGATCACAGCCTCATTAAGGTCGCTGGGTCCCTCCAGCCACTGCCGTGTCTCGTCGGCAAGCCGGTTGAAGTGCAGCCACCGCCAGCCGGCGGGGGGGGCGGGCCGGGGCGGTGCTGATGGCGTCCCACTCGAGTTTTCTGACCGACCCGTCCGGCAGGAAGTCGAAGCCGAATATGAAGGCCCCGGCGTTGGGCTCTGAATGGTTGTTACGTTCGACGGGCAGAACGGGCATGGGGACCAACCTCGCTGCTGTGCGGGATGATCGCACCACCGCTTCTTAGACTGCATCGGTGATGAGGCAAAAGCGCATTCAGCCGGTTAAGGGCGCTGTTAGCGCCGGCACATTCCTGCGACATGTCAGGGCCAGCCTGGCGCCAGCACGGGAGGAAAGGCTATGGTCCGACTGGCCATCATGGCGCTTTGTTTTGCCTGCGCGCCGGCTGCAGCGGCGCAGACGCAGCTGTCTGATTTTGCCGGTCTCTGGCAGAACTTCGGTCCGCGCATGGGGCCGGGCGGGCCGGGCGGCCCTCCACCCGGCCCGCGCCGCGACGCGGCCGGGCCTTCCGCGCGCCTCAGCCCTGGCGGTCCTGCGCCCATGCCGGCAGGGCGGCCTTCGGGGCTGTCAGACGCGGACGCGGCGCTTGGCCTGGATGGGGGCGATATCCGCGTTCGCGAGCTGATGACGCCAGCGGGCCGCGCCCGCTTTGCTGAGTTCGATCCGGCTGACCATCCCATGTATAACTGTATCTCCCCGGGTCTTCCGACGGTGATGATGATGCCCGGATTGCAGGACTGGTCGGTCAGCGGGGATACCCTCAGCGTCCGCCAGGACGTCTGGCAGGAGGCGCGCACGGCCTCGCTGTCGGCTGTAACACTCGCCGACGGCCCGCATTCCCGGCAGGGTCTGTCCTCGGCGACCCTGAAGGACGGAGCCCTGATCATCACCACAACCCGACTGAGCGAAGCCTGGGGCGGCCTGTCGCGCAACGCACCCGGCAGCGCCGGGCGCACGGTGGTTGAGACCTATCGCCTGGCGGACACCGATACGATACGCGGCGAGATCGTCATCACAGACCCCTTGTATCTGACACAGAAGCTGTCTCGCCAGGTGCTTCTGCGACGCGCGCCTGACAGCCTCTCCTTTGAAACATTTCCCTGCGAACGGGCGCCTTATGGCCTCCTGTCGGCGCGCCAGCCCTGAGCGTGGTCAGTCCTGCTCATGGTCAGTTTCCCTACCCTGAGCGGCGTCTCATGGGCCCTGCCGATGAGGAGCTGTCATGCCGCAGGCGATTATGGGAAAGACAGTGTCTGAGACCATGCCGGACAGGCGGCTGGTCCGGAGCGGGCCGGCCATGGATGATGACAGTGCTAATCCTGCCCGGCGGCTTGATGTTGAGATGCTGCGCCGCGGGCTTGCGCCCTCTCGCGCGCAGGCGCGTGCAGCCATCGAGGCTGGCAAGGTCAGCGTCGGGGGCGTGCGCGCCCTCAAGCCCGGCCAGCCCGTCCGGCCGGACGCCGTCATCCTGGCGGAGCCGGCTCACCCCTGGGTCTCCCGTGGCGGGGTCAAGCTGGCTCACGCGCTGGATGTATTTGGCGTAGCTGTGGAGGGATGCGCCTGTCTTGATGTCGGGTCGTCGACGGGCGGGTTTACACAGGTCCTTCTGGCGCGTGGGGCGCGGCGCGTCGTGGCTGTCGACGTCGGACGCGATCAGCTGCACCCGAGCCTGCGGGCCGATGAGCGCGTCACCTCCCTTGAGGCGACCGATGCACGCGCTCTGACGGCGGGCATGATCGGTGAGGCGCCTGTGCTGACCGTCTGTGACACCAGCTTCATCAGTCTGGCCAAGCTTCTCGGGCCTGTTCTGGAACTGGCGGCTGCGGACGGGCGGCTTATCGCTCTCTTCAAGCCGCAGTTCGAGGTCGGCCCGGCTCATGTCGGGCGCGGCGGCATCGTCAGCTCTGCTGAGGCCGTCGGGCCCGCCCGCCAGGGGATCGAGGAGTGGCTGAGCCGGCAGGGCTGGTCTGTGAAGGGGTGGGCGGACAGCCCTATACCTGGCGGCGACGGCAACCGCGAGTTTTTCCTGCTGGCGCGTCGCAGGGCGCCCGTTTAGCGCTGGCTGATCTGCTGCCTCTCGTCCGGCTCGCCTTGGGCCCTTCATGGCTGCGCGGTGTCAGGCGATGACCGCTCACATGTGCGACCACTTGACCCGGCGTCGCACAGTCCTGATCCGCCAGATAACAGATACCGGCGACAGGCGCTGGCGCCGCCTGCACGGCGCGTGCGTGACGCGGTTCGGGTTCAGCAGCGCGCCCGGGTTGTGGATCAATTGCGCGCTGTTGTGCCATCCGGGGCGATTGAGGTCAGCCCAGAAGCGCGCGACGCTGTTCCTCGGGAATAGTCGCATCTGCGCGCGGACCGATGTTGATGAGGAGGTTTCCTCCACGCGCCATGACGTCGTCACGCATGTCTTTGAAGGCTGCATGCGTGAGATAGTCCTGTGGCAGTTCATCCTGGTTGTAGCCGAAGGCGAGGCCGACGCCGCGACAGGCCTCCCACTTCTTGCCTTCATGATTGTTTCCCAGACCGTACTCAATAACCCGGAAGTCGCAATGCGGCGGCGCGCTGGACTGGAGGGTGCCGGCATGCGCCTGAGCCTTGACGTTGGCGTTGAAAGCAGCCCGCAGAGCAGGATCGCGCAGACCTTCAAACAGCGCGCGTTCTGCGAACCACCGGTCGTTGATGACGCCGTCGGGCACCCTGTCGTAGTAGTCGGCCAGGAGTTGCGGGACGTCGCGCTTGTCAGGCCAGGCAATATCATTCCACAGGACGGAGGGCCTGTAGCGATCAATCAGTTCGCGTACCTGTGCGTTGGCGTAGGCGCGATAGGCGTCGTCGGTGGGCACGCAGGCGAACATGTCTCCGAGGTTGCGGATCGGCTCGTGACGGAACGTCCAGTCGAGTCCGCCGGAATAGTAGACCCCGAACCGCAGTCCCCTTGCGCGTACGGCTTCGGCGAGCTCGCCGACGAAATCGCGCCGTGTGTGCCAGCCGGGCCGGTGTGGATGGATGACGGATGTCGGCCAGAGGCAATAGCCATCATGATGTTTGGTAACGAACACGATATAATTCGCGCCGGCGGCTGCGAAGAAATCGGCCCAGGCATCCGCATCAAAGGCCTGTGCGGCGGCGTCAAACGGCTCTCGGAAACTCTCGTAAGGCGTATCGCCATGGACCACCCTGTGGCGTGCCGCCGTTGGCGATTCCGGCGCCGACATTGCGTTCTGGTACCATTCGGCATAGGGGGCGAGGATGGAAGCGTTGTCGAAGTCGTCAAGCACCAGCTCGGCGATTGAACGGCCGCGAGGCGCCCAGGCCGGGATCGCGAAGATGCCCCAGTGGATGAACACGCCCAGCTGCGGTTTGGCATACCATCCCGGACACGGGCGATCCTTGAAAGCGGCGCAGTCATCCATGGACGTTCTCCCCTGATCCTTCCGATACATCACTCGGGGGACGATTGGAACGGGCGCATGACGATCAGAGAGCCCCGCCGCCGGTTTCGCAGGTGCAGCGGCCGGGCCTGGTCAGCCGACTGCCTGCACGCCTTGTTGTGAGTGGTTCTTCAGTCGGAGCGCGCCTTCGCCCTGAATCAGACGAGCCGCAGAGCTTGCGCTCTGCGGCTCGCCCTCACAGGCCCAGGGTTGGGGGGACGGGCCTGTCCTCTTGAGACTGCCCGTAACGTCATGCCCCGACGTCTCCGGAAGTCTAATCCTTGACCTGCCAGTCGCCGAAGCGTGCTTCGCGACACACCTCAACGGGTCGGCGGACCTCTGAGCCGTCAGGCAGACGGGTAATCTGCACGGCCTCGGAGCAATCTTCGCCAGCGTAATCGTCGTTCGGTCTATAGGAGCGGTCATACCTTCCGTAAAGGTCATTCTGCCGGCTGCGGCGAACTGTCGGGTCGCTCCTGTAGCGGTCGTAATCATAGGCCGGCGGGTCATAGGCCGGAGCTGGTGGGTAGGCGGCGATGCGGGAGGGCGCACGGTAGAGGTCGGCGCGATCATAAGGCGATGGGTAGCTATAATCAGTATAACCCTGCTGATAATAGCTGGGGCCGCCATAATTGGGGTTGGGATTAATCGTCGAGCCCGGCGCATAGCGCTGTGAATAACAATCCACGCTGTCCCGGCCGATGCCCGATCCGACCAGGCCCCCGAGCACGGCGCCAACCGCGGTCCCGTCGTCGCGGTGACCGCTGGCTGCGACGTTTGATCCCAGCACCCCGCCGATGATGCTGCCGACAATCAGCCCGCCGAGCTGGTTGTCCGACTGCGCCTGCCGGCAGTTGCGGGAATAATCCTGTGCGAACGCCGGGGCGGCCGCAGCGCTTAAGGTCGACAGAAGAATAAGAGCTTTCAGGCGCATGGGGTCCTCCGACCAGTTGCTTGAAGCCCAGGCTGCCGCACTGAAGCTGAACGCAGGCTGAAGGGTCTGGACGGGCGGAGATGGCCTATCGGGCTGTCGGGCGGTCAATCTGGCCGCGATGGCGCAGCTTATGGTCCGCCAGAACGCAGGCCATCATCGCTTCGGCTACGGGTACGGCCCGGATGCCGACACAGGGGTCATGGCGGCCCTTTGTTCGAATGTCTGTTTCCGCACCCTGACGGGTGACGGTGCGCCGTGGCGTCAGGATAGACGACGTCGGTTTGACGGCCATCCGCGCGACGATCGGCTGACCCGTCGAGATGCCTCCGAGAACGCCGCCATTGTTATTGGACACAAAGCCGACCCCATCCCCTGACAGGCGCATTTCGTCAGCATTCTCTTCCCCCGACAGGGACGCTGCCGCGAAGCCAGCGCCGATTTCCACGCCTTTGACGGCGTTGATGCTCATCAGGGCGCCGGCGAGATCTGCGTCAAGCTTTCCATAGAGGGGGGCGCCCCAGCCGGCGGGAACTCCCTCCGCGACAACCTCAATGATGGCGCCGCAGGAGGATCCGGCCTTGCGGGTCGCATCGAGAAATCCTTCCCACACCGGAACCCTATTCCGGTCAGGACACCAGAAGGGGTTCTGGGCGACCTCGCTCCAGTCCCAGTCGCCGCGGCTGATCGCATGCGGGCCGATCTGGACGACCGCTGCGCGAATGAGGACGGTTCCACCGAGAACGCGCCTTGCGATGGCGCCAGCTGCGACCCGACAGGCCGTCTCACGCGCCGATGATCGTCCTCCGCCGCGATAGTCGCGCACGCCATATTTCTGATCATAGGCGTAGTCGGCATGCCCTGGGCGGTAGGCGTCGCGGATCTCGCTGTAGTCCTTCGAGCGCTGGTCCGTATTCTCGATGATCAGGGAAATGGGCGCACCTGTCGTAACGGGCCCGCCGGTGCGCTCATCCTCAAACACGCCCGACAGGATCTTAACCCTGTCCTCCTCCTGCCGCTGGGTGACGAAGCGGGAGGTTCCCGGCCGCCTCTGGTCAAGAAAGGGCTGTATATCGCTTTCGCTCAGCCGCAGACCGGGGGGGCATCCGTCCACGACCGCGCCGATCGCTGGTCCGTGGCTTTCACCCCAGGTCGTCACGCGGAACAGATGGCCAAACGTATTGTGCGACATGACCTGCGGTGTAGTCGCGGCGATCACGGAATGCAAATCCCGCCCATGGCCGCGTCGGCTGCATCTGCCTGTCCCCCAGACCCGCCGAGGGCGCACGCAGACGTCTGTCAGGCCGTCCGACAGTCGCCTGCGTGCGCGGCCTGCGTCTCAGGCATGAGGCTTGGGCCGGGTGAAGAGGGACAGGAGGATCGAGCCGCCCACCAGCACCAGCGTCGCAATGAGCGACCAGTGAGGCTCAAGATAGGGGGCGATCTTGAGTTCTTTGCTGAGCAGGAAGTTCCATATGATCTTGACGCCGATCAGCACCAGCACCGCGGCGAGACCGATCTTGAGATAGCGGAACCTGTCCGCCGCGGCCGCCAGCATGAAGTACAGCGAACGAAGCCCGAGGATGGCGAAGATATTTGATGTGTAGACGATGAAGGGGTCGCGGGTCACCGCGAAAATCGCCGGCACGCTGTCGATTGCAAAAATGATATCAGCAATCTCAACCGTCACGAGCGCCAGCAGAAGTGGCGTGGCGTAGAGCACCATCCTGCCGGCTGCATCGGGCATCCGGACGACAAAATTGTGGTTCCTGATTTCGTTCGTGACCGGCATGAAACGTTCAACGAGCCTGATGATCCAGGCCGGATTGGGCGCCTCATGAGGCTTGGACGCCGATATCAGCATCTTAACTCCGCTCACGATCAGGATAGCTGCAAAGACGTACAGGACGAAGGTGAGCTGGTTAACGATCGCCGCCCCCAGGCCGATAAAAAGGGCGCGGAAGACGACAGCGCCGATAATGCCCCAGAACAGGACCCGGTGCTGATAGGCTGGCGGGATCGCGAACAGGGCGAAGATCATCGAGATGACAAATATGTTGTCAAACGCGAGGGCTGTCTCAAGGAGATAGCCTGTCAGATACTGCATCGTCGCCTGGGCGTTGAGACTATCAGGCGAGTTGTAGAAGTAGGGGTCGGGCTCGTAGAAGAAGTAGACATAGCCGGCGAACAGCATGGCGCAGCTGGCGAAGCTGGCCCACATCAGCGCGCTTTTCTTAGCGGAAATCCGCCCGTCCTTGTTATTGATGACCGCCAGGTCGAGCCACAGTACGAAGCCGACAAAGCACAGAAACGCCCCCCAGAGCCACACCGGCTGCCCGGCGAACTCACCCATCATATCAAGTGTCATCAGTCCCCGCCTGGTCCGGTACGCAGCGTCCGCGTCGCAAGAGGGCTGTTTCGCCCGCCACTGTCCGACATCACGCAAACCGCCATTTGCGCCAGAGGGGCCCGGACCTGATCACGGGCTAGATTGGGAGAGGCTGGCCACTTCGCAAGGGGGGCGATCACCACCCTTTTTTTATCCCCTGATATCCGGCTTGTTCAGCCTGAGCGGGAGCCGGCGGCCTCCGGCCGGGGCATGGCGGGACACCATCCCCCTGATGTATGCAGGCGTCTGATGGCTTCTTGTCTCCCCTATCTTACCGGGCGAGGCGAAGCCCCCAGACGGAGAGTGGACATGACCTATGATTTCCAGGGCCGGACCGCTGTCGTCACGGGGGCCAGTCGTGGCATTGGCGAGGCCATAGCGCGCACGCTGGCCCGGGGTGGCGCACGCCTCGCCCTGATCGCGCGCTCAGGCGACAGTCTGCGCGCGCTTGCCGCCAGTCTGCCGCACGGGGCCGTCGCCATCGAGGCGGATCTGGCCTCGGCCGGGGGATGGAAGAGCGCCGCCGAGGCGGCGCTTGCTGCGCTTGGCGAGGTCGACATACTGGTGAACAACGCTGGCGTCAGCGTCGCTGAGCCCATGGGACGGATCAGCGAGGAGGGGCTTGATCAGACCCTCAGCGTCAATGTTCGCAATCTCATTCTTCTGACCGATGCGCTGTCGGCCTCCCTGATCCGCCGTCGCGGTGCGATCGTGAACATTTCCTCCGTCTCGGCTTTTTCCGGTGCTGTCGGCCAGATTGCCTACGCGGCGTCCAAAGGGGCGCTCAATGCGTTCACGCGCAACGCCTCGATTGACCTTGGACGCTCGGGCGTAAGGGTGAACGCTGTGGCGCCGGGGGTCATTGATGATGGCATGTGGGCCACAGCCTTCGCCCGGGGGCTTGATCGGGAGAAGACGCTGGAGCGCATGGGGCGCCTGGTGCCGCTCGAGAAGCGTTGGGGCTCGGCTGAGGATATCGCCGAGGCGGTGGCTTTCCTCGCCTCTGACAGGGCCGGCTATATCACCGGACAGGTATTACGCGTTGATGGCGGGATGATCGTCTGATGGCTGACAGGATTATACCGCCAACCCCGAGCGCCGAAGAGTATGCCCGTGCGGCGGCGGGCTCGCCTGATGATGGCGCATGGTTCTCCCGCAGGGATCCGTTCGCGCTTTTTGCCGAGTGGCTGGAGGAGGCGAAGGCGAGTGAGCCTAATGACGCCAACGCTGTGGCTCTTGCTACGGCTGATGCAGGCGGTGCGCCGGATGTGCGCATGGTGCTTCTCAAGGACGTCTCGCCGGACGGTTTTGTGTTCTTTTCGAACGCCGACAGTCGCAAGGGCGTGCAGCTTGCCGCCAATCCCCGGGCTGCGCTGTGTTTTCACTGGAAGTCGCTGCGCCGGCAGGTGCGGGTCTCCGGGGCCGCCGAGCCGGTCGGGGAGGCCGAGGCGGACGCCTATTTCGCCTCGCGCGCCAAAGACAGTCAGATTGGCGCCTGGGCCTCCCTTCAGTCCCGGCCCATGGCCGGACGTTTCGATCTTGAGGCGCGTATCGCCCGCTATGCCCTGACATATGGTCTTGGATCGACGCCGCGCCCGCCGAACTGGCGCGGCTGGCGTATCGCTCCCGAGCGAATCGAGTTCTGGCGTGATCGGCCCTTCCGCCTTCATGACCGGCTTGAGTTTACCCGCGCGGGCGCTGGACAGCCCTGGATGACCCAGCGGCTTTATCCGTGAGGTTGCCGCCGCCGGTCACCGGCTGGTGGCGCCGGGCGTATGGATATGCCAGTCTTGACAGACGCAGGCGACCGCGGTCGTCAGGGAGGGATTGCCATGGATATGCTGAGGCGTTCGCTGCTGGCCGTGGTTCTGGCGGCATGTTCAGAAGGCGCGGTCGCCCAGCAGAGCGGGTCTGCGTCCTCCTGGCGCGACAGTCCCTGGGGAGAAGCCGACCGGCTCGGCGCCGTCAATCATCTCTCGCCTGACGGGGTCAGGCGTGCGTCCAGCCTCGTGCGCACGGGTAAGGTTTATCCACTTGCCGTACCGACAGCCCCGGAGTCAGCGGCGTTCGGTGCGCGCACCTATGTCTATGAACGCCTGCCTGGACCGAATGCAGACTTTACCCCTGACGGATCGGAGCGTGTGACGTCGTTTGATGAACGCATCACCACGTCTATGGGGATCGGCACGCAGATCGACGGGCTGGGTCATCTGGGCGTTGACCATCATTATTATAATGGCGTCACGGGCAGAGAAGTGGCGACCACCCGTGCGTTACAGACGGCTGACATCCCTCCCATCGTGACCCGCGGGGTGCTGATCGACATGGCGGCGCATTTCGGCAAGCCCTTCCTGGAGGTGGGCGACACGTTCGGACGCGCCGAGATTGAGGCGGCGATGCGCGCGCAGGGCGTCCGGCCTGGCAAGGGCGATGTCGTCCTTTTCCATACCGGCTGGATGGACGCGAAGATGGTCGCCGAGAAGGACCTCTACAGATCCCGCGAGCCTGGACTCAACGAAGACGGCGCCGTCTTTCTTGCCGGCCTTGGCGTGGTTGCGGTGGGCTCGGATACAATCGCCCTTGAAGCCTTGCCCTCTCCGCCGGGGAAGCTTTTCATCGTTCATCAGACGCTTCTGGCCAAGAACGGCGTCCACATACTCGAGACGATCAACACAGGCCCCCTGGCCCGCGACGGGGTCAGAGAGTTCATGTTCGTCCTCGGCGTGCCGCGTTTCGTCGGCGCCGTTCAGATGGTGATCAATCCTGTGGCGATCACCTGACCCGCAGCGATCTGCGTCGACGCCGTCATCTACTCCGCCGCCTTCATGGTCGGGCTGTCAGGCGTCCACCTCAGGCGCGGACTGCGGGCGGCGCGTGTCTCATCGAGGCGGCGCATCGGCGCCAGATGAGGGGCTGATTTCAGGGACGGATCCTTCTGGACGGCGCGTCGTGCTATTGCGGCGAGCGCGTCACAGAAGCGGTCGAGCTCGGCTAGCGATTCCGTCTCGGTCGGCTCAATCAGCATGGCGCCATGCACCACCAGCGGGAAATACATCGTCATGGGATGATAGCCTTCATCTATCAGGCCCTTGGCGATATCGATCGTCTCAATGCCCGTGTCCCTGAGGAAGGCGTCTGAGAACACGGCTTCGTGCATGCAGTAGCCTTCGAAGGCGGGGCTCATCAGCGGCTTCAGCCTTGCGAGGATATAGTTCGCATTCAGAACGGCATCCTCTGCCGCCTGCCGCAGGCCGTCGGCGCCGTGGCTGAGAATGTAGGCGAGCGCGCGCGTGAACATGCCCATCTGGCCATGGAAGGCGCACATCCGTCCGAAAGCCTCCGGCGCCTCACTGCGATGCTCAACAAGCCGCAGACCCTGCTCTGTCTTCACGATGAGGGGGACAGGAGCATACGGCGCCAGTCGCTCTGAGAGCACTGTCGGGCCTGAGCCAGGGCCGCCGCCGCCATGGGGCGTGGAGAAGGTCTTGTGCAGATTGATGTGCATGGCGTCTATGCCCAGGTCGCCGGGGCGGACCCGGCCGACAATGGCGTTGAAGTTGGCGCCGTCGCAGTAGAAGTAACCGCCGGCCTCATGGATGAGGTCTGCGATTGCCCGGATATCGCGTTCAAAGAGGCCGCACGTGTTCGGATTGGTCAGCATGATGCCGGCCACATCGTCCGACTGAGCCAGTTTCGCCCGCAGGTCGTCCATGTCCACCCGGCCGTCAGGCCCGGCGCCGATTTCGTCGCAGACAAAGCCGCACTGAGCAGCGGTCGCAGGGTTTGTCCCATGCGCCGATTCGGGCACCAGGACGCGCTTGCGCCGATCGCCCTCGCCGCGGGCGATCAGCGCCGCCCGGATCGCCAGCATGCCGGCCAGCTCCCCGTGCGCTCCCGCTTTCGGGCTCATGGCCACGGCCGGCATATTGGTGAGCTTCATGAGCCAGTCGGCCAGTTCCTCTATCACCTCAAGAGCGCCCTGGATGGTCGACTGCGGCTGAAGCGGGTGGACGTCCGAAAAACCGGCAAGCCGCGCCATTTTCTCATTGAGGCGGGGATTGTGCTTCATGGTGCATGAGCCCAGTGGGAACACGCCGAGGTCGATGGCGTAGTTGCGCTGGGAGATACGGACATAGTGGCGCACGGCTTCGGGTTCCGTGAGCCCCGGAAGGCCTGTCTGTTCGGCGCGCATCACGCCGCCCATGCGGCTGGCGAGGCCCCTGGGCGCGGGCAGGTCAACGCCCGTCTTATCCGTCGAGCCGATCTCGAAAATCAGTCCTTCCGCCTGCAGGAGGCCTCTGGAGCCGGAGACTGTGAGGCCGGCGGCGCCCGATCCGCCGGCGGTCGGGGAGGTGGGGCGGCCTTGCGAGTTCATGGTCATCAGAGCACCTCTGCCAGCGTCTGGGCGTAAACCTTGATGTCGGACTGCGTCACGCATTCGCTTGCTGCTGCGATGATGACACGCTCAAGTCCCGAGCCGGGGAAAAGGCGCGCGGCGCTGACCCCTCCCAGAACATTGCGCTTCTCGAGGGCGCCAAGCACCTCGTCTGCTGGCCGCGGCGTCTCCAGGGCGATTTCGTTGAAGAAGCGGGGGGTAAGGATCCTGACCCCTCTGACGGCCCCCAGCGCATCTGCAAGATCGCAGGCCGCTTCGTGATTCAGTTGCGACAGCTGATGAAGACCCTTCTGGCCAAGCAGCGTCATGTGGGCCGTGAAGGCCAGCATGCACAGTCCGGAGTTTGTACAGATATTGCTTGTCGCCTTGTCGCGCCGGATGTGCTGTTCGCGGGTGGAGAGGGTGAGAACGAAGCCGCGCCTGCCGTCTGCGTCCACGGTTTCTCCGCACAGACGTCCGGGCATCTGCCGCATGAATTTCGACCGGCATGTGAACAGGCCGACATAGGGTCCGCCAAAGCCGAGCGGGACCCCGATTGACTGTCCTTCGCCGACGGCGATGTCGGCGCCCATCTCGCCAGGCGTCTTCATCAGGCCGAGCGACACGACCTCGGTGAAGACTGTCACGAGCAGGGCGCCGCGCGCATGCGCCGCCTCTCCTGCAGGGGTGAGGTCTGTCACCGTTCCGAAGACGTTGGGCGTCTGACCAATGACGCAGGCGACTGTGTCATCGACATGATCCGACAGCGCCAGCTCCGCATCGATCGCCGGAGGCAGCTGTATCACCCGCATGCCAGCCGCCTCGCACAGCGTCCGCGTCGTGTCGGCATAGTGAGGATGCAGTCCGCCCGACAGTACGACCGTACTGCGCCGGGTGACGCGGCAGGCCATCATGGCGGCTTCTGCGCAGGCGGTTGAGCCGTCATACATTGACGCGTTCGCCACCTCCATGCCGGTCAGCGCGGCGACCTGCGTCTGGAACTCGAACATGGCCTGCAGCGTGCCCTGGGCGATTTCCGGCTGGTAGGGGGTGTAGGATGTCAGGAACTCCGAGCGCTGAATGATATGATCCACGCTGGCCGGAATATGATGTTTGTAAGCCCCGCATCCCACGAAAAAGGGTCCATCCGCCGCTGCGCGGTTCTTTGCCGCCAGGCGGGTGAGGTGACGCTCGACCTCGAACTCACCGGAATGCCCCGGGAGGCCCGGAACGGGGCCGCTGAGCCGGGCGGAGGCTGGCACGTCCGCATAGAAATCATCAATTGAACGCGCGCCGATGCGCGTCATCATCTCTGCGCGATCCGTCGGTGTGAGGGGGAGGTAGCGCATGTCTATTGTTCCGTTTTCGTGGACAACTGGATCATTTCCTCAGCCAGCCGGCGGGCGGACGGGTCGCCCGATCCGAGGAAGCTGGCCACAACCCCGGCGCGGTCCGGCTCCGGTCTGTTCTGGGAGAGTTTGGCGATGCCTTCGAGGCTGCTGATCGTCAGGCGAACGCCTGTAATCCCCCGGATCATCTGTTCGAGATAATCCTCGGGCGCATCGCTGACCTTCCATGCTCCGGCCGAGGGTCGTTCCATCACATCAGTCATCAGGCTGACCTGTCGGCGCAGGCTGCTGGCGTCACTGAAGGTCTCAAGCGTCCCGCCGACATGGACGGCTGTGTAGTTCCACGTCGGGACCACCCGTCCATGTTCGCGTTTCGAGGGATAGCTCTGCGGCGTGACGTAGGCATCGGGCCCCATGAAGATGGCAAGAGCCTTCACAGGCTGTGAGGCCGCAGCGCCAAGCGGGTTGTTTCGTGCGACATGGCCTTCAAGGGACAGGGGCTCTCCGGAGGCGCCCCGGATCAGAAACATCGGCAGGTGCGCCGCGATCGGGCCCTCCCCGGAGGCGACGACCAGCGTCGCAAAATGCCGCGCATCAATGAAGTCTGCGAGGTCATCCGAGCTGTCGATCCGAAAGTGCGGTGCGGCGTGCATGTCAGGTTCTCACTGCGATGAGCAGAAGGCCTCATAGGCGGCCTTGTCCATGAGGCCGGAGAGCTGGCTGGTGTCGGCAAGCCGGATACGTACGAACCACCCGGCGCCCTCGGGATCTTCATTGACCCGGGCGGGTTCATCAACAATCACGTTGTTGCCTTCCAGGATCTCTCCGGAGACCGGCGCGTAGACATCTGAGGCGGCCTTGACTGATTCCACGACGGCCATGTCGGCGTCCTTGCTGACACGTTTGCCGGCGTCCGGGAGTTCGACGAACACGACGTCTCCGAGCTTTTCAGCCGCAAAACGGGTTATGCCGACTGTGCCAACATCGCCTTCGACACTGATCCACTCGTGTTCATTTGTGTAATATGTCGTCATGAGATCTCCCCTCTGATATGCGCCTTAGCGCTTGTAACGGGCAGGAACGAAAGGCAGCGCGACGATTTCCGCGTCCAGAGGCTTTCCCCGCACCAGCAGTCTGACCTGCGTTCCGGGCAGGGCGAACGCGCTGTTGACATAGCCCTGCGCAACAGGGCCGTTGACGGTCGGGCCGAAGCCGCCCGAGGTGACCAGACCGATCGTCTCTCCGGCCTGGCTCTGCACGAGCGCCCCTTCGCGCGCCGGGGCGCGTCCAAGCGGTCTGATGCCGACGCGCCGTGAGGCTGGGCCTGTCCGGAGCTCGCCCAGAATGCGTTCAGCCCCGGGAAAGTCAGCCCGCTCTCTGCGTGTCCTGGAGATCATCCAGCTCAGAGACGCTGAAACGGGCGTTCGCGTCTCATCAAGGTCGTGCCCGTACAGGCACAGACCCGCCTCCAGCCTGAGGCTGTCGCGCGCGCCAAGGCCGATCAGCCTGACCCGATGATCCTCAAGCAGGCGGCTTGCAAAGGCCTCCGCGTGTTCGGCGGCGACAAGGATCTCAAAGCCGTCCTCACCGGTATAGCCGCAGCGCGTGACCACGACCGGGCCGAAGGCTGTCGACCCAATCTGCGCGAAGTTCATGAAAGCAAGGCCAACCGCCTGCGGAAATATGGCTGCCAGCACGGCTTCAGCCCTGGGGCCCTGCAAGGCGATCAGGGCGCGGTCATCGGCGCGTTGCAGTTCGGCTTCTCCAGCCGCTGCGGCGCTGATCATTGCAAAGTCGTTTTCCTTTACGCCTGCATTGACGACGATGTAGAGCCGTCCGGCCTCTGACGGGTCTGACGGGCGTCCGATCATGAGATCGTCAAGCACGCCCCCATCTGAATTCAGCAGGACGCTCAGCTGAACCTTGCCGGGCGCAAGCCCGCCAATATCGGACGGGACAAGACGCTCGATCAGGCTGGCGACCTTGCGGTGAGCCGCCTCGCCCCCTCCCAGCTGAGGCAGTGACAGAAAGGCCGGTCCCATGTGCGAGACATCGAAGAGGCCCGCCTCGGCGCGCGTCCAGGCGTGCTCGCGCATGATACCGTCGGGATACTGAATAGGCATGTCATAGCCCGCGAATGGCCCCATGCGCGCGCCAGCGCGCAGATGCATCGCGTGGAGGGGCGTGGTGAGAAGAGGCGGGATCTGAGGAGAGGTATCCGACATCGTAACTCCGACAGCTGCGCTCAGCCGCTTCCGCAGCCTGCGCCCCCGCTGTCGGATGTACCTGAGAGATTCACGCCTCCAATGGCGGCGTTTACTCCGTCGGCGGCCAGTTCAACTGGCGCTTTCCAGCGATGTCGTCACTCCCCGCGGCCCTTTTGCCTGAGCGTTTCCGGGGCGGTTGCGCCTTCGGCGGCGGAGGCAAGCTCCGCTCTCTCCCGCGGGGGTCGGTGACCTGACCACACGGCTGCGCCTCGCGACGGGGTCGTGTGTTAACGGCATCTGCCTCCGTCTGACGCCTTCAGTCAATGCCGCGATGGCCGCAGGCCGGAATGATCCACATGCATCCGCGTCCTGGCAGGCAGACAGGCGTATCCGCAGGCGCCGGCCGGTCGTAAGCCGGTCAAACGTCTAAAGGCTCTTAAGCCAGTCGATCAGGAGCCTGTTGGTTTCCTGAGGTTTTTCCTGCTGGTTCCAGTGGCCAGCGCCAGGGATCATGTGGAAGCCGCGAAGATCCTCGAAGTTCTCACGCATACGGTTCTCCACATCGCGCCCGAACATACGGATGCCAACATCCCTGTCGCCAGCCATGAAAAGAGCCGGCTGCCGGATCCTGACGCCTGCGCGTCGGGCAGAGGCCTCAAAGTCGCGATGAAAATTGCGGTAGCGGTTCAGCGGCCCCCTGAACCCCGACGCCTCGAACTGCGTCACGAGATAGTCGATATCTGCTGGCGTCAGCCAGGCCGGAAACGTCTCCGGGTTCACGAGGCCCGGCAGGAAGGGGTCGCCATGCGCCTTGCCTGCCGGCCAGGCGCCTGGGGGCGCATCGCCTGACCAGCCAAAGTAGATACGGCGGATGGTGTCGCGCACATCAGCCTCGAACTCGGCTTCAGCAACGCCCTCGTCCTGAAAATAGACCATGTAGAAGAAGAGCCCGTTGTCAGTGAACAGGCGTCGGGCGATGTCGATCATGGGCGCTGAGCCGTGACCCATGTGCGGGATCGACATACCGCACACAGCGCTGAAGCGATCCGTGTCAGCCCATGCAGAGTTCCAGACGATTGGCGCTCCCCAGTCGTGGCCGACCAGGATCGCCTTTCCTCCGCCAAGAGCGTCGGCCACTGCCTGATTATCCGCGATATGACGGGCCATTTCATAGTCTTCGACGGAGTGGGGCCGCGATGAGCCGCCATAGCCGCGTACATCGATAGCGGCTGCAGTAAAGCCGGCCTCGGCGATCGGGCCGAGCTGATGACGCCAGGAATACCAGCTTTCGGGCCAGCCGTGCACCATCAGAACCAGCGGACCCTCGCCCTGGATGGCGACGCGGAGGGAACAGTCGCCTGACTGAACCTGCCGGAAGTCAACGGACATGGCGGGCAATCCTCTGAAGATGTTGCGGGAAAAACCTGCAGACGCGCCGTTTGATTGATGGTGCGTCTGCATCTGTACAAGGATTGTCCGCCTGCGTCATGGACGGCCCAGCTCGAACACGAAGCTCACCGTCTGCTCAAGCGCGACATCGCCAGCGGCGATCTGTGTTTCCGGCGCTGCTCCGGCATCCTCCATACGCATCGCCATCAGAGGAGAGGGCGGCGAATAATCGCCCTGTTCGCTGATCGTGACGATACGTCTGACCTTGTATCCGACCGCAGCGGCATAAAGTTCGGCCTTGGCGGCCGCATCTCTGATCGCCCGCGTGCGCGCTTCATTCCTCAGCGATTCGGCGTCATCGATGGAAAATGAGACGCCGTTGATGGTGTTGCCGCCGCCCTTTACAACCGCATCGAGGGTTCTGCCCAGCGTATCCAGCTTGCGGACTTTGAGCGTGATTACATTGCTTGCCTGATAGCCGGTGAGCCGCGGGCGGGCGTTGTCAGGATACTCATAAACCGGGTTGAGGGAGACAGAGCCGGTCTGCATGTCGCGTTCGGCGATGCCGGCGGCCCTGACCGCAGCGAACACGCCGGCCATCCGGCTGGCCTGCTGCTGCATAGCCTCGGCGGCCGTCTTCGCCTCCACGCTGACGCCGACGCTGACAGTGGCGATATCCGGCGCGCGCAGCACCGTTCCCCGTCCGGACAGCGAGATCGTCGTCTCTGGCTGGATGGCGCTCGTCGGCGCCATGCCCATGCCGCCCCCGTGCATAGCGTGGCCCTGCATCGGATGGCCCTGCGTCGGTTTGCCTGGCATGGGATGTCCTGGCATGGGGTGGCCTGGCGTCGAGTGGTCCGGCATCGGGTGATCTGGCAGGGCGTGGCCTTCAGCACCTGCGCCGTGCGGCGGCGAGGGAGGCTGGGCCATGGCGCCTGGATAGAGTGTGCAGCCCGTCATGGCGATGGCGCAGAGAAGGGCGGATGCAAGGCGTTTCATCGGGGTCACCTTTCTGATCGTGACATGAGCGGCGGTCAGGGAGATGCGTGACCGTCTCTCCTGCGCCTCGCCTACGAAAACAGAGCGGATGGAGCCAGAGCTGACTTAGCTCAAAGACAGCGCATTGAGCCCGAAAAATCTACCGACGACAAGGATGATCCTCGTCCTCGCCCGCGCCAGGGAGCGTCCAGGGCACATCTCCCGCTCCCGCCGCAGGCGTCCGAAGGGTCCTTCCGGAGCCGGCGTGGTCTCCACAGACTGATCTCAGCGGAACGCCAGCATCCCCGCGTCTGAGGCGTCTGCTCCTCTGCAGCGGTACGAACTGGACGAGTAGGATGACACGTCTAGACTGAAAACTGAGGCTCTTTCGGGCAAAGGACGCCACGCATGCCGCAACCTGAAACCCCTGTCACCGGCGCGTCCGCATACCCAAAAGGCGCGCAGGTCCTTGTGGACGCGCTTCTTAAAAGGCGTCGCCCCGGCGGGACCTGGATTGCCGGACTGACCGGATCCGTGGCTGCAGGAAAATCTACTCTCTGCGCGAGCCTGTGTGATGCGTTGCGTCGATCTTTGTCCGTTGAAACCGTCTCGACGGACGGATTTCTCTTCCCCAATGATCATCTCGCCCCTCGGGGCCTTCTGATGCGCAAGGGGTATCCGGAAACATACGATCACGCAGCCCTTAAAACTGCGCTGCGTCAGGTACGGGGCGGCCCCGTCCGGCTGCCGGCATACTCCCATCTGACTTATGACGTTTCGACAGACCAGACCATCCCGGTCGATCAGCCTGATATCCTGATCCTCGAAGGTCTGGGACTGAATCTGGTCATGTCGACACAGCGCTCTGAAGAGGCCCTCGACACCCTCATCTATCTCGATGCGTCGGAAGAGGATCTTGAGGTCTGGTATGTCGAACGGTTTCTGCGTCTCTGGAATGAGGCCCGGTCCGATCCCGCCTCATTCTACGTCCGCTTCCTGCATATGACGCCGGCCGAGGTCGATCAGTTCGCCCGTCAGGTCTGGCGAGACGTCAATCTTCCCAATCTCAGGGAGAATATCGCGCCCCTTCGCGATCACGCCGACATTGTCATTCATAAGGACGGGGCGCACCAGCTGACCCTGTTGCGGGCCTGAAGGCTCCGGCGGCTGGCCCTCGCGGGTCGGGAAGATACAAGCTGAAAGGAATGATGGTGGGCCCGGAGGGACTCGAACCCCCAACCAGACCGTTATGAGCGGCCGGCTCTAACCATTGAGCTACAGGCCCGACCTGTCGCAGCGCGCGCACCATACGCATTTTCGGCGCGAAGGGAACAGGCGGTGTGCCGGCCTCATGCGGCGCCTGCTATCGGCTGACAAGGGTTTTTGATAGCGGCGTCTTTGAGGGGACCTCGCAGGAGGGCGGCCATGCCGGTCGCCAGAGGTCCTGACGACGGCCGTGAGGGTTTCTGATGGGCTGAGCGCAGGCTCCCGGATCAGACGACCGGGCAGGTAAGAGGGGCAGGCTGCGGTCGTTAGCCGCTGACGCCGGAGTCATAGAGCCGCCGCCGGGTCAGGCCTGTGCGACTGACCGAGATCAGGTCCTGTGTCAGTCGCCCGCCCGTGATGTCGACCAGGCAGAAGCCGGCCGGGCTTGCACGTGTGCGCCGGGAGAGTGTTCCGGAGCCCATCTGGACCAGGGGCCGCCGCGCGCCTCTGAGCGGATGGGCGAAGGCGTCATGGATGTGTCCGGTGAGAATGATGTCGACGTGCGCCCGGGCGCAAAGCTCCAGCGCGTGAGCGCCCCGTCGGGTATCCACAGAGACCTGAGAGTGACCCGGCTCATGAAGCGGGTGATGGCAGATCAGGATCCGCCAGGCGTCTGGCGGGCCGGCCGACAGACGATCAAGGGCGTCGTTCAGATCGGTGAGGTCGATGACGCCGTCTGCCCAGTTGAGACGCGCCTGCATGCCGCGGGCGGTGTTGATGGCGCAGATACGGACAGCTCCCTCATTGAGCTCGATCAGCCTGCCAAGGGCGTCAAGCCCGTTCATCGAGCGGGCGTAGCGGCCAAAGGGCCGGATGGCGCGCAGCGCGAGGTGGCTCCAGGGCGTATCGTGATTGCCGGGCGCGATGATGACCCGGCAGCCGAGGCTGTCGAACCAGGCGCGGGCGGCGGCGAATTCGCTGCGGCGGCCTCTTTGTGTAATGTCGCCAGCGACGATAATGGCGTCCGGCTTTACGTCGGCGGCAAAGCGTGCAGCAGCGTCAAGGGCGGTCTGATCCTCCCGTCCGAAGTGGATATCGGAGAGGTGCATGAGGCGCACCCCCTCCTGCATCGGTCCACCCGCAGGTGGGGCATGCGCAGAGTTCCTGAGCGGAATGATCGTGGTGCTGGCCACAGCCTGCCTCGGGACAACGGGGGCTAAGCCCGCGCGGACACGTGCATCGCTTCAGCGCCCGGATGTCAATCGCTGCGCTGCAGTGCCTGCAGCTTTTGCTGTCGGTCCGGACTGTCGGCGCCGCTTCCCTGTTCCGGCTGTGCTCCCCTTGTAAGTGCATAGCGGATCGGCCCCGGCGGGCAAAGCCGCTGGGGGGCGATCCGCCCGCCTGCTATGGCGTGTGTGGGGGGCTCAGGACAGGTTGGCGTAAGCGATACCGCCATCGACTGCGATGGAATCGCCGACGACATAATCGCCTGCCCTGGACGCAAGAAATATAGCTGTTCCCGCCATGTCCTCATCCCGACCGATACGACGGAGCGGGGTGCGTGCGGCGACGGCTTCTTCCTGGTCGCGCGCGGCTTTGTTCATCTCGGATGCAAAAGGCCCCGGCGCGATCGCTGAAACAACAATGTTGTCGCTCACAAGTCGCGCCGCCATGCGTCGCGTCAGGTAGAGCAGCGAGGATTTCGAGGCATGATAGGAATAGGTCTCCCAGGGATTAAGCCGGATGCCGTCAATCGAGCAGATATTGATGACTTTCGCCGGCTGTTCGGGGCTGGCCGCCGTCTTGAGCGCCGCATGCAGCGCCTGAGTCAGGAAGAAGGGCGATTTGACGTTGAGGTTCATGACCTTATCCCATCCGCTTTCGGGAAACTCCTCAAACGGCGCACCCCAGGCCGCCCCCGCATTGTTGACAAGAATGTCGAGCCTGCCCTCGCGCTGATAGATCTCCTCGGCCAGCGCCTTGCAGCCCGCCACCGTCGATATGTCGTGCGGCAGCGACACGCATGCAGCGTGGCCAAGGGCGGTAAGTTCGGCCGCCGTCCTGTCGCAGGCGTCAGCCTTGCGCGCCGATATATAGGTCTTTGCGCCGCTTTCGATGAAGCCCTGGGCGATCATCCGGCCTATTCCCCGCGAGCCGCCTGTGACAAGCGCGATGCGTCCCTTCAGGGAAAACAGATTATCGATCATCATGAGTTGCTCTCCTTGGTGTGTTCATCGCCCGGTTTTACGACCCGCAGACGGCGGGGCGGGCTTGTCCTCTGGCCGGGGGGCCGATCAGGCGCGGCCCTCAGGCATGCGTGTTCAGTCCCGCATCAGATGGGCTGCAATCGCCGCGTAGGCGGGCAGGGATGTCTTGTCTAGAACGGAGTTGCCGTTGGCTGCGACCGGGTGGGAGGCGAAGCGCGCAATGACGAGGTCGGCTGCAGGCGCGATCCAGCATGCCTGGCCGTGAATTCCGCGCGCGGTGAAGGCGCCCAGACTGTTGTGGGAGACCCACCACTGGCTGCGATAGCTCCAGCCAGGCATGGTTGTGTAGCCAGCCTTTGCAAAATCCTCCCGACGGGCGCCGCCGGCGATATCGCTGATAACAGCTTCCGGAACGATCTGCGTCTGCCCGACGCGGCCACCGCAGCGTATCATCTCGCCAAACCGCGCCAGGTCGCGCAGTGTCAGGCTCATGCCTCCGCCGCAGGCGGCCATTCCGGCCGGATCGACGATGATGCTGGCGTCCTCTTCGGCGCCGAGGCGCCGCCAGAGGCGCTCGGAAAGAAGCTCCGCCATGGGACGTCCCGTCAGGCGCTGAATGATCCAGGCCAGGACTTCCGTGTTGCAGGTCTTGTAGGCGAACGCCTCGCCGTGTTCGCCCTGCTTTTTCAGCGTGACCAGAAAGTCTGCTATCGAGCGAGGGCCGGTGTAGTCGTCAGGCGCGCGTCCATAGCCAGCAGCGATTCCATAGGTCCGGACCTCGGCCTGCGGGTCGGTGTAGGCTTCTGAATATCTCACGCCCACTGTCATATCCATAACCTGGCGCACAGTCGCGTCGGCGAAGGCTGAACCTGCGAGCTCCGGGACATAGCTCGCCGCCGGCGCGCCAGGGTCGAGGACGCCCTCGTGAACCAGCGTGGCCGCCAGAAGGCCGGTAAAGGACTTTGTTACTGAGAAAGCCAGATGCGGCAGTTCGGGAGACAGAGCGCCACGGTAGGTTTCATAGACGACCGCCCCCCGATGCATGATGATGACGCCGTCAGTGAACATCGCCTCGAGGCACCCGGCCCATGTCATGGGCTCGTTGTCCATCGTTGTGAAGCTGACGCCGTCGATGTCATCGCGCAGACGGCGCGGCGGCGCGGAGGGGGGGGCGTGCCCGCGGCGAATATTGGCCGTGGGCTTGAGTTCCCGCTGATGACTGAACGCCCAGCGTGTCTGTGGGAAGGAGCTGCCGGACAGATCGCCCTGCATCGTGACGCGCCGGTCGGGAGGAGGAGGAAATCCCTGCATCAGGCCCCGCGCCATCGGGTCGCTGTTCCGGGAGTCCCATTGTGTCGCCATCGCCGAGCGCCTTCCTGCAAGGTCCGTTCATTACCCATCAGCCAGCCTAACGGTGCGGCGGGCAAAAACCAGATAAATTGCACGGGATTGATCCGAAAGGCCTGCCAGGCGCGTAACAGGGCGTCCACGGAGAGATATGTATGCGCGCCCTCATGCTTGGTCTGGCCCTCGTCCTTCCTGTCGCCTGCGCAACAGAGCCGGTTGAAGAGCCGTCCTTTGCGCTGCAGCTTTCCGAAGGGGATTTTCAGGTCCGGCAGTATCCGGCGATCATCAACGCCGAAACCACTGTGCGGGGGGATGCGTGGGGGGCCAGGTTTGCCGGCTTCGGTCCCCTGGCGGATTACATCTTTGCAACCGAGCGCGGGGGGGAGAAGATCGCCATGACCGCGCCGGTAACTCAGGCGTCGCGGGAGAAGATCGCCATGACCGCCCCGGTGACGCAGGCGCCCCGATCCAAGATCGCAATGACTGCTCCCGTGACGCAGTCGGCCAGGTCTGAAGACGCCGCCCCGGGCGAAGAGTGGGTCATTACCTTTACCATGCCCGCCGCCTACACGATGGACAGCCTGCCTGCCCCGGTGAACCCGGATGTCAGGCTTGTTGAAGTGCCGGCCCGTACCATGGGCGTCCTGTCCTTTACGGGCCTGGCGACGGACGGCGACATGCAGACGGCTGAATCCCGGCTGCGACAGGCTGTGGCGCTCGCCGGCCTGCAGGCGAAAGGCGAGGTCAGCTTCGCCTTTTATGATCCGCCGTGGGTGCTGCCTTTCTTCCGGCGTAACGAGGCGATGATCGAGGTCGAGGCGCCCGCCCGGCCGTGAGCACGCGCCTGTCGCCATTACACTTTCGTTATTTTTGATCCGGGTGCTGGCCAGCCGCGTAGACCTCAGGCATCGCGGTCGTCGGTCTGCTGATCGCCGCGTCCGCGTCTATCTCAGCTTTAGTAGTCACTTTTTCAGCCTGTGTCTTGAAGGGACCCTTTTGCACATGAAGCTCCATATCTCCGTTGCGGCTCTCGCTCTGCTTGCCGCCGCCTGCTCGCCCGAAGCCCCGCCGGCCCCGCCCGCTCCGGTTGAAGCGCCTGCCGCTGAACCCGCGCCTGTCGCCGCCAAGGACATCGTTGATACAGCGATCGGCGCTGGCCAGTTCACCACGCTCGTCGCCGCCGTTCAGGCCGCCGGCCTTGAAGCCACGCTGCGTGGCGCTGGCCCCTTCACCGTCTTCGCTCCGACCGATGCGGCTTTCGCTGCTCTGCCGGCCGGAACGGTCGAAGATCTCCTCAAGCCGGAGAACAAAGACAAGCTGGTCGCCATCCTCACCTATCACGTGCTGCCGGCCGAAGTGATGTCTTCTGCGGTCGCTGGCCAGCTGGTCGAGCCCGCAACGGTTCAGGGCGCGACTGTCAAGGTTGATGGCACGACTGCCGGAACGGTCAAAGTCAACGACGCCACTGTCGTCGGCGCTGACGTCGACGCCTCGAACGGCGTGATCCATGTCATCGACAAAGTGATCATGCCGCCGGCCTAAACGGTTCGTTTCCTCCCCGAACCTGGCGCCGTCACTCCCTCAGGCGGCGCCAAGAGAGCCGCTCGCGTCCCCGCGAGCGGCTTTTTCTTTATGCGCCGCCTGCGATGAGGTCCCCGCCGCCGTGATGACGGCGTGCTCAGGCCGCGCGCTCAGACCGGCCAGTCAGAGGGTCAGGGAGGGGCAGGTTACGGAGCGCCGCCCGGGACTGGCCATCTGCGAGAGCAGTCGAGCCGCAAAGCTTGCCCGTCCCGCCGTGTGGCGCAACAGGGGCCTTCAGGCTGGCCGTCCCCGACGTCCTGGAGGATGCGGATCAGTAGCCGCTCAGGCGGGCGTAGCGGTCCCGGTGAAAGCTCTCTGCGCCGTACAGGGCTTCCAGCACCCGCGATCTCTTCATGTAGAGGCCCGCGTCGTGTGCGTCCGTCATGCCGATGCCGCCATGCATCTGCACGGTTTCGTTCGATACAAGATGCAGCGTCTCGCCGGCCCGCGCTTTGGCGAGGGAGGCCAGCCTCGCCACGTCGCCGGCATCGCGGTCGAGCGCGTCGAGCGCCGCCGCCACGCAGCTGCGCGTCAGCTCAAGGTCGGTGAACATGATTGCAGCCCTGTGCTGCAGCGACTGGAAGGATCCGATGAGCTGGCCAAACTGCTTGCGTACCTTGAGATAGTCCGAGGTCATTTCAAAGGCTGCATCCGCCGCCCCCAGCATTTCGGCCGCCACGCCAATGCGTGCGCGGTCGAGGAGAGCCTCGAGAAGCGGGTAGCCTTTGTCGACCTCCCCGAGCACAGCCTCCCGCGTCAACCGAACGTCGCGAAGGCTGAGATGGGCCGCCGAATGGGCGTCCAGGGTTTTCAGCCGCGTCCGCGTCAGGCCGGCGGCGTCAGCTGAAACGAGAAACAATGTGACGCCGCTGGCGTCCTCGGGCTGGCCGGAGGTCCTGGCGGCAATGATCAGGAGGCTGGCGTCAGCGCCATCGACGACATACCGCTTCTCGCCTGAGAGGCTATAGCCTGCCTCGTTCGCACGCGCCTCAAGTCGTATATGCGAGGGATCATGATGCGGGCCTTCGTCGACAGCCAGCGCCGTGATCAGTTCGCCCGAAGCGAGCTTTGGAAGAAAAGCCTCCTTCTGCTGCTGGCTGCCGCCCATCAGGAGCGCTGAGGCTCCGATCAGCGCCGTCGACAGAAGCGGCGAGGCGGCGAGGGTGCGGCCCTGTGCTTCAAGCACCTGGCCGAGGCCAACATGACCAAATCCGGATCCGCCGTATGCCTCGGGGACGAGAACGCCGGTAAATCCAAGACCGGCCATCTCTTTCCAGGCGTCGCGGCTGTAGCCTTCGCCCGAGGCCCGCAGCGAACGCAGCTGGCTGACCGGGAGTTTCTCAGAGGCGAACGCCAGAGCGCTGTCACGCAGCATCTGCTGCTCTTCAGAGAGCACGAAAGCCATGGCGAAATTCCCTGCTGGACGCGATTTCAGTTCCCGGAGGACGGTCTTAGCGTTCCCCGCACCGCCCAATCAAGAGCGTCCTCAAGGCGGTCATGGCCCCAGAAGAGTTCGCCGTCATCGGTCAGGAAACTGGGCGCACCGAAGATGCCAATGTCGGCGGCCCGCGCCGTCTCGTCCTGAAGCGCCTGCCTGACATGTCCCGAGGTCATGGCTGAGAGGACTTCAAGGGGGTCAAGGCCGGCGCGCCTGGCCGCCGCATGAAGGATCTGAGGGTCGGAGATATCCCGGTCATGAACGAAGCTGGCCTGATAGACCGCTTTGACGAAGTTCGCCCGCTCCTCCTGTGGCAAAGACAGCGTGATCCGGGCCGCCATCAGGCCATTCTGCGGAAAGCGCCCGGGTCGGTTAAAGGGCAGGCTGTGTTTCTCACAGATGCGTTCAAGGTCGCGCCACATATAGACGCCTTTGACCGGTACCGTGTTAAACGGGTTGTCACGGAAGCCACGCTGGGCCTGGAAGAGGGGCCCGAGAAGGAAGGGGCGCCACTCAACACTGACGCCCCGCGCCAGGGCTGCTTTGTCAATCCGCATGGCGGCCGGATAGGAGTAGGGCGAGGCGAACTCGAACCAGAACTGGAGCTTCACACCCTGCCTCCCAAGCGCCTGAAGACAGGCGCCTGATTCGCACTGCCGGAGCGATTGCGCCTGTCAAAACCTCCCGCGTCCAGCCCTGACGGCGGTGCGCCGCCCGGCGCCGGTCTCGGCCGCCCCCCGATCCTGTCGGGCGGTCCGTCATCGCGGGAGCGGGCCTGCCCTGGCTGTCGCAATAGCGCTTGAACTCCTGAAGCCCTCCGGGGCAGACTTGGGCGAACAAAAAAGGCCAGCCCATGGACGGTTCAGCACCCGCCAGCGCCGAGACGGCGCGGCTTCTGGCGATCCAGCGCAGCGCGCAGCGCCGGGATGGTCCACCGCCGGTGAGGCTCCGCATTGCGCGTCTGCGTCAGCTGGAGGGTATGGTCCGCCAGCGGGCCGAGGCCTTCGCCCGCGCCATTTCGGATGACTTTGGCCGTCGCTCAGAGTTTGAGACCTCGCTCCTGGAAGTGGCGGTCCTCCTCAGCGCCGTGCGTCATACACGCCGTCATGTGACATGGTGGATGCAACCAGCCTACAGCGAGGTCAGCCTCAATTTCTGGCCGGGATCGGCCTTTGTGCGATCGGAGCCCCTGGGCGTTGTGGGCATACTGGCGCCTTGGAACTACCCCCTGCAGCTGTCGCTGGCGCCTCTTATCGACGCCCTTGCCGCCGGCAATCGGGCCATCATCAAGCCATCAGAGCACACGCCCCGGTTCTCCGCCCTGCTCAGGCAGGCCCTGTCAGAAACGTTCAGTGAGGATGTCGTTGCGGTCGTGCTCGGCGGGCCGGACGTGGCGGCTGATTTCAGCAGTCAGCCTTTCGACCATCTGATCTTCACCGGATCGACCGCTGTTGGCCGCAGGGTCGCCGCAGCAGCAGCCCAGAACCTGACCCCGACCACTCTCGAGCTCGGCGGCAAGTCACCTGCTCTCATCTGTCCGTCCGCATCCCTTGCAAAGGCGGCGAAGACCGTGGCGATGGGCAAGTTCATCAATGCCGGCCAGACATGCATCGCCCCGGACTATGTGCTTGTTCCCCGCCAGAAAGCCGAGGCCTTTTGTGACGCCGTGATGGCTGAGGCGGGGCGGCTCTATCCGCCTGACAGCCCTGATTACTCCAGCCTTATCAGCGCCAGCGCCTTCGACCGCATGACGGAGGCCGTCGGGCAGGCCATGGCGGCCGGAGCAAGGGTTCTGAACCACGGGGAGGCGCCTGACCGGTCGAGGCGTCTGTTTCCTCCTGTCATTGTCATCGATCCGCCGGCCTCCTCATGTCTTCTCCAGGAGGAGATCTTCGCTCCGGTCCTGCCGGTGATCAGCTATGACACGCTTGAGGAGGCTGTCGGCTGGATCGGCGACCGCCCGCATCCGCTTGCGCTCTATGTCTTTGCAGAAGATCGCCGTGAGCAGTCCTATGTTCTCGACCGCACCCAGTCGGGCGGCGTGACTGTGAACGCTACCCTGCTGCATGTCGCTCAGGAGGGGTTGCCCTTCGGCGGTGTGGGAGCCAGTGGCTGGGGCGCTTATCACGGGAAGGCGGGTTTCGACCGGCTGAGCCACAAGCGCGCTGTCTTCCGCGCCGGCTTCATCAACACCGCTGGCTGGCTGGCGCCGCCTTATGGGGCCCGCGCCCGGCGTCTTCTGCGTTTCCTGCTCCGCTAGACCCGCCCCTGGATGCATCCCTGCCCCCTGTGCGTGCGGCCGCAGACCCTGGCGGCCGGGACGGAGCCCGTCAGCGCTTTTCACCGCTGGCCGGCGGTCCGGGTTCGGCCGCCGCCGGGATACCGGGACAGGTGAGGATAGCGCGCGCGAGGTCCTGCTGTCCTGAGGCCGACAGGTGAATGTCATCGACATAGCTGTCTCTTGCGTTCAGGAACTCGCGGCCCAGACGTACCGAGAGTCCGGCGGCTTCGGCCGCCGCCTGAAGTCTCAGCTCATCAGCGCCTGGGGGGCCTGCCTGCAGCTCCTCCCGCGTCGGATGCACGATCAGGCATCCGCCGGCGGGTGCGGCGGCGGCCTGCGCGAACAGGGCGGGAAGGGCGCGCTGTGCGTCGTGCATCATGCGCGGATCAGGGATCGCCGGGTCCGGCGGCGGAGGGGCCAGCCGGCGCCAGATGAGGTCGCCGAGCGCTGAGAGCGGCGCTGTCTGGGGAAAAGCGCCAGGGTCGGGGGCGGAGAAAGTGCGGTTATCACTGAGGTCGTGCGTCGACAGGACCAGCACAACCGAGCGTGCGGCGAACATCCCGAACCTCTCGATCCATGCGAGCATGTTGCCGGGCCCCCAGGATGAGGCTGATACGTTCAGTGCTTCAATGGCGGCCCCCTCATCCGTGCGCAGGCGGGACAGTACGCTCGTTGCAAGCGCGTCATGGTCGATGTTTGTGAAACCGAAGACGACGCTGTCGCCGACAACCAGAATGCGCACGACA
>Ga0169931_10002543_pt1 | contig 29684 bp, 30 predicted proteins | sample Kivu_15m_20L_FD_129675 | JGI IMG/M metagenome (GOLD analysis project Ga0169931, IMG submission 129675) | Freshwater microbial communities from Lake Kivu, Western Province, Rwanda to study Microbial Dark Matter (Phase II) - Kivu_15m_20L... | ecosystem: Environmental > Aquatic > Freshwater > Lake...
AACGGGTTGTGCAACGGGTTGTGCAACGGGTTGTGCACCCGGTTGTGAAACGGTTTGTGCAACAACACTGGCAACGGCGACAGCGCCAGAACTCTCAGCGCAAACCGGATGCGCCAGCGACTGCCGCTCCAGCAGGAGCGACCCATCGGCCAGCACCAGCGCCTGCCAGCCGGGCTCCAGCACGGTGGTGGTGGTTTGATCAACCACCAGGGCCGGGCCCTGGAGCTGCTGCTGGGGGCACAAGCGGTCGCGATGCCAGAGGAGCACCCGCTGCCAACCCACCTGCTCACCCAGCCAAAGGCGTGTGCTGACGGCGGCAGGCGCGCCATCCCCAGTCGCAGCCCCATCCCCCCCTACTGCCCAACCGGACTCCGTCCCACAAGCGGGCAGCTGCTGAGCGGGAGAGGTGATGTCAACCAGCAACCGCTCAACTATCCAGTCATCGCCAACTGGGCAGTAGCCATAGCGCTGCTGATGGCTCGCGGCATAGGCCTCCCGCAGCGCAACCAACACCGCCGCATCGCCGACAGCGCCATCAGGGGCGGCATCCTGAGCCGACCAGGGCACCTCCAGACCCCACTCACTACCGGGCGCCCGCAGCTCCAGCCGCACCTGGATCCGGGGGGAGGCATCAGCCAGATCGCCCGCCTGCCGCAACCCATCCAGCCCCCGGCGCACCAGTGCAGCGCAGTGCTGGCGCAACTCGGGCAGCGAGGCAGGCTCCAGCGGCAGCCGTGGTGAGCACTCCAGCAACAGCGATTGCTCGGCCATGCCGAGGCCATAGGCGGACAGCACGCCAGCGAGCGGATGGAGCAGCACCCGCGATAGGCCCAGCACCTCGGCCAGGCGGCAGGCGTGCTGCCCGCCAGCGCCGCCGTAGCTCACCAACAACGCCTCGCGCAGGTCGTGGCCGCGCTGGATCGAAATGCGGCGCAGGGCACCGGCCATCGTCTCGATAGCGATTTGCAGCGCCCCCTCGGCCACCCGCTCGGGCGTGATGCCAGGAGCCACTGCAACCATCGCGGCTGCCAGCTCAGCAAAGCCCCGCGCCACGGCCTCATCATCGATGGGTTGATCGGCGGTGGGACCGAACAACGCCGGCAGGGCTGCGATGGGCAGCCGGCCCAGCAGCAGATTGGCATCGGTGATCGTGAGCGGACCGCCGCGGCGGTAGGCCGCAGGCCCCGGATCGGCGCCGGCCGACTCCGGCCCCACCCGCAGCCGCAGGCCATCGAAACGCAGGATCGAGCCGCCGCCGGCGGCCACGGTGTGGATGGGCAGCATCGGCGCCTGCAGCTGCAGACCCACGATCTCGGTGGCGGGGCTGCGCTCCCAGGCGAGATCGCCCCGACTGCCATCGCAATGGAGGCCATCGAAATGGAAGACATCGGTGGAGGTGCCACCCATGTCGAAGCCAACGATCGGTTGGGGTGACAAGCCGGCGGCCTCCAGGGCCAGGCGACCCACCGCAACGGCCCCCACCATGCCCCCCGCCGGCCCCGAAAGGATCGTGTCCTTGGCCAGCAGCACCTCCGGAGCCGCCAGGGCACCACTGGAGCGCATCACCCGCAACCGGGTGGCTTGACCAAGGGCTACCTGCACCTGGCGCAGGTAGCGGCCCAGCACCGGAGCGATCGCGGCCTCGATCACGGCGGTCTGGCCGCGGGGCACGAGCCGGGGCTGACTGCTGAGCTGGTGGGAAAGCACCACGGCCTGAAAGCCCAGGGGCTCCAGCCACGCGCCCAGCTGCAACTCCTGGCCGGGATTGCGGGTGCTGTGCAGCAGGGCCACGGCACAGCTGGTGTAGCCGTCGGCCTGGGCTGCAAGCAGCTGCTGTTGCAACCCCTCGTGCAGCGACAGGGGTTGCAGCTCGGAGCCATCGGCCGCCAGCCGACCCTCCACCTCCAGCACCCGCAGGCGCAGGGGCTGGGGCCGCTCGATCGCCAGGGCAAAGATGTCCGGGCGGTGTTGGTCGCCGATGCTGAGCAGATCGGCAAAGCCCCGGTTGATCAGCAGCACCACCCCGGCCCCGCGCCGCTCCAGCAGGGCATTGGTGGCCACGGTGGTGCCGAGCCGCACCTCCTGCACCAACCCCGCTGGCAGGGCGCCGCCGGGGGGCAGGCCCAGCACCGCCCCGATGGCCCGCACGGCCGGATCGCCTAGGCCATCGGGCTGCACCGAGAGCACCTTGCGCACCACCAGCGCACCGGCAGGACTCCGCCCCACCACATCGGTGAAGGTGCCGCCGCGATCAATCCAGAATCGCCAGCCCGCCACTCAGCGGTAGTTCTCGAACTGCAGCGGCACTTCGACGTCCTGGGCCTTAAGCAGGCTGATGGCCTGTTGCAGGTCGTCCTTGTTCTTGCCGGTGATCCGCAGGCTGTCGCCCTGGATCGAGACGGTCACCTTTTTGAGCTCATCACGGACGGTTTTGCTCAGGCTCTTGGCCAGCTCCTGGCTGAGGCCCTTGCGCAGCTTCACCACCTGCTTGACCCGGTTGCCGCCGACGGGCTCGGGGGTCTGGAAGTCAAAAATCTTCAGGGAGAGATTGCGCTTGGTGGCCTTCTGACGCAGCACATCCTCCACGGCCTGAAGGGTCATGTCGCTGGCGGTGGTGAAGGTGAGGCTGGTCTCCTCCACCTCGATCTCGGTGTTCGAATCCTTGAGGTCGTAGCGGGTGCCCACGTCGCGGCGCACCTGGTCGATCGTGTTGACAAGCTCCTGGCGATCGAAATCGCTCACCACATCAAAGGAATAGGTGTCGGCCATGGGGCTGGTCGGTCGGGCGGAAACGTGCGCGAATCGTAGGTGCGGCCTGCCAACCTGGATCCATCGTCCACGCTGCCTGCCGCCATGAGTGCCTCCCTCGCCCCCTTTGCCTGGTCGCTGCTGCTGGCTGCCGGTGTGGTGGTGTTCAGCACCGTGCCCCTCGGGGCCGCCCGCTCCCAGGCGAATTTCCAGATGGCCGACCTGGCCGCCCCGAGGGCGATGTTTGAGCGGCTGCCGGCCTGGGGGAAGCGCGCCGCCTGGGCGCACCAAAACTGCTTTGAGGCCTTCACGCTGCATGCTCCAGCAGCCCTGCTGTGCTTGCTGGCCGGCGTCAGCAGCCCGGTGGCCCTGATCGCCGCCTGGCTGCACCCCGTTTTGCGCCTGGCCTACATCGGCGTCTACGTGGGCAACGCGCCTGCGGTTCGCGGCCTGTGCTGGGCTGGCGGCCTGGTGTGCTCCGGGGTGCTCTATGTGGAAGGGCTGAAGGCGGTGCTGGGCGCTTAGCCACCAGCCACCTAGTCGAAGAACATCACGCTGACCACCTTGCCCATGTCCTCGGCCACGCGGCAGCTGGCCAGCAGGGTTTCGCTGTCGTGGAAGGCGAAGCAGATCAGCTGGTCGCAGCGGCTGATGATGTCCTGGTTGCAGAGGCTGCTGGCCATCGGCAGAGGCAACTCGTCGTGCTCGGGCTTCTCCACCAGATGCAGCACCCGCTCCAGCTGGTCGCGCGATTCACCCGGCTGACGATCGAGGCTCTGGGGCAGCAACACGGTGAGCCGGGCCGGATCGATCTCCAGCACGCTACGGATCACAGCTGCATTGACCCCCTGGGCTCCGGAGGTGATCAGGTTGTGGCCCTCCTGGGCCAAGGAGCGGGCCACCAGTTCCACCAGGTGAATGGACACGACCGGTACGTGGCGACTGCCCAAAATGGCAATGCGCCGTTTGCTCCGGTCCTGGAGCATCGCCAGTTCCTGGGCAAGGGTGTCGATCCGATCGAGCGACGGAAGATCAAGGGACCGGGTCACCAGTAGCCCGCAGCCTGCGCCTTGAAACTAGCAGCGTTATTTCGCCATCGCGGGCAACTGCAACCGCCTGAACAGCGGTTCGAAATTGCAATGCTCCTCCACCAGCCGGAAGGCGAAGCTGGCCTTCACCGCTTCATGCAGGCGCACGTGGCCAAAGGCCTGCTCAATCACCTCGACCGTGGTGAGGGTGTCGTGCTCAACCTTGAGCAGGGGCACGTCCAGTTCCTCGGCCCGGTTGAGCAGCTGGGGCAAGGGTTCACCGGCCCCGGTGAGGATCAGGCACTGGGTGGAGGCCTCCAGGGCCGCCAGCTGGATGTCGGTGCGATCAGCCCCGGTCACCACGGCCATGTTGCGGCGACGGCGGAAAAACTCCATCGCCGAGTTCACGTTCATGGCACCGATCGAAAGGGTTTCCACCAACAGATCAAGCCGTTCCGGACAACAGAGCACCTGGGCCCCGAGCCGCAGGGCCAGCTCCTCCACCGTGACGCTGCGCAGCAGGGGGCTCTGGGGCATCACCCCCAGCACGGGCAAGCCGAGCTGGGCCAGGGCCGGTATCAGCTCAGCCCGCAGCTGGGGCACCAACTCCGGTTTGACGGCATTGAGCACCACCCCCGCCAGGCGCTCACCGAGCTGGGCCTGGGCGGCCAGCAGCGGATCGATGCTGCGGCTGTCCAACCATGGATGCACCAGCACCACCGTGGCCTCGAGACCCTCGGCCAGCTGGGCCAAGCTGAGGCCATAGAGCAGGCCCTCATGGAGGCTGCCGGCGGCTTCCAGCAGGGTCAAACCATCGGGGGCGGTGGCCAGCTGCTGGCGCAAGAGAGCGAAGCCAGGGCCTGGCTCCAGATCGCCCTGCACCAAGCGCTGCTGGGCCGTCGCCCCATCCAGCACATGCAAGGAGGGGATCAGATGGGCCTCCGGCAGCCCCAGGGTGGCGCCGATGAAACGCACATCCGCATCCAACAGGGGCGACTGGCCCCAGTCCGTGGAGTTCTCATCCAAACTGGTGGCAAGGGGTTTGCCAAAACGCACAGGAATGTCCTGACGGCTGAGCTGGCGCGCCAGGCCCAGCACCACGGCGGATTTACCGCTGAAAGCTTCGCAGGACCCGATCAGCAAGGTGGGGGCCATCGGTCAACCTCGCTGGGGCATGTCTTGACGGTGAAATTTAGGCGGGGCTGCCCACCGGTTCGGTGGCGATTGGGGGCTGTCCGAGCAGCAACCAATGCCAGAAGCTCGGCGGCAGCTCATCCCCTTGCCGCTCCATCAACCACTGCACCAGCTGGTGGCAAGGCAGATCAAAGGCGTAGGCCACCTGCGGCAGGTCAGGAAAGCTGAGGTTGCAGTGGAGCACTTCAAGGGGCGCCGTTTCGCCACTCCAACGCAGCTGCAAGGCGTGGCTGCGGCCGCCCTGCAGCAACCGCCTGCCGGCCCACTCCCCCGCCAGCAGGCTGGCCAGCGCCTCCTCCAACAACGCCTGATGCACCAAGCCCCCGCAGTAGGGAGCGAACAGGGGCACCAGGGGCGCAACGGCTTCAGGGGGGGTGCCAGCAGCCATGCAGGCGGCAGATCCATCGGCGGAATCCCACCATGGTGACGTCTCAGCCGCCGTTTGCACCAGGCCCATGTCCCGTTCTTATGCGTGCACCGTTGCCGTGACCGGGGCCAGCGGCAGCCTCGGACAAGCGTTGCTGCGCAGGTGGTCGCGCCAGGGCGCGCAGCTGGTGGCCCTCACCAGCAGCACCCGGCCCCTCGACCTGCTGGACGACGCCGGCGACACCATCTCGCTCGAGCAGGTGTCGTGGCAGATCGGCGAAGAGCACGCCCTACGGCCACTGCTGGAGCGGGTGGACGTGCTGGTGCTCAACCATGGTGTCAACCAGCAACAGGCCCGCAGCCGCGAAACCACCGACCTGGCCCTGGAGGTCAACGCCCTCAGCAGCTGGCGGCTGCTGGAGCTGTTTGCCGAGGTGGTGCAGCAGCGACCCGGCGACGGCCGCCCCCGGGCGGAGGTGTGGATCAACACCTCCGAGGCGGAGATCCAACCCGCGTTCAGCCCGCTCTACGAGCTGAGCAAACGGCTGCTGGGCACGCTGGTGAGCCTGCGGGCCCTGGATCTGGCCGGAGCCGAGGGGCCCCTGCGGATCCGCCGGCTGGTGCTGGGCCCCTTCCGCTCGGCCCTCAACCCGATCGGGGTGATGGGAGCCGAGTTCGTGGCTGGCCAGGTGCTGGCCCAGGCACGGCTGGGCTTCAACCTGATCATCGTCACCCCCAACCCACTCACCTACGTGCTGATGCCGCTCACCAGCCTGGGGCGCTGGGCCTACTTCAAGCTGCTCACCCGGCCCGGCAGCTGAGCTGAAGCTTAGAAATCGCGGTCGGTGAGGATTTCGCAGCCGTCGCTGGTGACGGCGATGGTGTGCTCCCACTGGGCCGACCAACGGCCATCCACCGTCACCACGGTCCAGCGGTCTTTGAGGGTGCGACAGGCCTTGCTGCCGGCATTGAGGATCGGCTCCACCGCCAGGGTCATGCCCGGGCGCAGCTTCATGTTGGGCAGATCCCGGGTGCGGAAGTTGAACACCGAGGGCTCCTCGTGCAGATTCCGCCCCACGCCGTGGCCGGTGTAGTCCTCCACCACGGCGAAGCCATGGGCTTCCACGTGGTCCTGCACGGCGCCAGCGATATCCAACAGGGTGTTGCCAGCCTTGATCTGGGCCAGACCCTTCATCAGCGATTCCTGGGCGACCCTGCAGAGGGTTTGGGCCTCCTGGGTGGCGCTCTCACCCACGCACAAGCTCACACAGCTGTCGCCGTGATACCCGTCGAAGTAGGCGCCGGTGTCGATCTTCACCAGATCGCCGGCCTGGATCACCCGCTTGCTGTTGGGGATGCCATGCACCACCTCATTGTTGATCGAGGCGCAGATGCTGGCGGGGAAACCGTGATACCCCTTGAAGCTGGGGGTGGCGCCCATCTCACGGATGCGCTTCTCGGCGTGGCGGTCGAGGTCTCCGGTGGTCATCCCGGGGGCCGCCATCTCCAGGATTTCGCGCAGCACTGTGGCCACGATGCGGCTGGCCTGGCGCATGGTGTCGATTTCACGCGCCGATTTGATTTCGACCCCGCGACGACCTTTCTGAATGCGGGGCCCAGTCTCGAGCACAGCGCCACTGGCAGCAGAACCCTTGGTGCTGGCCAGCAGATCGGCAAACAGATTCATGCTGGGAGGCGCCGGCAGCGATGGAAAAGCTCACCTTCAAGCTACCAATGGGACTGGATCGTTGCGGGCTAGGGGATGGCGTTTGGCTGGAGGGCGACACCTCAGCCGGTACACTGTCGGTTTGGCCAGGCGTCGCGGAGCTGAGATGGCAACGGAGTCGACAGACAATCAAGCCGTAACCCCGGCAGAGCAGGGTTCTGAGGAGGTCAGCGCCACCGCGGTGCAGGCCAAGCCCGCCACGTCCCTCAAGGTCACCACCGGCAAGCTCAGCGCCCAGGATCTGATCCGCGCCTTTGAGGCCGAACAGCTCAAGGACGAACTCCCCGAGATCTACGTCGGTGACACCGTCAAGGTGGGTGTGCGCATTCGCGAGGGCAACAAGGAGCGCGTGCAGCCCTACGAAGGGGTGGTGATCGCGAAGCGCCACGGCGGTCTCAATGAGACCATCACCGTGCGTCGCATTTTCCAGGGCATCGGTGTGGAGCGGGTCTTCATGCTGCACAGTCCCCAGGTTGCTTCAGTGAAAGTGGAGCGCCGCGGTAAGGTGCGTCGGGCGAAGCTCTTCTATCTGCGCGATCGGGTGGGTAAAGCCACACGGGTCAAGCAGCGCTTCGACCGCTGAGGTTGCCAGCATATTTCCGCACGACCTGATGAGCAATCTTCAGGTCGTGCGGTTAAACAAAATCAGCCTCATGTTTACGGGGCATCGGCCTTGCGCCGTTAGTTCAGTTGGTAGAACGCAGGTCTCCAAAACCTGATGTCGGGGGTTCAAGTCCTCCACGGCGCGTTCGATGTCCCAATTTGCAGTTTCCTGGTTCCGAACATGGAGTTGGATCTACAACCCGGAGATGTGGTCAAGGTGCTCGAGTCGGCCGCTTTGGGCTGGGTTCGGGCACGGGTGATCCGGGTGAAATCCGGTGGCCGTGTGGTCGTTCAGAGCGATCAAGGCCGTGAATTCACGGCACGCGGAAATCAGGTGCGCCTGATTGAGCCTGCGGGCTTTCGCCCCTGAGCAGCCTTAAGGCTGCGCAATGCCCATTCGGGATGCTGGTCTGATTTGCATCCGCTGGTCTTTTGCCCAGTTGGTTGACGATCGGACCGGTGATCACGGATACTTTTCAAGTCGTCCAAGGGTCAAACCTTGATCACGACCTCGATCACGACCTGGATCACGACACAGAACGCCGACAAGGCTGACTGGGACTGTAGTTCAACCGGTTAGAGCACCGCCCTGTCACGGCGGAAGTTGCGGGTTCGAATCCCGTCAGTCCCGTTTTCAATTCTTCAGGAGTCGTCCCTGTGGGTGCTGCGCAGTCCGTGGCAGGGCAAGCTTCTCGGCCCGTGCGTGTGCGACTGGCCCCGAGCCCCACGGGAACCCTTCACATCGGCACCGCCCGCACGGCGGTGTTCAACTGGCTGTTCGCCCGGCGCCAGGGCGGTGCATTTCTCCTGCGCATCGAAGACACCGACAAAGAGCGCAGCAAGCCCGAATACACGGCCAACATCCTCGACGGGCTGCAGTGGCTCGGGCTGAACTGGGACGCTGAGCCGGTCATCCAGAGCGCCCGCATTGCCGAGCATCGGGCGGCGATTCAGCAGCTGCTCGATTCCGGCCACGCCTACCGCTGCTTTGCCAGCGAAGCGGAGCTCACCGCCATGCGCGAGCAGCAGGCGGCCGAGAAAAAAGCCCCCCGCTACGACAACCGCCACCGCGATCTCACGCCCGAGCAGCAGCAGGCCTTCATCGCCGAGGGCCGCCAAGCCACCATCCGCTTCCGCATCGACGACAACGCCAGCATCACCTGGACCGACCTGGTGCGGGGCCCGATGCGCTGGAGCGGCAGCGACCTGGGCGGCGACATGGTGATCGCCCGCCGCGCTCCGGCCGATCAGATCGGTGACCCCCTCTACAACCTGGTGGTGGTGGTGGACGACGCCGCCATGGCGATCAGCCACGTGATCCGCGGCGAAGACCACATCGCCAACACCGCCAAGCAGCTGCTGCTCTACGAAGCCCTGGGCGCTGAAGCTCCGGTGTTCGCCCACCCACCCCTGATCCTCAACCAGGAAGGCAAGAAGCTGTCCAAGCGCGATGGCGTCACCTCGGTGAGCGAGTTTCGAGCCATGGGCTACACCGCCGAAGCCCTGGCCAACTACATGACCCTGCTGGGCTGGTCGCCGCCGGAGGGCATGGGCGAGCGCTTCACCCTGGCCGAGGCGGCGGCGGTGTTCGATTTCGAGCGGGTCAACCGGGCCGGCGCCCGCTTCGACTGGGACAAGCTCAACTGGCTCAATGGTCAGGTGCTGCATGGCCTCGGCCCCGAGACCCTGCGCGAGCAGTTGCTGCCCCTGTGGGCGGCCGAGGGTTGGGGAAGCGCCTCAAACAGCTCAAACAGCCCCGAGGCCAACCCCGGGTGGCAGATCGAGCTCTGCAGCCTGATCGGCCCGTCCCTCAGCCTGCTGGCCGATGGGGTGGAGCAGGCGCGCCCCTTCTTCACCACCCCGGAGCTGCAGGAGGCGGCCGCAGCCCAGTTGGCCAGCGAGGGCGCCCGTCCCGCCCTGGCCGCCCTACTGGAGCGGCTACCCGAAGGTGCCCTCGAGGCCGATCAAGCCCAGGTGCTGCTGGGCGAAGCCTGTGCCGCCGCCGGGGTGAAAAAAGGGGTGATCATGAAGAGCCTGCGGGCCGCCCTGCTCGGCAGCCTCCAGGGCCCCGACCTACTGGCCACCTGGTTGCTGCTGCACCGCAGCGGCGCCGACCGCCCCCGCATCAGCTGCTGCCTCTGAGCCTGAGCCCTCATCCTCAGGATCCACCAGTCCCAGCCAGCGGGCCAGGGGACCGGCGCTGAGGCCCTGCAGGCCCACGGTCAGCAGGATCGTCAGAAACACGAGCCCCTGCAAGCGACCGGCCCCCACCACGCCCGCCTGCTCCAGGCGAATGGCAAACAGGCTCGCCACGGCGGCTGTCACGATGCCGCGGGGCGCCAACCAGGCCAACAGGGCCCGCTGCGGCAGGCTGAAGTCGAGGCCCCAGGTGGCCAGGCCGATCGCCACGGGGCGCACCAGCAACATCAACACCAGCACGCAGGCCACCCCACCCCAGCCCAGGGGGCTGAGCTCGGCCCAGCTCACATCGGCGGCCAGCAGGGGGAACAGCATCGTGATCGCCAACTGGGCCAGCTGGCGGATCAGGGCATCGAGCTCGGCGGCGTCGGTGTCAGGTCGGCGGCCCACCACCACCCCGGCCGCCACGGCCGCCGGCAGCCCCGATTCCGGCAGCAGCAGCTCACAGCCGCTGAACATCAGAAACAACGTGCCCACCGTGAGCTGCAGCCGCAGGGCCCCGGCCGGCTGAGCGGGAATACGGCGTAGCGCTTCGGCCAGCAACCAGCCGCAGACGGCCCCAATCGCCACCCCACCGCCGAGCCGCTGCAGCAGCCCCAAGGCCAGCTCCCGCCAACCGTGCAAATCGCCGAGCGCCAGCTCCAGCAGCAGCAGGGCGAGCACAGCCCCAATCGGCTCGAGCACCAGCCCTTCGCCGTCCAGCACCTCGCCCAGGGGCGACGAGAGGCGGATCTGGCGCACCAGCGGATTCACCACCGTGGGCCCGGTGGCCAGCACGATGGCGCTGAACACCGCCGCCAGCGACCAGTTGAGCCCGGCCAGCCAGTGGGCGGCCAGCAGGCCGGCAGCAAGGGCCAGCACCAGCCGCACCAGCACGATGCGCAGCACCGCCTGCCGGGTGCCATCGTCGGGCAAGCGCAGGTTGATGCCGCCGTCAAACAGCACCAGGCTCACCAGTAAGCCCACCACGGTGCCGAGGCCCGCACCCAAATCAAGGGGCTCCACCAGCCCGAAGCCGGAGCGGCCGATCACCAGGCCGGCGCTGAGCAACAGCACCACGCCAGGCAGCCCGGTGAGCCAGGCCAGGGCTTGGGCGATCGCCCCCGCAAAAACCGTGACCCCCCAGAGCAGACCCAGCCGCTCAGGTGTCATTCATCGAGGGCGTTGAACTTGGGCTCCACGTGGATGCCGATCACGCCGCTGGGACGCACCACCAGGTATTCGCCCTCCAGATCACCAATCGGCACGTTCACGAAGGTGTCAGGCGCCGAGGCGGTGAGCACGCCGCCGTACCACTGCTGAAAGGCCTCCAGGGTCTGGAAATGGACGGTTTCGGTCTGGCCGCCGCTCATGTGCAGATGCACGGCATAGCGGCGGGGGATACGAGACATGGCGTCGCGGCCGGCGGCGGGGGAACGGAGAACTCGGGCGTGCCCACAGGATGCCCCAGAGCCTCAGAGTTGCGCCAGGCCAGAGCCTGCAGCGCAACATCGCCGGCCACATAGAGGGGATGACGGGGCTGGCCGGCGGCCGTGAGGCTCAGGGCCCACAGGCCACGACCCTGCAACAACGCCAATACCGCCCGATCACGCCCCCGCCAGGAACCCTGATTGCCCCAGCCCAGCCACACCGTGGCCTGCGGTTGGACCGTCAGGCGTTGCTGGAGCCAGGCGTCGGCCTCGGCGCCCACCGGATCCGCAGCGCGGCGCAGCACCGCCGGCGATGGGCTGATGCGCGCAAACAGGTTGAGCACCTCAAGGCTGCCAAAGCCCCAGCGGCGGGCAAAACCCAGCAACCGCCGCAGGGTGGAGTCGTCGCGCCGGCCATCGGCCCGCGAGGGGTTGAGGCCAATGAAAATCAGCCGTGGCGCCGCCGGCTCCCACACCCGCTCCAGCCACCAGCGGTACTGGCCGCAGGAGCTGAAGGTGGCGGTGGCGGTGGAGCTCAGCACGGGACAGCACCAACGTCGCGTGTCCGAATTGTGACCACAAAAGGAACCACATGGCGGACAGCTCCCCATCGAAGACCGTCAGCGTTGGGCACACCCCTTAGCCTGATGCCATGCCCAGCCTGGCCGCCATTCGCGAGCAGCGCCGCAGCGCCAGCCTGACTGCGTTGCGTGCTAGCGCCGCAAACGTGGCTGCCCGCCACTCCGGCGGCGAGGTGTGGCTATTCGGTTCACTCGCTCGCGGCGACTGGGATGCCTGCTCCGACGTCGATCTGCTGGCCATCGCCCCAAACCAGGAGCAGGCCGAGGCCCTGGCCGATGCACTACTCGACGCCCGCCTCGGTGACGACGTACTGGCCCTGAGCCAGGAGCGCTGGCAGCAGCTGAAGCAGGGCGACGATCCCTACTGGCTGGCCATCAGCCGAGACGCCCTGCGCCTCGACGCGCCATGACCCCGCGGGCCGAAGCCTGGATCCGCCAGGCCCTCAACGATCTGGACGCGGCGCACCTCACCGCCGGCCAGGGGTTCCACGCCCAAGCCTGCTACCTGGCAGGCCAGGCTGCCGAAAAAGCACTCAAAGCTCTGCTGCTGGCGGCAGGGATCACACCGCCCTACAGCCATTCCCTCGAGAAACTGGTGGAGCTGCTGCAACAGCAGGGCCTGCAGCTCCCGGGCCTCGCTGAGCTGCATCTCAAGGCGCTCACGCGCATGAACAGCGCCAGCCGCTATCCCCAGGGCGATGCGGCACCGGCCGATCTCTTCGATGCCAACGACAGCACCACCGCTCTGGGCACCGCGGAGGCCGTGGTGCGGATCGCCGCAGCCCAACTGCAAGCCTGAGCTCTGGCAGGCTGACCCGACCCATCGCCCCTTGCAGCACCGTGGCCCCTGGCACCAAGCCCCTGCTGCTGCTGATCGATGGCCACTCCCTGGCCTTTCGCAGTTTCTATGCCTTCTCCAAGGGCGGTGAAGGGGGCCTGAGCACCAAGGCCGGCGTGCCCACGAGCGTCACCTACGGCTTCCTCAAGGCCCTGCTCGACAACTGCAAAGGACTCAAGCCCAACGGCCTGGTGGTGGCCTTCGACACCGCCGAGCCCACCTTCCGCCATGAAGCTGATGAGGCCTACAAGGCCCACCGGGACGTGGCCCCGGAGCACTTTTTCGCCGATCTGGCCAACCTGCAGCAGATCCTGGCCGAAAGTCTCGACATCCCCCTGGCCATGGCCCCGGGCTACGAGGCCGACGACGTGCTCGGCACCCTGGCCAACCGCGCCGCCAACGCCGGCTGGCGGGTGCGGATCCTCTCGGGCGACCGCGACCTGTTCCAGCTGGTCGACGACGACCGCGACATCGCCGTGCTGTACATGGGCGGTGGCCCTTACGCCAAAAACAGCGGCCCTACCGAAATCCGCCGCGACGGCGTGATCGCCAAGCTCGGCGTCACCCCAGACGAGGTGGTTGACCTCAAGGCGCTCACGGGCGACAGCTCCGACAACATCCCCGGCGTCAAGGGCGTGGGCCCAAAAACCGCCATCAACCTCCTGGCCGCCTATGACCATGTGGACGGGATCTACGCCGCCCTGGAAACGCTGGAGCAGGCAGGCCCCAAGGCCAAGGATCCCAAGGGCGTTCTCAAGGGTGCCCTGGTCGACAAACTCCGCGCCGACAAAGGCAGCGCCTACCGCTCGCGGATGCTGGCCGAGATCCTCACCGACATCCCCCTGCCCTCCGAACCCCGCCTGGAGCTGGGGGCGGTGCAGGCCGAGGCCCTGGCTGGCAGCCTCGAGGAGCTGGAGCTCTACAGCCTGGTGAAACAGGTGCCCAGCTTCGCCCAGCTGTTCTCGGCCGTCCCGCCGCAGCCCAGCGAGGTAGCCAGTCCAGCGAGCGGCGCGGCCAGCCCAGCCGCCGACAACGCTCGAACGGCCGGTGAAACAGAACGTTCAACAAACCCAGATCAGCCAGACAGCAAGGAGCCGGACAGAAAGGAGCCGGACAGCAAGGAGCCCCCCTCGCTTCAGCCCCAGCTGATTTCCAGCCCCGAGGCCCTGGCGGCCCTCGTGTCCCACCTCAACGGCTGCACGGATCCGGGCCGGCCCGTGGCCCTCGACACCGAAACCACCAGCCTCAATCCCTTCCAGGCCGAGCTGGTGGGGGTGGGGGTGGCCTGGGGGGAGGGTCCGGCGGAACTGGCCTACATCCCGATCGGCCACCAAGCCCAACCGGCCGCCGATCTACTCAGCGCCCCCCCAGACGCGCCGGTCCAGCTGCCCCTCGATGCGGTGCTCACCGCCCTGGCCCCCTGGCTGGCCAGCGCCTCCCACCCCAAGGCCCTGCAGAACGCCAAGTACGACCGGCTGATCCTGCTGCGCCACGGCCTGCCGCTGGGCGGGGTGGTGATGGACACCCTGCTGGCTGATTACCTGCGCGATGCCGGCGACAAACACGGCCTCGACGCCATGGCCGCGCGCCACTTCGGCTTCAGCCCCACCAGCTACGCCGAGCTGGTGCCCAAGGGCGCCAATTTCGCGTCCGTGGAGATCGACGCCGCGGCCCAGTACTGCGGCATGGATGTGCACCTCACCTGGCGCCTGGCCCAGCTGCTGCGCCGCGAGCTCACGGCCATGGGCGATGCCCTGCCCCAACTGCTCGACCAGGTGGAGCTGCCGCTGGAGCCGGTGCTGGCCCTGATGGAGGCCACCGGCATCCGCATCGACACCGCCTACCTGGGCGAGCTCAGCGCCGAGCTCAAAACCACGCTGGATCGCCTCGAGGCCGAGGCCAAGGCGGCCGCCGGGGTCGACTTCAACCTGGCCTCCCCCAAGCAGCTGGGCGAACTGCTGTTCGACAGCCTCGGACTCGACCGCAAGAAATCCCGCAAAACCAAAACCGGCTGGAGCACCGATGCGGCGGTGCTCGAAAAGCTGGAGGCCGACCACCCGGTGGTGCCACTGGTGCTGGAGCACCGCACCCTCAGCAAGCTCAAAAGCACCTATGTGGATGCCCTGCCAGTGCTGATGGAGCCAGAAACCGGCCGAGTGCACACCGATTTCAACCAGGCGGTGACCGCCACCGGGCGGCTGTCCAGCAGCAACCCCAACCTGCAGAACATCCCGATCCGCACCACGTTTTCGCGGCGGATCCGCAAGGCCTTCCTGCCGGAAGCGGGCTGGAGCCTGATCAGCGCCGACTACTCCCAGATCGAGCTGCGCATCCTGGCCCACCTGTCCGGCGAGGAGGTGCTGGTGCAGGCCTATCGCAGCGGCGACGACGTGCACGCCCTCACGGCGCGACTGCTGCTGGAGAAGGACACGGTGACGCCCGATGAGCGCCGCCTCGGCAAAACGATCAACTTCGGCGTGATCTACGGCATGGGCGCCCAGCGCTTTGCCCGGGAAACGGGCGTGAGCCAGGCCGAAGCCAAAGACTTTCTCACCAAGTACAAGCAGCGCTACCCGAGGGTGTTTGCCTTTTTGGAGCTGCAGGAGCGCCTGGCCCTGAGCCGGGGCTACGTGGAAACGATCCTGGGCCGGCGCCGGCCGTTCCACTTCGATCCCAACGGCCTGGGCCGTCTGCGCGGCAAGGATCCTCTCGAGATCGACCTGGAAGTGGCCCGCCGCGGCGGCATGGAGGCCCAGCAGCTGCGGGCTGCGGCCAACGCGCCGATCCAGGGCTCCAGCGCCGACATCATCAAGCTGGCCATGGTGCAGCTGCACCGGGAGCTTCAGGCGGCCCAGCTGCCGGCAAGACTGTTGCTGCAGGTGCACGACGAACTGGTGCTCGAAGCCGCCCCCGAGGCCCTCGACGCGGTGCGCACCCTGACGCGTGAAACCATGGAGCGGGCCGTGACCCTGTCGGTGCCCCTGGTGGTGGAGACGGGCGTGGGCCCCAATTGGATGGACGCGAAGTGACAGCTGGCCCGATGACCCTGAAGCTCACCAACACCCTCAGCCGCCGCGTCGAGCCGTTTGAGCCCCTGGTACCAGGCCAGGTGAGCATTTACTGCTGCGGGGTGACGGTCTACGACCTCTGCCACCTGGGCCACGCCCGCAGCTACATCGCCTGGGATGTGTTACGCCGCTACCTCAGCTGGAGTGGCCACTTGGTGACGTTCGTGCAGAACTACACCGACATCGACGACAAGATCCTCAATCGCGCCGCCGAGGAGGGCAGCTCGATGCAGGCCGTGAGCGAGCGCAACATCGAGGCCTTCGTGGCCGACATGGCGCGGCTCAACATCCTGCCGCCCGACCGCATGCCCCGGGCCACCCGGTCGCTCGATGCCATCCGCACCCTGATTGAGGAGCTCGAGGCCAAAGGGGCCGCCTACAGCGCTGATGGCGATGTGTATTTCGCCGTGATGAAGCACGCCGGCTACGGCAAGCTCTCTGGCCGCGATCTGGCTGAACAACAAGACAATGCCGCAGGCCGGGTGGCCACCGAGGAAGAAGCGCGCAAGCAGCACCCCTTCGACTTCGCCCTCTGGAAGGGCGCCAAACCCGGCGAGCCCAGCTTCCCCTCCCCCTGGGGCCCGGGCCGGCCGGGCTGGCACATCGAGTGCTCGGCGATGGTGCGCGAGGAGCTGGGCGACACGATCGACATCCACCTCGGTGGTGCCGACCTGATCTTTCCCCACCACGAAAACGAGATCGCCCAGTCGGAAGCGGCCAACGGCCACGAGCTGGCCCGCTACTGGCTGCACAACGGCATGGTCAACGTGGGCGGCCAGAAGATGTCGAAATCCCTCGGCAACTTCACCACCATCCGCGCACTGCTGGATTCAGGGGTCTCACCGATGACGCTGCGCCTGTTCACCCTGCAGGCCCACTACCGCAAACCGCTCGACTTCACCGCCGACGCCCTCGAGGCCGCCGCCACCGGCTGGAAGGGCCTCAACGCCGCCCTCGGCCTGGCTGCCTCCAGCGAAGAACCGGCCGATCTCTCCGCCGACCTCGCCACCGCCCGCGCGCGCTTCGTGGGCGCCATGGACGATGACCTCAACACCGCCGCCGCCCTTTCCGTGCTCTTCGAGCTAGCCAGGCCACTGCGGGGGCTGGCCAACCGGTTGGAGCGCGGCGATACCAGCGCCGCTGCCGAGGCAGCCAGCCCGGCCCTGGCCGCCCAGGGCCAGATGCTGCGGGAGCTAGCGGGGGTGCTGGGCCTCGAACCCGAAGCCGGCGATGCGGCCCAGGCAGCCGCAGAGGGCCCCAGCACGGATGAGATTCAAGCCCAGATCGAGGCGCGCCAGGCCGCCAAGGCCGCCCGCGACTTCGCAGAGGCCGACCGCATCCGCGACGCCCTCAAGGCCCAGGGCATCGAGCTGATCGACCGGCCCGGCGGCATTACCGAGTGGCTGCGCAGCTAAGCGGCGGCACTGAGCTGGCCAACTCAGCAGCTTCCTGGCTAGGTTGGATTCATGCAAGTCAACATCCTGGAAGCCAAAAATCAGCTCTCTCGGCTGGTGCGGGCCGCCCAAGCTGGCGAAGAGGTGGTGATTGCCCAGCGCGGTAAACCCGCTGTGAAGCTGGTGGCCATTGATCACCAAGCGGCCCTTCTCGACCCGATGTCCTGGCTGCAGGCCACCCCCCTGCCCGCCCATCTACAGCGGGCCCACGTGGACATCGAAGCGGACATCCAGGCCGAGCGAGACAGCTGGGATTGATGCGGTTGGTCTATGTCGACAGCTGCGTGCTGATCTATGCCATGGAGCAGGACCCGCTCTTTGGAGAGGCTGCCCGAAACTGTCTCTCCTCGCAGCTGGCGCAAAACCTGCAGCTGGCGATTTCTCCACTGGTCCAGCTGGAGTGTTTGGTGCATCCCCTGGCCCGCCAACAAGGAGAGTTGATCATCCGCTATCAAGCGTGGCTGCAAACATTTCAATGGCTCAGCATCAACGACACCACCTTTGCGCGAGCCACAGAGCTGCGCGCCAGCCATGGGCTTAAAACCCCAGACGCCCTCCACGTGGCCACCGCTCTGCAGCACGGCTGTGTGGCCCTGATCAGCAACGACAAAAGACTCGAAAAGGCCGGTGTCGATTTGCAATGCCTCTGCATCAGCCCGACCCAATAACTCAACAAACCTGACTCAACAAGGCTGAATCAACAACGTCGAATCAACAACTCAGTTCCCTGGAGGACGTTCCTGCCCCTGCATCAGCCGCTCGATCTTGCGAATCCGCTGCAGCGTGGCGGTCCACACCTCCTTCTGAAAGCCTGGCTCGCAGCCCTCCACCAGGGCGTCCAGGTCGTCGCCACGCTCAAAGGCATCCCAGAGCTGACGCTCCTGCCGAGCCCGCTCGATGAAATTCCAGCGCTGAAAAACGTTCATCGCCCGATCCTGGCTTAGCGAGCCCAGGTGCGCACCAGGTCGGTCACCGACACAGCCAGGCCCACCGCAATCGCCAATGACGAAATCCAGCACAGGGCCAGGAGCAACAGCCGCTGCAGCCGCGGCGAGCTGCCGCAGCCAGCCATCAGGCCCACGGCCGTGTCGAGCCCCACCACGCTCACGGCCTCGCGCGGCAGGGCGCTGCGCTGATCGAGGTAGGCCGCATAGGCCAGGATGCAGCCGATGCCCGCGCCAATCGAGAAGAAGGCCTGGGTGAACGCGTTGCGGATCGTGGTGGGGTCGATGAGCTTGCTGGGATCCCAGCGCAGCAAAAAGCCCTGGTAGCCCTCCTGGGCGCCCGGCAGAAAACTCGCCCAGATCGCCAGGGCCAGCAGCAACACAAACAGCAGCGGCACGCCCCAGCTGGTAAGGCGCTCGATGCCGGCGCGGATGCCAGCCGCCACCACCAGGCCGGTCCAGCCCATCAGCACGGCGTAGTAAGCCAGGATCCCCACGGCCGCCGCCAGCCGTGATCGGGGCCAGCAGTGGGGAGTGGCCCGTGCTGCGACCCAGCACCATCTCGGCCACCAGCACCGGCAGACACACCAGGGCCACGATCAGCACGTAGAGCAGCACGAAGGCCGCCCCGCCCCCCTGGGAGGCCCCGCTCAGAGCTGGCGGGGTTGGAGGAGCTGGGGGCTGGCTGGCTTGAACGGGGGCGGACCATCCAGGGGGCTGCCGAAGTTGCCCCAGTGTCCGGCACACCGCAACCGCAACGGCGCCCCCGTGACGGGATGACGCAGCCGCAAGCCCCAGCCAGGCCAGGTGCACCCGCAGCTGGTGGGAGCGGCCGGTGTGGGGCTGCAGCAGCAGGGTGCTGCCGTGCCGGCGAGGATCCAGCCGCCGCCAGCGGGTGAGGGCCGGTTTGCCGCCGGCCGCCACCGGCACCACGCCATAGCGGGGCGGGCGGGTGGCGAGGCGGGCCAGGTAGGTCTTGTGCACGCGCCGATCGGCAAAGGCGGCACTGAGCAGTCGATGGGTGTCGGCATCGCGGGCCAGCGCGATCGAGGCGGTGCACCAACCGGGCTTCCGGCCAGCGCCGCTGGGCACGGCTGATCAGCGAATCGGCGAGCTCGGGTCCCAGCCCCGGCTGGCTCAGCAGGCCACTGGGCTTGGCCAGCGCCAGCAGCCAGGGGTCGCGAAACACAACCGCCACACGAGGCGGGGCCTCCCCTTGACGCTCAGCCACCCATCTCGGCCACACCCACACGCTGCTGCAGCCATTCCAGGCCCACCACCAGGCCCACGCCGATGGCCCCGAGCAGCAGCGCCACCACCATGGCCCCAGCATCGGGGGGAGCGACCAAGGCGTCGCGCAACACCACCAGCTTGCCCTTGGCATTGGTGGCGCTGTCCAGCACGGTGCGGAAGGGCCAGATCTTCCAGAGCGAACCGGCCATCACGCCCACCAGCAGGGCCACGGTCTGGCCGTGCCAGCGCTGCAGCAACCAGCGCAGCAGCCGCACGAAGCTGAGCAGCCCCACCACGCATCCCAGGGCGAAAGGCAACAACACCGGCAGGTCGAGGCCTTTGACGGCCTCCATCACGTGCTGGTACTGGCCCAGGATCAGCAGCAGGAAGGAGCCGGAAATCCCCGGCAGGATCATCGCCATGATTGCCACCGCCCCGCTCCAGAACACGGTGAAGGGGTCGTGGGGCATGGTCACCGGCACCCGCGTCACGAACACCAGCGCCGCCGCCGCCCCGATCGCCATCGCCACCAGTCCGCTGGCGCCCCAGTGGGCATGGCGCGCGATCAACACAATCGAGCCCACGATCAGGCCGAAGAAGAAGGCAAACAAAAAAACAGGGTGAAAGTCATAGAGCCAGGTGATCGGCCGCACCAGCAGCAGCACCGAGGCCGCCACACCGGCCAGCAGCGGCAGCAGAAAACCCAGCCGCACGCGGGCCGCCGCCGCCGCCCAGCTCCCCTGGCTGAGCAACTTCAGCAGCTGCAGATCGAACCCGGCGATGGCCTCCAGCAAGGTGGCGTAGATGCCCAGGATGAAGGCCATCGAGCCACCGCTGACGCCGGGCACCACATCGGCGGCGCCCATCGCCAACCCGCACAGCAACACGTAAGGCCGCGAAGGCTCGGCAGTCGGCGAACGCGCTTCGGTCATCGGGAGGGGGCGATGGGAGACTGGGTCGCCGAAACCTTAAGGGGACCCGCCGTGAAAGCCATCAGCGTGCTGGGCTCCACCGGTTCGATCGGCACGCAAACGCTGGAGCTGGCCGAAGAATTTCCGGATCGTTTCCGGGTGGTGGCCCTCACCGCCGGCAACAACCTCGACTTGCTGGTGGAGCAGATCCAGCGCCACGCCCCTGAAGTGGTGGCCCTGGCCGATCCCTGGCGCGTGGCCGAGCTGCGCGAGCGGCTGAACGCTCTTGAGCCCGCCGCCCGGCAGGTCCAGCTGCCGGAACTGCTGGGCGGCAGCGAGGGCCTCTGTGCCGCCGCCGCCTGGCCCACGGCCGATCTGGTGGTGACCGGAATCGTGGGCTGCGCCGGCCTGCTGCCCACCCTGGCGGCGATCCGCGCCGGCAAAGACCTCGCCCTGGCCAACAAGGAAACTCTGATCGCCGCCGGGCCTGTGGTGCTGCCGGAGCTGGCGAAATCAGGCTCACGGCTGCTGCCCGCCGATTCGGAGCACTCCGCCATCTTCCAGTGCCTGCAAGGCACCCCCTACGCCGAAACAGCGCGGCTCTCCACCGGCGTGCCCACCCCGGGCCTGCGCCGCATCCAGCTCACCGCCAGCGGCGGCGCCTTCCGCGACTGGCCCGCCGCCGACCTGGCCAAAGCCACCGTGGCCGATGCCACCAGCCACCCCAACTGGAGCATGGGCCGCAAGATCACCGTCGACAGCGCGTCCTTAATGAACAAGGGCCTCGAGGTGATCGAGGCCCACTACCTGTTCGGCCTGGATTACGACCACATCGAGATCGTGATCCACCCGCAATCGATCATCCACTCGATGGTGGAGCTCACCGATTCCTCGGTGCTGGCCCAGCTCGGCTGGCCCGACATGAAGCTGCCGATCCTCTACTGCCTCAGCTGGCCCGAGCGGCTCAATACCCCTTGGCGCCGCCTCGATCTCACCGAAGTGGGCTCGCTCAGCTTCCGCGCCCCCGACCCGGCGAAATACCCCTGCATGCAGCTGGCCTATACGGCCGGCCGCGCCGGCGGCACCATGCCGGCGGTGATGAACGCCGCCAACGAGCAGGCCGTGGCGCTCTTCCTCGAGGAGCAGATCCACTTCCTCGCTATTCCGAAACTGATCGACGTGGTGTGTGATCGCCACCAGGCCGACCTCACCGCCAACCCCTCCCTGTCCGACGTGCTGGCTGTGGACGCCTGGGCCCGTCAGGCGGTGCGTGAGGCTGCAGCCCTGGTGGCGGCTTGAGCCAGCGCCCGTGATCTCGCACCACCTGCTGCTCTGCGCCACCCCCAGCAAGGCGCTCTGCTGCCCCGATCCAGCCATCGGCGCCGCCAGCTGGGACACCCTCAAGCGCCTGGTGCGCGAGCTGGGGCTCGAGCAACCCGATCGCCCCGAGGGCATCGTGCTGCGCACCAAGGCCGACTGCCTGCGCATCTGCGCCGAGGGGCCGATCCTGCTGATCTGGCCAGAGGGCATCGTCTACGTCGGCGTCACCCCCGAGCGGATCGAGCGGATCCTGCGGGAGCATGTGCTCGGCGGCACCCCGATCGAGACCTGGATCCTCAAGCGCATGCCCTTCCGCACGCCCCTCACCCCACACCACTCACCAGCAGCCGGTTCAGCCAGCGCACCGTGAGCTGATCGCCCCAGCAGCTCAGCGGAACATCGCCCACGCCATGGAAGCCGTTGTGGCCGCCACGGGCCGTGAGCACCACCTCCACCCCGGGCGGCGCCTGGGCCACCAGGGCCTGGGCACCGCTCACCGGCACCCAGGGATCGTCGAGGGCATGCAGCAACAGGGTGGGCGGCAGGGCCGGTGGGTTGCTGCTGCCGTCCCCATGGGCGCCCAGCAGCCGCGGCAGCGGCGAGGCCTCCCGGTAGTAGTGCTCCACCGAGCCGTAGCCCCAACGGGGGGCGGTGATGGCGGCATCGAAAGCGCGGATCGTGCGGGGGCGATCTGGGCCCTCCAGGGCCAAGCGCTCGGCGGCGCTCACCCCGAAGGGATCGGCCAGGGTCTGGGCGCAGAGCCGGCGCAGCAGCCAGCGCTGGTAAACGCGGTTGCGGGGCTGCTCGATCTGCTGGGAGCAACGGGCCAGATCCAGCGGACTGCTGGTGCACACCAGCGCATCCATCGCCCCCGGGGCGGCCAGGGCTGCGTTCAGCAGCATCGTGCCCCCCAGCGAAATCCCCACCCCCAGCAGCGGCAGCCCTCCGGCCTGCTCCCGCGCGCGAAGCAGCACCGGCAGGAGATCGCGATCGCAGCGGGCCGCATAGGTGCCCGGCGCCAGCGGCCGGCCCGGGCCCGCCCCACGCAGATTCAACCGCCACACCGCAAAACCCGCGGCCTGCAGGCTCAGGCCCATGCGCCTGAGCCCCTCCCGTTCACTGGATCCCCCCAGCCCGTGCAGCAACACCACCAAGCCCCGCGGCTCCACCCACTGGCCCGCGGCAACCGGCAGCGGCGGGTCGACCATGGCCAGCAGGGAGGCCTGATCACCCACCGCCAGGGCCAGGGGTTCGCCCTGATCCGGCGGCAACAGTGGCGGCTTCAGGGTGTCCCGCAGGGTCTGCAGATCGGGGCCGATCCAGGGCCAGCGTTGCTGGAACGCGTCCAGACCCAGGCCCTGCACCAGCTCCGGTATCACCCGCTTCAGGCGGCCGCCTTCTTGCCCACGCCCATGCTGCGCAGCTCGCTGAGCAGGCCATTGAGCACGGCCTTGGCATCGCCAAACACCATGGCCGTTTGCGGCAGCTCGAACAGGGCGTTCTTGATGCCGGCATAGCCCGCTCCCAGGCTGCGCTTGACCACAAACACCTGGCGGGCCTGATCCACCTCGAGCACGGGCATGCCGTACAGCGGACTGGTGGAATCGCTCTTGGCGTCTGGGTTCACCACATCGTTGGCCCCGAGCACGATCACCACATCGGTGCGGGGGAATTCGGGGTTGATCGTGTCCATCTCGAGCAGCTGCTCGTAGGGCACATCCGCCTCGGCGAGCAGCACATTCATGTGGCCCGGCATGCGGCCGGCCACCGGGTGGATGGCATAGGTCACCTCCACGCCGTGGGCCTCGAGCAACTTGGAGAGCTCGCGCAGGGCGTGCTGGGCCTGGGCCACGGCCAGGCCGTAGCCGGGCACAAACACCACCCGCTCAGCGGCCTCAAGCGCCAGAGCGCATTCCTCGGCGCTGCAGCTGGTGATGCGGGTGTAGCCCGCCTCGTCGCCGCCACCTCCCACGCTCGCGGCACCCCCGAGCGCTCCGCCGAACAGCACGCTCACCAGCGAGCGGTTCATGGCGGTGCACATCACCTGGGTGAGGATCAGGCCCGCTGCGCCCACCATGGCGCCGGCCACGATCAGCAGTTGGCTGCCCACCACGAAGCCGGCAGCAGCAGCGGCCACACCGGAATAGGAGTTGAGCAGGGAGATCACCACGGGCATGTCGGCACCGCCGATGGGCAGGGTGACGCCGATGCCCAGCAGGGTCGAGGCCACCACCAGCAACCAGAGGGGGGAGCCCGCCATCGCCCCAGGCAGGGCCAAGGCCCCCACCAAACAAGCCACCGCCAGGGCGATGTTGACGCCGTGGCGCAGGGAGCTCTGGGTCCAGCCGGGGGTGTCAATCCAGCCCTGCAGCTTGCCCATGGCCACGATCGAGCCGCTGAACGTGATCGCGCCCACAAACACGGAGATCACGATCGAGATCTGCTCCACCAGCCCCGGGGTGCCGTCTGGGCCGTACACCGCCACCCCAAGGGCCACCAGCAGCGAAGCCATGCCGCCACAGCCGTTGAACAGGGCCACGGTTTCGGGCATGGCCGTCATCGGCACCCGCTGGGCCGTCACCAGCCCCAGCAGGCCCCCCGCCGCGGTGCCAATGGCAATCCAGAGCCAGGCCTGGGGGCTGAGGGGCTGCTGAATCAGCAGGCCCAGCACAGCCAGGCCCATGGCCAGAGCGGCCAGGCCATTGGCGGAGCGGGCGGTACTCACCTTGGAGAGCCCCTTGATGCCCAGAGCCAGCAGCAACACCGCCACCAGGTCGATCAGGGCGGGCAGCAGATCCAATCCAGCCATCAGCGTGCCCCCCCAGAACGCGTCTTTTTACGGGAAAACATGGCGAGCATGCGGTCGGTCACCAGGAAGCCCCCCACCACGTTGAACAGGGCAAACCCCAACGACAGCGAGCCCAGCACCAGCAACGGCACCTGGCCATTGGCCTGGCCGATCAGGGTGAGCGAGGCGAGCACCGTGATGCCACTGATGGCGTTGGCCCCGCTCATCAGCGGCGTGTGCAGGGTGGGCGGCACCTTGCCGATCAATTCAAGGCCCAGCAGGCTGCCCAGAAGCAGCACCCACAGGGCTTGGGTCAGGGCACTCATCAGGTAGCTCCAGAAAAGAGATCGGGGAAACGGCAAGCGCCGGCATGGGTGAGCAGGCAACCCGCCACGATCGGGTCCTCCTGGTCGAGCAGCGGATCGAGCTGGAAACCAGCCTCACCGAGCACGTGCTCCACCAGGGCCGCCAGGTTGCGCGCGTAAAGGGCGCTGGCGTGGTTGGCGACGGAGCTCGGCAACCCGTCGCCGCCGATCAGCGTCACCCCATCGCGCTCCACGGTCTGGCCGCACGCTGTGCCGGCGCAGTTGCCGCCCTGGGCCACCGCCAGATCCACCACCACCGAGCCGGGCCGCATCCCTGCCAGCATCTCCTCGGAGATCAGCCGTGGTGCCGGACGTCCCGGCACCTGGGCGGTGCAGATCACCATGTCGGCCAGGGCCAGCTGCTCGGCCAGCTGCTGCCGCTGGGCGGCCAGGAAGGCCTCACTGGCCGCCTTGGCATAGCCGCCCGACTCGGCCGGCCGCTCCTCCTGCTCGGGCGGCGTCAGAAAACGTCCGCCCAAGGATTCCACCTGCTCCTTGGCCGCCGGCCGCACGTCGCTGACATACACCACGGCGCCCAGGCGCCGGGCCGTGGCCAGGGCCTGCAGACCCGCCACCCCAGCGCCGAGGATCAGAGCCCGGGCCGGCTGGATCGTGCCGGCGGCCGTCATCAGCATCGGCACGTAGCGATCCAGGGCCGCCGCCGCCAGCAGCACCGCCTTGTAGCCGGCGATGTTGGCTTGCGACGACAGCACATCCATGCTCTGGGCCCGGCTGATTCGGGGCAAGAGCTCCAGGGCCAGGGCCGAGACGCGGCGGGCCTGGAACTGCTCCACCATCGCCGCCGCTCCGTAGGGAGCCAGCAGCCCAGCAACCAGGGCGCCGGGCTTAAGCTGATCGAGCACCTCTGCAGCTGGCGGGTTGACGCACAGCACCGCATCGACGCCCGCCCCAAGGCTTGCCCCCGACGGCACCAGCCGGGCGCCGGCATCGGCGTAGTCGGGGTCAGCAAACCCTGCGGCCAAGCCCGCCCCCTGTTCCAACTGAACCTCAAGACCGCGGGCCCGAAGGCGCCGCACCGTTTCTGGAGTAGCCGCCACTCGGCACTCCCCAGCACTGCGCTCCCGCAGGATCAAAACATCAGCCAAGTGGATCCCCAGAGGCCCTCTCTTTCCATTAGGGGGGAATGCCCCTGCTGTGGGCAACACACTGAAGGAAAATGTGCGCAGTTGCCCATCCAGCGCCTGGCCGCCGAAGCCAGCAGGGGCTCAAAACAAGGGCAAGAGCTCCTGTTCCACGCAGCTGGCCTGAGGCAGGGCGCCCTGGTGACGCAGTTGGCGAGCCCGCAGGATCATCGGATCGATGTCACATTCCAGTGCCCAGCACTGGTTGAGATGGCGTCGCTGCTGGGCGAGGGGCCAAGCCCAGCCATTGGGATCGGAGCAGGGATGGGCCATGACGAACGCAGCGCAGACCTTGGGAATGGCCCGAACGTAGGCACGGCTGGGCCCAAACCCATAGGCCAGATCACTCATTTGCCGCAAGCCTGCTGACGGCCCCGCCACCATCGCCACAATGGCGCGATGGCCTTCCCCTCGTTTGATCTGGGCCTCAAGGCGCCAGCAACTCCTGGGATTCGGCCCAGGCAGTGGCAGAGCCGCCTGATCCAGCTGCTGCGGGCCCGACTGATCAATCGCCAGCCGGGTGGCCACGACGTGCTGATTCATGCCGGCCCAGGAGCCGGCAAGACCCTCGGTGCCCTGCTCAGCTTCCACACCCTGCAGCGGGAACAACGGCTCGATCGCTTTCTGGTGTTCTGCCACCGCAGCTCGATCGCCCGCCAGTGGCTGGAGACCGCTGGACGCTTGAACCTGCGCTTGCGGGAGTGGGACCCCGAGCAGGGACTGGCCGTCCTGGGGAACCCCAGCAGCTGGGATGGGCTGCTGTTGAGTTACCAGAGCGCCGGACGGCACCGCAGCCATCTCGAGGCCAGCCTGCCCGAGGCCGGGCTCGGCCGCTGGCTGGCCATTGCCGATGAGGTGCACCACCTGGGCCTCGATCCGGACGAACCGGAAGCCGCCGCCTGGGGATTCGCCTTCAGCCAGCTCACCGCCGGAGCCCAGCTGCGACTGGGGCTCACCGGCACCCCCTTCCGGGCCGACAACCTGGCCTTCTGCGCCGCCCGCCGGGTGCGGGTGCGAGAGGGTGATGACGTGATCGAGCGGATCGCCCCCGACCTGAGCGTCGAACCGCGTCAATTGATCCTGGCCGGGGACGTGCGTCCCCTGGAATTTCGGTTCCAGGACGGCTGGGTGGAGCACGGCCGGCCCCAGGCCAGCGCCGACACCGAAACCTCGCCCCTCTCGGCCGAAGCCCGCGAGAGCTGGCGGGCCCGCAATCTGCGCCGGGCCATCCAACTGGGTGACAGCAGCAGCATCGCCCTGCGGCTGCTGCACAATGCCCGCAAGCGCCTGGAGCTGGTGCGCACCAGCCATGCCGAGGCGGGAGGGCTGGTGATCGCCCGCGATATCGCCCATGCCCGCCGCATCACGGGATTGCTGGAGGAGGAGGGGGATCGGGTGCACCTGGTTCACTCCCAGGATCCAGACGCCGCCGCGCACCTGGCCGCCTTCCAGGCCGGGGAAGCCGACTGGCTAGTGAGCATCGACATGTGTGCCGAGGGCTTCGATGCCCCCCGGTTGCGGGTGGTGGCCTACCTGACCACCGTGGTCACCCGCAGCCGCTTTGTGCAGGCGATCACCCGGGCCGTGCGCATGGATGGCCAGCGGGCCGCCATCGAAGCAGTGCCGCGGGAGGCCTCCTTCGTGTTTGCCCCGGCCGACCCCCTGCTGATCCGCTACGCCCGCAGCTGGTCGCTCAGCGAGCCCTATCTGATCCGCTCCAAGCCGGTGGCCGCGCTCAGCGATGCCGCCGGTCTTGCCCGGGGCAACCAGCTCCCCCTGGAAACGGTGGATGAACGCCTGGGCGAGGTGATCCGCATGGGCGGACCACAGCTGCCGGGTTTTCTGCAATAGATGGCGCTATCCGTGCCGCGGAGATACAAGAATCTGCAGCAAATATGCGACGTTGTGTCAACCAATACCGCATCCGGGCACACGCCCCGGCAGCGTGGTGCCAACCAAGGGGAGAGCGGAGCATGAACGCCGCAGTGAATCGCCGTCTCACCGTTGCCGTTAGCTGGGCTTTGGCCCGTCGCGCCACCCTCGACTGCCTCGAGCACTACGAAGAAAGCTTTGCCGTCACTGAAGAATTCCGCGAGTGGCTGCTCTGCCTGGAGGAGCATCCCGAGCTCCTGGCCGCCAGCGTGCTGATGGTGCCCAAAGACCTAGGCCAAGGCATTCGCCCAGAAAGCGACGGACTTCTGGAAATCTAAACTAAATCTAAAGAACTCCTGAAAATCGCAGTCGCACGCCTCGCTGCTGCGCCCCATCACGCCTCAGTGCCGCGACACCCCGGGCCACCCCGCCAGAGCAGCCGATCCCCTAGGCTCAACTCATAGTCGATCCGCTTACGTCATGACCGCTTCGGGGCTGGCTGTCGAAAATCTGGTGATCGTGGGCTCTGGCCCTGCCGGCTACACAGCTGCGATCTACGCGGCGCGGGCCAACCTCAGCCCCCTGCTGATCACCGGCTTCCAGGACGGCGGCATTCCCGGCGGTCAGCTGATGACCACCACCCACGTTGAAAACTTCCCCGGCTTCCCCGACGGCATCCTCGGCCCCGAGCTGATGGACCAGATGAAGGCCCAGGCCGTGCGCTGGGGCACCCGGCTGGTTGAGGCCGACGCCACGGCCATCGACCTGTCCCAGCGGCCCTACCGAATCACCGCCGAAGGCCAAACCATCAAAGCCCAGGCTGTGATTCTGGCCACGGGCGCCAGTGCCAACCGGCTGGGTCTCCCCAGTGAGGAGCAGTTCTGGAGCCGGGGGATCAGCGCTTGCGCCATCTGCGATGGCGCCACTCCCCAGTTTCGCCAGGCCGAACTAGCCGTAGTCGGCGGTGGCGACTCGGCCTGTGAGGAGGCGGTGTACCTCACCAAATACGGCAGCCATGTGCACTTGATCGTTCGCGGCGACAAGCTGCGGGCCAGCGGTGCCATGGCCGACCGCGTGCTGGCCAACCCCGCCATCACCATGCACTGGAACCGTCAGGTGGCCGACGCCAGCGGCGGTGACTGGCTGGAGGCGATCACCCTGCGGGATGCCCAGAGCGGTGCCACCGAGGAGCTGGCCATCAAGGGCCTCTTCTACGCGATCGGCCACACCCCCAACACCCGCCTGGTGAAGGGCCAACTCGAGGTGGATGGCCATGGCTACCTGGTGACCCAGCCCGGCCGGCCCGAAACCAGCCGCGAAGGCGTCTATGCCGCCGGCGACGTGGCCGATGCCGAGTGGCGCCAGGGCATCACCGCGGCGGGCAGCGGCTGCCAGGCAGCCCTCGCCGCCGAGCGCTGGCTCACCCACCACAACCTGGCGGTCACCGTCAGCCACGAGCCGGTGGATCCCGCCGAGGTGGGCGAACCCACGCCCACCGCAGAAAGCGATGCGAGCAACTACGACCCCAACGCTCTCTGGCAGAAGGGTGGATTTGCGCTACGCAAGCTCTATCACGACAGCAACAAGCCCCTGCTGGTGGTGTACACCTCGCCGAGCTGCGGCCCCTGCCACGTGCTCAAGCCCCAACTCAAGCGCGTGCTCGATGAGCTCGGCGGTGCCGCCCAGGGCGTGGAGATCGACATCGAAGCCGATCAGGAGGTCGCTGAGCAGGCCGGGGTCACCGGGACGCCCACGGTGCAGCTGTTCCACAACAAGGAGCTGAAGCAGACCTTCCGGGGCGTGAAGCAACGCAGCGAGTTCAAGGCCGTCATTGAGTCCCTGCTGGGGGTCCCAGCCTGAGGCTGGCCCTCAACGGCGTCGCACCGCTAGGTGCG
>Ga0169931_10002544_pt1 | contig 29666 bp, 45 predicted proteins | sample Kivu_15m_20L_FD_129675 | JGI IMG/M metagenome (GOLD analysis project Ga0169931, IMG submission 129675) | Freshwater microbial communities from Lake Kivu, Western Province, Rwanda to study Microbial Dark Matter (Phase II) - Kivu_15m_20L... | ecosystem: Environmental > Aquatic > Freshwater > Lake...
AACTTCAGTAAGGTTTGTGTGCTGCCTAGATGAACGTTTTCGTCCCGAGCAATCAACTTGATGATTTTAGCATTGCCTTCCATCTTTTTCAACTCAGCAAACGCCCAACTACACGCAAATGATACATAAAATCTAATGCCCTCAAGTGCGTTTACTGAGTTGATACACATCCATAGTTTCTTCTTTAGATCATATGGCTCAATTACAACTACATTTCCATTGACTGTATGTGTGTCATATCCTAACAGATTGTAGTACTGTACGGCCTGAAGTAAATCATCATAGTATTTGCTGATGTCTACCGCGCAATCAATGATCTCTGGTATATCCATGATGCCATCAAAAATAACACTAGGATCAGCATAGATGTTTCTGATAATGTGTGTATAACTACGACTATGGATAGTCTCGTTAAATGCCCATGTTTGAATCCATGTTTCTAGTTCTGGTATAGTAGCAATAGGCAAAAATGCTAAGTTAGGACTTCTACCCTGAACACTATCTAGTAAAATCTGTCGCTTTAGATTTGATGTAAAGATATGCTGTTCATACTTAGACAGTTCTTTGAAGTCTTTGGCATCACGTAGCACATCTACTTCTGAAGGTTGCCAAAAAAAGCCGATTTGCTTTGTTGTCAACTTTTCAAATTGACTATACTTAAGTACGTCATACCGTTGAACTGTCACTGGACCATTTGGATCCAGAAATGCTAGTTTCTTATTATGAATAGTTCTATCTGTAGTATTAAATACGGGCATTTTTGTTAGTTCCTAAAGTTTAAATTACACAACTATCACAATCGGCATCGTCAACAGTGGATGTTTCTTCCGTTGACGTAAATTTACCTACATCTATTTCACCGGCTAGATCATTCGTATTGAAATAGTATAGAGTTTTTATACCATATTTGTAGCATAACAGTAGATGTTTTAACATCTCGCTCATGGGTATTTTTTCTTCTTCGTAGAACTTGGGATTGTAACTAGTATTTGTGCTAATAGATTGATCAATATATTTCTGTAGTACAGCACATAACTTCAAATATCCTTCTGGACTACGCTGATCCCATAACAATTCATACTTATTTTTTAGTCTACGATATTCTGGAACTACTTGTTTCAATACACCGTGTTTACTTTGCTTAATGCTCACATAACTACGTGGTGGCTCGATTCCGTTGGTAGCATTTGAAATCTGCGCCGACGTATTGTGACTTTTTAGATCATTACCTAAAATGTATTCTTCTGAATTAGTGCTAATATCCCACGTATGTTCCACTGCTACATTTCTCACTATTTTTTTAATCTTCATTCTTTAATTCCTTTAATTCTATAGAACAGATGCCTTGTTTTCGAAGATTATCTTCCCAAGGTATAAATTGTAAATTTTTAATTGAACCTATTAATTCTGGAGATATACCTTCAATGAAGCCTCTTGAAATAGAAAAACGATGATCTAACTGATACGCACCTATTTCGCCGGCTCTGCCTCGTTTTTCATGATTTTCCAAAACGGTTAAATCATTTTTATTAGTGTGTTCCCATACTTGTCTTTTATATAGTTCATAATCCGATAAATCATCTAACGCAATCCAAATACCTAATTTTTCAAAAGAAGATCGCATTTTTGCAATTCGCTGAGCAAATTCCTCGTCTCCTAAGTTTTCCCTAGTACAATGTCCTTTTGCTTTTCTGTTTTTTTCGTCAGCTTCTGATTCAGAATATCCTAGTGTGTTTATCAAGTAATTTTTGTATGCATCTTTTCCAATCTTTTTATCGTGAATGCTTCTTATTTTTTTTCTAGCATAATCCAAATTTAATCCTCTACTAGTATAATACTCTATATGCAATGGGCTATGTTTATGTTGATAATCTAACGCCATTTTTGTTGCATCTTCAACAGAATATCCAAGTTTCATATAATAGTGAGGTGATAATTTAGATTGTAATTTGCCGTTAATTTTAGAGTTTTGATGTCCTATTCCCAATGATTTTTCTTTCCATTCATTATATTTTTTTGTGCCTAATTCTGAACCGTATTTTTTAATAAAATTAGGCAAATTTGTGGCTTTTTTTTCTTTAAATTGTTGAATAGTTTTTTTTGCTTCTTCTAATGAACATTTATCTCTCTTCATTACGTATTCTGGATCATATGGATTAGATTTTTTGATTGTTTTGCCTCTATTCCACACACTTTTTTCTTTTATTTTTTCAATCGTAACTAATGCCTCTTCGTATGAAACATTGTCGCGCTTCATGATGTATACGGGATCATATGGATTTGCTTTGGGCATACTTCTACCTTTTCTATTAGCGTTAATGCTTATTTTTATTTATCATTAACGCTAACGATATCATCAAATTCGCTCAGATCTTTTACTTCTACCCATATTTTATTTCCATTCCTATTAACTAACAATTTATGATTTTCAGTAAATCTATAAATATTTCCGTCTTCAAATTCAATTTCAGTCATGCTTTGTGGGCCATTATAATAGCATTCGTATGCAATATTATTATTGCTTAACAAAATAGGTTTTGTAAATTCAAATCTCTGTCCTATCATATGCATGTCGTGAACTTTATCAATATCAATATTGCCTAAAGTTTTAATTAGATAATCTAACGATACTACATTCCCATCATCAAGTTTTACACTATTATTAAGACTTTGACATTCGGCCGGCATTAGTGCCATTAGTGTAGCATTTCGTTGGCCAACTTTCATAGCCTTTTGCCGAAGTTGAGCCCATGGCATACGTTCTACGTGTGGCACAAGTTCATCCACTTCACGCTTCCTAGTATCAATTGGCAATATTCCACGTGCTGATTTTAAATCCTGCCAACGAGTACATGCGCCTTGTTCTTCTGCTAAATCAATGCTTGCCTTAAGTAGATAGTAACTCCACGCCTCAGCGTATTCGTCAACTAACGACAGTGCTGCAGGATCGCTATACGATACATCATGCTTGGCTAAGAAATAAGCAAAGTTTACAATTCCAACGCCCAATGGTCTAAACTCTTCGGTTGCTAATTTTGCCGCTAGTATAGGATAATTCTGATAACTTAGTAGAGCATCTAAACCACGAACGGCAAGTGTACATCTGCGTTCAAAGTCACGTGGATGTTTGATATTACCCCAATTTGTGGCACTAAGTGTACATAGGGCAATACGGCCATTTGGATCATTGATGTCAGTTAGTGGTACTGTTGGAAGACCAATTTCCGCACATAAATTGCTCATTTTAATTGGAGCAACACTTTCATCGAAGGGACTATGTGTATTAGCATGATCAACATTCATCAGATAAATTCTGCCCGTATCTTTGCGTTCTTGAGCAAACTGTGAGAATAGATCAATTGCTTTGTATGTCTTCTTTCTTAGTTTTGTGTTACGCTCTGCTTTGATGTATAGTTCAGTAAACTTTTCTTGATCGTTAAAAAACGCATCATACATTTCAGGAACATCAGCAGGACTAAAACAAGTAATATCACCGCCACTAATCAGGCGTTCATACATTAACTTGTTAAATTGAGCACCGTAGTCCATATGACGAACACGATTGTCTTCCGTGCCCTTATTGTTCTTTAGTACTAGTAGATCTTCAATTTCTAGATGCCAAATTGGATAGTATAGAGTAGCGGCGCCGTTCCGAACACCACCCTGACTACAACTACGTGTTGCTGTTTGGAAATGTTTATAGAATGGAATTACACCTGTATGAAAGGCATCACCGTTTCTGATTGGTGATCCAATTGCGCGAATGCGGCCCGCGCCGATTCCAATTCCTGCTTTCTGGCTAACGTAGCGAACAATGCTACTAGCAGTAGCATTAATACTATCCAGGCTATCATCAGTTTCAATGAGGACACAACTGCTGAACTGTTTTTGCGGAGTTCTAACACCAGCCATAATAGGAGTAGGCAAACTAATATCGTGATTGCTAATAGCATTGTAGTACTCCTTTACCCAGCGTAGTCTTGTATTTACTGGATATTTCTGAAACAGAGTAGCAGCAATTAGCATATATGCCACTTGTGGTGTTTCAAACAATTCACCAGTTACACGATTTTGTACTAGATACTTGCCACGCCATTGTTCCATAGCAGCATATGTGAAATTTTCATCACGGCTATGATCAATTGCCGCTTCTAGTTCTTGCCATTCACTTTCATTATATGCGCTCAATAGTTCATCAGTATAAAACCCGGCAACAACATTTTTCTTAACTAGATCTAACAGTTTCCATGGTTGATAGTCGCCATACACCTGTTTTCTGATGTGATAGTTAATCAATCTACCAGCAACGTATTGATAGTTTGGTGTTTCTTCACTGATTAAATCAGCCGCGCTCTTGATTAAGGTTTCTTGAATGTCTGAAGTTTTGATGTTGTTATAGAACTGAACTTTGCTTTTGATTTCTACTTCGCTAGCACTTACTCCACTGATATCTCTAGTGGCCCAGAAAACTACCTTATGAAATTTTTCTAAATCCAATGGCTCACGGCGGCCATCACGCTTGGTGACATATATATTTGACATTAATTTTCTCTTAAGTTATTTTGTGTAGTTGAAGATCTTGTACTGTTATAGTTTTTATAAGCACAAGATCCTCATTAATTTGTTTTTTATTTATAATCTCATCGTGGAGGTAATTAAGAACATATTTTCCTCCTTCAACAAAGACTAAATTATAATTGTTCTTCGTACTTTTTTCTTGATAGATTTTTATAGTGCCTTCAATGGCGTGTTCAGTTAAGTATAGAGTATACACCATTGCTAATGCTTTGGCAAGATCGCAATAGTAATTATCGTTTATTAACTCCCACGGATTTGGCCAATTTTCTATATGATCAGTAGTCAAATAGTGTGAAACAAAAGGAGCATAACACCAAAGATGATGCGTTTCTTTTAAGGCATCTTCTTTGGATAATGTGCTAATTTTTTTCCTAAAATCATGCCAATAGCGAAGGCGTTCGCTAGGTAATAGATTCCACATGGTATTAGAATGATAGTGTGCTTACAGTGTATTGAATATTTGCGTTAAATCCAGTGCTGCTTAAGTTTGCCGCTATTACAGCATATGCTCCTGGACCAGAAGTTCCAACTGAAATTACATCCCACTTCATGCCTATGTTAGCAGATTCGGTGTATTCTTCATCATAATAATAGGTGTTATTGGATAAATTTCTGGCTAATTTGATCCAGCCAACACGAGTATCAACATCACGCACTGCGGCATATTGAACATATATAGCGGGCTTGTTTGCGTCAGCAATACCAAATGCTAAATTAGCGGTAGTACCATCTGTTACACCCTGGCTGTATACTGTATAGTTTGGTAGATTACTGTGCTCAGTTAATATTTCTGTATTGCCAATTTCTGGAGCACCTTCACCTAGTGTGCCATTACCAATATATAATTTTCTAGTATCTACGCTCCAGCCTAATTCCGCTGTTGCCAATTGCGGTAGATCACTCTGTACACCGCTTCTGTGTTTGATTTGAGAGATTTGAACAATTGCCATACTTTTCTATCCTTATGACTTATTTATTCTGAAGTTCATAATACATTTCTACACGATTGAGCCACACATTTGAATAATGTTCAAATTCATCATCAAGTACTTCAAATTCCTGATATTGTCCATCAGCACTACACATTAAAATAACACCTGTGTTTATGTTTGTGCCGTGTGTAGCATTATGTGCCATAGCATATGCTGCTGTTTGTAAGAAGTAATCTTCAATCCATTCACGTTTTTTTGGCTTATTTGTCTGTTTGAAGTCCATAATCGCTGGACGATCTTTCCATGTACCAATACAATCTGATGTACCAGCATATAGTTGACTATAGTATAGTGGAACTTCAATGCCCCAAAATTCACCAACATGTTTTTGTAGCGCACGTTCTATGATTGTTTTTGCCATGCCGTGACTTTGAATACTATATGGATTAGTGCCAGGGTCATCAATCTTGTCATTTTTAACCCAATTTTCAAGCCATTTATGCATCCTTGTACCACGACCAGCGGCTTCAGTGGTAATTTGTTGTGCTTGTGTTTCGCCAACACGTTTTCGCCAATTGAACAGAGCTTTTTTGGATTCTTCTGATTTAGTAGCATCAAGTATAGTAGTCACGCTTGGAACTTTATGCCCATCAGGTGTTTGATAGTGACGTTTGCCAGCCGCTTCTACTCTGCTTAGTGGTGTATAGTTGTAAATGGATTTAATCATGTTGTAAAAAAATAATGTGCTATCATAGCACATTACTTTTTAGGAATAAAATATTATGTAAATTGTGTTAAGATCGACGCTTTAGAGCACTTTTGGCCATACGGGATACTGTATCCTCTGCGCCAGGCTGTTCATTGCTACCACCTTCGCCACTGTCAGATTTAGTATCACTATCTTCGGTATCTTTGATACTATCAGTTGAGAATACTATTCTGTTACCACTGATGCTTTTGATGATATTTTTTAATGAAGCATTTTTTTCATTTAGATCTACTAAATTATCAACATTAAAATTAGAAATACCAGTATTGCGAATGTATCTAATAATCATATTGGTGGGCAATTCTTCTGGAAGTTCACCAGACTTTATTTTGCCCGCCAATAGATTTAGTGCGGCTAATGCGTTAGCCTCAATAGAAGACATTTCACTGTCTTCTTTAAGAAATTCGTATGATTTCATTTAACGACGTTCTCTACCCATTTCTTCACTACCGCCAGCACCGGCTTCAGCGCCATCGAAACCAGATGGTTCTTCTGCTGGCATTTCTCCAGGCATTGTTGCTGGTTGTGTGCCAGGCTGTGCTCCGCCACCTTGTTGCGTCATAGGTTGTTGTTCACCCGCTAACACACGAGCACCGCTATCTAGCGCATCACGGGCTGCTTTCAATGCTTCCATAAGTCCTTGTAGAGCACTGGTAACAGTTGATTCAAATGCGTCTGCCTTTTCAGTACCAACTTGATCTCTAATGGAGTCTAGTAATGGTGGCAATTCTTCGTTCTGCATCTTGCTAGCATCAGTAATCATGTCTTGAACAGTGTCTACCATGTCCTTAGCAGCCAGAACCACTTCGGCTGTTTCTAACTCACCTTCAAGTAGCACTTCTTGACGATTTATCCAATCGTTTAGACTTTCGTTTACAAGTAGCATTTCCATATACTTTGGATTTTTCTCTGCTACATGTGCACCATAACTACGTTTGATAGACATCAAACTTTCAGATAAGGCATTGCTTAAACGAATTGCTTTAGGCAAAGTTAACTTATTATAATTAATTTCAAAGCCAAAACGAGTTTCTAATAACTTGTTAATTCTTTTGGCCTTAGAAGGAGATAATTGGTTCAGGTTCATTTTAATTTTTCCCACACTTTCATATATTTAGCATGGGTGATATTTTTTTCTAATTCTTCCATACTAAACTTGTATCTATGTGTTGCTTCATGTAACTTATCATCAATAATTGATATTTCGTCCACCTTTTTATTTTTTAATAGATTTGTAGACATTTTTTTGTAGAACTGAATATCATCGTAATTTTTTGCTACCTGTTTATCTTTTTCTAAAATGGTTGATGCTATTTTATTATGTTTAGTATAGGTAAGTAAACTATAAAGTATGCCCGCATATTTACTATAAAATACATGTATGATTTTTTCGTTGTCATATACCTGATACATGTTTTTGTTGATTGTTTTAACGAATAATCCACCTATATATAGAGTATGTTCATCAAACTCTAGACATACTGGAAATTCACCATGTTTAAGTTTTTCTAGTTCTTTATATACCCAATTGTCTAATTGTTTTACTGCGTTGTCTACTAATTTTTTACCTATTTGGTCTTTTGTAGACGACCCGTCCTTGATCTTTTGTTCGTTGTAATACATTTTTATTAACCAGTTGATTAGCAATCAAAATTTGTCTCTCCGATAAATCTGATTTGAATTTTTGAATATCATCTTTGTGAAACTTAAGTAAGAAATCCGCCTCTTCATTAGTTAGGGCGATATTTAAATTGTTTGTTAGTTCTACGATTTTCATTGTATTTTAGTTATAACTTGCCAGCCCAAAAAGCCAATAATAGATATCAATGTAGTAATAATTCCAACGCCCCAGCTTATTAATTGATTATTTCTTTTTTGCTGCATAGCAACTATCATTTTTTTAATTTCATCTAGAACATCTTCTACCGATGTCATTTTTGCGTCTAATTTTTTTTCAACATCAGTAACTCTACGTTCAACGGTATCCAGTTTATTGTCTAGATTTTTATATCGTTCAGCACATAGTTCCACATGAGCCTCCAAATTCTTTTTTTCTATATCAGTTGTCGTAGTCATAGTTAAAAAATTCACATATACAAAAATTATTTATCAAAGTCTTGAATTATAGGACTAACAAAATGTAGATTTTTCAATGAACCCACAGTGTGAGTTAACGGTAGCATAAATCTAGCAGTTTCTTCTAATCCTAATATCATGGGAATTTGATCGCAGTCTTTTATTAGTAATTCTTCCGTGTATATATTCGCTTCACTGTAGAATCCAAACGCCCAGATAGTTTGAGATTGAGCGTAAAAATTACCAAATATAGGTGGCCTAACAATATCAAAATCTTCAATTTTTTCAGGATATGTAATTATTTCTATTTGTGTTTTTAATGATAGTGCTTGAACAAGTGATTCCCAGTTTCGCTGTTGATTTCGTTCTAGTGATTCACCACGTGTAATTCCTGTACTAGTAATATCAATAAGAGATATACCTATCCAGGCATTTTCAGTGTTAAGAATCTTAGAGATATTCATTGAAATATTTAGTTCAATGAAAAAGGGGACAATAAATGTCCCCTACATTCTAGATTAAGTTAAAATCAAGAAGTTGCTAGCTTGAAGCCAACGTTTGTGATACCGTTAACACCGATGGTGGTAATACCAGCGCCAGATAGTGCGGTATTAGCATTAGCAGCAGTGAAAGAAGTTAGATCACCTTCTTCTACCATGACGCTGAGTAGAGCGGTGTCTACTTGATAAGCAAGTAGAGTGGTGGTTGTGCCTAGCCAACGAAGTAGAACTTCGACTGACTCACCAGTGCCCATCTGAGTAGCAACGCTGGCGTTTGCTGTGATGCCTAGGCAAACTACTGGCTTGCCGATACCGGTGCTGATAGGTACACCAGTTGAAGTTGCTTCTGTGCTGAACGCGATATTGCCAACGCTAACAACATTTTGTGCGTTACCATTTGTACGAGTAAAAACTGCCATTTTCTTTTTCCTTTAAAGTTTCTGCGATATTCGCATACTATTATTTAGCAAATTCAAAAAATATCGTCAATGTTCCTTGGAAAAATGCGCTATACCAAAGTTGGGGTTAATTAATTTAATCAATCCCTTGCTAGTTGGGAATACCACACCTTCGCCGCCTGGACCAGCAACTGTTTCTTGTTTGAAGCCCTGAACTTGATTTTCAAATGCTCGTACCACTGCGACTTTAGCATCAAAGATACTTTTCCATATAGCATTTAACGCCATCAACCCATCACGATTTTGCGGCAGATAACCATTGCCATCACCAACCAAGTTAGTATATTGCTTCTTGTTAGCATTTTGCTGTAGCCATGTCGGTAAATCATCAGTTGTTTGTTTAGTACGTACATGATTAAGATACTGAGCAATCAACTTACGGGCCACATTGTCTAATCCACCAATGAATTTATCGCTTGCGGCACCATATTGCGATACCGTGGCAATTGCTTTACGAACAACAGCCAATAAAGCATTTTTATTTGGCAGTTCAAAACTATTACCAGCGTTAGGAGAAATAACGGCTACATTGCTACGATTAGTCATTGCTGATTTACCATCCCATGGTGCACCATCATATTCATGAACTACCAGTAGCGCAACTTTACCTTGTAACAATTTCCCTAGATACGAATCTTCTGGAACTGTATACTTGACTGTAGTGGGACTAAACACATATGCGCCATTCTCTGATTTCAATCCAGTAGGATTAATAGCCATCAAATCACCCTTAAATACACCTGGGGAATTGCCAACGTTTTTCTTTAGTCCATCCCACAGTGTTTCTATTTTGCCATACAAATCAGCACGATCAGCACCGCGTTTAGCGTCGTATTCACGCCAACCTTCTGGACTTGTGGGATATACACCTTTTGCTGGCATATATTTGTCTGTTATGAAAAATTCACCACGCTCGTTATTGCCGAAATACAGTGCGATGCCACCATCCCACTTGATAGTACCACTGCTTGGATTATCAACAATTTCTTCTAATGCCAATGCTGCCTGCATTGCTTCGTCAGACCCCAAAAATATAGCATCTTCTGGGTGCGGTATTCTTGGACCATCGCCTATTGCTTCGGCAAGATATTCAACAAATCGTTTCATGGTAATCCTTATCTATCAACAGTATCAATCAAGTGTCTTAGCCAACGTATAGATCCTACTTCTAGTGACTCTGGCAACATAACACCTTCTTTGCCTAGTGTTTCACGGGCAGCAGCAGTTAACTTATCATAGTCAGGACGAGGTCTTATTTTCTTGAGAATGTTTTCAGTTGTCTCAATATCAGCCGCAACTGCGTCAGGACCTAATAATGCTTTAGCAATTTCTGTGGGATTCTTAGTTATAGTCTGATCAGTTTGAGGATCTATTAGAGCGTTTTTGTAACTGTACTTATAGTTTTGCGCTCTAGCGATACTGGCTAACAATACGTGTCTGTGCATACCACGATATGAACTATCTGCTAGACCGCCGCGCATACTCCATTGCTGCCACTTTGGATCACCACTGAACATAAAATCAGCCTGAACATAGCCATTCTTTTCGTCACCCATAATTGGCGCTCTGAAATGAACATTGTCGCCTGCTAGTTGAATCCAGTTAGCACGATCAACTTTGGTATTCATGATGTCATTTTGTGATATGCCAGAATTAAGTGCCCATTGAATCAATCTGTTTTTTAGTTGTTCTTTAGTGATCTCTGATTCGCTGACACTCAAATCTAAATCACCACTACTAGGTTTACGTCCAGTAGTGCCTAGCCATTTTACAGGATATCCAGCATCATCAACATCACTTGTAAAATCTAATCCAGTGATTTTCTCTAGCCACTTAACCGTAGGCATAATCTCTTCACGATTGATTCTACGGCACATTAAACTGCCGTCTGCTAATTTAAATACGTTCTGACTCATAATTAACGCTCACTGTATTCTATATTAGTTACCAATCTAACTATCCCGCGATCATGCCCAATAGCAACAAACCCACCCGGTACGTTTATTTTGTAACCGTCATTGTCCTTGACGAAAACTCCAGTGTTTTCAACCTGTTTCATTTTATCAACAATCAACGTTTTTAACTCAATCAGTTTTTTGTATACAGAAAATACACCTAGCATGGCGTTTAGATTATCTCCGATAAATTGTTCAACTTTTGCTGCTTTTTCAGCACTTTTAGGATCTTTTTCTGAATTTTGTTCTACATACTTGTCTTTATAATAGTTAATAAACTCACGAATCAATCGCATAGGATCAATCATCAATTCCCTGTCATTCATGTTATCATGAACGAACTTACGCACATACTCAGAAAAATCTGCGTTATTGATTATTGAGTTGAATTTTATGCCATCAATTTTAGTAACCGTGGAAGCACCTTTTCGTAGCCCAATTAACACACGAGCATTTTCTTCTGGGGTAAAACTAGCAACACCTGTATAGTCCTTGTAATGTTCGTCATCAATCCATACATTTTTGACTTGTTTTAGTCCAGAAATGTTTGCTTCCATGTTAGGCATCATGTTTGTTAAACTGTTACCTTCATATGCTGTATGAAATGATATTCCGATTTTGGCTTGACTTATTCTATTTCCTAATTCACTATCGACTATCACCGCATATGTAGTGTTATTAGGTGTGAATGTGTAAGTTTGTTTGCCATCTGTGTTAGATATTAAGATCGTATCGTCTGTAAACAATAAATTACCCGCGATTACATTTCCTATTCTCAATGATGGCAAATACTTTAATGCTGCTTTTAGTTGTTTGGTAACTATGTCATCATAGCCATAAAATTTATATATGTCTGCTTTTGATTTACAGACTGCTTCTTTTGTTTGTAATGCTTGCTCAGTGCCAACAAAGAAATTACCATCTTCTGGATCGATACCACAAATGATTGTAGTCGAACCATCCCAACGTGCTTTTACTTTGCCTATTTTGCCCTGTCCAGTAGCAAACATACGACGTAAATTTTCAATGTAGGTAAAAGCACGTTTTGCGCCATTAAATCCTTCACTGAAGATCAAATCTTCTAGATGCTCTATGTGAAAATCTTTACCGTTTTTGGCTTCTTGTAGCAACCATTTAGGAGATTTGTTTTCTACTTCAAATAATTTCATTATGATATTCCTGGCTTACTCTAATGTTTCCGCTTCAAAATCTGCAGGTGTTGGAATTATTGGCTGACTTAAATATTGAGTATATAAAAATGCTAAATTTTGATCGCGTTGTACTTGAAACATATCTCCATGTGGCGGTACTGGAACTTTTGTTGGCATTCTGGATGTACTTGACCCAGTATAATCCGATACATAAATGCCATTTTTTCTTATCACAACTGTGTTAGTCATGGTAGGAGTCATATATCTGAAATCTATTTCTTGATTATCTTCTAAACTATTTTGTAGTTCTCGCATTTTCTGAGCATTTTGTAAATCAACAACACCTGTTGGCGAAGGTTCTCCTGCAGATTTATATACTTCATATATAGCGTTTAATGCTACGGGATGTACTATTTTGAACATTGATCCATGTGGAACAATATTTTCTTTTGAATTAGGATCTCCAGGGGTGCCATCGGGATTCGGAGGTTTTGGAATATCCTTCGAAGAATAAACTACAATTTTATTGTTTATATTTCTAATTACGATATTTGTAGTTGTCCCTAATATATTTACACCTGTTAATTTAATTTCCATATCAGGCTTTAAATCTTTATCAGATATTAAATCACCTAGTTTGTTGACTCCATAATTATCTGATGTATATTCTACTTTATTATCAATTTTTATTAACGTTTCAGCACGTTTTTTTGCCGCCAATTCAAATAATGCCATTATAGATCTTTGATCCCACATTGTCGGTGGGCTTTTCTTTTTTTCTTCACCTATTAATTTTTGAATCTCAGATCCAATGTCTGCTTGAGTATCTGCTCTCTCACCTCCGGTCATATAGGCAAAAATATAACTATATAAGTTATTTCTAATTAAATCTTGAACACCTGGGTCTCTTATTGAATTTAAATCTCTAATGTTTATTGGAGGATTCATCGCCAATAATCTTTTCGCAAAATCTTCAAACCCACGAACCGCAACTTCTTTAATGACTTTTGGATGATTTCTTAATTCTACCTCACCAGATTTCACTTGTCGATATGCATCCTTTATGCGAGATAAAACGCTCTCAGAAATGGTAGATTTACTTGCTTTCATTTTGTATCCTTTTCACACCACGAGAAAACTTTGTAGTGTCCTGATTTCTAATACTATTCAGTAATCTACGTTCTAGTTCATCAGCCTGTTCGGCGCTGTAGTTTTCTTTGATAAAATTAATCAAATTAATAGCGCCCTGTATTACATGCTGGGCTCTTGATTCTATAATCGCACTTTTATCTTTTTGGATTTTTAATGAATCTAATTCTTCCAAAATACTACGAGTTTTTCTTTGCAAAATATAGCTCCAAGTTAATATACTATTACATATTTATTCAGTAATAGATAAATTAATCTCTATTTGTTTTAAGTGTGCCTAACAATGCTTTTAATTTAGCATTTTGAGCATTACCTTCTACTGGTTTAATCTCGCCAGTTTCACTATCAACTATGGACTTAGTCTTAATTGAACTCATGATACTGCCTATCTGTGGCTTAACATTTCCAGATGTGCCCTGAGCATCTTCGCCTGGATCACTAATTCTCAATGTATTAATATCATATTCTAGGTCAATCTTGGTACCGACACCACTACTACTACGAGTCTTCATCAACTGAATTTGATATCTGCCACGTTCACGCATAGCACGACTAGTAAAAATACCGAATACGTTGTCTGCGGTATTGATCTTACTGATACCACCACTGATATGACTATGATCAAATTCGATTTCTTCTACTGCCGAACGATTAAGCTGACTGGCAGTTATGAGTAAAATGTTAAATTCTTTGGCCAAATTTCTTAGTTCTTCACTAACATACTTGTCTTTGACGAATAGGTCACTTGGACTAACTTTAGCACTTACGGGCATGATCAGATCAAGATAGTCTACCATAATGAAGTCGGCACGTTTGCCAGTTTGAACCTCAAGTTCTTTAAGATACGCACGGATTTGATTAACATTACTCTGGGCGGGCATATACTTGATTCGTAGATTGCCACTCTTTTTGCCAAAGATTTTTACTTTTACTTCTAGATCATCTAGATCTTTGAAAATCTCTTTTGTAGCAATACCAGCAATCATGCTATCCATACGCATAGCACACAGTTCTTCACTTAGTTCTAGAGTAAGATATATACCGCTTAGGCCTTGTTGTATCCAGTTAATTGCGATGTTCTGCATGAACAAACTTTTTCCACTACCACTACCGCCCGCAAAAATATTCAGTTCACCGCGATTCATACCACCGAACAATCGCTTGTCTAGTGTAGGCCAACCCGTACTTACTTGCCCATTGTTTGATTTGATCTTCATCAATCTAGCACGTGGGTCAGAAAAATAATCCGTACCCATGTCTTTGGTTAGACTGATTTGAACGGCATCTTTGATTAACTTTTCAACAGGATCAAATTCACCACGTTCAATCATATCCGCTGCTGCTAGAATTGCTCGCTCTAGTTCATGCTTTTTGGTAAAAGCCTCAAATTCCTCCATGAACCAATCATAATGATTTTGTGTAAGTTCGGGCACTGGTTGTAAACCTACACCCGTTACAGCACGAATTTGAGTGTGACTGGGTAGAGATCCAAACTTAGTTGAATGTTCTTTGATGAACTTGGCGGCTGATTTTACGCTCTTATGAAAGTTTTCTGGGTTGTAGATGTTTTGAACACGAACATATATTTCTGGGTTTTCTAAAACCATTTCCAGAAATAATTTTTGAAGTTCGGCACTATACTCTTTGTTACTCATTCTTTATTTTTTTCGTTATGATTTGGATCTTTACCGGATTAGATTCCACACTGTCTAGGATCGTTTTTAGGGTGAACAATTTTCCATATTTCATCACTGCGTCGTTAGCATCTTTACATTCACTACGCCATGGTGGGAAACTTACACTCCAACCATACTCTATAGCACGAAGGATCATTACTTCACCTGGCCATACTTCACGGCCCTGTTTATTGATATGTTTATCAAAATCCGGCACTACGATAACATTTTTCCCTAACGACTCTATTATATCTGCCTGCTGCTCACTTATATCATTGGTTTGTGTACTGACTCCATCTAGGCTCATGGCATCAAATGGTCCCTCAAACACTAGCACAACGGTATTTTCGGATAGTTGATTGTTTGTGTTGAAAACAAAATGTCCAGGATGATCGCTATGATATTTTGGTTTGATAGCGGACTCAATAGATCGTCCAGTGTAGCCTACGATTTTACCTTCCCAATAGAATGGAACTAAGATTCTATAGTTTAATTTATAGTCTGGCGTAGGTGACCAGAAAAAATTATATCGGTTCAGGTCTATCGCACGATGGTGAACATATTCCACCGCACGCAGCAATTGTGGTGAACTTTCGTTAGATTCAAGTAATTCTATGATGTTTTTTGCGTCTGGTGGCAGAGATCTAGCATCAAAAGAAAATTCTTCTTGTGATGTTGTTTCTGGTGTGACGACATTTTTTAGACGAATGCTTTCAACAACTAAACGCTGTATATCGTTTTCATTAGCGCCTAGCCATTTTAGTAATTTTCGATATTTGAAACTTAGTTGTCTGCCTGGTGTATAGCTTGTCTTGAATCCACAGTTGAAACAGTGCCAGGATACTTTGCCATCGCCACTGGCAAGTATTCCACCTCTACCACGGGTATCTGGATTGTGTCCATTGTGTTGACAACAAACGGCATTTATGCTTATCCATCCACCTTGGGTGCGTTTTTGTTTGCCTGGAATTAAAGATAGTGTGAAATCGCTGACGACGGTATACATGTAGATATTTTACTTGATAGGTGACCCTAAGTAAAATATTTTGATTTCAGGTAAGTTCTTCCCAGTTGATTGCGGCGTAAACGTTTATATTATTACCATTTGTCGTTAGTGCGATTGTAATTTCACTTGAAGTTCCAGTGAATGTATTGCGTTCTAATTGATACTTGAATGGTTGAGCAATGTCTCCAGCACCTGCAAATTGATTACTACCTATGATTTGACGCCATTCTGCTATATAACCACCGCTGATACTTGTGCCGGTTAAATTGTATTCAACTGAACTGTTCACTCCAGCATCCGACCAAGTACCACCTGCGGTAGTACCACCAACTATCAACATAAATCTGAAATTATTATTTCCAGTTAATCCTACACTGTAATTCTTTGGTAGTACAATTGCGCCTAGTCTGGTTGATTTCAGTCTTACGCTTAATATAGGATAAATGGTGTTTGGACTAGCCAGTCTCCTGATGTATATCCATTCGCATCTAATTCCAACACTAGTGTTGCTGAACTTGGTGGACTTGGCGGACTTGAATTTGACACTGAATTCATTAGTGTCATCATTATACCTGTCATTAGTTTACTCCTGTACCATTGATGAACCAAGTGTCAGTAGCAACTTTCATCAGTGTAGCCATACCGTAATTGCCTAGAGTTCTAGATCCTGAAGTACTATTGCCAGCAAGATACAAGGTAACACCACTATCTGGACTAATAGTTAGATTAGCAGTTCCTTCCTGTACTATGCTAACTGCTGATCCGATAGCAAAACTTACGGTACTATTATTGGGAATAGTAATCACATTAGCCGAATTAGAACTGTAATAGTGTTTACCAGCATCAGTTATCGCCAATGTAGCATTACTGGTAAATACAACTTGTGGGATATCTCTATAACCAATACTGTATCCATTAACATTAGCACTGATATTTCCAGAAGTAGTTAATGTTCCATTTGTGCTGAATAGCCATTGTTTATTAACGCCAGAGTAATTAGTGGATAGTCTTAGATCTCCGTTGGAAAATATATCACTAACTCCAGTATCACTTAAAGAAATTCCGGTATGTCCAGTGGCAAAATTAGCATATATCAATACGCCTTGTGTACCGCCAAATTGAATCTCACCGCCACCAAGAGTTGATTTTATATAGCCAGGCAATGTTAAATAACTGTCTGTTCCTAATGTTACCGTATATGGAACATCGGTTGAACTATCTAATACTGTCCACTTAATATTACTAAAGTTGTTTACTAATTCAACGTTTGCTCCATCAGATTCTGCGGGTAATGTTAATGAAGTTCCTGAGCCAACAGATTGTATGGTATAACGATTTATAGCGATATTAGGAGTTATTAAATTAGAGGTTAAAACTACATTAGCATTCGTGGGAGATAGCGTAATGTTTGTATTCGCACTAGTGCCAGTAATCGTTTGATTAGTAACAATTAAGTTTCCTATGTTACTTACATTTGTGTTTAGTATTGAGTAACCACCAGCAGTAGTGCCGTCATGTACATTCAGCGTATAATTATCAGTATTGACTGTAATTTCACCCTGTGCGCCTACATATGAGGCACTTACATTAGCATTACCTCGTTTAAATTGTACTGTTTTGCTCATAGTTTGTCCACTTTATCTTACTTATCACTTATAATCTATTCATAGATAGTAGCATATTGTCTATGAACGGTATGTTTTGAAATCTGTTCACAAAGATGTTAACGTCTAGCACTGAAATTAAGGCGCCAGTATTAGCGGAATTCAAGGCTCCAGTTTTCCACATAACTGCTACATACTCTGAGTTTAAGAATGGTCCCGTAATCGGTGTTCCGTTACCTATTGATGTAAATGTTCCAGGTCTAGCAAATGTTACTCTATTGCTACTATTTGCTAATAAAAATGTTGGATCAACGGTGACTTCAATACTTGAACTGCTATAATCAGTTGAGCCACGAACCACACTACCACCGCCTATATTTGTTATAAAATCATCAATAGAACTATCACGGGCGCCAAAATTGCTATTTTCACCCAGAATAAACATCGAACCACCATACTGTAAGTATTGATACAATCTGATAGTTGGATTGTTAGGACTTGTTGAGTATGGACTAGCGTAACCAATGTCCCATAAATGGGTGTAGTCAAAAAGATTGTATGTTAATAAATCTTCGTAACTAGTAACAAGTATGCTATCGTATCCTAGAGCCGCTTCACGGGCTGCTATTACTGGATATATATCAGTTTCTGGATCAATTGCGCCAGACGCATAGTAGTTTGTATCACCACCTGGGCCATTGGTCAATGGATCATAGAATACTATGGCAGTTCGCTTATAACCGCGATCAGGTTGTAAGAATCCAAAACCTAATCTGTTAATTCCATGAAACATCAAGCATATCCCGTAGTTAGTGCTACATAGTAGCGTGAACCATCATAGAACATATTCAGCATATCAATACTACTAGCATTGAAACTCAACACTTTGTAATTACTTGCGAATTTATAGTTAGAATTTGCTGACAATGTTCTACCACCCGTACCATCTTGAGTAAATATTAACGTTAAACTTTGTCCAATGTCCATGTTTGTCGGAGTTTCTAGACTGATGTTTCCAGTTAGTGTCGCCGTTTGTACAACTGCTAATGCTCTGTTAGGCGTAAAAGTGCCGTTGATTGAACCATGATCATATATTGTAGATTGTGTGCCCTCAATCGTTAGCGTAACGGCATCACCAACATTTGTAGTAACAACGCCATTACCAGCAAAATTTAAACTTAATAAGTTAGTAGTGACAACAACACTATCACTCTCTAGTGTTATACTAGGACCTTGTGGTCCCTGTGGTCCAGATGGTCCCTGAGGTCCAGGAACTGTACTAGCATCACCTTGTGGTCCCTGAATACCCTGTGGTCCCTGTGGCCCTTGTGGTCCTTGAACTCCCTGTGGCCCTTGTGGTCCTTCTAAACCAATTACACCTTGTGGTCCTTGTGGTCCTTGTGGTCCTTGAAGACCAGTAGGACCTTGTGGACCTTCAACACCTATTACACCCTGTGGTCCCTGTGGACCTTGAATGCCCTGTAATCCTTGTGGTCCCATGGGACCTTGAGGTCCCTGAGGTCCCTGAGGTCCTTGAGGTCCCTGAGGTCCTTCTATACCTATCGGACCAATTGGTCCAGGAGCTCCCTGTGGACCGGTAGGTCCCTGTGGCCCTTGTGATCCCTGCGAGCCCGTTGGCCCTTGTGGTCCCTGTGATCCTGTCGTACCCTGCGGGCCTTGCGTACCTCGCACACCAGCAGGCCCAGTTGGTCCCTGCGGTCCTTGAATGCCCTGTGGTCCCTGTGGTCCCTGTGGTCCCTGTGGACCTCTAGGTCCTTGTGGCCCTGCTGGTATGTCTAATAAACTGTCCATCATTAATCCTTAAATGTTTCCAAAATCATATATAGCACTAATTGTAGGGTCAGTAATTTGTCCAAGATCAAGATTAACTGGAGGATCAATTGGATATGCTGAATTACTTAAAAATATCTGTCCTACCGCACCATAATTATCGTCTACATATGTCACAACATTACCATACACTGAGTTAATCTTCACATTATATGTATAGTTTTCTCTATCTAATTGAACAAGATCGTTGCCAGAAATAATTGTGTATCCAAGACCAGCCGAACTATTGTATATCGTGATATTAGAACTCAAAACCGTATTTGCGTTCGCAAATACATAATCATCAACTATGTTAAAAGTTGCTGGTCTATTTCCTAAGTTTATAGGTTTTTGTTCGGAATTCAAAAATTGAAATTTAAGAACATTGTTAATATTCTTATACATTTGTATTGTTCTTGTATACACAACTCTGTTCCTTTGATCGGTGTTTATGTCTAATCCAGTAGCGGATACATCAAACTGTATCTCTATGGTATTATCATAATAATAACTAGTTATGGTTTGCATACTGGTATTTATTACAAACGTCCCATAAATAAATACTCTTCTATCCAAACACTAAATAAAACGATGGAAGAAATATATAAAGAATTATTAGATTCCTATCCATTTTTAAGTTATGTAACTTATGGCGGACAGGAATATATTGGAATAATCCAAAATCTAGATGATGTAATTACCAGTATTTATGACTATGGAATGATTAAATTCCAAGATCAGAAAAAACTGTATCTAGAATTAGGCGAAATCTGGTGGTGGGAAAGCAACAGATTAGTGCCTATCAATATTTTTTTGAAAACTGATTGGGTTCAGTTTCGCGGGACGCTAAAAACTTTTAACAGTAAAGACGTAGTTATAAAGTATGGTCCCGTGCTTAGTTTAAAAGAAGCCGCGCAAAAACGCAGCAAAAAGAAATCAATTACCCTAGTTAGAAAGATTAGTTAACAAATTAATATGAACCGCAGTAAGATGTGCGTATGCTACTGCGTGTGATTTCTTATAATAGTATGTACCATCTACTGGTTTATCCCAGATAGTTTTAGCAACATCAGTCCATGATTTCCCAATCAGATGACGTTTTGATGGTCGAATAATACTTAAAAACATTGCCAGAGTAATTATGGAATTAACCTTTTCTTGCATTTTAATTAATGTATCGTAATGGTTACCTATATGAATTACACGTTCACAAAACTCACGATCATATATTTTATTCCAATCTGGTGTTTGTGCTAACAGTTGATCTAGATGCTTCTGTGATTTTATTAGGCTATACACATGAACATTTAGAAAATCTAACTTAACATAGCCACGTTCTTCGGCTGCTTCATAATCTATACTAGCATAGCCAGACAGTGGATTTTTAGGTATATCAGTAAAGTAAACACCAGTATTGTGTTTAGACCAGTTACCATCACGATTGATTGCGGCAGGAATATGCTTAAGTAATTTCAACGCATCATCTCGTGATGCAAAATCTATATCAATATCACTGGTAAACTTTGTGGTAGTCATATAGATAGTTTAAACCAACAGGCCACCGCGGGATCTACAAAATTAAAGATAACATGTCTGGGTTCTACCGGTGCTGGATCAAATGAAAAACTACGAATATGATTTTTATACTCCCATGTATAGTCATCCCTATCGTAGCCTGCGCTCTTCAATTTATCCAGCAATGCGTAAGCATCTGTAATTCCATCTACATCAATTCTAACTGAAGTCATAATCCTGCTTCCCTCAATGCTGATTTCAACCACCGAATTTCTTCAACGTTATCTTTGAATTTTTTCTGCCAACATTCCGGATCAATCCATGGCAAAATTAGATCAACTTGTTCAGCATTTAGACTATCCAAAAAATCTATGCCGCTATCACAATTATACACGATCCATGGACTGATACGTCCATTCCTGATATGAGAAACAATTCTGTTTTTAGATCCGTGACGAAAATAGTTACTGAAATTATTATCTAGAACTGGGTCAGCATCAGCATAACTCTGCATTTCTTTGAAACCACGCTCAAGAGCATCCTCGATTGATTCCTTAGGCAAGTATGATTTCAGCCACTCAACATAAAAATCTTCTTTGGTCCACTGATCTAGGCGTTTGTTGTTTTTAAGCAACCATGCTGTAAAACTGGCAAAATTTACTGTTCTGATGCTTACTTGATATCTGCCATACTTAACGAATGCTATGTAAAAGTCACTGTTAACAAAATCTTCATAATTTTTATCACGAATATTGCCCTGAGTTGTCTCATAGAACTTTAGATATGCTTGAAAACCTAACTGAACTCCTTGCTCTTTTTCTTGGGTAAATCTACGCTTACGTTCACACATATGAGTGGTCAGTGTGGATTCACGCACAAATGCTTTACCACAATACTTACACACATGTGATGCTACGACCTGAGTATGTTTACTCATTTCAACAAAAGCATTAACAATTTCAGCAAGCATTCTATCCTAGTTCTTTTTTGATATCAGCATCCGACATACCATGTTCGATGGCAAGATCTATCAGATCCTGATCGGTATTTAGTTCTGCTAGTAATTCAATATCTTTGAGTTTATGTGTTGGATACAATTTTAACAGAAATTTGATTTTTTTGCTACTGTCTTTGCCTGATTTTTTCTTCGCGGCTAACCAATAGTGACGTTGATTGCCAAAGTTTGGACTAATCGCAGTCAAAGTTAGCCACTGTAATTTTGGATGTTTGTTCAACTCAAAAAAGTTTACATTTACGTATTCATTGGTTGCTCGTAAGTACCATTCCTGTAAGTCAATTGATCCTTCAACATTGGCGCCATACTTTAGCAAAATATATGCGCTAAATTTCTTCCGTTCTTCATCATCAAAACTGTCGTAAAAGTCACGATTTTTACGATTTAAGTTTGATAGTTCGTTACTGAGACTTAGTTTATCACTCATGTTTGATCTTTGGGAGGATATTGATAGCCATACTGTGCGTATATCCACCGAACAAATATTTCTATTTGTTCACTATTTTCTGGATAACTCTCTACGAAAATTTTAGACAGTCTATCTATCGTCTGGACTAATTCTGGTTCAGTATACATGTTACCACGCTTTGGTGTAATTAACGATTTCACATTGTCTACTGATATCTTTTACAAAGTAGACACATAGTGATCCCTCAGTTCCAGTTTCTAGTGGCACTGCTAATAATTGACCAGATTTTAGTTTAGGGAAATACCATTTTACATCCTGATAGATATCGACTACTTCAACTGGTAGAAATGCTGGTCTAAAACTTGATAGTGGATTAAACGCAAAAGCACTAAAACCACGATCATTAATTGATGTCAGTGGTACTACTTCTAAATCTCCAACCTCGGACTCACCAATTAATAGTTGCCAATCTATGGGCATTTTAATTATACTATTGCCTATTCGTAACACTAATGCGGGAGTATTAAAACTTTCTAAGAATATCAATGGTATAAAGAAATAATCTGGGTTTTTCGCATCACTGTTATCTAGGACACAAAATCTAATATCATCGACCTCCTCGGGTATTTCGTTTATTTCATAACTTGAATTGTTTTCTAAAACTAATAATCTCATTGCCAATTAACCTTTTCCATAGTGTAATTATACTCTACTTCAGTGTAGAATTCTTTTCTTTTAGTTAAATGACGCTTAGAAAACTTACAGGAACTTGTAATATCCCAAATTTCTACATGGTCTTTATCATGTGCTTTACGAAGACCACGACCAATTGATTGAATTGTTCGGACAAAACTCTTGCCTGGTTCTATCAATACCACATTGAATAATCTAGGTACATTGATGCCTACTGCTGCTACTTGATAAGTCGCAACGATTGTTTTACCATCGGCCAGAGCAATACTTTCATATTCTGCCTGACGATCCTTGTTTTTGGTATTACCTGAAACAAAAACTGAGTTAGGCAATAGATCAATCAATGCTTTACCCGCTGAGATCCGATCTACTAATACTAATGTATTGCCACTCTTGGATATTTTGTCTACTAGTCCAGCAATATACTTTACACGATCATCGTCTTCCAGTAAGAATTTTAGTTCATTTTGATAGTTCTTGAACTCACGATGATCCTGTAGTTGTACTATATTAACATGACAATTGGCCAGAACACCTTTGTCCTGTAGTTCAACTGCTGTTAACTTACTGATAACTGGACCTATACACACAGTCAATGCGGTAGACGCAAATTCTTCTTTTGGTATTGTACCCGTCAGGCCCCATCTAATTGGTATATGGGACATTACGCCGGATAACATTGATTTCAGTTGATCTGCTTTGGCTCCATGAACTTCATCACATATCACACATACTACGTCTTCTAAGAAATCTCCGATTGTGTATGTAGCACTGCCATCCTGTGTATTTTTTATAATAGATAGAACACTCTGCCACGTACAAATTGTATGACGTTTGCCTGTTTCTTTACGATCACCGTAGTATACGCCAACATCTAGGCCTAAATTGATGTAATCCGCTTCGGTTTGTGTTACCAGAGATTTATTAGGTACTATAACAATAGAACGTCCATAGTCCTGTACTGAATAACTTAGTGCTGCTGTGATTAGTGTTTTGCCAGCACCAGTTGGAGCAACCTGAATACATTGTGGATTTTCTAAGAAGTTGTTAACAACTGCTACCTGATAATCACGTAGCATAATAGGTTGGCCTGCTAGTGTATGTTTTTCTGGCCACGTTGTAGCAGAAAATGTATCCTCGGTAATTGGTGAAAATTTGAACGAAGTGCCGTAAGTTCGCTGATCATCAATATCAATGTCGTATCCAGCGGCATCCAGTAGTGGCAGTATTTCAGGCAGTAAATTGATGTACGAAGCACCACCAATGCTGAAGTATGATACTTTGCCACTCCAACGTCCCAGGCGCACACTGGGTAAATATCGTGCGCCTGGGATTTCATACTCAAATTTTCTACTTAAGGCACGACGCTCTGCTAAATCTAGCCCTTCTAACTTTAGATTTACTTCGTCTTTGATTATAATTTTACATTTTTTCATCTTCTACTATGATTATCTTTTCTGCTGTTTTTAGCATTGTGTTTTTTCTTACACCAATCAACACTGGAGTTTGTGAAATAAAAAGTTTCACAGGCACATTTGAATCCGGCCATTGATTAACTAAATGATTTACATCGTCATGCTTGAATTTGTGTAAGGCGCGAAATGAGTTAAGATATGAATATACCGGCGTTCTACCCACACCCTTGGCATATTCAATAATTTTCTCAAAATCAAAATCGCCTAAGTTTATCTTAGTGACTTTCCCTGTTGTTATTTTTTGTATCAGAGGATCACTACATGTTTCCGTGAACTTAGACAATACCTTTTCACTAACAGTGTAACCCAGTGTAGTTGAATAATCAATCAATTTAGATAAATTGCTATAGTTTATCTGGCCTATATTTGTGTGAATGTAATCAATCAATGACTGTTCAGCATTTGTGATCGTCAATTCGCCATTTATTTCAGTTAGTTCAATTAGATATGGCTCAGCCTCTAACTTAATCATTTGATCATATAAATTCAGCACTTCAGCGTCATAGTTAAAGTGTAGTTCGTTACATACTACTTTGATGTAATTTAAACTATATTCAGTAAGTGGTAATACCCATGCTTTTTGATTACCATCAAAACGAGCATAGGTATCATCAGAACTTTTTAGATTTCTGAATTTTGCGATAAGATCAGTATTGTATGGAAATTTAACTACGAATTTGTTATCATCTATACTAACACTCATGGTGTTATTGATTTTTCTAATAGGCAACCTAAAACTATCAATATTATCTGGCATATCTATGCCATGTTTTTCTAATTGTTTACGATATTTTAGTACGATATTCTTGGCAAGTGTTGCCTGTTTTTCTGTAAAGCCCAAATTCCTAAAAAGAGTTTGATTACAGAAACTCTCAATGATATCTACATCATATCGTGCCAAACTAATAGACGATGGCTTTTTATCAAAAACAGTAAAAATGTTTTTTACTTTGCCTACATCATAGCCACCGATGTATTCAATGTAATCTTCTACATGATCAAATTTTTTCAACATTATGATAAATCCGCATCATATGATTGAAGAATTTTATTTGCCCACTCAAACGAAATCTTTGCTTCATCAACTAAATCTATATCCAACTTTTGTTCTAGTTTTTGAATTAATTGAGCACGATTTGGAAATGTTAAACTAGGACTATTGATGCCTAAAACACGATTGATCATCTGACCACCATACATATCACCCATATGCCACACATACAGGTGTGCGAGAATTCTACGATCCTCAATAGGTATAGTGTTCAAATACTGATAATATTTTACCGTAGCATCACGATATTGAAATTTATCTGATTGTGCCGTACATTCAGCATGTAAATCATTTTGCTTATTGATTTCAAGCATATCCTCGGTATATTGTGATGCTTCAGCAGTATCTTCTATCACTTCATAAAATAGTGATTTTTGATATACAAAATCATACCACAACTTTAGCGGCAGTTTTCTTTCAAAAATTGCCCGCATAAATTTTGTACTTTCAACTAGTACATGACTATCTCGGGTGTATTCTCGTAATATACTCATTGTTTTTGTTTTCTTAGACGTTCAATTTCATTGGCAGCCTCTTCTAGGATATCAGCGATCCTGTCTGGCTTTCCCTCTTGAACACTTTTACGATCAGGAATTTGTCTACGGATCTCTGCCCGCTTGCGTAGACGGTATACTATATCATTTTCGTCAACAATTTTGGGCCCAGGACAATCACCATCTTTGGTATTAATGAATAACAGTGTTCCGCAGTCAGAACAATAGGTCAAGTCTGGCATTCCAAATGCCGCTTCATCACTTTTCCACTTGTGTTTCATTTACAATTCCTAGAGTTTCTGGGCTATGATCAATCCAATGACGATCTCCAACAGTATACATATACGCATCTTCGTCCTCAATGACAAAGGTTAAATCACTGTGGTTGATATCATAATCTTGAAATGAACTGGCAAATTGTTCATAAATTCTGATACGATACTGGCCGTCACCAAGATGTATTAATACTCCAGTGCGCCCATTGGCAGATTTTGCTTTAATTGTCATTATTTAATCCTAGGATGAATGTCGTAATCGCGCTCAATATCACCATACTTATATTCTGGCAATAACATGAGAACAAATGCTCCTGCGATTCCAGTCGCAAAAGTGGCATATGCCATTAAGTCCATAATAAAATACATCATATTCATTTAAACCTCTATCATTAATTTTTTAATTGAAAGCATACATTTCTGAATTGCTGAATTCTGTGCGACCGCATAATGCTGTTGGCATACCGCAATACACTTTTCTAGTATTAGATCATGAAATTTACTTAGACTAACACCCTCTTCCCAATCATCACGAATAATTTTACCATCACTGTTAATGATGGGATTATTTACTCTAATTGTGGCTGCTTCAACCAGCGGTTTAATCTTTTCGTTCACGATGTTTCCTATCCCACAAAAATCTTAGTGTAAGCCCATCCATAATACCCTGTTTGAATGTAGTCATGGGCGCCCAACAGATATAACCCAGTAATAGACCATTGATCCAGGCTAAAAGTATATAAAATGCTATCTCTAAATCAATCATATTGGGGCTTCCAAAGTTTAGCAAATTTTAACACATTAGGCAATAAGTTGTCTACTGTAGGTAATACCACCGCACAAGATTTTTCACCATTTAAGGTATTATTCTCATGACCTAAGTATACATCAGGTAAATTACAAATCTTTTCAAATTCTTTTCTGTTTACCCTAACTACACATTTTTTGAAGGAGGTTGACAACCAATCCTGATATTGAGGATTATCATTGAATTTTAGATGAGCGCCCAGTACCGCATGTGCCACCAAGGTAGGCGTCATGTAGTCTGGGAACTCATCAAGTACGGCAATATATAACCTCATATCTGGTATTTTTCTTTAAGATCATTGACGATTTGATCTGTTGCCCAACTAATATCTTCATTTTGCCAGTTGCTAATACCCATCAGGGCAATTTTACTGATACAACTTTGAATTAGATCTTGGCTATATTTTTCAAAAGCAACAATCACATCAACATCAGGGTCAGCAAAAATACCATTCTTTGTAATATTTAGACCCCGGGCTCGGGCATATGCGACAAAATTTTCATTCATTCTTGGTTCCTTCAAAATACTCTCGACACCATGACAGGCGATCTTGTTCGGACAATGCCGTATATTCTACGATGTTTTCACGGATGTGATCAACGAGACCATGGTATTCCTCGTCAACACTACACTTGAAATCCTCACGCATGATTTTATCAGTGTTAGGATTACGAGCCACCCATTTTTGTATTAGGTAGTGAGGTGACTTGATTTTAGCACTTACACCATCATCCGTATAGAATACCCAACCTTCATGACGAACTTCCCGAGCCATGTCAGACAATCGGCCCATGTTAGTTACCACACATTCTGGCGTATAGCATCCCAATTCCGCCGACAATTCACGCAACACAAAACTATCATGCTGAACACGGCTATGCCAAGAATTTTCACGATAACCCAACAAGTATAGACCTTCCTGCTCAGGAATAATGTGCGGATCATTACGATGGCACACTTCAAACATAAAGGTCATGTTTTCCATGTCGGTACGAGCAAATACCAACTGCCAGTCTTCGTAGTTGTACTTTGTACGGATCAACTCACGAACCATGTCCACATATTCGCTATCCAGACTACCGGTAGTGCTGATCAACAAATCACCACGATACCAGGACACTGCTGCCATAAAGCCATTGACCTTACGGAAAGCAGTAACCTTGGTATCACGATGAATTACAGGCGAACGGCTCTCGATACCAAAATTAAAAATTTTTGTAAACGGGTATGACACCAGGTTGAAATCACGGTCAACTACCGCACCGCGGCACTCTTCCAAATATTGATCCCAAGAGTTCTTGTAGAACACCTGCTTGCTGTACTTCAGTACGCTCAGTTCAGGATAACGTTCAGAACCCCGCGCCTTTACTTGACGCGGGTTATCCTGTACATATTGACGCAGTTCATTTTGAAACATTTTATTTACCCTTGAAGACCATTAGGACGAACTTGTTGATGCATCCAGTGCTTGTCAGTTTGGACATGACCACTGCGAACCCACTTAGCCACATGGGTGTCGAATTCGCTGTAATCAAAACCTTCTGCTACACGGACAACAAACCCTTCCTTGTTTTCAACATCGAAACCTTCTGCCATACGCTCCAGAAGTTCCAGATCGAACACACCACGATACAGAACAGGAACAGATTGAATACCCAGAAGTTCAAAGAACTCTTGAGTATCGTTCCAACTCAGGCAACGGGTGCCGTTCCAGACACTGAAACCCATGAAGTATGTGGGCAGAGCATTATAGACCACGCTATGCTGTGCATAGAGATTTTCACCACAAATACGATAACCTTGGGGAATATCGTGCTTGATAGTGGACCAAAAGTTCTTAACCCAATCACGACTAGGGTGATGACGGCTGTCAAGACTACGAGCATGGATATGATCGTAGTACATAGAGCAATTTTCACCGTCCATCTTCTCAGTGACCACAACCTCACGACCGTTCAGATAGTCCAGAGTGGTGATACGGGTATCGTCACGTTGGAGACCGTTACTGAACGGCAGATGCGGAGTTGAGGGATACTTGATAGGATTAGAGTTCATGTTCTGCTCCTGTTTTCTAACTTGAATACAGTATAGCAGGTATGGGAATTATTGTCAATCCAAATATTGGATATCTTTGGGATTGACCAGAGCAAACTTGCCATCACGCTGGATGATCACCTTATTGAACTCGGTGATGTGCAGGTGTGCCCACAAGGGAAGATCACGCCCATTGTTGATGGAGTAGATATC